>ERZ780167.1733-NODE-1733-length-18274-cov-63.291015_pt1 | contig 18274 bp, 15 predicted proteins | sample MGYA00510982_ERZ780167 | MGnify/ENA primary metagenome ERZ780167 (study PRJEB29588, sample SAMEA2146107) | human gut metagenome | biome: human gut; feature: human-associated habitat; material: faeces | place: Denmark | collected 2008/2010 ... | reverse complement strand
ATGAAAAGCCTACAACAAAAAGGACTGAATTCTCTTTTTCCAACGCATTGGAATATAATCGCATTAATTCGTAGAAATGATAATCAAGTACCGTTTCTGCAAATTTTTTCTTTGTCGGATTGATTATTATAAATTTTTTATACGCAGTGATGAAATTATCATATTCGGAAGCATCATATGATAATTCAAGTCCTTCTGCATCTTCTATAATTTGTTCATATGTTTTTTCTGTTTTTCTTTTTTCCGACTCAATAAACAGATTGACAAATTTATCATCTCCCAATTTTTTTATTTCATCATCTACATAACAGTACCAAAAACGTTCATGCACTATATGATTATCCCGATCACTCCAATTGATAGAACCATGTATTTTAAGCAAATTAAATACTGGGACTTCAGAAGTATGCTGAAAATGTATACTTGTCTGCATTATAGATTTCATAAAATTGGCTTCGTCATAGATTGGATCAATACTTCCTCTAAAACCATCATTCAACTCTACACCCAATCCACTTGCAGCATCTTCAATCATTAAATCGATGTTTGTCGTAAATATATTTAATTGTTTATTGAGAATGCGAGAATGTCTTTTGTTTAATAAGTTATTCCATGTAATCAGATAGTTTTGATAATTGCTTTTCGTTTCACAATAATCAGATCCGTATCCGAAAAATCTATTGGGTGCAATAACAGAATCATAAAATGCTTTGTATATAGATGCTTCTGCAATTTTATATTTAGGCTCAGGATGAGAATGCATATCATCATTTAACCTAGTGAGTAATTTTTCTATAGAACCCAAAGTCGCAAGATATGGACGTGAAGCTCCTGAACCAATTAAGAAATTGATATTTGCAGATTGGATATAATATGTTAGTTCCTTGATATTCATATTTAATAACTTCCATTTATATTATTCATGTTTCTTATAATTCTCCACCTGCTCCAGTACTTTCTGGAAGACTTCTTCATCCCACTGGGGCGGGTAACCCTCTTTGTACAGAAGGAAAGTAAGCTGGCTGGCGAGTTTGCTTTTGAGGTTGTCGTTGTTTAGCCAATCGGCATAAATGGCAGTGTCATCTATCAGCGCTTTGATTTTCTTGGCCAACTCAATACAACGATCATCTGCATACTCAAAACCGTGTTTATCGCGCACCTCAACAAGGACATCAAAGAATGCCTTTTCCTCGAATGTGATGCCCAATACCTTGAACTTTTCACTATCTGTTTTAAGTTCTTTCAGGATATCCAGAAGTTTGTTAGAGAGGCCGTTGATTTTATATGAGACAATATCATAGACATCATTTACAACATTCTGTGTCACATCGTTGGTAAATGTCAGCTTATCTCGCGTATTATAAGCGTCGATTGTCTCTTCAAGCATTTTCTGGAAATGTTCGGCCTGTATCTTGTTCGTCCGACTATATGCTCTGATGGCTTTGGCTACGAGTTTGCAGAGAATCTGAAACTTGGTGAACGGCATCTTTATCTCTTCCACCTCTTTAGTGAATGAGTCGCTGAAAATGTTTTCTTCAGCACCTTCGTTCATAACCCTCTCCACACCACTGGCGAGGATAGCCTCTTGGACCATCTGTTCCACATGCCGGTTCATGCTTTCCGTATCATGCTCGGTAGCGGTCATTTTGTTGACGTATGAACAGATGCCCATGAAACATTGGCTCCATGCAATCTCCTCATCAGTCAGAATTCCGGCCGGATTGCAGATGTTGTATGCCGAGCGCAACCGTTTGACATGTTCTTTGAAAAGTTTGAGGAATGAGACCTCTCCTTTTCGCTCCACACTGTTGGCAAGGATATATTCGGCTGCTTCTTGAATGAACTGAAGACGTGCAAGGTCGTTATTTCCGAAAAAACGGTCAAACACCAGACCCGACAATCTCTCTTGCAGCAATTGCAACTCGTTTTTCAACACTTCATGAGCTGCTTCCAAATCTTCTTGTGGCCCGACATCTCCGCCGTATTTTTTCATAGCCTTCTTCATCTCCTCACGAATACCGATATAGTCGATGATAAAGCCAAATTCCTTGGTCCCATATCGGCGGTTCACTCGCGATATGGTCTGTATCAACGTGTGTTTCGACAGCGGTTTGTCGTTGTAAAGCATGGTCAGGCAAGGCACATCAAATCCTGTAATCCACATATCTACATTGATGGAGATATGGAAATTGGATTTCTCCGACTTGAACTCTGTATCGAGAAATTTCCGATACTCCTTGTCTCCAAGCAGATTGTATAGCTCCTTTTCATCGTCCTTGTCGCGGGTCATGACCATATTGACAAAAGCGATGTCATTGCGTTTGGCCTTTTCATCTGCCGTCAATACAAGTTCGTTCAGAGCCTTTTTCTTCTCGAACCAATCGGGTTGCAGTTCCCGCATGATTTTATACAACCGGAACGCGATTGTGCGGTCGGCGCAGGTAATCATCGCCTTTTGCAGACGGTCGGTTGTTTCTGTTCGGCGTTTGTAGTCATCGATAATATCTTTGGCCACTCGGCGCAACACATCTTCATCGCCGATAATTACCTCCATGCTCGACATGGCGGCTTTGCTTTTGGCAATATCTTCAGGTGTGGCTCCTTCATCTGCGCAGAGCCGGTAGTATTCCTCAACCTTCTCGGCTTGCTCCTTGTTCAAGAAAACACGAGCCAGGCGGGGATCGTATTTGATAGGTACGGTGATGCCGTCATCTTCCGACTCCTTCATCGTGTATTGATCTACGACATCTCCAAATACATGTATGGTCTCGTCGATGGGTGTTCCGGTAAAGCCCACATATGTGGCGTTAGGCAAGGCATCACGCAGGTATTTGGCAAATCCGTATGTAATCTTTGCTCCTATTTTTCCGGCGTCGCCATCAGTCTGTATCGACAGTTTTGACCCGAGGTTGTTCTGCGAACGATGAGCCTCGTCGCTCAGACAAATCACATTGGAACGCTCCGTAAGCAATCCGGTGGACTCTGCAAATTTTTGAATCGTGGTAATATAGACTCCGCCTGTCTTACGCATACTCATCTCTTCGGCAAGTTCCTTGCGGGTCTCAAATACTTTTACGGCCTCGTCTTCAAGGTAGCGTTTCGAGCGGCAGAACAGTTTTCCGCTCTGAGTCTCCAGATCTTCCCGATCAACGATAATAAGGATTGTCGGACTACCCAGTTGCTCTCGGCAACGCAGTGCCAACTGGCGAGCAAGGAACAGCATGGTATAGGTCTTTCCACACCCGGTGGCGCCGAAATAGGTACCACCCTTACCATCGCCACCAACAGAGCGCAAATGGGAGAGGATATGGTCTCGTAACTTACGAGTGGCAAAGAATTGTGGATAGCGGCACACCACTTCGGTCGTGTCATCCTCTTTCGTCGGATCGGGGAAATAGACATAGTCGCGCAGGATCTCCAAGATACGTTCCGGCGAAAGCGCTCCGCGAACAAGGGTCCGAAGCGTATCAAGCCCCTTGCCGGCTTTGTCTTCATTGTCGATTTTCTTCCATTCGTAGAAAAATTCGAATGGGGTGTAGGTCGTTCCCAATTCGTTCTTCGCCCCGTCGCTGATAACCGCCAACGCACAATATTTCAGCAAGGCCGGTATATCCCGCATATAGCGGGTACAAATCTGCGTGTGGGCATCGCGTATGGTGGCATTCTGCTTGGTCGGATTTTTGAGCTCGACGATGCAGACCGGTATGCCGTTAACGAAAAGCAGGATGTCGGGCCGGCGGTTCTCACGGCCTTGTTCCATGACAAATTGGTTGACGCAACGGAAAATATTATGGTCGGGATGCTCAAAGTCGATGTATTGCAAGCGGAACGGATTATCCCTGCCATCACTGTATGTAAAATCATATCCGTCCCGATAGAGCAGGAAAGTGTTTTGCAGGGCATAATAATCGTTCTGGCCGCCAGTGTTCCGCAGATTGGCAACAATGCCGTCCATTTCGGAAGCGGTTAGTTTTTTGTCTTTGTACTGAGCGGCAAGAAATGTCCGCAGGTCTTCTTCAATAAGCGGGTCGGTATATTTCCGGTGAATGTCATCGCCGAACGTATATTGCCAATGCGACTCGCGGAGGAGTTCGATGGTAGCCTCCTCAAATTGGCTTTCATAATATTTCCCTTTGCCTACCATAATAGCTGCGATTTAAGAATGTATGACGTGTTGAAGCAATGCCGGGCACACTTCACGCGAAAGCCGGTCGGCTTCTTCGGCTATCCTCTTGGCCTCATTGGCACACTTGTAGATATTGACAATTGCTTGCTGAACTTCAATTGGGGGAAGAGGAATTTTAACATTACACATCTCTTTATATCCGAATGTATCACGAACAGAGCCTGATGCAAAAAATAACGTACTTCGTTGAAATTCTTTTCTTCTGAACCACAACTCAATATATTCTGACATAATAATAGCTTCATTTACATGAAAAACAATATACATTGGAGATATTATACATACATCTTCTGTAGATAAAGCTATTGATCCAATATTTATTCGAGAAGGATTATATGCAAAATCATTCTTCTTAACGACCTTATAGTTTGAAAAATCTAAATCTTGAACTTTAGCTTTCGTCCTATCAAAAATTCCATCACTGGTTACCCCTTTTAAATGTAAGGTACTATATTTATTTTTGTCATTACGTTTATTACACTCTTGAATGTATGGCCCGATTTCCTGCATCGGGTATTTGTGCTTTAATTCCTGAATATAGCTTTGACAGAGTTGCATAAGCGGGGCTGCCTTACACTCGTTTTGCACTTTGATTTCCCGGAATGCTCGCCATACATTCACTGCTTTCTGCTGTTCGGCGGGCGATGGTAGCGGAATAAGTAATTCACCTAATTTACGTAGATTATATTCCGCTCTTTGAGAGGCAAAATTATCATAATCTACATATCTGTAGAATTCACTTCGTCTGAGATAAAGGGTTAAAAACTCTGCAGATAATATGGACTGGTACTTCTCTTTTATATAAAACACTTGATATAGGTGAGATACAATACACATTCCACCCGTTCTATAGGCTAATGAACCTATATTTAACCTTGAAGGGTTATAAACAATATCACCATGTCTAACAACCTTGTATGGCTTTAGATTGATATTGTCAGTAATCGCCTTTGTCGGTTGGAATTCACCATCGCTATTCACTCCTTCGATAAGATCAACACCATATTTTAATGAAGAGTTGTTTTCTCGCCTTTGAGATATATAATCCCCGAGCCGAACCCATTTTACACAGTTACTTTCCATATCACTCCTCCTCTTTTTCGTGCTGTTCCATAAAGAAGCGTTTCTGCTGCTCAATCTCCCGGCGCAGTTCTTCCTCGGTAGGCATGTATGTCATATACTTGGCGGCAAAAATCTGATCGCTGTCATGCAATACAGAATATTTTGCTATGGTGTTGTCCGTATCCGTGCAGAGTAACACACCGATGGTCGGATTGTCATCATCTCCTTTAACCAAATCATCGTACATACGGATGTACATATCCAATTGTCCGATGTCCTGATGAGTCAGCTTATGGGTTTTTAGTTCAAAGATGACAAACCGCTTCATCTTGTAGTTATAAAATACAAGGTCGATGTAAAAATCAGCCGTATCGGTCACAATATGCTGTTGCCTTTCCACAAAAGCGAATCCACGTCCGAGTTCCATAATGAACTTTTCGAGATTGTCGATTAATGCCTGTTCCAGTTCCGATTCGGAATAGCTGGTGTCCCGACGGAAACCCATAAATTCGGCCACCATTGGATTCTTTATATATTCCAACGGATCTGTTTGACCGGCATAAGGTACTGGCAGAGTTGAACTCTCTCTTTGAGCCGCAAGCCGTCGTTCATAATATTGGGTGGAGATATTCCTGTCAAGATCATCTACGCTCCACATATCTTCAGCCGCTGTCTTAAGATACCATTCCCTTGCTTGCGTATTGCTGACGGAAAGAAGCCTGCGGACATGTGACCAGGTAAGATTTTGCACACGCGTGTGCAAAATTTCTACATCCTTGAATTCCAAATAGAACTTTCGGTAATATGCCAAGTTACGCTTACCATAGCCGGTTCCGTATTCAGCAGCAAGTCTGACAGCAAGAGCCGGAATAAGCTTTTGTCCGTATGCCGCCCTGCTTGCCCCCTGCTGTTCTTCTTCCACGATACGCCGTCCAATGTTCCAATAAGTCATAATGGCTATTTGACCAGTTGCGGCATAAGCTTGTTTCCGTCCTTGTTCTATGATGGTTCTGATGTCGGAAACGAAATTATCGGTTATTATGTCAGTCTGTTGTTTATTCTTTTCCATATCCCAAAATTTTGAAGGCATTCACGAGTTCGGCTTCATTAGCATCCCATCTTTTCTTAAGCTCGTCAAACTGATGGCTCATTTCGGTGAGGGCCGATTTATAATCAATTTCCGTATCGCGGTCGATAAACTCGATATATCTGGAGGGTACAAGCGAATATCCTTTCTGTTGGATTTCGTCACGATGAGCGGCATAGTATAACTCAGGCTCGGCATACTCGGCGAAATTTTCAGTCTGCCAATTGAAATAGATTTGGCAAACCCGGCTGATTTCTGTTTCTGTCAGGCGAACATATTTCTTTTCGTATATGTTGCTATTCCATGTGCGCAGGTCAATAAACAGAATCTCACCCGTTCGGTTACGTAGTTGTCTGCCATGCCAGGGGCCACCTTTCTTGTTGTTGTTCAGAATCCATAACGTAACAGATATATCGGTTGAATAGAACATGTTGCGCGGCAGAACGATGATAGCCTCGATTTTGTCGTTTTCAATCAACTGTTTACGTATTTCGAGCGTGTCGCTGTCGTCCAATGCCCCATTGGCTAGCAGGAATCCTGCAATTCCGTGATTGACATCCAGTTTGTTCAGGATATGGAGAATCCACGCATAGTTGGCATTGCTGGCCGGCGGAACGCCATAACCTTTCCAGCGGGGGTCCGTCTCAAATTCTCCATACTCGGCATATTTCTTCAAATTGAATGGCGGATTTGCCATGATGTAGTCGAATTTGAGGTCTTTATGCTGGTCGTCGGAGAAGGTAGATACCGCTTTGTCTCCCAAATGGTAGGATATACCGCGAATAGCCAGATTCATCTTTGCCAGACGATAGGTCGCCGGTTCGGATTCCTGCCCATACACGTTGACCGCTTTGGTGTTACCGCCATGTGCTTCAATGAACTTGGTTGCCTGCACGAACATACCGCCTGACCCACAGCAAGGGTCATAGACCGTACCGTCGAACGGCTCAATAAGTGAGGCGATAAGTTCTACGATAGAATGCGGCGTGTAGAACTCACCTTCCTCCTTGTCGGCATTGATCGAGAAAGCCTGCAAGAAATATTCATATACACGTCCTATAAGGTCGTGATCGGTGAACTTCTTGGGATCTATCTTGTTAATCTCGTCCACCACGCTTTTCAAAACCCCCGGTTCAAGGGCCGTTTTCGTGAAAATCTGCTGCGGCAGGGCATTTTTCAGTTTAGGCTCATTGTCGTCCAACGTCTTTATGGCTGTATCGAAAGCGATGGCCATACCGGTAGGAGCCGTAAGAATAAGCTTGTCCCAGAACGTCTCATCTGTCAGGAAGAACACGCCGTCCTGCATATACTGATTGGGACGGGACAGCTGCATTTCAACAAAAGCCTCGTCGTGAATGCCTTGAACCTCCACAATCTCGTGCCTGATTTTATCCTTTTGCTGCTTGAACCGTTCCCCTATGAATTTCAAGAACACAAGAGTCAGCAATAAATCGCGCTTGTCGGTCATGGCAGCACGTCCTCTCAAACTGTTGCGGCAGTTGAATAGTATAGTTTCTAAGGTCTCCTCTTTCGTTATTTTTGTTTGTTTCTTGGCCATCGTATTTACTCTATTAGTTTGATGTTTAACCTGAAAGCATTTGCATCAATCTCCATTTGGAAAATCTTAATGTCGGGATTCAGCTTTCGGGCAACACGGATTATTTTTGATTTTTCTTCGACATCCATATTGATTCCCAGATAAACGGATTCGAAACACTCTCCTCCAATTTCTGGGAATGCCCTCATTTCTTTCCAGCCAATCGGGCCTTTATCATCATTTTGCCATGGCAGCAACTTCATATATGCCGGCCATGGCTCTAATATAAATAAACGCACTTCTTGTTCATGCTCCCAAACTTTTGCTTTGGTGGATATTTGATAATGAAAAAAGTCTTTTTCATCCCTAAAATAATCGGGCTTCTCTACAATGTCTTTATATTGTACCTCCACTTCCGAGCAGCCGATCATGACATTGCCATACATACGAGAAAGATACTTTCTAACTTTCTCCATATCCAGACCGATGCAGATACCTTTATGCTTGCTATAATAGCTCCACATCAAAATTGAATCATATATCTTAGAAAGACTACATATCCATGCCTCTTCTCTGGTTCTACGAAATGGATCTCTTCTCAATTCTTCAATTATTTCCGGAGTCCATCCTCCACATGCTTCTTTCGGAACATCGGAAAAATCAATTAACGAGGGATGGCAATCAAACGGGTCATTTAATTGCGTAGCGTTAGTGAATTGAAGATTGCCATAATGCAGCATCATCAACCCACCGTTAAAATCCAAGTACTTATATAGTTTTGCTTCTCCCATAAATTTATTCATTCAGTTCTCAGCAAGTCATCCACAGACACATCCAGAACTTTTGCTATTTGGATCAGCATCTCAACATTGGGCTGCGTTGTATTTGTAACCCATTTAGAAATTATGGCAGGATCCTTATCCAATTGTTCCGAGAGCCATTTATTGCTCTTGTTTTTCTCTGCGAGAACGACTTTGATTCGATTCAGTAATTTGCGCTCCATATTATTATATATCCATTACATAATTACAAAGATAAGTATATTTAGAGAATATAATTGACCAAGAAGGTTAAATGTTGCAATTCGCCACAAAAAAGTGAGCAAAACGTCAATTACGACTACGTATACTTCTTTTATCGACATTTCTATGTGTCAACTTCTATTTTTAGTATCATTGACTCTAATGACGATACTTGTCGATTACTTTTTATGGGAACTTTATGGTATCAAATCACAAATAATAGAACGTATTTGATTTGATAATTAAAAAAATATAGAATATCATTCGGTTCAAGTGTGGAGTTGTTCGTCTATCTGACAGCAGGCATTTGGCGTGGCCCGAGAACAAATAGACAATACCCCACACCGAGTAGGCACATATCGGAACGATATATGCATGTAACGGTAATGAGTGTTTGTATTGCCCTCCTTGTTCTCTGAAAATCGCCAAATTTTGCTGTCAAGGATTAGCGAAACACTTTCACTAAACTGATATGTCGCCGGCCTTCAGGGGTCGGCATGGCAAAGATAGGAAAATGTTTCCCAATACGCAACGCTCGTGGGGTATTGTCCATACAAAGATTCTGAAAATAAACTTTTCCTGCAAGAGACGCCCGGCTGTTTTGTGAAAAAACATTTTCCTAAATTGGGTCGATGTGCCCACACCGTCCCTGCAGTGTGAGACGGCGCAACGGGCTGAAGAAGCTATTTCACCCTCTTGCAGATTCCCGTCTCTTCGAACTTTTCGTGGGGTATGCAGGCCTCCGTGTCGCGGGTGTAAGGAATCCGCTGCTCCGGCGAAAGGCTCTGAATCGTGCAGGCAACGTCAAGGTCGCTGTCCGTCGTGCAGCCGGCTGATGCGTGTTGCGGAGTTGCGGGCCGCCGGGATACCTCCGGGGCGTTCGCCTCTTGTCGGAGTATAAACTCCCGGCCCCTCTTCAGCTCTTTTTCTGACCACTTACCCCCCCCCTCCAGCCCTTCTCTGCCCCTTTGCCGGGCCCTCTCCAAACTTTTCTCGGGTCTTCTCAGCCCTTCTCCAGCTGCCGTCCAGTCCCCGTCCAGTCCCCGTCCGGGCCCCCTCGAGTCCCTCTCCAGACCCTTTCCAGACCCTTTCCAGGCCCTTTTCAGGCCCTTCCCGGACCCTTCGAAACCCTCCTCCAACCCCGCAGGACACAAAAAAAGAGGTCGCACCGTCGGTGCAACCTCCTCTTCCTGAGCCGAATCCGAGACTTGACTTCGCTTCGCTCGTCTTTTCTCTGCTGCTTGCCGCAGGGGCGCTTTCGAAAGTCCGCCTCGCTGCGCGAGCCTCGATTCGCCATGAAAAAACCGCCTGCAAATTGCTTTGCGGCGGTTTTTCCTTGACGTCTCGGGTCTTGCGACCTTGGACTTTCGAGCCGAATCCGAGACTTGAACTCGGGACCCCTTCATTACGAGTGAAGTGCTCTACCACTGAGCTAATTCGGCCTGCCCGAACCTTGGCTTGATGCCGTTGGGTTCGCTTTGGGACTGCAAATATCTGAAAAAAATTTATTTCATGCAACAATTTTGCAAAAAAATTCACTATTCTTCTTATCTTCGCGTCAAATCTGACCGGGATATGATTACTTTTCTGGTATGTCTGGCTCTGCTGGTGACCGCCTACTTCACCTACGGGCGCTATCTGGAGCGGCAGGCGGGCGCCGACGCGTCGGCCGAGATGCCGTGCAGGCGCCTCTACGACGGGGTGGACTACGTGCCGCTGCCCCGCTGGCGCGCATTCCTCATCCAGCTGCTCAACATCGCCGGTACGGGCCCCATCTTCGGTGCGGTGCTCGGCGCATGCTTCGGCCCGGTCGCCTTCCTCTGGATTACCTTCGGCGGCATCTTCATGGGGGCCATGCACGACTACCTCTCGGGCATGATGCTCGTGCGCAACGACGGTCTGAGCATCCCCGAAGTGGTGGGGCGCTACCTGGGTGAGGGCATGCGGCACTTCATGCGCATCTTCTCGGTGCTGCTGCTCGTGCTCGTCGGTGCGGTCTTCCTGCTCAGCCCCGCGCAGCTGCTGGCCAACATGGTTCCCGCCATCTCCTGCCCGGTCTGGGTGTGGCTCATCCTGGCCTACTACTTCGTGGCGACGCTGCTGCCCATCGACAAGATTATCGGCCGCATCTACCCGCTCTTCGGCGTGGCGCTGGTGGCGATGGCCCTCGGCCTGCTGGGGGCAGTGATTGTGGGCGACTACCGGATTCCCGAGCTGACGACGCTGCACAACTTCCAACTCGACCCCGCACGCGTGCCGATTGTCCCGACGCTCTTCATCACCATCGCCTGCGGCGCCATCTCGGGCTTCCACGCCACGCAGTCGCCGCTGATGGCCCGCTGCGTGGGCAACGAGCGCGCCTGCCGCTCGGTCTTCTACGGCGCGATGATTTCCGAGAGCATCATCGCCCTCATCTGGGCCGCCGTGGCGATGGCCTTCTTCGGCGGTGCAGGCGAACTCTCGGCGGCGCTTGGCGAACACGGGGGCAGCGCCGCATGGGCCGTCGACACCATCTCGAACGGCATGCTGGGCGTCGTGGGCGGCGTGCTGGCGCTGCTGGGCGTCGTGGCTGCCCCCATCACCTCGGGCGATACGGCCTTCCGCTCGGCGCGGCTCATCATCGCCGACATGCTGCACCTCGAACAACGGAGCAAACTCAAACGATTCTATATCTGCATTCCTCTCTTTGCGGTGGGGTACTGGATTACGCAGGTCGATTTCGACGTCGTGTGGCGTTACTTCGCCTGGACCAACCAGACGCTCGCCACGATTGTCCTCTGGGCGATTGTCGTCTTCCTGCAGCGGCGGCGCAGCAACCGCTGGGTGGGGCTGCTGCCGGCCCTCTTCATGACCTTCGTCTGCTCGTCGTTCCTCTTCGTGTCGGACCAGTTTCTCGGCATGGAGAACCGCACGGCGGCCTATGCGTGCGGCGTGGCGGTGACGGTCGCGGTGACCGCGGGGATGCTCCTAAAACTGAAGCATGATGCAAAAAGCAACTCTTAATCCGACTCCGGACCAGACCTTCGAGGTGGAGGGCGCCGGGGCCTACGACTTTGCGAAGGTCCTGGCCCGTTCGCGCGAAATGGAGCGTGCGGGCAACGTCGAGGGGGCCTGCAACGAGCGCTATGCGGCCTTCCAGCGCCTCGCGGAGCTGATTCCCGAGAACGAGGAGGTGATTCTCGAGTGGAACCACCGCAACAGCCGTGCGGCGCTCGAACTGATTTACGCCTCGGCCGTCGACCACTTCCTCATCGACGACTTCGAGCTGTCGGCCGCGCTGCTCGAGATGCTGTTAGACCTGGACCCGGAGGACCACCTTGAGGGGTCGACGCTGCTGGCCTTCGACTATGTGGCCATGGACGAGCAGGAGCTCTTCGACGAGGTGGTCAACGACATCTCGGACAAGTATGCCGACCGCACGCTGCTGCTCCTCTGGTCGGGCTTCCGCCGCGACGGGCACCTTCCCGAGGGGGAGCTGCACCGCTTCAAGGTGAAGTTTGCCCCCTTCTATGCGGAGTTCACCGCTGCGGAGCATCCGGCCGACGAGGCCTACCTGCGCGACATCGAGAGCGAGCACCCCTCGGTCGGGGCGCAGGCGCGCGAGCTGTGGCTGCGCACCGAGAATCTCTGGACGCGCTGGCCCGAGTTCATCGCGGCGCTGCGGGGCTGACGCCGCCCCAGAGGCCGAGAGGGGTGCCGGGGCCGAAGGTTGCGGGGCTGAAGGTTGCGGGGCCGAAGGTCGCGGAAAAATGCCTCCGCCCGGGGCCGGGAATGGTGCTGGGGCCCGGATGTTGCCGGGCCGCACTGCCGCAGGGCGGATGAAACGGCGGCCCGGAACTTGCGGGAGAGCAGTGTCGCCCGAAGGGCTGTTGAACCGGCTGCTTTCCGGAAATCGTTCCGAATATCTGCCGGGCGGGACGCTGCCGAAGCTGCGCGGCGGCCCGGAGTGGACCGAATCCATGCGACGACCCGCCTCTTCCTTTGTGGAAGGGGCGGGTCGCCGTCTCTTTATGTTGTGTCCCGAGGGGTGGCGGGGGCCTCTGCGTGCCGACTGCGTGCCGGCTGCGGTGTCGGGGTGCGGCGTCGGGGGTGCGGCGTTGGCTCTGTCTGCCGGGAGCGGCTGCGGCGTCGGGGGTGCGGCGTCGGCTCTGGCTGCCGGTCCCGGATGCAGCGACCCCTTGTCCGGCCGCGTCGGCTACTCCGACTCGGTGAGCGCCCGGAAGCAGTGGCGGCAGAGCGGCTCGTAGGAGTCCTGCGCCCCGAGCATCACCTGCTTGTCGTCGGCCGTCAGGCGGTGGGAGTGGTGGGCCAGGTTGCCGCAGCGGACGCAGATGGCGTGCACCTTGGTCACATACTCGGCCGTGGCCATCAGCTCGGGCATCGGCCCGAAGGGCTTGCCCGTGTAGTCCATGTCGAGCCCCGCCACGATGACGCGGATGCCGCTGTCGGCCAGCTTGCGGCAGACGTCGACAATCCCCTCGTCGAAGAACTGCGCCTCGTCGATGCCCACCACGTCGACCTCCGACGACATGAGCAGGATGTTCTGCGCCGTGTCTACGGGTGTCGAACGGATGGCGTTGGCGTCGTGCGAGACGACCTCCTCCTCCGAGTAGCGCACGTCGATGCGCGGTTTGTAGATTTCAACCTTCTGGTGGGCGAACTGCGCCCGTTTGAGGCGGCGGATGAGCTCCTCGGTCTTGCCCGAGAACATCGAGCCGCAGATGACTTCAATCCAGCCCTTGCGGCTGGCGTTTTCCAAAAACATAGGGGGTGTAACTTCTTGTATCTATGTGTCGCATCGTCGGGCGCTGCGCTACTGGCAGTCGTCGATGCGGGTGATGCGTGCGCCGAGGGCGTTGAGCCGCAGGTCGATGTCCTTGTATCCGCGGTCAATCTGGCCGACGTTCTGAATCGTCGAGACGCCGTCGGCCGACATGGCGGCGATGAGCAGCGCCACGCCGGCGCGGATGTCGGGCGAGGTCATGCGCGTGGCCCTCAGCCGGATGCGGTGGTCGTGGCCGATGACCGTGGCGCGGTGCGGGTCGCAGAGGATAATCTGCGCCCCCATGTCGATGAGCTTGTCGACGAAGAAGAGGCGGCTCTCGAACATCTTCTGGTGGATGAGCACGGCGCCCTTGGCCTGGGTGGCCACCACGAGGAATATCGAAAGCAGGTCGGGGGTGAGTCCCGGCCACGGCGCGTCGGCGATGGTCATGATGGAGCCGTCGAGGAAGGTGTCGATGCTGTAGTGCTCCTGGGCGGGGATGTAGATGTCGTCGCCCCGCTGCTCGAAGCGGATGCCCATGCGGGCGAACTGGGCGGGGATGATGCCCAGGTTGTCGTAGGAGACGTTCTTGATGGTGAGCTCCGACTGGGTCATGGCGGCCATGCCGATGAAACTGCCCACCTCAATCATGTCGGGGAGCATCGTGTGTTCGGTGCCGCCCAGCGATTCGACCCCCTCGATGGTGAGCAGGTTGGAGGCGATGCCCGAGATGCGTGCGCCCATGCGGTTGAGCATGCGGCAGAGCTGCTGGATGTAGGGCTCGCAGGCGGCGTTGTAGATGCGCGTGGTGCCGCGGGCCAGCACGGCGGCCATGATGATGTTGGCCGTACCGGTCACCGAGGCCTCGTCGAGGAGCATGTAGGTGCCGCGCAGTTCGGCCCCCTCGACCATGAAGAACTCGTCGGCGATGTCGAAGTTGAACTTCGCGCCGAGCTTCTGGAAGCCGAGGAAGTGGGTGTCGAGGCGTCGGCGGCCGATTTTGTCACCGCCCGGTTTGGGGATGAAACCCTTTCCGAAGCGGCCGAGCATGGGGCCGATGAGCATCACCGAGCCGCGCAGCCGGGCGCAGCGGTTGCGGTAGTCCTCCGAGCGCATGTAGTCGAAGTCGAGGTCGGCGGCGCAGAAGGCGCAGCTCTCCTCCGAGAGCCACTCGACGCGCACGCCCATGCGGCCGAGCAGCTCGATGAGCTGCATCACGTCGATGATGCGGGGTATGTTGTGCACGACGACCCGTTCGGGGGTGAGCAGCGTTGCGCAGAGTATCTCCAGAGCCTCGTTCTTGGCGCCCTGGGGGGTGATTTCACCGTGGAGGCGGTGTCCGCCTTCAACCTGGAATATGGCCATAGTCTCGCTATTTTTCGATAAAGATAGGAAGAATTTGGCGCTTTTTCGGTGCAGGTCGGGAAATATTTTCGGGAAAAATTTTTGCGGATAACTTTTTTGTTGTACTTTTGCAGTCCGTAAAATAGTCTAAAATAATAAAAACTATACAGCTATGGCAATGAAGAGAACATACCAGCCCTCGCGCCGGAAGAGAATCAATAAGCATGGTTTCCGTCAGCGTATGGCTACGGCCAACGGACGCAAGGTTCTGGCGGCCCGTCGTGCCAAGGGACGTAAGAAGCTCACCGTTTCGGACGAGTCGACGTTCAAGTACGCTTAATTACGGAGATGCGGTTACGCTGGGCTGGCTGTTTGAACAGTCGGCCTTTGTCGTTTTGGGACGGACGGAACCAACAGACGGAACCGATGGTTCTGCGCCGGCCGTGCATTCCCGGCCGTTTCGAACCGGCCGCCCGAACCACCGACCCGAACCGACTGCGTGCACCGGCCGTGCAATCCCGGCCGCCCCGCGCCGGCAGACCCGTGCCGACGGCCGGAACCGACGGCCTGTGCCGGCCATGCAACCCCGGCCGCTTTGAACACGGCGCCCCGAGCCGACAGCTCCGCGCCGGCGGGCTGAACCTCCGAACCTTCCATTCTCCATCCTCCGATAAAGCGCCTCGATAAAGTACCTCTCCCACGGTGAATACCTCTTCCGATACCCCGTTCGATGCCTCCCGGCAGACCGAGGGCACGTGCCTTCGCACCGGGCGCCTGCTGCTGCGCCCCTGGCGCGAGGAGGACGCCGCCGAGCTCTACGGCCTGGCCTGCGACGAGCGGATAGGCCCGGCAGCGGGGTGGCTGCCCCACCGGAGCGTTGCCGAGAGCCGGCTGGTCATCCGCCTGGTCTTCTCGGCCCCCGAAACCTACGCCGTCGAGCTGCTCGAGACGGGGCGCCTCGCGGGGTGCGTCGGGCTGCTCTTCCCCGAGCGGAGCAACCTCCGTATCGGCCCGCACGACGCCGAGGTGGGTTACTGGCTCGGCACTCCCTACTGGGGCCGCGGGCTGATTCCCGAGGCGGTGCGCGCCCTCATGCGCCGGGCCTTCGGCCCGCTGGGGCTCGAGAATCTTTGGTGCTGCTCCTATGCCGGGAACCACAACTCGCTCCGCGTGCAGCAGAAGTGCGGCTTCCGTCCCCACCACGAGCTTCGCGACCACCTCAGCGAGGTGACGGGCGAGCGCCGCACGGAGCTGGTCCGGCGCATTACGCGTGACGAGTGGCTGCAATTTCCCGACCGCGACCGATAATATTCCGCTCCGTTCCTCCGTTGTCTGTTATAAAAAGGTGCCCCTCCCTCCTTGGGCCGGATGCCGACCTCCACGTAAAAACCGCACACCGATGATATCGATTCGACCTGCCGTCGAGAGCGACGCTCCGCTGATTCGCCGCCTTGCCGAGGTGGCCTTCCCGGCTACCTACCGCGAAATTCTGACCCCCGCCCAGCTGGACTACATGATGGAGTGGATGTATGGTGCGGAGAGCCTCCGCAACCAGTTCCGCGAGGGGCACGCCTACTTCATCGCCTCGTGCGACGGGACTCCGTGCGGCTACGTCTCGGTGCAGCGCGAGGGTGAGGAGCTCTTCCACCTCCAGAAGATTTACGTCCTGCCCGACTTCCAGGGGCGGGGCGTGGGTGCCGCCCTCTTCCGTCAGGCCGTGGAGTATATCCGCAGCCAGCATCCGATGCCCTGCCGCATGGAGCTCAACGTCAACCGCCACAACCGGGCGCTTCACTTCTACGAGCGGATGGGGATGCGGAAGCTGCGCGAGGGGGACTTCCCGATTGGCAACGGCTACTACATGAACGATTACATCATGGGGCTCGACATCCGGTAGCGGCGCCGGGTTCCCGGTGGCGGTCTTGGGTTTTCGGATTCTCGGATTCCCGGTGGTTTCAATGGTTCCGGGTGCTCCGGTAGCAACGTCGGGCATCCTGTTTGCAGTCCCGGCGTTCCGAGAGTGGCTCCGGCTCTCTGTCCGCACTACTTACCATTCGCCTATCCCGCTCTCCATTTGCGGAGCTCCTTGCCGTCCCGCCCTCTGCCCATCGCGTCCTTCAACCTTCCCGCCCTCCGACTCTCCCGCCCTCCGACTCTCCCGCCCTCCGACTCTCCCGCCCTCCGACTCTCCTGTCCTCCGCCTATTGCGCCCTCCGACCTTCCCGCTCGGCTCTCTGTCTGCGGCTCCGGCTCCGGCTTTCTGCCCGCACTCCATTTGCGAAGCTTCTCGCCGTCCTGCCCTCCGCCCATCGCGTCCTCCAACCTTCCCGCTCGGCTCACTGTCTGCCGCCTCGGCCCCGGCTCTCTGCCCGCACTCCATTTGCGAGGCTTCTCGCCGTTCCGCCCTCTGTCCGTTCCGCCCTTCGCCCGTCCCGTCCTCTGTCAGCTTTGCCCTCCGGTCTTTTTTCTGCCTGGCCCGCCTCTTTCTCTTCCTGACTCCGTCATCAATCTGGATGGGCATTTCAGGGGAGGACTTCCCTCGCGGACAGCTATTTTGCATCTTTCCAAGCGCCGGTTTTCAACACACTCTTATATACCTTATATATATAAGGAGCGAATGCCGTTTCCGTACACCTCCGGGAACGGTTCTGTTTTGTCGGTCAGATGCAGCCGCCTCCCTTCCTGTCTGCCTCTCCGCCTGCCTTCTCGTCCGCCGCACCTTCCACCTGAATTTTTTTCGTCTGCTGCATCTTTCTTCCTACCTCCCGCCCGACCTTTTTGCACCTTGCCGCATCCTTCGTCCGTCCTTTTTCGCCGGTTGCTCTGCCTCTGCTCCCATTTTTCACGGCTCATTGTGCCCTCCCGCCCGAATTTTTTCCGCCTGCCACACCCTTCGTCCGCCCTTTTTCGCCGGTCGCCCCTCCCTAATTCCGGCTTTTCGCCCCTCGCGCCATTCCCCAATTCGATTTTTTCTCCGCCTGCCGCGCCCTTTTTCCCGCCTTTTCCCCGGAAATTTGCCGCCCCGTTCGGAAAAGTGAAGGCTCTTTTGCGGGCTTCTCCGTCCGAACTCCGTATCGGCCCAACCCCGACATCGGCTTTGCCCCGCCTCCTCCTCCGCCCGCAATCCTCCCGACACCGTTTTTACGGCCGAAACGCAAGTTGCAGATTTCCAGTGCAGTCCCAATTAAGGCAAAAAAATATTCAAAAAAATCTTTAAAAAGTTTGTAAAAAAGCTAAAAAAGTACTTATCTTTGCACCCGCTTTGAGAGAG
>ERZ780167.1730-NODE-1730-length-18285-cov-5.371366_pt1 | contig 18285 bp, 38 predicted proteins | sample MGYA00510982_ERZ780167 | MGnify/ENA primary metagenome ERZ780167 (study PRJEB29588, sample SAMEA2146107) | human gut metagenome | biome: human gut; feature: human-associated habitat; material: faeces | place: Denmark | collected 2008/2010 ... | reverse complement strand
AGATGAATAAAAAATAAAGTAAAATAAAGAGCTAGAAACTTACAAATATCATTCAGCAAAAAGAAAATCGCTTTATATAAAGTATGATATATGTTAATGGCATGATATTGGCATAAAATAGCCTTATTTTTCACCTATTTTCACTAGTTTTTTATAAAATTTATATGTTATCTAAAGAAAGAGGGAAAATTACATGGCAGTAAAAAAAGATGAAAAAACAGGTACGTGGTATTTCTATGGCTCGTACAAAATGAAGAATGGAAAGTATAGACAATACAAGAAACGTGGATTTCCAAAAAAGAAAGATGCAGTAAAAGCAGAGATCATATTCAAAGAGAATATCAAAGACCCATACAAGAATATTACATTGGAAGGATTATTTGATGTTTATGCAGCTTATACAGATAAAAGAATCAAGCAAAGTTCATGGGTTAATCAGAATAGAATTTTGAATAGATGGATTGATATTTTAGGTGATGTGAACATAAGGTCTATCACAACCAACGATATAGAGGTTGCAATGGAATTAATGATTAATAACGTAGGATATGAAACTGCAAAGAATTATTTATCTAGAATCAATAAGATGATGCGGTTTGCAGTTCGTAAAGGATATTTAGAAACTAATCCTTGTTCCCCGATAGAATTAGTCAAAGACCCAAACGAAAAGAAAACAGAAATGAAGTATTGGACTTTAGAACAATTCAATCTATTTATTCATTATGTTGAAAATCCTTTGTATCATCTTCTATTCGACAATCAATTTTATATGGGGATGAGAATTGGTGAAACACTAGCGTTGACTTGGGAAGATGTGGATTTAGAAAACAATACGATTGCAATTAAAAAGACATGGTCAAAAGACTTACATAAAATCACAACTCCAAAAACTCCAAACAGTTATCGAACAATTACAATGCCTCAGTTTTTATCTGATGAATATAGAGAGTTTAAAGAGATGTTGGATGTTCCTGAGAAATCATTTGTGTTCGGTATAGATATACCTGTATGCAATACGACAGTTAGAACAAGAATGAGAGAAGCTATTAAAATCGCAAATGAAAACAACGAGGAACAAATTCCTATCATTCGTATACACGATTTAAGACATTCCTGTGCCAGTTACATGATTGGAAATATGGTAAGAGATGGAAGCTCACATTTTAGCTTATATGACGTTGCAAAGCGTTTAGGAGACAATCTGAGCACAGTATTGAGTGTTTATGCTCATTGGCTACCTCAAGCAGATAAAGGAATTGCAAAGTTTATGGATAAAGATAATGCACTAGATTAATTTCTAGTGCTTTTTTGTTTGTAAAAAGAAAAACACACCCTTTAGCGAGTGTGCCTTCCATGAAATAGAGAGAGATGAAAATACAGTTGCCTATTTACAGGCACTTAAAGTTTATCATGTTTCGTTGCGGACGTTTTGTGCTACCAAAACAATACGTATCATCTCTATTCAACCATTATGATCTATCTTTCATATTTATCAACCAATGCGGATAATTCATCTAAAGTTCGTCCATATATCATACATAGAGCTTTTGCATCCTTAAAGAATATGTTCTTTTTTCCATTCTCTATATCAGAAAGCCACATAGGTGCGTGATGCAACCTATCGGTAACATCAGATAAGGTTAGTCCACTCTCCTTTCTAAACTGTTTCAAGGCTAATCCTTGACATTCAAATTTGTTACCCATAGTATCACCTCATTTTCTCATAACAATAACAAATTTTACTTCTACAATAAATATATCATAATTTACGCTCTAAGCCAAATAATTGTATTAAAATAATAAAAAAATGATTGACATAACTAAGATCAGAGCGTATATTATAAGTGTAGATAAGATAAGGGCGTAGATAGGAGGGTATTGAAAATGGAATTATTAACAATCAAACAAATTCGAGTTGGATTAAATATGACTCAAAAAGAAATGGCTAAATATCTTGGTATATCTACTGTTAGCTACCAAAGAAAAGAAAGTGGAATTAAAAATTTCTACTTTTGGGAAGCCAAGAAGATTTGCACCAAAGCTAATGTTTCGTTAGATTTGGTTAAAATTTAAATTTTTTTACAAATTGAATACGCTAAGAGCGCAATTATAGAAGGGGCGATTAAAATGGCAGTATCAAGTGGAAGATTAAATTCAATTAATTTAATCCATGAATCAACAGAAACGGAAAACAAAGTGTTAGATCTTCTAATCAAGAACGGATGTTCTAATGAAGATTTATTAAACGTATCTTCAATGCTTCAAACAATTTATATGTGTGGATTTGAAGTTGGGAAAAGATGTGTAAATGAATGAAAGTGTTGCTTGGATATAGAGACATCATGGAACTTGGTGTTTCTAAAAAAACTGCATACAAGATGTTGAATCTTATATGCGAATCTGAGGCTTACAAAAAGCCCAATCTATCCAAAGTGATAGATACAAAAAAAGTTCCAACAAAGTTATTTATCAGGATGTTTCCTGAGTTCAAAGAAAGGTGTGAACAACATGATGGATGTAGATGATTTAAGAGATTTAGATGACAACAGATACATTGATGAAGATGAGGAGGAAGAACAAGATGAGTACAGTTACGAAGACTACTGCTACGACTTCTGCAAAGCAGAAAGAGACGAAGAAGCCTGGTTCTAAATCAACCGCAAAGAAGAAAGCAGTTGAATTAGGTGATTGTATCACGCTTCCTTCTTTTGCCAATAACGAGTACGAAACGCATTATGCAGCTAAGGTAAGAAGTCAAAAGCAGACTCACATGGTTAATCGAGCTGCTAAGTTCAATTACATTTGTTCGTTAATCTGTTTATTAGTTTCTCTAGCTTTCATTGTAATAGCTAATTGGTACATAAGAGGTTTGTAAGATGACACAAACAGAAAGAGTTATCAAGCATCTAAAGGAGCATGGTTCTATCACTCCTTTAGAAGCTATTAAAGAGTATGGAATCACTCGTTTAGGTGCAAGAATTTGGGATTTAAGAGACTTGGGATATGACATTGAAACTCAAACTGAAACTTCAAAAAATAGGTTTGGAGATAAAACATCATATGCCAAGTACGTATTAAAAGGAGGGGTAAAAAATGAATCTGTATCAAGACACTGAGAAGTTTAGTGTCGAAAAGTACGGAAGCCATGAAGAATGGTTAAAAAAACGTGGTCGTGGAATTGGCGGCTCGGATGCATCGTGCTTCATGGATTTGAATCCATGGAAAACATTAAATCAGTTGTGGCACGATAAAAAGTTCGGTTCACAACAGATTACAAATGATGCTATCGAGTATGGGAATACCGCAGAGCCTTGCTTAAGAACATTATTTCAGGCGAAACATCCTGAACTAGATGTTCAATACATGGATAACGTTACATTGGTTTCTAAGGAATACGATTTCTTGAGATACAGTCCTGATGGACTTATATACAACAAAGAAACAGGAGAACGTGGAATCTTGGAAATCAAAACATCTAAGATAATCAATTCTCAGAGTTTGCAGAAATGGGGCAGCAAAGGAAGTGAAACAGTTCCTGATAACTATTATTGCCAAACATTAGAGGGATTGATTGTTACGGATTTTGACTTTGTTATCTATTGTGCAGAGCTTAGATTTGCAGATGGTGATGCACGAATAATTGAGCGTTCATATCGTAAAGAAGAAGCTTTAGACAGTATGAACGATCTAAAACAAGCAATGATAGAAAAATGGGATAGGTACTTCATAGGTGATGTAGAACCACCTATCACATTGTCTATATAGAAAAAGAGGAGATGGAAATATGGAATTTAATTTAGAGGTACGTGCACAAAACGGAAAAGTGTACACAAACGCAAGTGATTTATTACCTGAAATCAAAGAAGGTTTAAAGCACTACAACTATGTAGTAGATGAAGACAACTATAAGAAGGCTAAAACAGATAGAGCTGCTTTAAACAATTTGGTAAAGCTTGTATCTGATAAGCGTAAACAAGTTGAAAATGATGTGTTTGCTCAGTGGCTACAGGATAAAAAAGACATCATGGCAGTTGAGAAAACAATCAAAGCAGCATCCGATAAATTGGGTGACGGAATTAACGAGGTTGACAACGCAGAAAAAGAATTAAAGCGTAATCAAATCAAAGAGCTATGGTTAAACATGACGAACAACAAATATCCATTCGATTTAGTTTTTGAAGAAAGATATTTGAATAAATCTGTTAAGCCTAAGGAAATCGAAGAAAGTTTAAATAACAAGTTCTTGAAAGCCGAAGAACAATTATCTTTCATTGAAGCTTCACTTCCAGAAGATGAACTACAGGCAGAACAAGTTATCCAATTGTTCTGTAAAACATTGAATCTAAGCAAAGCTACAGAGAGAATCAACGAAATCAAGGAAGCCAAAGCAAAACTTCAAGAAAGAGTAAATGCTCAAATTGAACAGTCTAAGCAAGCTCAAGCTATGAATCAAACAACGATTCCTCAGAGCCGATTAGAAGCTCATGAAAGCCAAAGTCAAACTCAAACAAGAAGATACTGTGTATTCCGTTTTGAAGGCTCTGTGAGCGAATTACAAGCGTTTAATCCAATCTTGAATCAATTTATTAAAGAACACGATGTAAAAATCAATATTTTAGAAAAAGGAGAATGTTAATTATGTTACAAAACAATATTGCAAAGAGACAACAAAATGCACCTACATTTGCATCTTATGTTAAATCAGATGCAGTGTTAGCCAACATTACAAAAACTTTAGGTAGTGCAACGAGAGGTAAAAAATTCGTAGCATCTATCATTAGTGCGGTAAATACAAATAAGCAATTACAGGAATGTGATTTTCCAACGATCGTAAGTGCTGGTATTGTAGGAGATTCTTTGAACTTATCGCCTAGTCCACAATTAGGACACTACTACATGGTGCCATTCAGAGACACTAAGAACAATCGTACAGTCGCTACATTCCAACTTGGATATAAAGGTTATCTTCAATTAGCTATTCGTTCAGGTCAATATAAGAAAATCAATGTTGTAGCAGTTAAAGATGGTGAGTTGTTAAGCTATAACCCATTTACAGAAGATATTGAAGTAAGAGCTATTACAGACCCATTAGAACGTGAAAAAGCTCCTACTATTGGATATTACGGAATGTTTGAATTGACTAATGGATTTACTAAATCAATGTACTGGTCAAAAGAAACAATGGAAGAACACGCTCAGAAATACTCAAAAGGGTATGCAGCACATAAAGGATATACATTCTGGGAAAAAGATTTTGACGGTATGGCTTTCAAAACTATTTTACGTCAATTGATTTCAAAATGGGGGATCATGAGCATTGAAATGCAAACCGCAATTGAAACAGATATGTCATTTAAAGATGATGTAAGTTCTGAACCTGTTTATTTCGATAGCGAAGAAACTCAGCAAGTAGAACAAGATACCGAATACGTTAATAGACAAGATGCAAAAATGTCTGAAGGAATTAGCTTAGTTTAATGGAAGAATGGAGAAAAATTCCTTCTTTAGAAGGATATTACGCAAGTAACTTAGGAAGAATAAAAAGCACAAGGCAGAGAAGGTTTCAAAATATAGGCGAACATATATTAGTCCAACACACCTGCGATGAAGGATATAAAAGAGTACGAGTTATGAAAGATGGAAAAACAGAAACGAGGCGTGTTCATAGACTTGTAGCCGAAGCGTTTATACCAAACCCTGAAAATAAGCCTCAAGTAAATCACATTGATTTTAATAGAGCGAATAACTGCGTAAGTAATCTAGAGTGGGTTACAGGAAAAGAAAATTGTTCACATTCTGCTGCGAATTACAGTAAAGCTAAAAAAGGGAAAATAATTATGAAAAATAAAAAGTTACACCATATCGAAGTAATGAGTAATGGATTCAGGGTCACCATTTGTAGTAGGAGAAAATGGTTTAAACATTTAGAAGATGCAATTTCTTACAGAGACGAGGAATTGAAAAAATATGTATAAATCAAAACGTAGCCAAGCTACAGATATTCCTAAATCAGTTAAAGATACTGTATGGGAAAGAGACGGGAGAATGTGTATCTTTTGCGGTTCTCCCTTCGCATTTCCAGAAGCACACGTAATTCCAAGATCGCAATCAGGACTTGGAGTAGAAAAAAACATTATTACAGTGTGTAGAAGGTGCCATAACCTACTAGACCAGAGTCCAAATAGAGAGAAAATGATAGGCATTGCCAAAAGATATTTAGAGCGTATCTACGGACATATTGATGAATCAGAGGTGAAATATAATGCTAAGTCAAAATGAACTGTTGTTTAAATACAATCCATTCAAAATCAAACATTGGAAGGACGAAGAAATAGAAGAACAATTAGGAATCCTAGTTGATGCTTATATTTCAGATGCAGAAACAGTAATGGAAATGGCATTGAACATTGAAAACCTCGCAAATCAAATGTTTCTGATTGGTGAAATGATTGCTAGATTACAGGAAAGTTCAAACATTCTTAAAGCAGATATTGAAAATAAAACAAATCAAGAGATTTATGTTGCACGTAGTACTTGGGAACGTGAGCATGACGGAAAAGCACCTAGTATTAAATACTTTGAAGCTTTAGCAGGTCAAAAAGTTTCTGAGGAAAGAACTAAGTATGCAAAAGTCGATAGTGATTTAAAACGTTTCAAAACTGCTTACGAAAGTATAGAAGCCAAGATGAACTCAGAAAAGAAAAAACTTGATGCTACTAAGTTTGAAATTGGAGGTGCGTAAGATGATTTTAGGCATTGATCCAGCAAATGAATATAGTGCATTTGTTGTAGTTGAGAATGATTTATCGGCAGTTGTAGATAAAGGAAAAATTCCTAACAAAGAATTGCAAGATAAAATCTCAAATTGGAAAGCAGAGAATTATCCAATTGATTATGTGGCGATTGAAGGAATACAAAGTTTCGGTATGCCTGTAGGTCAAACTACATTTGAAACTTGTTACTTTATAGGGCGTTTATTAGAGCAATTTGAAGCTTTCGACATTGAGCCTACATTAATATACCGAAGTGAAGAAAAAATGCTTCTATGCCACTCTATGAAAGCGACAGACGCAACTATTAGACAAGCTCTGATTGATTTGTTCGCAAAAGACACTCCAAACAAAGGAAAAGGTACAAAATCAAATCCAGGTTATTTCTACGGATTTAAGGCGGACGTTTGGAGTGCGTTTAGTATCGCCTACGTGTTTCATACAAAGTACATTGGTACAGAATGTTAGGAGGTCTGATGAATGAAAGATGCATTGGAACTAAAAGATTATCGTGAAAAATTCAAACGATATTACGGATTAGAATTCAGTAAAGATTATCATATTCATCACATTGATTTAGACCATTCAAACAATGATATAGAAAACTTGATGATAGTTCCAAAAGAACTTCATGAAGTATATCACGAATGTCTAGTAAACTTGCAAATGTTAACGGATGGGAAAGGTACATCAAGATCATTTGAATTTGATGTAAAACCTATAGGTAATATTTCAGGATATCAAAACTTTGCTTTCACAAATCTACTTAAGTTTATGAAAGTACTAGAAGAAATGAATATTTGGTACGATTACAAACTTTATTTAGAAGGAAAAATGCCTAATTATCATGGAATCACATTACATTAAAGGAGAATGGTATGTCAGTAATTAGAGTAAATAACACTAAAGACTTTACAGTGATGAGCAATTATCACTTTCAAGATAAAGAAATCTCATTAAAAGCAAAAGGACTTCTTGGATTGATGCTTTCTTTACCTAGTAATTGGGATTATTCAGTAAAAGGATTAGTTGCAATCGTAAAAGAAAATAAAGCAGCAGTTCAAACCGCACTAAAAGAACTTGAAGAACACAAATATTTAAAGCGTACTAGAGTTCAAGATGAAACAGGAAGGTTTGATTACATCTACGATATTTACGAGAAACCGTATGACAAATTACCGTGGACGGAAAATCAGTGCACGGATATTCAATGCACGGAAGTTCAGTGCACGGAAAATCAACCACAAATAAATACTAATAAACAAAATACTAATAAACAAAATACTAAAGAATTAAATACTAATGAATATAAAGAAAAAAATATAAAAAAAGAAAGTGTTAATTCTGTTATTGCAGAGTATACAGAGAACAAAGATTTACAAGATGCATTGCATGACTTTGTAGATATGCGTACGAAAGCAAGAAAACCTTTGACTGTTAGAGCAATGAAGTTATCTTTAAATGAATTAGATAAATTGGCAGTAGATGATGTTACAAAGATTGCTATTGTAAATCAGAGCATTGTACATACATGGCTAACATTCTACAAATTGCAGAACAATAACAATGGTCAAAGACAATTGACGAGAAAAGAAATGGGGTATGCATTTTGACATTAGAAGAAACTGAAAGAATCTTACAAGTGCTAAGAATCAATTACCCAATGAGCTACAAAAACATGACTCAAGAAGATACACAAGCCTATTTAAAACTTTGGCAAGTATCTTTTAAGGATTATGAATACTTGGTTGTAGCAAAAGCAGTGAATCAAATCATTCAAAGTGACACAAGAGAGTTTGCTCCAAACGTAGCTCAAGTCAAAACAAGAATCAGTAAAACTGCAATTGGAAAAACAAAGAAAGCTGGAGAGGCTTGGGAAATCGTTTTAAGGAACGCTAAGTGCGACCCTCATACGAGTAAGGTCAACTACGATAAACTGCCTAGAAACATTCAGAGAGCACTCGGAGGTAGCTATCTGTTAAGAGATATTGCGTGGAGTAATAAAAAAGACTTGCAATATTACCGAGACAGATTTTTACAAGCTTACAAAGATGTTTGTGAAGAAGAAGTGCAGTTATTAAATTCAGGTCAAATCAGTTTGGAAATGTATCAACAACACGATCAATTGCCTGCACCTCCAAAAAAGGAGGAAGGCATGAAGATGTTGGGAGATTTGATGAACGGATAAAAATGGGAGGGGTAGTAAGTGCAATATTATATGTTGGATAAAAATGATATATCAGTTGTACGTGGAATCGTATCTTCAAAAGAAGTAATGAAGGAATTGGGTATTACAAACGCTCAATTCCATAAGATGTTGAGAAATGAGGAAACGTATAAAGGATGTATTCTTCTTCCTATTGAAACGGATGAGGAAGAAAGAAGAAAAGTAACAAGTGAAGATGACGAGCAATTCCAACTACTTGGCGAAAGTAAAACAGGAATCAGATATTACATCACAAGTTATTTGAGAGTTGTTTCTGTTGATCTAAAAGGAAATCAAAAGGAAATGAAAGCTAAAAAGGAAACGGAATCAATTTATAGAGTTGTAGTGAACCTTAAAGAAGGAAAACGATACTTGAATGTATTGTTTGAAGCCTACAAAGCCTTTGTTGGTGAAATAGAAAAGAACGATTCTATCGTTTGGGACGGAGAAATGAAAATTGAAAACCTAAGAGTTATCAAATTAGCTCAGATGCAAGGATTGAGAAACAAGAAGAAAGTAAGAATAGGCGATACAGTTTATTCTTCAATCGCCGAGTGTGCTAGAAAAAATTTCATTTCTAAATCACATATGTATCAGATGATAGAAGGAATCAGGCCTAATTCAATAGGTGTTGAATTTGTATAAAGGAGTTGAAAAGAAATGAACAGAGTTATTTTATCAGGCGAAATCGGTAGCGATATTGTTTTAAAGAAAACCGCTACAGGACAAAGCCTATGTAACTTCTCAATTGAAGTAAAGGAAAAAGGAAAGAATGGGCAAGAGTTTAAATCCTTCTTCGATTGCACCGCTTGGGGAGAAAATGCAGAACATATTAATCAATATGGTTTCAGAGGACAACATATCGCAGTTGACGGAAAGCTTCAGAAAAGCTCATACACGAACAAAGAGAATCAGAAGGTGTATAAGACTAGCGTTTACGTTATGGACGTAGAATTAGCTTTAAACAACGCTACAATGCCACAAACGCAGGCTTATCAACAAACGTGTCAACAACCGCAACAACAGATGCAGAAACCTCAAACAGTACCATTTACAAATCAAGTAAATTACCAATCATATCCTGAACATTATGATAATGACGAAGGGATGCCATTCTAGATGATTGCGAAAAGGTATGATGATGAGCTTATGTACAGTGTTCAGAAATGTTATGGCGATAACAAATACAAATACTGTACAAAAGATGGAAAACTGGCTTTTAAGAAACCAAGTAAAGATTTTCTAGGGGCAACAAAGGAAAACATTATGAATCTGTATGTAATTGAAGGAAGTCTATACATTGGAGAATATCTAAAATGAAATTGTATAACATGAATTGTTTGGATTATCTCAAGTCTGAACAATTCCAAAATGATGTCGGGGGGGGCAGTCTTTAATAGTCACCGATCCTCCGTTCAATGTTGGTTATCACTACAATACATACAAAGACAAAATGAGTGAACATGAGTATTTATATTTCTTAAATCAAGTGTTTAAGACAAATAACACTCCATACGTTGTAATACATTATCCTGAATCGCTATACAAGATAGCGTTGTATAACGGAGATGTGCCAACAAGAGTTTGCTCATGGGTATACAACTCAAACACTGCAAAGCAACATAGAGACATTGCTTTCTTTGGTGTTGAGCCTAATTTCAAGCAAGTGCTTCAACCATATAAAAATCCAAACGACAAAAGAATTAAAAAGAGAATAGAGGAAGGCAAACTAGGATGCAAGCTTTACGATTGGTGGAATGTAAACCAAGTTAAGAATGTATCAAAGATTAAAACTAAGCACCCATGCCAAATGCCTTTAGAGGTTATGAAAAATGTTGTAGGTGTTTTGCCTAAAGACTCTATTATAATTGACCCTTTTATGGGAAGTGGAACGACAGGAGTTGCCTGTAAAGAATTAGGATATGAGTTTATTGGATGTGAAATAGATAGTGAGTATTTCAACATTGCAAAAGAAAGACTTGAGGAAATCAAATTATTTTAAACTATTAAGAAAAAAACATGGAAAGGATAAATAAATGGAGAAACAGATAAATCTAACGGGGGGGGTTATCTATAATCAAGATTGTTTAAAAGGATTGAAAGAAATTAAAGACAATCAATTTGATGTTGCGATTACATCCCCTCCATATAACAGGGTAAGAAATGATAAGTACGCTCATTATGATGATGTTAAAAACAATTATTACAAGATGATTGTTGATGTAACGAATGAGTTATTAAGAGTGTGCAAGAAAGATGTAATCGTGAATATTCAAGCAACATATTTCAACAAAAAAGATGTTTATAAATACATTGGATATTTCGCAGACAAGCTAAAAGGAATTGTGATTTGGGAGAAAACAAACCCTCAACCAAGTATCAACAAGATTAAAGATGAGAACGGAAACATACTTACATCAGTATGTAATGCAGTTGAATATTTCTTTGTTTTAAATGAACAGGCAGAGGAATTTAGAGCTTATGGGTCAATCAAAAACATTGTGCATAGCTCAGTTAATGAAAAACACTTTAAAGGGCATGGAGCGATTATGAAATATGAAATTGCTGATTGGTTTGTTAAACATTTCAGTGTTAAGGGAGATACGATTGTTGACCCATTCTTAGGAACAGGAACAACCGCTATCGCATCAGAACTTAATAAAAGGAAATATGTTGGATATGAAATATCTAAAGAATATTGTCAAATTGCAAAGAAAAGAATTGCAGTAGAAACAAGTACATTGTTTTGAAGGAAGAATAAATGAAAACAAATAGAAAGGAAAATTAATCTTATCCTAGTGAAACTAAGAAATTAGATTATCGGTTGATTAATTGACAGAAAATGATTGTAGATTTGTTATCTTCAACTCTGGGGTAAACATAAAGGAAATGTTAAACGAAAAAGGATATCCGTTTAAATCAAAAGAGCATAGTTGCAAATTGTCAATGTTTCAAAAGAAGGGAACTGAAACAAAATCGGTAAGTAAATATATCAACGAAAAGAGTTTCGGTTGTCCTGACATTCTAAAATATCAATTTACAGATGAATTTAATTTAAAGGTTAGCGACAGATGCTGCTACGAATTAAAGAAACATCCAATACAACGATATGAAAAGGAATCAGGAAGAAGCATTTCCATTCTAGGATTAAGGATGGGCGAGGGCGGTCAAAGAGCAAATCACGAAGGATGTGTTGTGTTTAACAACAATCACGAATTGAAGAAATTTAAGCCAATGAATCCATGCTCAAATGAATTTATAGAATGGTACATAGAATCAAGAAACATAGAATTATGCAGATTGTATTATCATCCATACAACTTTAAGAGGACGGGATGCGTTGGATGCCCATACTCAGTTGATTTACAAGATCAATTAGAAATTATGGAGAAATACCTTCCAAACGAACGTAAGCAATGTGAATTGATTTGGAAGCCTGTATACGATGAATATAGAAGAATTGGTTATCGGTTAAAGAGAATAGAAGAAAATAGATTATTCTAAAGGAGAAATATTAATGACAAGTACGGAATTAATTAAAGATATGCTTGAAAGGCAGAAAACGTATGACGAAGAAGTATTTAAGAAACATAATGTTGAATATGTTTCTAAAAGCCAATTAGAAAGTGCATTGTTTGATGAATTAGGAGAATTAATGCACGCTCAGAAATCAGATTGGTGTTGGTGGAAGTTCACTCAAGAGCCTAAAGACGAAGCTAAAGTATTTGAAGAATACATTGATGTTGTTCACTTTGCGTTGATGTACGAAATCAAGTTCGGTTCAGGATGCTATCAAGATGAGGACATTAATTGGAATTACAACAAGTTGAAAACGGATTTAGGATTTGGACAGGCATACGCATTTAGCTGCGTAATCAGTTTAACACGAGATGATAACGTATTAGCTTATGTAATTTCACTAGGATTGCATTTAGGATATTCAATTGAAGAAATATATCAAGAATATATTCGCAAGAATGAGATCAATAAAGAAAGATTAGCAAAGGGGTACTAGGCTTGGGAGAAATAGTTTGTATGTTATACAACTTAGCAATAATTGGAATAACTTGTTATATGTGTGCAAATTATAGTTATTGGTTCTTATTGTTATTGTTGTTAACAGGCAGTTATAAAAGTGAGAGGAATGAGTAATAAAATGAACGACATTAAAATACCTCAAATTAACTTTGTTGCATTGAAACAAGGTATAACCGATGATGAGTTAAATGAGTATATGGTAAACAGTGATGATACTAATTTTCTTATCTATCTAAGATGTAAATATAAAACAGATAAAGAATGGGAGTATTTAGTGGAAGCTGCTACGTGTGGTTTTGATGATGGAATCGTTTGGCTAAATGATTGGGATGAAGGACAACAAGATATTGAGTATTTGGCAATTACAAAGATAGGAGAGATAAGATGATTAATTTAAAGAACGGATATGGAATTGTATCGGATGGAAAAAACTATACTTTGGTTCAAGATGCAATTCAAGTAAGTAAAGATGGAGTAGAAACGGAAATCAAGAAACAGATTTCCTTTCACTCAACTTTAGAAGGAGCTTTACAAGGCTATTCAAACTGTAGAATGGCAGATTTAGTAGCCAATGTAGATTTAGATTTGAAAGATGTTAAGCAAGCTATAAATGAGCTTAAAGAGGAATTAAAGGCATATGAATAAATATCAAAAAGCTATTGAAGTAATAGATACATTGCTTCACTTAATGTGTGGAGAAGAAAGAGAAGATGGATATAAGCCGACGATGGAAGAAATGTCTAATTCTATGGATTTGTTAAAAGATTTAGCTAATAAAGCAGATTCATTTGAATGGATTCCTGTTTCTGAAAGACTTCCTGAACCACCAAAGGGAAATCAAGAGTTAGATTACAGTCCATTGGATGTGTATCTAGTATCTATAAATGAAGGATACCCATTCAGAGCGTTTTGGGACGGAAAAAACTTTGGTGACGGAATGTTCAAATTAGATGTCAAAGCTTGGATGCCTTTACCTAAACCATATGAGGAGAAAGAAAATGACAGCACAAGAAATGTTTAAAGAGTTAGGATATCAGAGAAACGAAGAGAACGAAAAAATAATATACTTAATAGAAACTAAAGGTTCATTCTATTATCAAGAAATCATATTTAATTTATTACAAAAAATAATTGTAATAGATGGTAATTTTCTTGAGGTGGCAATTGAAAATAATTTATTAAAGGCTATTAACGAGCAAGCAAAGGAATTGGGGTGGATTTAATGAAAACAAAAGAAGAATATATAGATGCTTTAAACCGTATGGAAGAATCATATTACAATTTTGATAATTGTATCAGTGCGATGAACAAATTCAAAGAATGTGTAAATTCACTTACAGAATTAGTAAATGAGCATTTTAAAGAGAATATTGAAACGAACTTTGAACATTACAATGATGGAATTATTGAATTGTGTATTGATGAATTAGCTATTTCAAAAGGAAAAGTTGTGAAATGCTCTGCAACACCATGTAGTAAATGTGATTTTGAAGATAAAAACGGTCACTGTATTGGTAATCATGAAATAATGAAATGGCTTAAACAACCATACAAAAAGTCACCATATAAATTGAGCAATTTTGAATTTGATTTATTGAATGCATATAAAAATCGTGGAATGCAGCAGTGTATTTCAAATTACAGTACTTTGCTTGAAATGTATGGAAAAGGACATTTTAAAGGCATTGATACAATTACTCCAATTCATGAAATATTAGATAATTGTGAGGTTGTAGGATGATTTATTTCTTTGCAGGATTTTTAATAGGTGGCATAGTTGCAATGCTCCTTTATTCCTTAATTGTTTCAGAACGTATAAACGAATTGGAACTTGAAAATTGTAGATTGATTGACGATCTCAACAAAGCGGAATATGAAGCTAGAAAATACAAATATCAACATATGGGGTATGGATATGATTGGTTTGAAGAAACGAAATAAGCCTAAAGAAAGTACAGATGTACTAATTAAATTGAAAATAAGCGTTACTGATGTTAATAACAGTGATTCATGCAATGTTGTAGATTCATTATTAAATGAAATTTGGGATGCTGCATGGAGTAAAGAAGGGGTCGAAGTAGAAAATTTGAAAGCTACATACATAAAGGAGAAAACAACGAAATGATGTATTTAAGTATGGCAATTCACAATATAGCGGTAATGGTATTTACTGCGTACATGGTAATTCATGTACACCCTATTTGGGCAGTATGTATTTTATTCACTCATAGAATTGGAACAAAAATTGTACGTGTTCCAATCGAGGAAGATGAGAATGATGCAGTAGATGACGTGTACGGGATGGATTGGAATGAAGAAGATGATAGAAACGAATCAAGTAGAGACAAGTTTTAAAAACATAGAAGAAGCTTTAAAGAACAACGGATTATATGCACTTTATGACGATATGGTATTAATCAAACAAGCTTTAATTGAGAGAGATAGGAAAATATACGGGTTGCAGCAGCATAACAGAAATTTAGAGGATAAATTAGAGAGGATAGGTGGTTATCATTATGGAAATCCTAAACAATAACATTTACTGGTGTGATTTACCGAAATACAGTAATACAATTCTTTATAAAAGGAGACCTTGTATCGTTATTTCAAACGACATTCAGAATAAAGGAAGTAAAACAGTGAATGTAATTCCCATTACTAGCAATTTAAAAAGAACGGACTTGCCTTGTCACGTTATGATTGATACAGGACATGAATATGGAATGGCAAAAGCCGAGCAAATATTAACGATCAACAAAGAAAATGTTAAGTGGCATATCAAACCACTCGATAGACGAGAAGAAAAAGAAGTAAAATGTGCATTATTAACTCAGATAGGGATTATCTAGATGCCTAGAAGAGATACAGAATACGAGCATTTCAAAGAAACCTGCGGAGGATGGTTTAATTACCATGGCAATATTGGTCTAAGAGCAGGGGATGTCGCAATGGCAACTTTGTTTGATGAAACAGAATTAGTGCAAATCGTATTGACTAAACCTTATACCTACAATCGTTGGTGGTGTAAGATCGTTGGTTTCAATAGTGATGGAATTGAATATCTAGTTGACAGAACAATGATATTACAGATTTTAATTGATAAAGACTACAACTTGCGTAGAAAAAGAAGAAAAACTTCTTAAAATCAATTTAAACACGTATAGAAGTGATTATAACGAGCAAAATAGATTGAGATGAGTATTTATTAGGGTAAATGAAGAAAAGGCTAAAAACACGTTTAAAACACGAATGTGGAATTAGCCTTTTTTATTATGCAAAAGAATTTAAAAATTTATTAAATTAATAATTTACATAGGTATCATTGTGTGCTATACTATGGGTGTAAGGAAAAGTACTTAGGAGGACATAACATGAAACAAGTACATATTGGGTATCACAGTTTTACAAATTCAGGAATCGTAGAAGCAGTAGCAAACGTATTATATAAAGACGATTTCAATGTTGAATTATTTGGTGTGGATTTATGGGCAGATGAATTGCCTGACAATTATCAGATTGTCGATTATGGGTCAAGAGAAACAATGCTAGTTTGCGAAGATGGTGAAATTATTGATGATGCAGACGAAATCGCAGAATGGGAAGAAAAGAACTGTTATTAAGCAATAGAAAAGTAGGAGGAAAAGAAAATGACTAAGGAACAATGGGAAAAAGAACATGGTTATGTTTACGGAAGAAACGGAAGGTATTGTGATAATCCTGAATATTTAGGAAAATACGTGGAATATTACAGAAATAATGTTCACGAAACCACTATCGAAACCGATAAAGTTGAAGCAGAGGACGAAGAATCTATTTTTGTTCGAGGTATTTGGCAGCCGAAGTCAAATATCATTGATGTTATGGAATAGACAAGAGGTGGAAACTATGGCAAAAACAAGTGAAGCAAAGATGAGGGCAAATAATAAGTATGCGAAAAAGAACGTAAGTCAAATTTGCCTGAAATATATTACAAAGAACAATAAAGAGATTCTAGAAAAGTTAAATTCAGTTCCAAGCAAAGCAGATTATGTAAGAAAATTGATCTTAAAAGATTTGGAAAGAGAAAAGAAAGAGGCTACTAACAAATAGCCTTTTTTTATCGTATTTTTTTCACACGTCTGCATTGAAAAATGGTATAATATATGTAGTTAAGGAGTACCTAAAAAGACCAAATATTGCCACTCCTTGACGAGACATTTTTTACTTCTACTTACTCAGAATTGAGTGCCTCAGAGAAATCTGAGGATATTATAACGGTTTAAGTGCAATATAAATTTACGGGGGATGGTGCAATAGAAACTTACGCCCTATGAACGCAATGAAAATTGTGCCACCCCATTCGCAACAACGCCCCCGAATCGCAATAGCCGACCTAATCGCAACAGGATTTGCACGAAACGTGCCCATGTATCGCAACAGAGGTCGGGGGAAAAGAAAGAAAAACAAGTAAATTCAGAGATATAGAAACGTCCATACAATCATATATGCGTAATAAACACGATAAGTTCCATAATGTTCGCACTAATGTTTACACAAAATTGGTTTAAGTTGGTTCATAAATTGTCATAGCGTAGTTATATACTACTACTGGAATGAATAGGCAGATATTTCATTTCATACTCCTTTAGAAATTCTTTATTAATTCTATATCTTGTCGATTGTATGGTTTAAGGTTCTGTATTAACAGAGCCTATATTATAAATAGTCTTACGTATTCTGCATATTTTAAAACGATTGATCTATGAAAACAATATATCTTAGTCCCTCGGCATATATATAATAGGAAAGAGGTTCGGGGGAGATAAAGAGGGGTTTTGACTTCGGGGGAAAGAAGAAAGTGAGGAGCTACGTCCTCCACGGAGCCTTCCAAACCCTATAAGAAGAAGATATATACACTATTATTACTAGTATTAACTACCTATCAAGTTCTAATGAAGTTTGATGGGTTTTTTTATTTCTTTTTTTGCTGAATTAATCATTTGTTCACAAAAATAAATAGTTTTACTTTATTTAAAGCAGATTTTAAGTGTTCCAAAAACAAAATTTTGTCAAGAAATAAAATAAATTTTGTATTTTGTATTTTGTAATTGGCGAAAAATTTTGCATTTTGTATATTTTGTATTTTGTAAATTGTTCACGATTTGTAGACAAAAACACGGTGTAGTATAAAAATTTCCGCTATTATATTCACGATTCATGAACAAAAAGCGAAAAAGTTCCAAATATGGAACGAAAAGCAGAGGAAAAAGGCCTGAGCAGAGGGAAAAGGAA
>ERZ780167.1726-NODE-1726-length-18345-cov-8.691361_pt1 | contig 18345 bp, 28 predicted proteins | sample MGYA00510982_ERZ780167 | MGnify/ENA primary metagenome ERZ780167 (study PRJEB29588, sample SAMEA2146107) | human gut metagenome | biome: human gut; feature: human-associated habitat; material: faeces | place: Denmark | collected 2008/2010 ... | reverse complement strand
TGTATCCGGTCAGATACAGATTGACCGTTGCATCGTTTTGCCCGTGCGCGTTTTGCAAATCGCGGATAAAGCGCGCCTGTTTTTTGCCGATGACGGGATAACCGTACTTTGTCAACACCTGCCGGATATTCATCTTCGGCCTCAGCCGCACAAGCTGCACGTCGATCCGTGTGAACTGCCTTTGCAGCCACGCCACATAATCGTTGGCAAAGTGCTGGATTTCTGGATACTCAAGCCCCGTGTTGACAAATACCAGCGTCAGCTCCCACGGCGGCACCCTGAAGCTCGACAGGTAACGCGCCGCCAAGTATGCCAGTACCGTGCTATCCTTACCACCGGAAAATGACACATAGCACTTTCCATTCCATGCGGTGTACCACTGGTCGAGCTTTTCGTAAGTTAGGATTTCTTTGTCTTCCAAATCGAGGGCTAAAAGCTGTTTCGCCGCCTCTTTCGGAATTGGCTGATTCCCATACCCGTTCATGTCAATTTCTCCGGCCGCATCAGCGGCTTAAATACCGTCTGCACACCCTGCATCTGCGGCGTCAGCCACACGCACCACATGACATCCATGAGCGGGCTTGCGCCCTTTTTACCGTCTCGCTCCTTGAAGAGGAAGTCCGGCCGCCACGTCAGCGGCAGCACGTAGCTCGGCGGAATCTCGCGGAAGAGCTGTGCCCGCTTCGCCGCGTGCCAATACTGTGCCTTGAGCAACATCGCAAACGGCTTGCCGATCTCCGCCGCGTGGCGAATAAACTCGTCCGCCAGCGAAAACGGCGGATTCGTGATAATCCAGTCGGCCGCAGGCGCGTTTCCCGGCTGTCGAGTGGTCAGGAAGTCTATCCCATCGCGGATATCCGTGCCGTAGACAGCCATCCCGCAGTCCGCCAGCGCTCGCACCATATCCCCTTGCCCACGGGCCGGTTCCCATATATCCGTCCCCGCTGGCAGCTTGAGAAAGCGCATCAGCGCCACCGTCACCTCCGGCGGCGTCGGGTATAAGTCAAACGCCTTGCGTGCCTTCGCTCCGTTCCCGCCCATGATCTGGCTCGCCTGAATGCTATTCATGCGCGCACCTCCCCGTAGATCAGTACGTCAAGCGACACGCCCAACGCTTCGGCGATGTACAGATACGTCGGCATTTTCGCGTACCACAGTCCGGTTTCGAGGTTATGTATCGTGGTCAGCCCGACGCCCGCCTTGTCGGCAAGCTGCTGCAAGGACATCCCGCGCAGCTTACGCCATGCCAAAATCCGTTTGCCGATTTCATGCTCGGTCGGGACGCCCTTCGGGGTTCCGCTCTCGAGCAGTAACGCGCTTACAGGTACGTCGAACGCCTTCTCCAATCTCCCAAGCGATTCTAACCTCGGGTAACACCTTCCCGTTTCCCATAAAGCGATGGTTCTTTGCGGCGCGTCAATATCCGCCGCAAAGGACAACTGTGACAGCCCTTTCTTCTTGCGCAAATCGCGGATGCGATGGCCTAATTCCAGTTCTGTGATCATTTCTTCACTCCCATTTCATCTTCTCGGCCGATTATCGGTCATGCGGCGGGTCTTGAAGCTCCGCGCGCCGTAATAGTCGTCATTCTCCTGCGACTGCCGCTTTTCTTCCGCCTTCGCTGCCTGAATCTTTGCGATATCCTCTGCGTAATGCGGGCAATGGCTTTGACAGCCGGGATAGCGCACCGGCGGCAGGCAGTAACGGCAATGTTCAAACTCCCCCACGGTCCACCTCCGTGAGCGGGCGGAACTCGAGGTATCGCTTCGGCGTGCCGCGGGCGGTCTCCTTGACTTTGACGATACGGACTTCAAGGCCAAGGGAACCGAGAATTCCTAAAAGCGTGCGGCGGTCTGCCTCGTTGTTGACCGGCGCGGGAATGCGCGTCCATTCAGTGTCATTCATGGGGTATCCTCCTTTGTGAGATAGACCATGGCGGACTGAACGCCAAAGACGCGCGCCGCCTGATGGTCGCTGAAAAACACGTCGATGTGGTTTCCGTTCACGCCGCTGCCGCAGTCCTCCGCGATATAAGTGTGCTGCGTGCCGTCCGGAAAGATCAGCAGCACACGCGAGCCATACGGGATGACGCGCGGGTCGACGGCGATGGTGCGTCCCTCTGCCGCCAGCGTGCCGGTGGCCGTAATGCCGTCGTCCTTGCCGCAGCAGCGCGTACAAGGACAATAGGCGGTCAAGGTATACTCGCCGAGAAATACGTCGTCACAGGCGGCAGGCTCGCTTGCAGGGATATCCCACGCGGGGTCATAGGCGGCAGGCTCTTCCGTTGCCTGCGCCGCCGTGCGCTCTTCGGCGGGGGCGGCGGGCGGAGCGGAGAGAATCAGCGCCGCGAGGACGGCGAAAACCAGGCGGTTCATGGCGTGTCCTCCTTTGTGAAAATCTCCACAACGGTGAATGCCTGCTCGTTGTAGAGCTTATTGGCCGAGACCGCATAGATCACGGCGTCGTCGGCGTAGGCGCGGCCGTTGAGCGCGTCCATGACGGCCTTGACGATGTTGTCGATATCGCCGTGATCCTTGAGGTACGGCGTGCCGACCATACCGGGGGCGTCGCGCTTCGGTGTGCGCTTCGGGATGGGGAATCGGGCGTACACGCAGAGGAACAGGGGCTGACCATCCGGGAAACGGACGGCTCCCGCTTCCTCCCACGCGCGGCGGATGGACGCCTCGAACTGCTGGGTTCGCTTCGGGGTATATGTACCAAAGCGCGTGACGCGGGGGCGCCCCTTGGGGATGGGCTGCCCGGGGACAATAAAGCTGGTTTTCACTGCTCCCCCTCCTTCATGTACTTTTCGAGATAGGGCTTCATCCACGCTTTGCCGGGATGGATGGCCGGTTCTTCGACCGGCTGCGCCTTGTGCAGCGTCGCGAGCAGGTCGGAGAGGTCGGGGAAATACTTGTTGTGAGCGGCATAGTCGAGCGCCGCGGCCTTGACCGGCTCATAGTCGTAATTCTCGAGCACTGCCGCCCACGCCGTCATGGTGACGGGATTGAGCTGCTTTGCATTGGGGTAAAACTGGCGCAGCAGCGAGAAGAGCTTCTTTCGTTCCGTCTTATCCATGTCACACCTCAGAATGGGAGTTCGCCGTCGCCGAGCTCTTCGATCTCGTCGAACCCGGCGGGGGCGCTGAAATCCTGTGATGCGCCGCCGCGCTTCACGCCGGAAACGGCGATGAAGTCAACGTCGAGGTCGTAGTATGTCTTTTCGTTGTACTCGCTTTTTGAGAGAGCACCGACGGCGAGCACGCAGTCCATCTTGCGGACGGCGGCGACGTCCTTTGCCTTGCCGCGCCAACCGCAGAGGCGGACGAACAGCGTATTGCCGTCCTCGTGCTCCTGCGCGGCGACGGTGACCTTGCCGAGGTCGTTTCCCTTGGCGTCGAAAGTCTCGCCGTCGCGGACGGCATTGCCGCAGATGAGATAGACGTCTTTCGGCTGGTCTGAATAGTAGGTCTTGCCGATCTTAACCATTGCCATCGGTGTCATCCTTCTTGAGCTCGAACGCGTGACCCATGCGGTTCTCGTAGGTCTTCTTCACCTTGGCATAGGTGACGGGGAGCGCTGCGGGCGACAGCTTGTCCACGCTATCAAAACCGGCAAAGCCGCGCTTGTCGGACTTCGTAATGGCGATCAAGCCGGTCTTGACCTTCTCTGCGTCGCCGCCGTACAGCTCGGAGAGCATCTGCGAGAGGGCGCGGCGCTGGTAGAGCTGCGTCTCCTTCCCCGCCTGCGTGCCGCGCTGGGCCTTCTCTCCTGCGCCCGTGCGCGGGTCTCTATCGGGGTCATCTTTCTTAGTGGCGACGTGGAAGAACTTCAAGAGGAAGTATTTCTCGGCATAGGTCAGCGCCTTGCCGACGCCCTTTTCGCCCGCGAGATCGACGCCCTGCGCGTACCAGGGGACGGTCAGCTCTTCGCCGGTCTCCACGTCGTACCAGCGCATGGTGATGACCATTTCAGTAAGATAGCGCACCGTGCCGCTGCGGGTCGTGCCCTCGTGTAGCTGCGCACCGGTAACGGACGGGATCAGCAGAAGGCCCAACTCGTCCATCAGGGGGCGGAAGGTATCGAGGACGTTCTCATCGGATGCGAAGTCGTATTTATCCGATAAATTCTTGCCGTCGCGGATGACGCTATCCACGCGGCGCTGCATTTCGAGCAGCTTTTCGTAAATGGTTGTGAATGTCTTTTCCATAGGCTGTCTCCTTTAAGCGATCCGCCCGCGCGGATGCTTCTTTGTCTTGATCTCGTACAGGGTCTTGCAGACGTGGAACGAGGCGAGGGCCTGCCCAACGTCCGCAGGATAGAGACGGTATGTACCGTCCGGCAAAAACTGGACGGCGAAGAGGGATTCGGGATAGAGGGCATTGTCGCCGCAGAGGGTGAAATACCCGCCGAGCTGCGCGGAGACCTTGCTCTTGGCGATCTGCGAGACGAATTTATAGTCGAGGATCGCGAGCGTGCCGTCGAAGTCGGCGACGAGGTCAGGCGTCCCGGCAAAGCCCTCGGTGCCGAGCGGCTGCTCGATAAGATACGGGTCGATGCGGTGCTCAGCCAAGAACAGCTCGACGGCGCAGGCGTAGGGGTCATACGCGTCCGGAAGTTCAAATTTCTCAATCGCGCCGCCGGTCAGGCGGTGGGCAAGGTAGGCGTGCATCGTCGCGCCGCGGTCGGCGGCGGCTTCGACCGTCAGGGCGAGCATATCGTCTTCGGGCTCGTCATAGTCCGCGCCGAGCGGGGCGACAAGCTGCGTCACGCTGGGGACGGCCTTGCCGTCGACGGTGTAGGCGTGCTTTGCGTCGTCAAAGGTCACATCAAACATGATGGCGGCCCTCCAAAATGTCGATCATGCAACCAAGCAGACGGGCAAGTTCAATCGAGCCGAGGGCGATCATGGCAATGGTCAACGGTGTCATTCTTCATTACTCCTTTCCCAGCGGCGGCGGTCGCTGACGGAATCGCCGTCCATCCATTCGTCAAATTGGGATTCTTCTTCACAAGTCAGCGTGTCGAAAAAGTTGGTGATGCGCTCAAGCAGCGCTTTCCGGCAGGGGCGGCATATCCAATCCCGCGGGCGCATCGCGCCGCCGCACTTGGGGCAGGTCTCGGCCGGCCGGACTTCGGTGCTCTCGCACGCGGGACACTCGAGGGGCTTGCAGTAGTCCGCTTGAAACACGGTCTGGCACTCCATGCAGATACATTTGATCGTGTTCATTCGGTCGTCCCTTCTGACAGGCATGAGGCCAGCGTGGCGGCGGAAATATAGCCGTTCTGGAAGGGATAGCGGCGTTTCAAACTGCGCTCATCGGCAAAGCCGGTGTAGGCTTTGACCTCTTTGACAGAGAGCAACCGTTTGCCGCCGGTAAACTCCAAAATGTCAGCGAGGTTTTCGCGGTAGTTTTGCTTTTCGCGTGGCATTGTATATTCTCCTTTCTTGGGGTGGTCGTGGTTGCGGAGTTGTAGATTTGCGTGGTATACTCAGGGTTGGGAGTTGGTCAAAATGAAGAAACTTCGAATAGCGATCGCACTTTTTCTCACGGTCATGATCTGCTGCGTAGCGGGTTTTGCGCATCCGGGCAGAACCGATGCAAATGGCGGGCACTGGAATCGCTCGACTGGGACGTATCACTATCATCACGGATATCCGGAGCATCAGCACACGAACGGCATTTGCCCGTATGATTTCGACGACCAGACGGGGGCGCACAGCGGCAGCAGCAGCAGCAGCAGCGGCACAAGCAGCAGCTACAAACGGCCAAGCAAACAGGATACTGGCGGATTTGAGGGAGAACAGACAACAACAGAGATGGACAAAGAAGGCAGCATTGTCGAGACGGTCCTATTTCTTGTGCTGGTCGGAATACCCGGCTGCTTCCCACTATGGGCCATTGGCTCTGGACTGCTGGAAAATAAGCGTCGCGCACGAAACCGAAAGGCCGCGGAAGTGGCAAAGGCTTTGGCGCTCAAGCAGCAGGAAGAGGAAGCGGAACGAAAGCGGCAGGAAGAAGCGGAACGGCTGCAAATCGAGCGAGACGGTTTCCTACTTGCCTATGAAGGGAAATCGCTCAATGAGTTGATCCCGCCACCGAAGGGCTGCTATATAGGAAAGCTCGCTTTGCCTTACGGCCCCGGCGACGGAGAATGGGGGGAATATACTGCCTACATCACGCCGAAGGGACAAGCCTTTCACTCGCGTCCGATATGCGGATCAGCGCACGGGATGTCGGTCAATCTCGCCTTGGCGCGCAAGGGGCGCGTCCCCTGTGCGAGGTGCTGCAAGAACGTCCCGAGCCTCGTTTGGTACGATGAGCAGAGGAAGCTGTACGATGAAAGCGTCAAACTGTTCGGCTATTCGATATTCAGATCAGATGACCCGAGCTAACCAAAATTAACCTTTTTAAGATAATTTTAGGAGAAAAAAATTTTCTCCACCTGTGTGGAATCCAGGTGCAACGCTTCACGCAGGGCGCGGACTTCCCCCAATGAGAACTCGGCATTGCGCGTTCCATTCAGCTTTTTATTGAAATTGGAAAGGCTCAAGCCGATACTCTGTGCGGCGTCAGCCTGCGTCATTGACAGCTCACGCAAACGTCCTTTCAGCATGGCAGTATTCATTGTTTTCACCTCTTTTCACCTTTTCAAGATAATTCTATTATATCCATTTATTTCACCTTGTCAAGATATTTTGAGTTGACTTTTGCAAAAAAAGTGTTAATATGAAGATAATCCAATATTAAAGGAGATACATAATCGTGACGTTAGGAGAAAAGATAAAAAGATATCGCAAGAGCCTCGGGATGACACAGACAGAACTCGGCGAACGGCTCGGCGTGAAGACAAACGCAGTGAGCAAATGGGAGTGCGGCAGGGTCGAGGACATTCCCACATCGAAAATAAAAGCAATGGCCGGGTTATTTAATGTCCCTGTCTCTGAGCTCATCGACGACGAGGCCGCCGCTCCGAAGGATGACGGCCTAAACGAATATTTGGAAATGCTGCGGACGCGCCCGGAATGCCGGATGCTTTTCTCTGTGGCAAAGGGCGCGACAAGGGACGACGTTGAACGCGCGGTCGCCATCATTGAGGCGCTGCGGGAAAAGGAAGGGAAAAACTGATCATGTGGACGCCTGAATACAATGTGCGATACATTGACCTGCCGTGCAGAGTGGATGGCGTGACGATCCCAAACGATGACGGAACATTTGATATTTACATCAACGCCCGCCATAGTGCAGAGCATCAGTCCGAATCCCTTGCTCACGAGCTATGGCACATCACGCACGATCACTTCTATAATGAGCAGCCCGTCGCAGACTGCGAGCGGGATGCAAAGCGCGCTGCGAAATCGCACCAGAAGCCGCAGGACGGCTTTAGGCCTTGCAGCAGTGCCATTACCCTATCAGCCGCAGAAACGCGCGCACGCGGCAACGTCGCGCGAATCTGAGCAATAAAAAAGCGCCCTGCGCGGCAACGCAGGACGCTTTGACCAATTTTCATTCCCAGCAACCACGACGAAGCAAGAAACGGTGGGAGGTCATACCCTATGACACAGTGTAGCACGCCTTCCATCGTCTGACAAGGACAAATTTGGGAGGTAAACCATCATGGCCAAGAAAAAATACTATCAGAGACCGGACGGACTGTTTGAGACAAGCAGGACTGTCAACGGCAAGCGGATCTTTTTCCGCGGCAAAACATGTGCAGAGGTCGACCGCAAGATCCTCGCGTACAGCGCCGAAAAGAAATTAGGGCGAAAGGTTCCCATCATCGCCGACGAATGGTTCGCAGCAAAGGAGGAAGAAGGGATCAGGCAAGGCACGTATCGTCCGTACCACTGCGCGGTAAAGCGGATCAAGAAAGCATTCCCGATGGCGGCGGGAGATGTATGCCCTCGCGATATCAAGCGATATATCGCAGCATTCGAGGGCAAGGGCTATTCCAGACAGACAGTGCAAATCGAACTCTATGTACTCAAGGCGATATTCTCTTACGCCGTACTCAAGGGGGATATTGACGTAAGCCCAGCAACAGAGGCAAAGCACAGCCGAAACCTCCCCCGCAAAACGCGCCACGCGCTGACAGAGGAAGAAGAGCGCAAGGTCGAGGAATACCGCGGAGAAGACTATCTGCTCGGGATGATGCTGCTCTATACCGGCTGCCGCCGCGGCGAGCTGTTGGCCCTTAACTGGCAGGACATCGACCGCAAGGCCGGGACGATCACGATCAACAAAAAGCTCAACTACGAATACGGGAATATTCCACGCCTTGAGCACTTTATGAAGAACCGCAACCGCGAGAACAACGATGGCAGCGGGCGCACGATTCCCCTGCTCTCGCCGCTTGCCGAGGTGCTGCCGAACCGGCGGCTCGGCCTGATCTTCCACAACGAGGACGGGCAACCGTTGACCGCTTCGCAGTTGAGCAAAAGATGGAAAACTTACTGCCGGAATACTGGTCTGGTCGAATACGTCCAGAACGAGAACGGGGAGCTGATTCCAACGTACCCCATCACGCCGCACTGCTTCCGGCACAGTTTCACGACGATTTGCTATGAGGCTGGGCTTGACGTTAAGACGATGGCGGCATTCATCGGCGATACGGAACAGGTCACGACCACTGTCTATGCGGAGCTGCGCGCCCGCCATCATGCCAGCGGCGCGGAGCGGGTCAACGCGTACCTTGCAATGAGGGCCGAAGACCGGGCAAATTCCGCGAAAGCAGAGTGAAGAAGCAGAAAATTTACTGCGTCATTACTGCGTCCGAGATATAGACAGTTTGGAACAGTCTCGTACAGTCCCGCGCAGGCCGCAATCCATTGCGGCACAAGGGTTTCCCTTGATTTGCAAGGGTTCCCGGATTTTCTTTCTATTTAACGAGATTTTAACACTGATGCGTCGGTTTTGCACAAACAAAGTCGAAATCCTGACCGAAACGGCAAAAAAGCGCCGCGTCCCGAAGAAAATACGGGACGCGGCGCTTTCTGTTTCGCCGGATTTACTTGAATTTTTTGCCGTCCTCGAACGCGCTGGCGACCTTCTCGCCCAAGACATAATAGCCGTGGTTGGCGTAGTCAAAGGTGATGACGTGCAGCTTTTCGACAGCGAGCTTGCCGTTTTCGTCGAGCGCGCGCTCGTCCACGCTGACGTTCACGACCTCGCCGAGCAGCAGCTCGGTCTCCTCGTCGTAGCTCACGAGCTTGCACTCGAGCGCGAGCGGCAGCTCGTCGATCATCGGCGCATCCACATGCTCGCTCTTCGTCACGCGGAAGCCCGCGCTCGCCACCTTGTCGGGCACGCTGTTGCCGGACTCGATGCCCACATAGTCACAGGCCGCCGCATGCTCTGCGTCGCCCATGCTCACGGTGAACGCACCGCGCTTTAAGATGTTCTTCACGGTCTTGTGGCCGCCGCTCAAATACATTGCGATGCGGCTGCTGTCGGCCACGCCGCCCCAGGCGGCGTTCATCGCGTTGGGCGCGCTGTCCTCGCCATAGCTTGCGATGATGAGCACGGGCTGCGGATAGACCTAGGGCTGTGCGCAAAAATACTTTCTCATGTCGAAATCCCTCCAAAATAAATCTGTCAATTGATTTTATGGCCCGATCTTTTCGAGCTTCGCGCGCAGCGAAATGCTGCGCGGCGTTCCCATGCCGTCAAACTGGATGACGTGCGCACCCTTGTTCAGGTCCACGTCCAGCACCGTTCCCTCGCCGAACACCGCGTGGCGCACGCGCTGCCCGATGGGCAGCGTGCCGTCGCCGTCGTCCTCGCGCAGATACTTGTCTCGCCGTGCGACGTCATCCGCCGCTTCACGCAGAAGCGTCTCGTCGACCTCGTGCGTGAACGACAGAAGCTCGCGGTCGATATCCAGCAGAAAGCGCGAGGGATAGCGCGGCGAGCCGTCAAAATTCCACCCGTCGGCTTCGGAGAGGTAAAGCCCCTTCTCCGCGCGCGTCAACGCAACGAAAGCGAGCCGCCGCTCCTCCTCCATGCCGGGGAGCGTTCGCACCTTGCGCGAGGGGAAAATGCCCTCGTTCATGCCGCAGAGGAACACATACGGGAATTCGAGGCCCTTCGCCGCGTGGACGGTCATCAGCTTCACCTTGTCGCCCTGCTCGGCGACATCGCCGTTGCTGAAAAGCGCGATGTGGGCGAGGTAATGCTCCATCGTGCTCTCCTCGCCGCAGCTCGTCTCGTATTCGTAGATGGACTGCTTGAGCTCGGCCAGATCGTCCAGCCGCTCCTGACTGCCCTCGGTGCGCAGCGCCTTTTCATACCCGCTCTTGTCCAGAATATCCGAGAGCACCTCAGAGATGGGCCGACCCTGATACGAGTGAGAAAAGCGCTCGATCAGATCGACGAACTGCTTTGCCTTCGTGCCGCTGAACACGCTGTCTTCGAGGTGGTTTTTGAGCGTTACATAGAGGCTCGTCCCCTCTTTTTCCGCCGTCTCCTGTAAAAAGGCCATGCGCCGCTTGCCGAGGTTCCGCTTCGGCGCGTTGGCAATGCGCCGGAACGACAGATCGTCCTGATAGGCGATCATCCGCAAATATGAAAGTGCGTCCTTGATCTCCATGCGGTCGAAAAACTGCACGCCGGAGTAGATCGTATAGGGAATTTTTTCGTGCATCAACGCCTCTTCCACCGCGCGCGTCACATAGTGTGCGCGGTAAAGGACGGTCATATCCCGCAGCGGCACGCCGCGATCATGCAGCCGCTGCATCTCGCCCGCCATCCACTGCGCCTCCGCCTCCTGCGTGTCGGCAAAGTGGCAAATGACCTTCTCTCCCGAGGTTTTTGTCGGAATCAGGTCCTTTTTGATGCGGTGGCCGTTTTTTGCGATCAGCGAGTTCGCCGCCGCCAAAATCTCCGGCGTGGAACGGTAGTTTTCCATCATCATGATGGTCTGCACGTTTGGAAAGACCTTGTCGAAATCCAGCAGATACTTGACGTTCGCGCCGCGCCAGGTGTAGATCGTCTGGTCCGGGTCGCCCACGATGAAGAGGTTGCCGTGATAGCCGCACAGCACCTCCATCAGCTCATATTGCAGCGCGTCGATATCCTGAAACTCGTCGATCATGATGTATTCGAGCCGCTGCTGCCACTTGAGCCTGATGTCCTCGTGCTGCTCGAAAATATAGAGCGAGAACTTGATGAGGTCGTTGTAGTCGAGGCCGAAGCACTTTTTCTCCTGATAGAGATAGCCGTAGAAGATGATGTCCCCCGCCGTGTCGGCGCGCTCGTACTTTTCGCGCAGCGTGTCGAGCGACATCGTGATCATGTCCTTGTAATACTCCGGCTCCTTAAAGAGCTTTCGGATCTCGATCATGTCCCGTGCGGCGGAATAGGTCATGTCGCGCAGTGTGAGGCCGCGCTCTTCGTAGATGATGCCGAGCATCGCGTCGATGTCGGAATTATCCAGCACGAGGAAGCTCTTCGGATACTGCACGGCGTGGCTGTCCTCCTGCAAAACGGAGACACAGAAGCCGTGGAACGTGTTGATATAGCCCGTGTCGTTGTCGCCGGTCAAGGCGTGGATACGCTGGCGCATCTCGTTGGCTGACTTGTTCGTAAACGTCACGCACAGGATGTTCCCCGGCAGGATGCCGAGCTCGTTGACAAGATACGCAAAGCGGTGCGACAGCGCACGCGTCTTACCCGAGCCCGCGCCCGCGATGACGCGGACATACCCCTCTGTCGCCGTGACGGCCTCGTGCTGCGCGCGGTTCAGTCCCGCAAGCAGATGCTCCATGCGCTGTCCCCTCTCCTCTGCAAATTTCTCAATGGCGGTATTATAGCACGGTTTTGACAGTCGAACAAGTGTTTGCTTGAAAACTTCTTCTCTATTGCACGGCGAGCTTGCTGCTTCAAGCTTCATTCCACCGCAAAATGTGCGGCAGGAGCTTTTCAAGAAGCGCGTCACGGTTCTGCTCGTCAATGAAGACAAGCTCCGCGTTCTCATGCCCGCGCACGGCGCGCAGGAACGGTGTGTCCTTCGGCTTGACCGCGGCCAGCACCGGCATGTCGCCGTCCAGTGCGCACAGCACCGCGGACTGGAACACCTTGGCGTCATTTTCGAGAAAGCCGAGTTCGTCCATCAAAATGATGCCGCCTTCCGGCGCGGACTTAATGAGCTGCGCGCCAAGGCCGTCAAAGACCTCCGGATGGCGGATGCTCGAGCGGCTGTCGCACGTCCCGACAAGATTCGCCGTCTCGTTGCGCCGCTCGCCCTCACTCTGCGATGCGGGATAGAGGTAAATCGGAAAAAAGCCGTTCTCATCCGCGACCGGCAGCCGCTTTGTCACAAAGCCGCCGACCTCCCGCGTGCTATGCTCCAGCAGGCGGCGGATCAGCGTCGACTTGCCGACGCCGCGCTCCCCGCAGATCAAAAGATGGCGTTTCATACTGCTTCCTCCTTCGAAATAGCCGCCGTCTCAATGGTGAACAGGCACAGCGCCTTTTCGTGCGGCAGGTAGTAGGGAAATTCCGCCGACGGCCCCGCGGTCAGGCGCGCTCTGATTTCATCTTTCGAGAGTACTTCGCTTTCGCTGCGGTTGTAGAGGGCAAAAAAGCGCTCCGCCGCCTCGAGCGAGCGGAACGGCTGTCCGAACTCCGCCGTGAAGCGCTCCACGGTGTAAGGGATACCTTTTTCGCGCAGAACATTCTCCGTACTCCCCGCCGTGTACTCGCCGAGGCTTACCTTTCCCGCGCTGAAGCGGTGATGCGAATAGTCCCGCTTGACGAGGAAAATCTTTCTGCGGCACTGCTTTCTCGCGATGCGCAGCGTGTCCTCCGTGCGGCCAAAGAGGCAGAACACCATCGCGTCGTAGGGCTCTTTCGGCGTGAGCGCCTCCACATCGCCGCAGATCGCGATGACGCCCTCTATCAGGTGGGCTTTCAGCGTTTTGATGGCCAGCGCATCCGCGTCCACCGCCGTGACATGGCGGCAGTACGGCTTCAGAGCAAGGCTCAACTCGCCGATGCCGCAGCCCGCGTCGCAGACGTGCGCGTTTTCTGGGAGCTGCGGCGCGATCTTCTCCGCGATGGTCTCATAATAGCGGTTCATCGCCGGCGCATCACGCAAAAACGCAATGCTCTCGTCCGTCCACTGCATGCCGCATTCTCCTTTTCCCATTCAACCTGTTTCACGGGCAAACCGATACCAGCGCAAAGCACCGCTTTCACGCAAGACATAGCCGCTGAATATCAATATACCTTTATAGAATCACTATAATTCGCCGTGCCGTCTGTTGTCAAGGTACAGCGAGTACCGGTGTCGTTTGAAAGCGCCGTTGCTATTTTTAATCGCTGACTCAAAGAGGATATTTCAGAAAAAACAGCAGGAAGCCGGTGCGATACGCCGGCTTCCTGCTGTTTCTGATTTTTATAGAGGCTCAGCCCTTTTTGAAGAATGCGACCGCCACCACGCCGGGGCCAGTGTGCGTGCCGATCACGCTGCAAATGAGCGTGGAGTCGAGCGAGTCCGCCTTGTCCTGCCAGATGTCGCGGCTGTCCTCGACATATTTTTTGAGATACGAATCGCTCAGCCCGCTGTATCCGAGGATGATCGGCTCGTCGAAGTCGATGCCGCCGCTCTCGTGGATTTTCTGCACGAGCAGGTTGTTGCCCTGCTTCGACCCTCTTGCCTTACCGATAACCTGAATCTCTCCGTCGACCACGGTGATGACCGGCTTGATGTTGAGAAGTCCACCCGCAAACGCGACAGTCTTCGAGATACGCCCGCCCTTTTTGAGGTATTCGAGCGTGTCGAGCAGCGCGATGAGGCAAATTTCGTCGCGCTTTTTCTCCAGCGTTTCGGCGATGGTCTTCGCGTCCATGCCCTTGTCCGCGCACTCGAGCGCGTACTCGGCGAGGATGCCAGAGCCGATAGCCGCGCTCTTGCTGTCCACAACGTAGATGTTGTCGTACTCCGCCGCGGCGATGCACGCGCTCTGATACGTGCCGGAGAACTTCGACGCGAGCGTCACAACGACCGCGCTGTCGCCCACCGACGCAACGTCGGAGAAGATCGCGTCGAATGCCGCGGGCGACGCCTGACTGGTCGTCGGCAGCTCGTCGCTCTCGACAAGCCGCTCATAAAAGCGGTGCTTGTCGATGGTCACGCCGTCGATGAACTCCTCTGCGCCAAAATGCACCGTGAGCGGCACGATGCGAAAACGGTCCTTCATGCGTTCGGGCATGTCGACCGTCGAATCCACAATGATCTGAACACTCATGCTTTTCCTCCGTTATTGTTCGTCGCGGGCGGCTCTGTCGCCCGCGGTCTTCTTATGGGTATAAATCCATTCCAAATTCTCGCTCACGAGCGCGAGCGCGCGGTACATCGTCTGCCGCTCGGCCTCGCTCAGGCCCTCAGATGCCGCCTCGACGATGCGCATGATCTTCTCCCCGATCGCGTGGCCGACCGCCTTGCCCCGCTCCGTCAGGCGCAGTGGGCTCTTATAGCGCTTGCCCGCGCCGCTTGCGCAGGTGATGTAACCGTTTTTCTCGAGGTCGTCCAGCAAGCGGGAGATAGCCGCCTTGTCCTCGTCGCAGCGCTCGCAGAGCTCGGCGGCTGTCATGCCATCCTGCTGGGAGAGGTAGTAGAGGCAGGACACATGCGGCCCTTTCAGTTCGAAGTCCGCCATTTCGTCCGCCTTGATGCGCTTGATGCTGCGGCTGATACGCGTGATCAGGACGGTAAAGGTCTCAAAGCGCTCCTCCATTGGTAATTCTCCTTTTTCCTATTTGTTGACAAATCAACAAGCTCGTCTATCATAGCGCATCATTGTTGACTTGTCAACAAGTTTTTATATGAAAAAGGAAGGACCTGCTCACAGTCCTTCCTTTTGGTATTCCTTTTACTGGATACCGCCGCCGCTCAAATTGTACTCCGCGGTGATGTCGTTCCCGTCTTTGTCGTAAAACCGCAGCGTGCTGCGGTCGAAGTCATAATCGCCGAGCTGTGGAGAAAGCTCTGTGCAGAACAGGAAATGCGTCTTTCCCTCCGCATTTTCCATCGTGCAGGTCTCGCCGTTCTGCGTCATGGTAATCCTGGCGATGCGGCCGGTCACATCGCGCCCGCCAAAGAGGTAGTAGGCTTTCTCCCCACTGCGCACAACGCCGTCACGGAAGCTCCCGCCGCCGTAGCCGAGGCGCACAATCTTGTAGCGGCCAAGGATATTCCGTTCCAGCTTGACATAGCCCAGATCTATGTCCTCGCCGATCTCTATGAGATACCACACCGTATTTTCGAGTTCAACACTGTCGTACACCCGAATACTCGGCGAGAGGGGCTGGGGCCTGCCGATATTGTAAAAATCACAGATATGGTCCGGCAGCGTCGCCGGGTCCAGCGGAAAGGTCGTGCTCCGGATGATCCCCACAGCGCACAAGGCCAATATCAGCACTAAAAGTATGGTAATGCTCACTTTCTTGCCTGTTTTCATATTGTTCTTCTTTTTTGTTCAGGGGGAACTCAGAATGCCACGTGCATGAACAGCGCCACACAGCACAGGATGACCGCGAGCGGCACGTAGACGAAACGGCCCACGTTGTACCACAGCGCACCGCGCTCTTTCTTGCTGCCGGTGTTCACGGCGGCGAGCAGCTCGTCCTTTTTCATCACGTAGAACCACGAGATCGCGCCGAGCGTCGCGCCGATGGGGATAATATAGATGGAAACAAGGTCCATCCACGGGCCCCACTTGCTGATGGGCTCCATGAAAATGCCGATGCCGAGGCACAGCACACACAGGATCGCCAGCACCGCCGTGCGGCTGAGCTTGGGGAACTTGTGCAGCAGCGATTCCGCCACGGCCTCGAACATGTTCTGCAGCGAGCTCACGCCCGCGAAGATCATCGCAAGGTAGAGGATGATGGCGAACAGCCGCCCCATCGGGATATCCTGTAAAATGGTCGGCAACGTAACGAACAGCAGGCTCGGGCCCGCGCCGACGTCCAGCCCGTAGGAGAAGCATGCGGGGATGATGACGAGCGCCGCAACGACGGCGGCGATCGTGTCAAACAGCGCCGTGTGCTGCGCGACGCCGACGACGTCCTCGTCCTTCGAGAGGTACGCGCCGTACACGATCATGCCGCTGCCCGTGACGGAGAGGGAGAAGAACGCCTGTCCCATCGCCCAGATCCAGATCATCGGGTCCTTGAGCGCCTCCCAGCGCGGGGTGAACATGAAGCGGTAGCCCTCACTTACGCCCGGCAGCATCGCCACGCGCACCGCGAGGATCAGGAAGATGATGAAAAACAGCGGCATCATGATCTTGTTGGTTTTTTCGATGCTGTGCGCGCCCAAATAGAGCGTCAGCAACGTCCCCACGACCACAATGATGTGGTACGGAATGACGGAATACGGTGTGGAGGAGAACGTGCCGAACCACGACGCGGTGTCCGCCGTCATCAGCGTGCCGACGAGCGAATCCACCAGCGCCTTTAAGATGTACGTGACGATGACCGCATAGCCGAACGCAATGCACAGCGAGCCCGCGAGCGGCAGCCAGCCAAGAAGGCCTCCTACCTTGCCTGCCCCCTTGCCGCGCGTCGACCACGCCTTTTCATACGCGCCGAGTGTGCCCGTCGCCGCGTGGCGGCCCATCGCGAACTCCGCGGGCAGGCCCACGTAGCTGAAAATGAAAATAAACAGCAGATAAATGAGCAAAAATGCCCCGCCGCCGTTGCTGCCAAGCTTGTTCGGAAAGCCCCAGACGTTCGCCATGCCGACCGCTGAACCGACGGACGCCAGAATAAAGCCCCATCGGCTCGCAAAGTTTTTGGTGTTCTTCATGTTTTCTCCCATCCAGGTGAAAAAATAACCGCGTAAGCATTCCTCGGCTCACACGGGCATCAGCCTGTCTCTCATCAGATTTTGTACGCAGGATACACAACGCATGAAAATTCCTGCTCTTATGTTTTATACATTTTAATGCCGCTGCACAAAAAAGTCAAGCGCTCGAGCGGTTTATATTATGGCTGTTCCAGCCTTTTCCTCACCGACGCGCGTTCTTCCCGCACCGCGGCGCAAGGGTCTCGTAACAGCATCGCAGTAGATTTGTTCATATCTTTTATGATATGATCGCCGTACCAAAAGGAAAATGAGGCATTACAGGAGGATCATGATGAGCGCCTGCATCTTTTTCGCTTCCGACGCGCCGCTGCCGGAGGTCTTTCCTCCGCCGGAGTACGACTACCTCGCCATCAATGTGGACGACGGTACGATCGACGACGGCGGCGCGGACGACAACTTCGCGCTGTGCACTTACCCAGACAGTTTTCTCTATACCGACAAAGCCTTTGCCGTCTGCCTCGACTGGGCCTACTATACCGAGGGGCGCGCGCGGCAGCTGATCGACTACATTGGCTCTGCCCTCGAATCCGCGCCCTGCGTGGAACTCTGGCACGTCTGGCAGGGCGGCTTCTACTTGTTCGATGAGCGTCCCGTCGTTCACCGCGCCGCTGTGCGATTCGATGAATTCGTCGTAGACGATCTGCGCGAGCTCGGCGAAACTGACCTCTGGAACAACAAGGAGACAAACCGGTTATCATTTTACTGCCTGACCGTCACACGGTGAGCAGTATTTTCCATACTTTACAAAACGAGGTGACTCCCATGTCTCCTTGCACCACATTCGCCGAAGTAGGCCGCCTTGTGGACGCCGGCCGCCGTGCACCGTTTCTCCTGACGCTGTGTGAGGAGGATGAAAACGAGCTGCACATCACCATCTGCTGCGCTAAAGCGGAGCCAAATGCACAGACTCCGTCCACAGGAAATGCCGCCCTCGACGACATTCTCGCGCACTGTACGCCGCTGTGCCCCGATGAAAACGCCAAGATCGAGCTCATCTTTGAAAACTACCTGCTCTATCAGGTGCGCAACGAATCCTACTGCGTATTTGACGCAGACGAAGTCCACAGCGGCGCCTATCTTTGCACGTTCCAACGGTCCAAACTGCTCGACTATCTTCCCCGTGCCATTGATGTCCATCTTATACCCGATGGAACGGACGCTCTCGCATCGTCGAAGCACTACGGCATTTACACGCAGAATCAGATCATCGACATCGTTGCCCCGTCCGAGCCCACGGTGCGCACGTCCTTTTGACGTACACGCGCATATATTATGTCAACAGATGTTCTATTCCATAAGACAGTCAAAAAGAAAAAGCCCGTGTCTTGTGACACGGGCTTTTTGAACCTCGCAGTAGGGTGAGATTACTTGATCTCGACCTTCGCGCCAGCCTCTTCGAGCTGCTTCTTGAAGTTCTCGGCATCCTCCTTGGACACGCCCTCCTTCAGAGCCTTCGGAGCGGACTCGACGA
>ERZ780167.1718-NODE-1718-length-18474-cov-3.661165_pt1 | contig 18474 bp, 19 predicted proteins | sample MGYA00510982_ERZ780167 | MGnify/ENA primary metagenome ERZ780167 (study PRJEB29588, sample SAMEA2146107) | human gut metagenome | biome: human gut; feature: human-associated habitat; material: faeces | place: Denmark | collected 2008/2010 ... | reverse complement strand
ATTGGTCGTCCCGCCGTTGTAGCTCACCGGCACGGTGCTGGTCAGATATTCCTGCAGGTCGCTCCACGCGCTGGAGCCGGACATGGACAGCTTGGCGCTGATCTGCTCACCCAGACTTCCCAGCAGATGGGAGCTGTTTCGCAGCAGGCTTTCAAACAGGAAGGTGTAGTCCTTCAGCGTCTCATCGCTGCCCACAAGCGTCATCAAATCGGGGATTTCCGACACCCACTCCCGCCACTGCGCCTGCGCGCCTGCGGCGCCGGTGAGGATCTGCATCACCTGTCCCAGACGGGAGCCGGCCTCCGTGTCCCGGGTGTTGCCCGACTGGCGCAGAAAAGCGTATTCCACCAGCTTCCCGGAAAGCTCCGACAGGGATTCTTCCAGCGCGACGCCTTTTTTCAGGCCGTCCAAGGGCGTCTGCTTATCCAGTTCCCCGGCAAAGGCCACATAATCCTGTACAAGCTTCTCCAGCTTTTCCATGTCCGCGGCAAAGGCGGGGTCGTCAAAGCCGCGGTAAATAACGTCCAGATTCCATACTTCGTTCATGATTTGTCCCTCCTGACAGTATTCACGGCCATTTTACACCAGTCTTCCCCTTCCGTCAACTGTCCGCGCGGACTGCCGCATTTTGTCGAAAAATGTAGAAAAGTTCTCGATATCCGACGAAATTGCCGAAAATGCGCTGTTTTTGACGAGCGATTATTTTTGTTTTTCCTTGCAAAACTGCGTGCTTCATGGTATTCTTTATTTGTCGCACACGGGTTTTCGTGATTCGTGGCATTGGGGAGCAAAATCTAATCTTTTACATGACAGGAGAGGACTGTATATGGAACATGTAACAACCGTATTGATCGCGGACAGCGCGGACGACTTCTGCACCGCCCTGACCGCCGCATTGCAGCACGCCGACGGGTTTCAGGTCGTTGGAACGGCCAACGACGGGGAACAGGCCATTCGCATGGTGGAGGAGCGGAAGCCCGACGTTCTGGTGCTGGATCTGATGCTGAGCAAAAAGGATGGCATCAGCGTTCTGAAAGCCGTATCCGGCATGGAGCGCCGCCCCATCACGCTGGCGACCTCCGTCTTCGTGACGCAGTACGTGTCCGCGGCAGCGGCCAATCTGGGGGTGCGGTATCTGATGCTGAAGCCCTGCGATATGACCGCGCTGGTGGAGCGGCTTGAGGAAATTCGGGGCGGAGACGGCCAGAAGGCCGCGGAAAAGCGCCGCCCGGACAAGACCAGCATCGAGTCCATGGTCACGGGCATCATCCACGAGATCGGCGTTCCCGCCCACATCAAGGGCTACCAGTATCTGCGGGAGGCCATCATCATCGCGGTAAACGATATGGACGTGATCAACGCCATCACGAAGGTGCTGTATCCCCAGGTGGCAAAAACCTTCGGGACGACCCCCAGCCGGGTGGAGCGTGCCATCCGCCACGCCATCGAGGTAGCCTGGGATCGGGGCGATCTGGATACCCTGCAACGGTTCTTTGGGTATACGGTGAGCAATACCAAGGGAAAGCCTACGAATAGTGAGTTTATCGCCCTGATTGCGGATAGGCTTCAATTGCAGCTCAAGTCCGCCGAGGCGGCGCAGTATTAACAAACGCAAATCCCCCGGATTTTCCGCTTCAAAAGCGTGAAAATCCGGGGGTATTTCTATGTCTCAATCCAGCGATTTCAGATAAACGGAAAGAAACTGTAAAGCCGTTTCCTTGTCTTTGGGGTTGCAGGCGTTCAGCCGCTCCCACAGTTCCGCCTGCTTGGCGGTCAGAGACGTGCTTTCTTCGGTCAGGACTTCGTCAGGGGTAATGTGGAGGACATTACAGATGCGCAGAATGGTTTCCGTCCGCATGTTGACGCTTCCCCGTTCAATGTCCGCGTATGTACGGTCGGACAGCCCGGCGGCCTCCGCGACCTCGGCCTGTGTCATGCCCATGCGTTTCCGAATGGTAAGCAGCTTGTTCCCGATCGTTCGCAAGTCAAAAATCAGCATTTTTCTTCCTCCGCTCATTCATATAGAGGAATTATAATTCCGTTTTTGGTTGACAAACAGGAACTATGGACGTATAATCGAAGGAAGAATAGCTCCTAATATAGAATTTCCAAATACGAGGTGTCTATGAAAAAAGGGAAATATCAGACTGCTGCCAGACGGAAGGGAAAACTGGTCGTTTTTGTGCTGGCAGCGGTGGTGCTGGCGGCGGTAATTGCCGCTCTGCTGCTGATGGGCCGTCCGGAAAAGCAGCAAGCGAAATTGCCCAACGGCGAAACGGTGCAGCCCTCCGGCGCTGTGGAGAAACGAGCGGATTCCATTGCCATTCCCGGCTATGAGGGGATATCCCTGAAAGCGGACAGCAAAGAACAGGAGATCGGCTTTCCGAACCCTGCGCAGAACACCTGCTATTTTCAAATCTCCCTGATGCTTGAGGATGGCACCCTGCTGTGGCAGTCCGGGCTGGTGGAGCCGGGGGAGATTTCGGAACCGATCACGCTGGCAGAACCTCTGGCGGCAGGCGTTTACCCCAACGCCCTTTTGAAATTTGACTGCTACACCATGGACGGCACCATGCGGGCGCTGAATGGCGCCGCGACAAAAATGACGCTTCACGTCAGCTGACAGAAGGGGAGGTGATATTATGCGGAAACAAATTGCGCTTATTCTTGCCGCTGTCGTGATGCTCTGTATGCCTGTGCGTGCCGCGGCGGAATCCACGACAATCACAACGGTGGTTCCGGAACCGGCCTATCAGATGACCATTCCGGCGGACATCCAGATGGAATACAGAGCGGGCAGCTGTACCATCGGCGTGCCGTCCATTGCTCAGTCCTCCGGTTTCGGAGAAAAAGCCTATCTGACGGTTGCCGTATCCCACAGCGGCGCATTTTTCAGTCAAACCACGTCCACCACAATTCCCTTTGCCTTTTACGCCAAAACGGACAGAACCCTTTGCGAATGGGCATCGGGGGACAGGCTGATTTACAGCCGGATGGACGATGGCAGCGTGACCCCCACCGGACATATGGCAGACGGCGGAACTCCGACGGCTTTTGAATTGCAGATATCCGACAGCGCATGGGAGACGGCCAATCCCGGTACCTATACGGCGGCCGTCACCTTTACAGCCCAACTGGCTTTTTCCGAATAATTTGTCAATCATCCCTGCGGGGAAATAAAAAAGGAGAATCATTATGAAAAAACTATCCGCACTTATTCTGGCATTGGCACTGCTGGTTTCGGTAATACCCGCAGCCTATGCCGCAAACGCGACCCCCAACACCACGACTTTGACCACTACTGTCCCCAGCGCCAGCTATGTATTGAACATTCCAGCAGATCAAACAATTACCTTCGGTAAGACAGAAACCCGTATTGGTAATGTCACTGTTACAGACTCCACGAACTTTGCGGAAGGGAAAAACGTGGATGTCACAGTAGAGTATACTCCGTTTACCGCTGAGGTAGCGGAAATCAGTACAACAATTCCTTATTCGCTGATTCGAGCCAGCAGTAATGACAGGACTTCCGGTATTTCGTCTGGGAGTAAAATGACATTTGAGGGAAAATCTGACGGAACAGTAAATGAATTGACGAAGTTTATTTACTCACGTACAGGTGAGGCTTATTACATGAGCAACCTGGTTGTTAGTATTAGCAGCACAAACTGGGGCAAAGCCCTCGCCGGAGATTATAAGAGTACCATCACCTTCACTGCTGAAGTTGTAGCAAAGTAAAATTGACGGAGCTTCCTATGAAATGCAGGAACAATCTGCGGCCTTTTCTGATTCTGACCTTTCTCTGTGGATTGCTGTGCTGTATGCCCGTTCGGGCGTTGGCATCGACCACCAACTTGACCACCGGCGTTCCGGACGAGGTTTCTCTGCGCGTTGAAATCACAGGGGAGGGTATCGTAACGGTCGGGGAAGTGCGGCTTTCCGCTACCGGAACGGTATCCGTTAAGCGGCATCAGCCATTTACCGTATCTCTGGAGCCAAAGTCAGGATATCAGGTCAGCGAGGTGCGGTTGAACGGCAAGTCGGTGCTGGTTTCCCTGAAAGACGGGAAGCTGGTCATAGACGCGCTGAATCTGGACGGCACCCTGTCGGTGACATTTTCTAAGATACCCGGCAGCTGGAACGGGAGCAATCCCCGTACCGGCGACCAACAGGGTACGGCGGCAATGATCGCCGCACTGACCGCCGCGGCGTCGCTGATGCTGCTGCAATTGCTCCGTAAGAAGCATTCCGGTTTTCAATCGAACCGTTAAAGATTTCGCAAGTGGGAGTAAAATGCCATGAGCAAAGCTACTTATGTGAGTCGAGAGACTTATGAAAATTGCAGACATGTGTGGTCTGACCCAAAGGAGCCGTCACATTGCAGAAAATGTGGGCTTAACAGAGTATACGAGGATGGTGTTTGGAAAAATTTGGATGACGACGGGCACCAGTTGACCGGGCTTTCGTTCATAGATGGTGAGGAAGCGGTCGCCTACGTAGAGCGGGAATTGGAAAAGCTCAAAAAACGGAAATAACGGATCAGGAGCGAGACCTACGTCTCGCTCCTGATCTTTTTTAACGGTTAATGCGTTTATATCCCACTATACTCCAGATATGTACCCCGTCTGAGCAAAGCGGCGGCGCATTTTTCGCAGAGGTAATCCTCCGTGAGCAGCGCTTCCGGCGCGCCTTCCTCTGTTCCGCCGCAGCGGGCGCAGGCTGGAATCGTTACGATCTTCTTTTCAAATATCCAGTAGGCCGTCCCCGAGGGTACCACCGTGGAAAAGTCGAACCGGTCGGTCTTGTGGCCTTCCAGCTTTCCGTAGTTGTAAATGTTGGAGTCCCGTACCTGAATCACATCGTCGTCGAACATCTTTTCCAGCAGCAGATAGTGTCCGCCCCGGGTCCAGTAGCCCTTGGTCTGGACGCAGACCACCACATAGCCCTCCCGCATGGCGTCTCTGGCTTCCCGCCACTCGAAGGTCTTTTTCTTCAGGTAAAAGCCCATCTGCGCCGGGGCGACGACGAACAGACTGCCGTCGGTGCCGTGATCGTAGCAGTAGCCGCCGTAGCGACGGCACATCTCCGGCGGCGTCAGCTCGGTGTCGGCCATGTAGGTCGCCAGCATGGCCATGGTGGTGATGCCGCAGCCGTGGGTGACGATCCGGTACGCGCCGTACATGGTGGTGGGGTAATCCTGCTGGAGATAGAGCTGGGCTTCCGGGTAGCGCTGGTGCCCAACGTCGGGATAGAGCAGGTCAGAGGCAGTCACCGGGGCGGTCTGCGCCGCGGTGCCCAGCGTAATGGCGCTGTAGTCGATCTCGGCGGGGTATTTTTCCCGCGCCTGCGCGATCTTCTCCCCGCCAAGGGCGGCGGTCAGGTCTTTCCGGGCGGCGTCGTACCAGATGTCGGTGCTGCCCTTGAAAAAGACGATATGATAGCCCAAGCCTGAACGGAGGATGTCCACGTCCCCGCTCTGGCGGGCATCGTCAAAGCACCAGTCGTCCAGCACGGGGGTCAGCTGCCCCTTGTGCAGCTTCTGGTACAGTCCGCCGTCCAGCGCGGAACCGGCGTCCGCGGAATTTTTATTGGCCAAATCCGCGAAGATAGCGTCATTGGTGGATCTGTTGTCGCCGCGCCTGCTGTCCGCTGCCAGAGCTTTCTCGTAGTCCTCCACCAGCGTCTGGGCGGAGGCAAGGCACGTGTCCCACAGTTCTTCGGAACAGGTCACGGTGCCGTCCGGCGCCACGGTGACGGTTCCCGTCCCGTCCTCCGGCACCTGCGGGATCAGCAGAATGTGGCGGATGTCCACCAGCTTGCCGCTGCTGCGGGTGATGCCCGCTTCGGCGTAGTCCGACTCATGTTCCGTGAAGTAGGCTTCCACATCTTCTTCGGCGGGCGCGATGTAGTAGCTCAGGGCGGTATCGTACATATAGCCCCGGTTGTACAGCTCCATGCAGGCGGTCAGGTCCTCCGCCGACGCACCGGCGATATCCTTTGCCAATGCGGAAACGTCGGCAAAGCCGTACTTTTCCGCCAGAGCCGCCAGCGCCTGGGGAATGTCCTCCAGATACTGCTCGTGGAGAGTGTTGAGCCGGTAATTCTTATTGTAGCCGTAGAGATAGGCCGTGGCAGGCTTGCCAGACATGTAGATCTCGTGGTTTTTCATGTTGGGCTGGTAGGCTTCCTCCGTGGGGATGCCCTCGTCCACGCTTTGCAGCGACAGCGCCAGAGCGCTGTGCCAGCTGTTCAGCGCCCGTTTCAGGAAATACTGCTGCCAGCTGGCGACGCTATCGTCAATTTCACAGGGCTGGGTGTCCAGAGGCTTATCAAAGTCCGGGGCAGTCTCGTGCGCTGCCTGATGGTAAGAGGCGACTTCCATCCAGTAATAGACCTGCAGCTGCCCGTTTGTCAGCTGCTCGTTTCCAACGGTCGCCACCACGGCAGAGGCGTTGACGGAATCCGCCGTATAGCTGCCCTTGCAGGTCACGTCGCCGGGATTGCCGTCCTGCGGCATCGTTGCCGGGACGGTGGGCTGGGTAGTCTCCGCCGCGGACGGGGCGGTAGTCTCCGTCTTCACGGGGGGCTTTTTCCCGCAGCCCGTCAGGCCCTCCAGAAGCATAACGGCACACAGGGCTGCTGCCAGATATCTCTTTGTATTCACTGTCATACCCAGATTCCTTTCTGATTCCATGCTCCTCCCGGCCGGTGCCCCCATTGACTTTGTTTCGGAGGCATGATATAAAACGATCAGACTTTGGGGGAGGAAGCGAACATGCGCGAACAATTTATCCGTACCGAAATGCTGCTGGGCGCCGAAGCGCTGGAGCGGCTGCAGAATGCCCGGGTCGCCCTGTTCGGGCTGGGCGGCGTGGGCGGCTACACACTGGAAGCCCTGACCCGCAGCGGCGTGGGGCAGCTTGATCTCATTGACAACGACACCGTGAGCCTGTCCAATCTGAACCGGCAGATCCTCGCGACATATGATACCGTGGGGATGCGGAAGGTGGACGCGGCAAAGCAGCGGGTGCTTTCCATCAACCCCGCGTGCGTCGTGCGGACTTATGCCGTTTTCTATACCCCCGAGACCGCGGGGCAGTTCGATTTTACCCAATACGACTACATCGTGGACGCCATCGACACCGTCACCGGCAAGCTGGCGCTGGTTCAGAACGCCCACGACGCCGGGACGCCCATCATCAGCTGCATGGGCACCGGCAACAAGCTGGACGCGTCCATGTTTGAGGTTGCGGATATCACCAAGACTTCCATGTGTCCTCTGGCGCGGGTCATGCGCCGGGAACTGAGCAAGCGGGGCATCCGCCACTTAAAGGTCGTCTATTCCAAAGAGGAGGCCCTTACCCCCACCGGCTGGGAGGCGGAAGCCGCCGCCCTTGGCAAGCGCCAGATCCCCGGCAGCTCGGCCTTCGTGCCGGGAACGGCGGGGCTGATTCTGGCAGGGGAAGTGGTACGGGACATCGCGATGGCTGCACCGGAGGCTTGAAAAAGCAGCCCAAAAACGGCTGCTTTTTTCCGGGCGGGCAGCGCTGCCCCGGCTTACTCTTCCTCGAAGGTCAGAATGTCCTTGTACTTTTCCTTGAACAGACCGTAGACCGCATCCAGAATTGCCTCGTTCTCCACGGCGAGGTAATTTTCATTTTCCTCGTCCACCGGCTCCACCTCGAGGATCACGATCTCGGTGGACGGCTCGTCGGCGGGCATCAGCACCAGATATTCCTTCCCCTCGTAGGTAAGGCAATCCAGATATTCAAAGTCCATATCCTGTCCGTTTTCGTCGGTCAGGGTCAGGATGCTTTCATCCTGTTCCATGTTTTCGTTTTCCATAAAAAGTTCCTCCTGATATTGGGATTGATTTTGGGATGATTATACCTGATATGGCCGGGAAATGCAAGAGGAATGTGCCGGAGTGTTTCATTGACTTTGCCCTTTGCATATGTTAAACTGAGATCAAGAACACAAGGAGGGATACCTATGACCCCCATCGAAAAGGAAATCGAAGGCATTGTGGACGGCATTCTGGAGGATTACCGCCACGGCCGGGACATCGACAAGCTCGACCCCTTCCAGCACCCGGACAAAGCTGTGGTCATTGACATGATCGGCAAGCTTCTGCGCATTGTCTATCCCGGCTCCTCCCGGGACAAAGCCTACCGCATCTACAACACCAAGCACAACCTCTCCATGCTCATTGAGGACGTGATGTACAATCTGAACAAGCAGATCGCTATCGCCCTGCGGGTCGGCATGACGGAGCGGGAAGCGCAGGAAACGGCGCAGGAGCTGAGTTTGCAGTTCTTCCGGGCAATTCCCGGCATCCGGGCGGTGGCCCAGACAGACGTGGAGGCCTTTTACGACGGCGACCCCGCTGCGTTCAGCACGGACGAGATCATCTTCTGCTACCCCGGACTGTTTGCCATCACGGTGTACCGGCTGGCGCACGTGCTGTATATGCTGAAAGTCCCCATGCTCCCCCGGATCATGACGGAGCACGCCCACAGCGTCACGGGCATCGACATCAACCCCGGCGCCACCATCGGCCGGTATTTCTTTATTGACCACGGCACCGGCATTGTGGTGGGCGAGACCACGGTCATCGGCGACCACGTGAAGGTCTATCAGGGCGTGACGCTTGGCGCGCTGACCACCCGGGGCGGACAGAGCCTGCGGGGAAAGAAGCGCCACCCCACCATCGAGGACAATGTGACCATTTACGCCGGCGCGTCTATCCTTGGCGGCGGCACGGTGATCGGCCGGGACAGCGTCATCGGCTCCAACGTCTTCATCACCCATTCTATCCCCCCCTGCACCACAGTGAGCGTCAAGAGTCAGGAGCTGCAGTTCAAGCCCCGGAACTGCGAAGGAAACTGCGCCTCCTGCACCAAGCCGGAACCCTTCTGGGAAGGGCAGAAATAATGTGAGGGCACACCCCAAATGAACCGCACCGGTTCGTGCGGATGGTACAAAAACGGGGCCATGAGCGGGAATGTTTCGTTTCAAATGGAGTGGCGCAGCGCTGGCGGCGCCGCTCCGGTTTTTATCCGGATGCGCTCACAGGAAAGCTTTTTCAAAGATTTTGCCGGAGCGTCTTGACTTCCCGGACAAACGTGGTATAATCCCCATATGTAATGAATGTAATAAACATGTGGGGGAGTAGCAAGCACGGTTTCCGCCGCGCAGCAAGTCAACAGTACGGCGAAAGCCTGGCTTGCTTTAATTTGCCAGACTCATGTATATCCGTCCTTTCGGTTATGCATGATCTGTCTCTTTTTTCAGACCTGACATATCCGTTCGGATGTGGGCAGGTTTTTTATTTTGGGAAACTCCGAGCCGGAGCTTTCCGGCCGCCCTTCGGATATACCATTATGATTCGGGAAAAATCCCCAAAACGAAAAGGAGAGTCATTATGCTTGTACCCGTTTTGTTATTCGCACTTGGTCTTGTGCTGCTCATCAAGGGCGGCGACTGGTTTGTGGACGGCGCCACCGGCCTTGCCCGGCGGTTCCACATCCCCGAGATCATCGTGGGTGCCACCGTGGTGTCCATCGGAACCACATTGCCGGAGGTGATGGTATCCGCCACCGGCGCACTGAACGGTCAGGGCGCCATGTCCTACGGCAACGCCATCGGCTCCATTATCTGCAATACGTCTCTCATAGCCGCCATCACCCTGGCCGTCCGTCCCGCTCCCGTGGATGTGCAGTCCATGAAGAAGCCGGTGATTTTCTTCTTCGTCGCCGCCGCCGTCTACTGCTTCGCCGCCTACGGGATGGGGGAGTTCACCCGGCCGCTGGGCATCGTGCTGCTGGCGATGTTTGTCTTTTACATGGTCGTCACCGTCCGTCAGGGCATCAAAACCCCCGCTCCCCAGGACGAGGAACCCCACGAGGACGGCACGTCCGTCCCTCTGTGGAAGGAGCTGCTGCTCCTGGTGGTTGGCGCGGCGGTCATTGCCGTGGGCGCAAACCTGCTGGTGGACAACGGCACCATCATCGCCAAGGAGCTGGGCGTGCCGGAGACGGTCATCGCTCTGACCTTCGTCGCTCTCGGCACCAGCCTGCCTGAACTGGTCACCGCCATCACCTCCCTGGTCAAGGGTCACGGTTCTCTCTCCATCGGCAACATCATCGGCGCGAACCTATTTAATCTGGTGCTGGTTTCCGGCGTGTCCGTCACCCTCGCGCCGTTTGAGGTTCCCGTGGGTAAGACCATCTTCGGCATCAATTCCTCCCTGATTCTGGACATGCCGCTGATGCTCGTCGTCATGGCGTTGCTGACGATCCCGGCACTGACCACCAAAAAGCTCCACCGCTGGCAGGGCATCCTCCTGCTGTGCATTTATGCGGCCTTCTGTGCGATTCAGTTCGGGCTGTAAAAGAAAATAACGCACCGGCGGCGTCGGAGAGAAGCTTCTCTCTGACGCCGCCGTTGATTTTCTTCCGGGCATGTAGTATAGTTAGAAGGAGATAACAACGCCCGCTTCGGCAGAAAGGATCCGGTAACATGACGCGATATGAATTTGAGGTGCTTTCCCATCTGGAGCGGAACGGGGCGGGACAATATTCCCTGCGGACGCTGTCGGACACCCTGACGATCTCCGGTGGGGAAATTTCCCGGTGTCTGGAGCAGCTGGCGGCGAAACATTGGATCACCCGCGACGGGGACACCCTCGCCGTCACGGACGCCGGTCTGGCTGCGCTGGAGCCTTACCAGGTGAAACGCGCCATCATTCTCGCCGCCGGGTTCGGCTCCCGGATGATGCCCGCCACTGCTGACCGTCCCAAGCCTCTGGTGACGGTGAACGGCGTGCGCATTCTGGAAACGCTGCTGGACGCACTGGTGGCGGTTGGGATTCGGGACATCACCGTTGTGCGGGGCTACCGGAAGGAATGCTTCGACGCGCTGCTGGAAAAGTACCCCTTCCTGACGCTGGTAGACAACGACATTTACAGTAAGACCAACAACATTTCCTCCGTCATGGCGGGGCTTAATAAGCTGGACGGCTGCTACCTGTGCGAAGCGGACTTATATATCACCAATCCCGGCATCATCACCAAGTACCAGTACGCCAGCAACATCCTCGGCGCATACTGCCTCGAAACCGACGACTGGAGCTTCCAGATGGACGCAGCCGGTCACATCATCAACTACCAGAAGGGAAACACCTTCTGCTACAACTACTATGGCATTTCCTACTGGACGCAAGCGGACAGTGCCCGCCTGCGGAAAGACTTCCGGCAGGTCTACGGGGAAGCCGGCGGGAAAGACTATTTCTGGGAATTCATCCCTCTGGTGCTCCGGAAGGAGCGCTATGCCGTGGAGATCCGCCAGTGCCGGAAGTCGGATATCATGGAGATCGACAATTACTACGAGCTTGCGCAGCTGGATTCCACCTACCGAACGGAGAAGACGCTATGAAATGCTACGAAGGCCATATCCTGACGGTCAATCAGAATAACGACGTTGCCCGTTATCTCGTGGAAGACGGGGGAAAAATCGTATACGTGGGAAACGACCTGCCAGAACAGTACCACTCCGCCGAGGTCATTCAACTGGGTGAAAAAGCCCTTATTCCCGCCTTTGTGGACGCACACCAGCACTTTGCGTCCTTCTCCACTTTCCACGCGGGTCTGAACGTCATGGACGCGGCGTCCAACGCCGAGATCATGGAGATGGTGAAGCAGTTCGCGGCGCAGTCTCCTAAGAAAACGCTGATCGCCTTCGGCGCGTCCCCCTACTGTGTAAAGGAGGGGCGGCTCATCAGCCGTCAGGAGCTGGACGCCGTGTGTCCCGACAAGGAAATTATGGTGGTAAAATACGACGGCCACGCCTGCATTGTCAATTCCAGACTCCTGAACGCCATGGAAAGCAAGGTAAAGCACCTTCGCGGCTACCACCCGGACACGGGGGAAATGAATCAGGAGGCGTTTTTTGCCTTCTCCAACGCGCTGACCAATTCTCTGTCCATCCCCGAGTTGATTCACAATATGCAATCGGCGGTGGATTTTCAGGCAAGCCGGGGAATCGGCTGCGTCCACACCGTCAGCGGCGTGGGCTTCGCGGGGGATCTGGACATCACACTGGAAAAGCTCTTTGCCAAGGGACTGAAAAACGGGTTCCAAATCCGGGTATTCCCCCAGAGTATGAACGTGAAAACGGCCACCAGCCGGCATCTTCCCCGCATCGGCGGCTGCTTCGCCTGCGCGCTGGACGGCTGCTTCGGTTCCCACGACGCGGCGCTGAACGCCCCCTACGCCGACGAAATCGGCGGCGAGGGCGTGCTGTACTACGACGATCAAAAGGTCATGGATTTCTGCAAAGAAGCCAACCGGGCGGGATTGCAGATCGAGCTGCACGCCATCGGCGATAAGGCATTTGACCAGGCCTGCCGCGCAATAAAAGCGGCGCTGGACGATTACCCAAGAGAAGACCACCGCCACGGCATCATCCACGACTGCCTGCCCACCCCGGAGGGCATTGAAGTTTGCCGGGACTATCACATCCAGATGCCCATGCAGAGTGCGTTCATCGGCTGGAAGCAGGAACCGGACGATTATCTGGAACACATTCTGGGTCACGACCGTCTGGAAAAGCTGAACCCCATCAAAACGTTCCGGGACAATGATATTATGGTATCCTTCGGTTCCGACGCTCCCTGTACCACCCCCGACCCCATCGTCTGGATGGACAGAGCGGTGAACAATGATAACGCCGGTCAGGCGGTCTCCGTTCAGGACGCTCTGCGGATGTGTACCTACAACGGCGCATGGGCGGCCTTTGACGAGCAGGAGCGGGGCAGTCTGGAAGCCGGGAAAATCGCGGACATGGCTGTGCTGTCGGAAAACCCGTACACCGTCCCCAAAGACAAAATCAAGGACATTCGGGTGGAGCGGCTGTACCTCAGCGGAAAGTCCTACGAAAGCTGCCGGGAAAGCATTCTTCCCATGATGCTCCGGGGGCTGACCTCCCGGAACAAGGCGTAAAGGCGGATTCCTATGACAAAACACGAATTTTACATTCTCAACGACCTGTATAACGGCAGACAGGGCCGGGGCGGCTGCACGTCGGACATTGACCGCACCCGCGCGCTGGACGATCAGGCCGCCATCAACGCCCTGACGGACGCGGGGCTGATTGCCCGGGACACCGGCGCTCTGACCGGGGCGGGTCTTGCGGCGCTGGAACCCTACCGGGTGGACAACGCGGTCATTCTGGCGGCGGGCGCTTCCACCCGATTCATCCCCCTCTCTCTGGAGCAGCCAAAGGGGCTGTTCGAGGTGAAGGGTGAAAAGCTGATCGAGCGCCAGATCCAGCAGCTGAAAGCCGCCGGAATTGACGACATCACGGTGGTTCTGGGCTATAAAAAGGAAATGTTCTTCTACCTGAAGGAGAAGTACGGCGTCAAATTCGTCATCAACGACGCATTCAACATCAAAAACAACATTGAAAGCCTGTACCTCGCCCGAAGCGAGCTGAAAAACACCTATGTCTGCGTCAGTGACAGCTATTTTGTGGAAAATCCCTTTAGCCGCTTTGAATACCAGACCTTTTACGCCGGTCTGTCCGTCAGCGAAGCAGTGAACGAGCTGTACGTGGATACGGACGGCGACGGCAGAATCATCCGGATGTCAGAAAACCGGGACGCGGGGCGCGTGCTGCTGGGGCATTCCTTCTGGCGAAAAGAATTCTCCGACGCCTTTATCGCCCTTGCCGAAGCCGACCGGGAGGTCGGCCGCTATCACGCCTGCTTCTGGGAGTGGCTGGTGAAGGACTACCTTGCCCAGCTGCCGCCCATGTATTATAAGGAATACACCCCCGGCACGATCTTCGAGTTTGACTATTTCGAGGAGCTTCGCCAGTTTGATACCCAGTACCTGAGCCATACCCACAGCGGCATTATCCGGAACATCAAGCTGGTTTTCCGCTGCGACGAGGAAGATATCGTGGACTTCCGGAACGTCAGCGAGGGCATGACCAACACATCCTTTATTTTTAAGATCGACGGTGTGGACTACATCTACCGCCACCCGGGGGACGGCACCGACAGCATCATCAACCGCCGCAACGAGAAGACTTCCCTCATAAAGGCGAAGCAGTTGGGCATCGACCCGACATACATCTACGCCGACGTCAACGAGGGGTGGAAGATCTCCCGGTTTGTCCCTCAATTCCGGGAGCCGGACTACGGAAGCTTTGCGGATTCCAAAAAGGTGCTGTCTGTCCTGCGGAAGCTCCATGCTTCGGACGTGAAAGTGGACTACGGGATGCGCCCATGGGAGGACGCGCTGAGTATGCAGAAGCTGCTTACCGGAAAAGACCCCAACTGCTTCGCTCCCCACGAAGCGCTGAAAGCAAAAATCGGCAGACTCTATCAGATGACGCTGGGCGACGGGGTGGAAAAATGCTTCTGCCACGGCGATACCTACCGCCCCAACTGGATGCTCCTGCCTGACGGGGACGTGATTCTCATTGACTGGGAGTACGCAGGCTTTTCCGACCCCGGAATTGACGTTGGCTATTACATTGTAGACGCCATGTACGACTTCCCGGACGCGGAACGGTTCATCAAAGAGTATCTGGGAAGCGGATACGACGCGTCCGGCCGCTTCCACTACATGGCCTATACTGCCATCATTGCCTATTACTGGTTTGTCTGGGCGCTGTACCGGGAATCCTGCGGTGCGGACATGGGGCAGTCGCTGGAAAACTGGCGCGCCATGGCGGAAAAGTACGCGGATTATCTGCTGAAAGAATAAACTGAGCGCAGAAAGCCTCGATTCATGGGGCTTTCTGCGCTTCTTTTACAAACATTCTGCGGCTCGGGAATGTGGCGGAAACGGCCGTTTCTGCTGCTTTCTGAGACCCTCCGCTCGGGCGGAGACATTTCCCCAATAGTGGGAAAAAGTATACATTTCGTCTATTTATATCGATACAATTGGAGCTTTATACAAATTTTTTGTTTAAAATGACAAATTCGCTGTGGACAAATGGCTCCGGATGAAGTAAAATAAGGGGCGTACAGTGCGGTGTGTGCCGCGAAATTTGAAAGAGGTGAAGTAATATGGCGTTTTCTTTTTTCGGCGGGGTCCATCCCAAAGAAAATAAGTGGTATGCCTGCGACAAGGAGACTCAGGTTTTCCCCGAGCCGGATATCGTTGTGATCCCCATGTCCCAGCATATCGGCGCCCCCTGCAACCCCCTCGTGAAGAAGGGTGACCCGGTGACCGTGGGTCAGAAGATCGGCGATAATCAGGGACTGTGCGTGCCTGTCCACGCTTCCGTCTCCGGTAAGGTCAAGGCTGTGGAAATGCGCGCCCACACCAGCGGTACCACCGTGATGAGTGTGGTGATCGAGAATGACCATCTGGATACCCTGTGTGAGGACATCAAGCCCCGCACCCAGGAAGAGGTGGACGCACTCAGCCCGGAAGAGCTGATCGGCATTATCCGGGAGGGCGGCATCGTCGGCATGGGCGGCGCGACCTTCCCCACCCACGTCAAGCTCTCCGGCGGCATCGGCAAGGTGGATACCGTCATCATCAACGCCGGCGAGTGTGAGCCTTACATAACGGCTGACGACCGGCTGTGCCGGGAGCATCCGGCGGAGCTGATGAAGGGCCTGAAGATCATCATGAAGATCTTCGGCCTGACAGAGGGACACATTGCCATCGAAGACAACAAGCCCGAAGCCATTCAGTCGCTGAAGGATCACCAGCTGGACGGCATCGTACTGGATGTGCTGCCTGCCAAGTACCCGCAGGGCGCTGAAAAGCAGCTGATCTACGCCGTCACCGGCCGGGAAGTTCCCTCCGGCGGTCTGCCCGCCGCGGTGGGCTGCGCGGTATTCAACGCTGCGACCACCCGCGCCATCCACGATGTGGTGTACGACGGAATGCCACTCATCAAGAGAATCGTCACCGTGTCCGGCGACATCCTTATGGAGCCGAAGAACCTGCTGGTTCCCATCGGCACCAGCTTCAACGACCTGATTGACGCCTGCGGCCACTCCGAGAACCCCTACAAGGTCCTCTCCGGCGGCCCCATGATGGGCGTTGCGCAGTACGACCTGAACGTCCCCACCATCAAGGGCGTCAACGCCGTTACCGTGCTGGGCAAGAAGAACAACTTCTTCGTGGAGGAGCCTCACTGCCTGCGCTGCGGCAAGTGCATCGAGGTCTGCCCCATGCATCTGATGCCCGTTCTCATGTATCAGGCCACCCAGGACGGTGATGTGGACGGAATGAAGTCCGTGAACCTGCTGGACTGCATCGAATGCGGCTGCTGCGCCTACACCTGCCCCGCCAGCGTGCCTCTGGTGCTGGGCTTCCGTGCCGGCAAGCAGATGATCCGCAACGCTGCCGCCCGGGAAAAGGCAAAGGCTTAAGGAGGTGGAAATCAAATGGCACAGATGAAATACTTTTATGAGCTGACGATTTCCAGCTCGCCCCACGCCCATTCCCCCGTCACCACCCAGACCATCATGCGGGATGTGCTGATCGCGCTGGTTCCCGCGCTGCTGGGTTCCATCTACTTCTTCGGTTTCCGCGCGCTGCTGGTGACGCTGGTCAGCGCCGCTGCCTGCGTGTTCTTTGAGTGGGGCTTCTGCAAGATCCGGAAGCTGCACTGCAAGACCTATGACCTGTCCGCCGTCGTTACCGGCGTGCTGCTGGCCTTCGTCTGCCCCGTGACCATTCCCTACTGGACGATCATTCTGGGCGACTTCTTTGCAATCGTATTGGTGAAGATGCTCTTCGGCGGTCTGGGCAAGAACATTGTCAACCCCGCCCTTGCCGGACGTGCCTTCCTGTTCAGCTGGCCGGTTCTCATGAGCAACTGGGTCAAGGTCGGCTTTGACAATGCCGCCGGGCTGCTGTCTACTGCCGATGCCGTCACGGCGGCGACCCCCATGTCCGCCATGCACCAGGGCGCGCTGCCGGAGGAATCCATCCTCGACATGTTCCTGGGCAATATCGGCGGCTGCATCGGCGAGACCTCCGCGTTGCTGCTGATCATCGGCTTTATTTACCTGCTGTACCGCAAGGTCATCACCGCCCGGATTCCTTTGGCTTACATTGGCACCGTGGCGATTCTGGCGTTCCTGTTCCCCCAGGGCAATGACCGCATTGCCTGGATGGCCGCCCAGGTGTTCGGCGGCGGATTGATGCTGGGCGCTATCTTCATGGCCACCGACTACGTGACTTCCCCGCTGACCAAGCTGGGGCAGATCGTCTACGGCATCGGCTGCGGCGTCATCACCATTCTGATCCGCTACTTCGGCGGCTACAGCGAGGGCGTGACCTATGCCATCCTGTGCATGAACGCCTGCGCGGTGCTGCTGGATAAGATCGGCCGTCCCGTGAAGTTCGGCGCACCCAAGAAGGAGGCGGCAAAGAAATGAAAACCGAATCCACTGTGAAATATGTGCTCCGCATCGCGCTGACCCTGCTTGCCATCACTGCCGTGGTGGCCGTGATTCTCGCCGCGGTCAACTCCGTTACCGCGCCCCGCATCGCGGCGCAGAACGAGCAGAAGACCCAGGCCGCCATCGAGGCCGTGCTTCCCGGCGGCGGTCAGGAAGTGCAGGAATTCACCGACGACACCGGTTTGGTCACCGCCGCCTACAAGGGCGATAATGGCTGCGCCGTTCAGGTGACCCCCGCCGGCTTTAACGGCACCGTTACCATGATGGTCGGCGTGGACAATGACGGCAAGGTGACCGGCATTTCCATCATTTCCCACACGGAGACCGCCGGCCTGGGCGCTACCGCCGCCGCCGACACGGACGCGGGCAGAGCCTTCCGCGACCAGTTCGTCGGCATGAGCGGCACCGTGTCCGTTGCCAAGGACGGCGGTGAAGTGGATGCCCTCACCGGCGCCACCATCACGTCCCGCGCAGTCTGCACCGGCGTCTCCGCCGCGCTGGCCTGCGCCGCCAATCTGGGTTAAGGAGGCTGCGTCATGGATTTCAAAAAGCAATTTAAGGAAGGCCTGCTGACCAAGAACCCGGTTCTGGTGCAGCTGCTGGGTATGTGCTCCACGCTGGCCATCACCACCAGCCTGTTCAACGGCATCGGCATGGGTCTGGCCGTCACCGTCATTCTCATCTGCTCCAACATTCTGATCTCCGCTCTGCGGAAGGTCATTCCCAACCAGATCCGCATTGCGGCCTACATCACCATCATCGCGGGCTTCGTCACCGTGGTCGATCTGTCCATTCAGGCGTTTCTGCCTGCACTGTCCCAGAGTCTGGGCGTGTTCATCCCGCTGATCGTCGTGAACTGTATCGTCCTTGGCCGGGCGGAGGCGTTTGCCTCCAAGAACGGCGTTCTGGCGTCCGCCGTGGACGGCCTGTGTCAGGGCATCGGCTACACGCTGGCGCTGATCACCGTCTGCGTCATCCGGGAACTGCTGGGCAGCGGCACCTTCGGCGGCGGCATCCTCAACGGCGGCGAGGGC
>ERZ780167.1714-NODE-1714-length-18502-cov-4.132162_pt1 | contig 18502 bp, 14 predicted proteins | sample MGYA00510982_ERZ780167 | MGnify/ENA primary metagenome ERZ780167 (study PRJEB29588, sample SAMEA2146107) | human gut metagenome | biome: human gut; feature: human-associated habitat; material: faeces | place: Denmark | collected 2008/2010 ... | reverse complement strand
GCATCGATGACGCATTCGACGGCCTGCTCAAACATGGCATCCAGTGCGCCGCCTGCGTCGCCGTCATCGTCGCTGCCCTTCTTGCTACCCTTCTCGGCAACAGCGCGGCGCTCCATTTCGGCAATCATTTCTTCGTCGTACTGGGCGGAGGAAGTGGACTTGATAAAACTCAGCACCGCGCCAATCTCTTCATCAGTCACGAAGGTGCCTTGCACGCGGACGGGTTTGGAGGCACCAACCGGCAGGAAGAGCATATCACCGTTGCCCAGCAGCTTTTCGGCACCGCCGCTGTCCAGAATGGTTCGACTGTCGATCTGGCTGGAAACAGCAAAAGCGATACGGCTGGGAATATTGGCCTTGATCAGGCCGGTGATGACGTCAACGCTGGGGCGCTGGGTGGCAACGATCAGGTGGATACCGGCGGCACGGGCTTTCTGCGCGATACGGCAGATATAGTCCTCGACCTCTTTGCCGGCAACCATCATCAAATCGGCCAACTCGTCAATGACGATGGCGATATAAGGCAGGTGTTCCATGCCGGTCTGGGCGGCCAGTTTGTTGTAGGCTTTGATCTCGCGGACATTATTTTCGGCAAAGAGCTTGTAGCGGCGCTCCATCTCGGCGACGCTGGCACCCAGCGCACCGGCGGCCTTGCGCGGCTCGGTGACGACAGGCATCAGCAGATGCGGGATGCCGTTATACTCGGCCAATTCAACGACCTTGGGGTCAATGAGAATGAGCTTGACATCCTCCGGCCCGGAACGGAACAGGAAGCTGATGATGATAGAGTTGACACAGACGGATTTACCGCTGCCGGTGGAACCTGCAATCAGCAGGTGGGGCATCTTGCAAAGGTCGGCGACCTGGGCCGTACCGGCGATATCCTTGCCCAGGGCCATCGTCAGCGGGCTGCGCATATTGACGTAGTTCTGCGACTCAAAGACAGAACGAATATTAACGGTGGAACGAATCTTATTGGGAACTTCAATGCCGACGGCAGGCTTACCGGGGATGGGAGCCTCGATACGGACACCCGCAGTGGCCAGGTTCAGGGCGATATCATCGGCCAGGCTTGTGATGCGGCTGACCTTGATACCAGCCTGAGGCTGCAGTTCGTACCGGGTGACAGAGGGACCGCGGCAGATATCCAGCATCGTGGTCTTGACGCCGAAGCTGTCCAGCGTGTTGACGAGGATGTCGGCGTTCTTCTTCATTTCGCGGGCGGCACCGGCTTCATCGTCGGGGCGTGTGGGGTTAAAGAGGTTGACCGACGGATAGCAGTACGGCTCGGGGGGCTGTTCCTCCGATGTGGGCAGCCGCATGGCGTTGGAGTCTGCCTTAGCGGCGGATGGCGGTGTATGGATGGGCGCACTGGCCGAGTTGCCTACGGCGGTGGAAACCCGCACGCGGGCGGCCTCACCCTGCTGCGGCACGGTGAAGCTGTCCTGCGTCGTCTCGGCAACCGGGCGGGTCATGGTGGGCGCAGGCTGCGCGGCAGGCTCAGCGGCCAGCTCATCCAGCATCTCCGAGACAGAGCGGCCGGACTGCCAGGCGGCACTGACCGCACTGCCGGTATCGGTAAAGCTGCCGCCCAGCGTCGGGATAGCTGCGGGCGCAGGGGCCGGGGCGACAGGTGCAACAGGAACAGATGGAGCAGGCGTACCGCCCAGCGGGGCGGTAGTCTGGGTGGCCAAATCAGCCGGGGAAATGACCATTGTGTCACCCTGCACGCGGCCGGTCATATCCAGCTGCGGCAGCTGCACCGGCTCCGGCTCGGGTTCGTCCTCCACCGGGATCAGCGGCGTGTCGAACTGGGGCACCGGCGTCAGCGGAGTTTCAAACTCGGTGGGCTGCGGCAGGTCCAGCGTTGTCTCGGCGCTGACCTCCTGGGGGGCATAATAAGGCGCGTGGCCGCTCACGGCGCGATTGATCAGCGCATCCAGCTCATCCATCGGCTCCTGCGCGGGTGCCGGGGTGGGCGCGGGCGTGATGGGCGGCGTGTAGGCGGGCACAACGGGTTCCTCGGCAGGCTGTAACTGCAACTCAAAATCCTCCTGCGGCGCGGGGGCCGGGGCGGGCTGTGCCTGCTGGGCGTAATGGAAAGTGGTGCTTGTCTTGTTGGAGAGCGGGTCCATGCCGAAGGTGCCGCCCGGGCCGATGTTGACCGGTTCCAGCGGGTCGTGGGTCTGGGCTTTCAAACGGGCACTGTCGCTGGCAGCGGGGCCAAGATCTACGTCAAAATCCGGGCGCTGCTGGGGGGGCTGAGCCGCAAAGGGAGCCTGCGGCACCACTGGTGTGACCGGGCCTGCCGTGTAGGTCTGCTGGGCAGGCTGAACCGGTGCGGGCTGCTGCTTGGGAAAGCGGCTGGTGTCGGCGATGACGTCGTAGACCGGGTGATGCGGGCGGTTCGCGTCCGGCAGTGCGCCGGTCAGGTTCTCGACGCTCTCCTCCTCCGGCTTCTGGTTGAACAGGCGGGTGTCGTAGGCAGTCTCGGCGGAGGCGCGTTCCTCGCGCTTGGACTGCAAGGCCTGGTACTGATTGTTGACAAACAGCACGACGTCAGCCGGGGTGATGGCAAAGAAGAACATCAGCCCCAGCAGGAACACGAGCAGCATTAAAATATTGGATGCCGGGCGGCCAAACAAGGCCAGCAACGCCGCGCCGATGGGCGCACCGAGGACGCCGCCCTCCCAGAAATAGGTGCCGCCGCGGGTGAACAGCATCTTGATGACTTCCCACGCACTGAGACCTTCGACGTTCAGTTTGGAGAAAATGACCGGTACGCTGGCGCAGAGCACGCCCATGAGCGACACCTTACCTGCAAACAGCGCCACGCGGTAGCCAGAGGCCAGCAGGTAGGCAAGGTAGAGCAAAAACGGCCCGACCAGGTAGGTCGTGACGCCGAAAATACCGAAATACCAGCTGCGCAGCGTGCGCCAGACATTTTGTCCGGGTACAAGCACCAGCGCAACGCAGAGCAACCCCAGCCCCACCAACAGCACACTGCGGGCAAGGTTCGGGGTCTCAGCGCGGCGCTGGGCGCGGCTGGATGCCTGACGGCTGCGGGCAGATGATGCGGAACGCGACGACGAAGAACGCCCGGCGCTGCTGCGGGAAGAACCCGAGCGCGACGAGGAACTTGTACGTTTTTTGCTGCCGGAGCCGGAAGTGGATTTTTTACCGGAACGAGATTGTGCCATGTTTCAGTGATTCCCTCTCTTGTTACTCAGTACATATATAATAGGAAGTCTGCGATCGCAGCAGACTGATAAGGACATACGACTTTTATTTTATCACGATTAGAAAATCTTGTAAAGCGAATTGGGGCGACAGACGGTTATAAAAAAATAAATCCCCGCCCTGAGGGATGGGCGGGGATTTAAAGAAAGGAGGAGAAGAACACATGAAAAATGTGGTTAAAGCTATTTGACTTGGGGTTCATTTAGCTTGCAACTAAATTGTAACTGTTTTGTCATCGAATGTCAATAGCAAATTGTAAATCTTTTGTCATTTTTCAATTTGTTCACATTTGCGTCCGGCTCACTCCCCTGTTAATTCGCTGTACTCCTTGGTGGGTGCGTCGCCCCAGCTGGTTTTGCCGCTGGCGGCGGTGGCACCATCCCAGTAGTGGTAGGCGTAGATGTTCAAAATCTGCGCTTCCTGCCGGGACCAACCGCCGTTTGCGTCCTTGGGGCAGCGCTCATACACATACAGGGCGCAGCTGCCGTTTGCGGAGTCACGGTCGTACTGCAAAAATTCTACGGCGTCGTCGGTATCGTTCAAGATGATGTAGTCCTCCCCTTTTGCGGTCAGCTTGAACTCGTAGGTGGTGGAGGTTTCCTTCAGATAGGTTTCGTAGATCACGTCATAGCCGGTGCTGATAGGGTCTTTAGAGATGGTTTCTTCTGTGTCGGGGGCAGCGGTAGGGGCGGCTGTGGGTGCCGGGGTCGGTTCTTCCTCGACGATGGCCGATTCTGTTGGGAGCGGCGTGGGCGCGGGAACAGTTTCTGCAGAGGTGCTGCAGCGGGCCAGTACGGCCATGCAGGCATAGCCAAGGAACAGGGCACAAAGAAGGGAAAACAAAACGGAAAAGAGTATTTCTTTCGCCTTCGGCTTTCGCTTCTCGGCACAGCGCTCACGCAGAAAATCCAGCACGCTTTCGGGGCATTCGTTCTCACACAAGGCATAGCCGATACGGTTGGAGACCATCAGGCAGACGGAATGCTTCCGCACAATGATCCGGTAAAGGTCGTCATACCAAATCGTGCTTTGGAAGTAGGAGCTTTGCACTGTGAAGCAATCCTTGTAAAACGTGTAGTGGACGAGCTTGCCTCGGGCGCTTTGGGTGGTTTTATACGCAGAAACCGCCACTGCACGTGCCATGATAAAAACAAAGGGAATCGAAAGAATCCCCAACACAAAGCCCCAAACCGAAAGAAAATTGACATACAAAAGCAGCAAGGCGACGGCTGCGGCAAGCTGCCACAGGCGCAGGCGATTGATGAGAAGCATCCGCTTAACGTGCATGGTTTGGGTGTTGTGCACATCCAACGAATAAAGCGGCGTGCCTTGCGGCTGATCCAGTTGCCAGGATTTTTGAGTATCCATGCCGGGTACATTCCTTTCGCTTGCATACAGATTTTTTCTGATTTTAGCACAAGGCAAAATCGCCGTCAAGCACTATCTGCCAATCGGCAGGCGCAGCTCGGCGCAGGCACCATGCGTGCCGGAAAGGTTAGATAAAACCAGTGTGCCGCCGTGGAACTGTGCGACTTTTTTCGCAAAATACAGCCCCAATCCCTGATGGGAGGCATCGCTGCGGGCGGCGTCGGTGTAGAGCATTTCCCCTGCTTTTGCCAGCGCTTCTGGCGTGAAGCCGGGGCCGGTATCGGTCACACGCAAAATAAAGCTGTTGTTTTCCTTTGCAACGGTCAGGGTGACGGTTCCGCCGCGCGGAGTGTGGGCGGCGGCGTTGTCCAAAAGGTTTTCCGCAGCACGCAGCAGGTCGTTTTCTGCAGCACGGATCGTCCCCTGCCATTCCTCCTGTAATATAAAATGGATTCCGGCAGGCGCGCAGAGAGCGCGGGCTGTCTGCGCCAGCCGTTCCGTGAGGGCGTGGCTGGCCAGCGATGTTTGTACGGCAGGTGCTGCGCCGGCTGTGCGCAGAGCGGCCAAATAGTGGCGTGCGCGCTCTGTGCCGCGCAGGATGGTCTGCAGTTGGGCATGCTGTGCATCGCTCAGGGTATCTTCCTCAAGAAGCTCGGCGTTGCCTTGTATGACGGTCAGCGGTGTTTTCAAGTCATGGGCCAATGCGGCGATCTGCTCGGTGCGCTGCTGCTCCATCCGCCACTGGCTTTGTAGGCTGTCCGTCAGTTCGCGGCCCATCGTCTGTAAGGCCTGTAAGGTGGCGGCAAATTCCCGGATGCGCACGCCATCCGTGTCAATTTGCTCCAGCTGCCGGGCGGCAATAGCATCTACGGCGGCGTTCAGCCGGGCGGTCTCGGCGGCAAAGACCCGCACGGTGCAGTGGGTCTGCCAGCCCAGCCAAGCGAGAATGAGCACCGCCAGCAGCAAAATATAGCAGGTCTGGAAATCCGGCAGCGTGTCCCGCAGGGCCGGGTCGGCGTAGGGCGTAGCATAGTCGTACTGCAAAAGGCAAAAGCTTCCGTCAGCCATTTTGACATCGTACTGGTACCCCGGATTGCCGCTGCCGCCGTGAAAGGCGTTGATGGCAATTTTCAGATGGCGGTCATCCATGTTGGTCTGCAGCACCGTGTCATTCTGCACCACAGCCCAGCGGCACAGGTCGCTGATCTGCAGGGAATCGAATGTGTCAGCCGTCATCGAGGCCACAGTCTCCCGGGCATCGGCGCAGGCCTGGGCGGACGCCACGGCAGGCAGCAGAAAACCGATGTTTATCAGCTGCATAAAAATGACCCACCAGAGTACCAGAATCAGCGCACACCCGCCGCCGCACAAAAGGAGATACCGCAGCAGAACACTGCGCAGGGATGTCAGTTTTCGTTTTGCCATTGGTAGCCCACTCCCCATATCGTTTGCAGCACCTCCCCTGCCCCGGCCGCGCGCAGCTTGGCGCGGATGTTCTTGATGTGCTGGGTGATGGCCGTGTCATCGGCGGTACCGTCGTAACCGAACACCGCTTCATAAATTTGTTCTTTGGAAAAGGTCTGCCCTGCATGCAGGGCCAGCAGCTCACAGATAGCGTACTCGGATTTTGTCAGGTGCAAAGGCGTGCCGCCAACGCTGGCTTCTTTGGCGGAAAGGTCCAGCGCCACCCCGCCGCGGGTGATCTTATGGGATGGTGTGCGGTTCTGCCGCCGCAGGTGTGCTGCGACCCGCGCACGCAGCTCCGCTATGCGGAACGGCTTGGTCAGGTAATCGTCCGCGCCAAGGCCAAGGCCTGTCAGCACCGACGGCTCATCGGTACGCGCGGTCAAAAATAAGATCGGCGCGTCTGTCTCGGCGCGGATGCGCCTGCAGACGGCGAAGCCATCCTCGCCGGGCATCATCACATCCAGCAGGATGCAGTCTGCCCAGCGGCAGAGCGTATCGGTCAGCTGCGTGCCGGAGGTGCGCGTTTCTACGGTGTGGCCGTCACGCTCAAGCGCTGTTTTTAGCAGCGTACAAAGATCACGGTCATCATCGACCGCCAGAATGTTTGCCATAATAGCCCCTTTTATTGCAGTAAGCTGTAAACAAGACAGGATGCACCGTAAAGCAGGTAGACATGTGCCGGGTAGAACCAGTAGAACAGCTGCTTGTGGCCGCTGCCGCGCTGGCCGTTGTACAGCGCCATGCCGATAACGGCAAAAACGCCGAGCCATTCATAGTAGACTGTGAACATCTGGGAAAAGGCGAAATCCGGCAAGTTGTGAACCTGCAGATAGACCAGCACAAAATCACACAGGAAGGTCATGGCTGCCCAGACGGACAGGCGCAGACGCTTATGATTGTACAGTGCATACAGCACGATGCCCCCGGCCAGAAAAGACCAGCCGCCATCGGTGATGGATGTCCACAAAGGCAGCGGCGCGGTGATGACCCACGCCAACACGGCAGAGCCGATCGGTGCGTCCTGAATTATGGGAAAAAGCATCAGTAGCGCTACGATGCAAATCGGCCAGAGAATCGGCATGGCAGCAGCCAGTGCGCCCCGCACAAACCGGCGCTGGCGCAGCCAGTCAATGCCCTGCCAGATGATGCAGAGCAGCATCAGATCCTGAAAAATGGCGTTCATCGGGTAGAAGCCGTCCCCGCGGCGGAAGGCCCCTGCATAGATCATGAAAAATTCCACCGTGCCCATCGCAGTACCGATGGCCCAGATACGCAGGAAGTAGCGCCTGCGGTCATGGGTATGGGCGAAGCCCTCAACAGTGCAGAACAGAAACAGCGGCGCGGACAGCCGCGCCAGCATACTGAACCATTCCGGTACAACGCCCGTAAATTCAAAAAAGTAGTGAATGTGATCCATCACCATGAGCACCAGCGCAATGGTTTTGAGCGCCGTGCCGGTCAGGCCGAATTTTTGCTTTGTCATAATAATAACTCCTTTACATTGTCGATGTAAACAGTGTAACAGGGGTTTGTGTAGAAATTATAAGTGTTTGAAAATCAGCTGTGCCTCAAAGGCAGATTTGCCTTCCCGTTCGCCTTCAAAATAGAAGGTGTCCTCTGCCGGTCTGGCACGGCGCAGGGTGAAGCACTCCCCGCGGGGGACCTCACGGTGGTAGCTGATTGTAAAATCGCGGATTTGCGCGGTATCCCACACCTCCCATGGTACGGCATCGCAGACGATGTCGGCATATCGAGTGTTGTTCAGATGCCCGTTCATATCGCAGCGGGAGTAGACAGCCTGCTGCTCCCCCAGCACCTCGCAGTCCTCAGGGGCGATGCGGGGCAGCTTGATCGGCAGCTCAAACGGGACATCGGCGGCCCACTGGTCATTGAACTGTTCGGGGTGCTTGCGCAGGATGATGCGCTTTTCTGTATCAATGAGCACCCAGCGGCTGTCCATGACGGCAGCCTCCGCGCCGGAGGCATCATAAAAATGGGTGATGCGCTTGTTGACAGCCCGCTTGCAGTTTTCCGGCTGGGTGAGCAGGGTCAGCTCCTCATCAACGCGGGGCAGGCGCTCAATGTGCAGGGCCAGTTTGGCCAGCACATAGGCGGTGTGGGTCTTGCGGTACAGGGCATCGTCCAGCCCCACAGCCTCGGCGTGGGCGGTAGCGACCTGCTGGGCATAGCGCAGCAGTGCTCCCAGCTTGACATTGCCGAGGTGGTCGCCGTCCGTGCGGTAGACGGTGAATTTCTCTGTATAGGTGGTTTGCTTTTCGGGCATAGATGCGCCCTCCTTACCAATCAAATCAAAAATTACAAATGCTCAAATGGAGTATAGCACAGTCAGAGCAAAAATGCAAAGCGGCGTGCCAGCGCAGTGAAAATAAAAATGCAGTGCATCATGAAGCGATGCACTGCAGAGGGTCAGTAATTGTCGCGCGATTTCTTGCGGAGCTTGCGCCAGATGTTGAATGCGGAAATGAGGAGCGCGAGCATCAGCAGCACAACGACCATCCAGCCGCTGCCGCCCTCCTCAAAGCTCTTCATCTCGCTCCACTGGGCATCCATGGCGGCGTTGATGTCGTCGGGCAGCGTCTCAAAGACCTCTGCCTTATCGAGTACCTCCGCATCCGGGTACGCGATCTCGCTGTACTTCAGATCATCGTCCAGCATTTCCCACACGGCGGTGATGGGGGTGGAATAGCCGATGAAATCTGCGTTGGCAAGGCCGACATCCGGCTCGCACAGGTAGTTGATGAACATTTCGGCGGCCTCCTGATGCTTGGCGTTGGCCGGAATGCACATATTGTCGATGAAGAAGTTGACGCCCTCCTCCGGGTGGACGAAGGCCAGATCGGGGTTCTCGTCGATCATCGTGATGGCGTCGCCCGCGTAATAGGGCGCCATGGCGGCCTCGCCGCCCTCCATCTTGTCGAAGACCTCGTCCATGACGTAGGCCTGCACGATGTTCTTCTGCTTTTTCAGCGCGTCGGTGATGGCGGTGATCTCGTCCACCGACTGCGGGTTCATCGACAGGCCAATCGTTTTGGCGGCGATGGCGTAGGCGTCGCGGGAGTTGTTGAACATCAGGACATTGTTCGTGTACTCGACGTCCCACATGTCCGCCCATTTCGTCGGCGGCTCCTCGACCATCGTCGTGTTGTAGATGATGCCCGTTGTGCCCCACATGTAGGGCACACTGTACTTGTTGCCGGGGTCAAAGCTGCGGTCAAGGTAGGTCTCGCCGATGCCGGCAAAGTTCGGGATGTTGTCCATGTTCAGCTCGGACAGCATGCCCTCGTTTGCCATCTTACCGACCATGTAGTCCGACGGGAAGATGACGTCATACGACACACCGCCGGATTTCAGCTTGGCATAGAGGCTCTCGTTGGAGTCGTAGGTCGTGTAGTTGACCTTGATGCCGGTCAAATCCTCAAAGGCGGACAGCACATTTACGCTGTCGTCAGAGCCGTCGGAGATGTACAGGCCATTGTTGTAGACATTCAGCGTGATATGGTCGTTGGCAAAGCGCTTCCAATCGTAGTCGCCGGAGACGGAAATATCCTCGTTGACTTCGATGTCATCGGCGGCCAGCACTGGGGCAGCACTTATTATCGTGACAGTCAGGGCTGCCATTGCGGCGGCGGAAAGTTTTTTCCAGTTCATCTTCAGCGCCCCCCTTCGTCCTGCATAGCCTTACGGATGGCGTTCTGGTTGCGGCGGTAGGCGCGGGAATCCGCGGCGTTGGAAATCAGGATGATTGCCAGAATGACGCAGAACATGACCGCTGACAGGGCGTTAATCTCGGGGCTGACCTTTTTGCGGGTCATCGAGTAGATGGCGATGGGCAGCGTCTGCATCGTGCCGGAGTTGAAGTAGGAAATCATGAAATCGTCGATGGAGTAGGTCAGGCAGATGAGGAACGCCGACAGAATTGCCGGGGACAGCTGCGGCATGATGACCTTGGAGAATGCCTGGCGCGGCGTGCAGCCAAGGTCCAGCGCGGCGTTGTACAAACTCGGGTCAAGCTGGCGCAGCTTGGGGCCTACATTAAAGATAACGTAAGGGATGTTAAAGGTAATGTGAGCAATCAGCAGCGTGGGCCAGCCGAAGATGCCGCTCTCGCCGCCGATACCGAAGCTCTGCGCCATGACGAAGAGCAGCATCAGCGAAACGCCGGTGATGATCTCCGGGTTGACGACCGGCACATAGCTGATGTTGTTGATGATGAGCTGGCTGCGGCGGGACATCGAGTTGATACCGATGGTCGCCAGCGTGCCCAGCACCGTGGCGATGACGCTGGAAACCAGTGCCAGCACCAGGCTGAGCCCTAGGGCCGACAAAATCATCTCGTTGTGGAACAGGCTCTTGTACCAGCCCAGCGTGAAGCCGGTGAAGTTGGAGCGGGATTTGCTCTCGTTAAAGCTGAATGCAATCATGACCGCGATGGGCAGGTACATGAAGCAAAACACCAGAATGACGTAGGTGCGCATGAGCAGCGCGGAATGTTTTTTCGCCATGTCACATCACTCCTTCCATCTCGGACTCGTCGAAGCTCGAAGTGAAGCTCATGCAGAGCAGGACAATGACCATCAGCACCAGGCTCATGGCAGAGCCGAGGTTCAGGTTATAGGAGTTGCCGAGGAACTGCAGCTCGATCAAGTCGCCGATCAGCAGGTTGGAGCCGCCGCCCAGCATACGGCTGATAATAAAGGTGGAGACGGCGGGCACGAACACCTGGGTAATGCCGGTGGCAATGCCGGGGCCGGTCAGCGGTACGAGCACGCGGAACAAAATCTGCCAGACGTTGCAGCCCAGATCCTGCGCGGCCTCGACGATGGAATCATCGATTTTCGTCATGGCCGTGTAGATGGGCAGAATCATGAAGGGCAGATAGTTGTAGACCATGCCCAGCACGACCGCGCCGGAGGTATTGATCATGTTGAAGGGGCCAAGGCCGAACAGACCGAAGAATTTGTTGATAAGGCCGTTTTTCTCAAGCAGGGTCATCCATGCGTAGGTGCGCAGCAGGAAGTTCATCCACATGGGCAGCATAATAAGCATGAGCATGATATGCTGCTTGTTGGCGCGCAGGCGGGAGAGAAAATACCCGACCGGGAACGCCATGACCAGGCAGACTACCGTGGAAATGGCGGCCAGAATCAAGCTGCGGGCAAACACGCTGGAATACCGACCAATCTGGGTCAGGTTGTCAAGGGTGAACTGCCCGTCGGTGTTCGTCATGGCGTACCAGACGACGATGACCAGCGGCACGACAGTGAAAATGGCCATCCAGAGCAGATACGGCCCTGCCAGCCAGCGGGAGGTTTTGGATTTGAGCATCTATTACACCTCCGAACGCTTCATGATATGAATTTCGTCCGGGCCGATGTTCATGCCGATAAGCTCGCCGGGCTGGCTGGCCTGTGTAGAATGAATGATCCACTCATACCCTTCCACATCGACGTGCATTTCAAAGTGAACGCCCTTGAAGATGACCTCACGCACAAGGCCGGTCAGCATACCGACGGAAGGCGGCACGATCTGCACGTCCTCGGGGCGGATGACGACCTGCACAGGCTCGTTGGGCTTGAAGCCGCGGTCCACGCAGGTAAAGTCATGCCCACCGAAGTTGACATAGAAGTCGCGCAGCATGACGCCGTCCACGATGTTGGAGTCACCGATAAAGCGGGCCACAAAAGCGTTCTTGGGTTCGTTATAGATATCCTGGGGGGAGCCGATCTGCTGAATCTTGCCGCCGGACATGACCACGACGGTGTCCGACATGGTCAATGCTTCCTCCTGGTCATGGGTGACGTAGACGAAGGTAATGTTCATTTCGCGCTGCAGGCGTTTCAGTTCCAGCTGCATCTCTTTGCGCAGCTTGAGGTCAAGGGCACCGAGAGGTTCGTCGAGCAGCAGGACGCGGGGCTGGTTGACCAGGCTGCGGGCAATGGCCACGCGCTGCTGCTGGCCGCCGGAAAGCTGATGGATGCTGCGGCGCTCAAAGCCTTTCAGGCCGACGGTCTCAAGCATTTCAAGTACTTTCGGGCGGATTTCATCCTCTGCCATTTTTTTCAGGCGCAGGCCGAAGGCAACATTCTCAAACACGTTCAGGTGCGGGAACAGCGCATACTTCTGGAACACCGTGTTCACCGGCCGTTTGTACGGCGGCATATTGGCGATGTCCTTGCCATCAAAAAAGACATTGCCCGATTTCGGGGTGACAAAACCGGCAATCACACGCAGGGTCGTCGTCTTGCCGCAGCCCGAAGGGCCGAGGAAAGTGACAAACTCCTTGTCGTGGATGTCCAGCGAAAGGCCGTCCAAAACCTTTTGCCCATCGAAATCGACAACAATGTCTTTCAGAGATACGATCAGATTTTCATTCATTTTCATTGCATCCCCCTTTGCGGAATTTCCCGTTACAGGGCTTCTTCACGCGCCGTTTCTTCCTTAGGTCGGCACAAAGTCCTTGACGAGTCAGCGCCAATTATGCCGCCCCGCAAAGGTTTGTTACACGGTCTTTGTTTTGCAAAGTCCGCTGCAAGCAGCACATACAACGCCAATGTGTCAGGGCAGAAAAAATTTACCCTTAGATGCACACACAAAATACATTATACGGCATGGAGAATGTTTGTCAATAAAAACTTTTTCATGATTTTGTAAAGAAGTGTTCATGACTTCGTAAAATTATCTTGCTTTGCAGAAAAAACGCGCTGCGGCAATGTTTATTGCAATGGATGCCGCGGCGGCCAGCAGCGGCACCAGAGAGGGCTGCGCGGCAAAGCGGTCATAAGCAAGACCGTACAGTGTCTGCCCGGCGGGTTGGGTCAGGCAGATGGCGAAGGTGACAAAGCTCATGCAGCGGCCCTGCGCCGCTGGCACCTGGACTTGCAAGCTGCTGACAAGGTCGATTTGAAACGGCACGGCGGCGGCCATCTGGCAAAATGCCAGAAACGTTACCGCCTCATAGCTGACGGTGGACGGCACGCCGGGCAGCGCTGCGGCCCCCAGCAGAGCGCACACGGCGCTGATGCACCAGAGCGTCAGCATTTTCTGCCTGCCGTGCTGCCGCCCGGCCAAGGCCCCCGCCAGAACACCGCCCAAAAGACCGCCCGCACTCATGGCAGAGTGGGTGATCGCCAGTGCTCGGTCAGGCAGCGCCAGATATTGAACAACGAGGATGGGTACGCCGACCGTGATTGCCGGAACAACGGCCAGGTTGAGCAGCGCCAGCACACCGACCATGCCGAACAGCTGCGGATCGTGGCGCAGCAGTGGGCCGACGGCAGCCCGCTGCCCGGGAGCTGCAGGCGGTTGGCGTGTTGGCTGTGGGATGGGCAGCGTTTGGAAAAATAGCGCCGTTGCAGCCAGGCATACCGCACAGAAAATCAGCAATGTACGCAGCCCTACTGACTGCAGCAGCAGACTGCCCAGCAAGGGACCGAGCAGTTCATCAATGGTGTCGGCGAGCTGTATGGCGGCGTTCCCCTGCGTAAGTGCCGGGTCACGCAGCAACAACGGCAGACTGGCCTGTACAGCAGGCTGGAGCAGACCTTCGGCGGCGTACAAAAGGCAGAGTGTGCCCAATACGACGGCGGTTGATGGGATTTGACGGAAACAGATTGCGGCGGCCAGCAGGCCCAGCGCAGTGATGAAATTTAAAACGGCCAGCAGCGTTTGCTTGCGGCAGCTGTCTGCCAGAATGCCCCCATACAGTGTGCCTGCCAGCATCGGCACCAGGGCCGCCGCCGTGATGGCGCCGTACAGCGCAGCGGAACCGGTCTTGCGCAGCAGGTACAGCGGCAGCGCAAACCGCAGTGCCGCATTGGCGAACAGCGTAACGATTTGGCAGATAAGTAATCTATAAAAGGTAGTGTTCATGGGTGTGTCTCCTGTTTTTGTGAAAACTGTTTTATATAAACCGACCGGCGGTTTGTAAATGCGAAATAAAATTGGCGGTGCAAGCCGCCAAATGCAGGTTTTTACCTTATTCCTCGCACATCTTTACCATCTGTGCACTCTGTTCCTCGGTCAGCAGATCCAGCCCAATCCCCTGCGTTACCTGGCGGAACACCGCGCACCGTGCCCGTTGCTGGTCTGGTGTGGTGGGGCGCGTCAGCGGGTGGAGCCAGAGGTCTGCCAGTAAAAACAGGGCCTCCCCCAATGCGGCGGCGTCCGCGGTGTGGATACTGCCGTCGGTTGTCCCCTGCTGAATCATCGGTGTTATGTAAACGGGGACAGTCTTTTCCAACAAATCGTGCAGCTCAATGGAAAGAAACTGAGGGTCATCCCAGAGGCGCGGCAGTGCGCGGCCCAGCGCTTGCTGGCGCTGCGGCAATAGCGACGCGGCAAAGACGGCCTGCAATTTTTGCAGCCCGGTCATGGCGTCGTCGTCGCGGATATGGGTCAGCGTGGCCGTAAACTCCGCCCCCATGCGGTCGCCCACCTTGGCGGCAATTTCCTCTTTGGATTTAAAGTGGTGGTACACGGCTCCCTTGGAAAGTCCTGTTTCGTCAATGACATCCTGCAAGGTGGTGTGGGCATAGCCCTTTTGGGCAAACAGGCATGCGGCAGCGTCAAGGATTTTTTCTACGGTTTGCTCCGGATATTTGTTGCGCGACATAGGATACACTCCTTTTTACAGACTAATGGTCTGTAAATTGAATATACGCGCTTTCACACCAAAAGTCAATACATTTGCCCTGGATTGTCCGGTGATTTGCGGCAGCGGGGGTGGTATACTTTTGAGAGTAGAAAGAGGGGTTATTGTATGGAAAAAATCGGAGTCATCGATGTAGGTGGCGGTCTGCGCGGCATCTATGCGGCGGGCGTGTTTGACTGGTGCATGGACAACGGCGTACAATTTGATTACGGCATCGGCATTTCGGCAGGAAGCGCTAACCTTGCCTCCTATTTAAGCAGCCAGCGCGGGCGGAACTATCTGTTCTATGAGGAATACTCCATGCGCAAAGAATATATGGGCGCAGGAAATATGCTGCACGGCGGGTCGTTTTTGAACCTGCAATATATCTACGGCACATTGAGTAACCGCGAATGTGAAAACCCGCTGGATTTTGAAAGGATGACGGCTAATCCGATGGAGTGGTACATGATCGCCACAGACGCCACAACTGGCAAGCCGAAGTACTTTACACGCGGCGATATGCGCCAGGACGACTACCGCGTGCTGATGGCATCCTGCTGCATCCCGGTGGCGTGCAAGCCTATTGAGATTGGCGGTGTGCCTTATTATGACGGTGCGCTGGGTGATACGATCCCTTTGCAAAAGGCTTTTGCGGACGGCTGCGACAAGGTTGTGCTGATTTTGACAAAGCCGGTGGGCACCATCCGCGCGGATGGCACGGACCGCAAGCTGGCGCGGGTCATCCACCGAAAATACCCCCACGCCGCCGAACAGCTGGCCCTGCGGGCGCAGCATTATAACGAAGGTATTGCGTTGGCCCAAAAGCTGGCCGCCGAGGGCAAGGTGCTTATTATTGCGCCAGATGATACCTGCGGCGTCAAGACGCTGACCCGCGACCAGAAGGCACTGAAAAAACTGTACAGCAAAGGCATGAAAGACGCAGAGCGCATCCGGGACTTTCTGTAATTACGCCAGATTCAGCCGCTTGGTCATGAACCACTGGGTCAGTGCCCACATAAGGGCATCGACGAGGGCGATGAGCGCAAAGACGGCCAGCATGGAAAGCAGCAGGAAAGGCAGACTGTTGTCATAGCTAAAAATGGACGATGCGGTGCTGAAATTGATGTTGCTGAAATATTGGTATCCATAGAGGGCAACGAAAAACGCAGTTACCAGTGCCGCCATCTGCCCGGCAAAACCGATGACGAAGTAAGCGGCGATGCTGATAAGCATGCGCTGCTGGGTGAACTGCCCGGCGAAAGCACAGGCCAGGTAGGTGTGCAGCAGAGCCCCCGCAATCAGGGCCAGAACGATAAGCACCATTACAGCCCAGATGGCAAAATCCTCAGCATGAGGGACGCTGAATGCAAAATCGCCTGTAAGCAGTGCACAGCAGACGGAAAAAAATAACATACCGAACACGGTCCACGCCGTGCCGCAAATAACCTTGGCGGCAATATGCTTCCAGGGCTGCACGGGCAGGGCCAGCATCAGGTAGCCGCGGTCGCCCAGCAGGCGGTAAAATTGCTGCACTTCAATAAAGAAGCAGACCGCTAGTACTACCAGCAGGCTGACGAGCGCTGCCAGGTTCAGCAACACCAGGGCCAGCCCGGCCAGCGGAAATCTGTCAGAGGTGTTCTGGATAAAATGGCTCAGGATACCGGTGAAAATGTTCAGCACCAGCACACCGCTTGCAATCGGCAGGACAACGCGGCCCGAGGCCTTGAACTCGTATTTCAATAAATTTGTCAGCATTTGTAGACCTCCCGGAAGTATGCATCAACGCTCATGCCTGTTTCCTCGCGCAGCTCGTCAACGGCGGCCTGGCGAAGGGCCTTGCCGTTTTGCAGGAAAATTACCTCATCCAGCACCTTTTCAATGTCGCCAATCAGGTGGGTGGACAGGACCAGCGCGGCGTCCTCGCTGTAATTGTGAAGGATCGTCTGCAAAATGTAGTCGCGGGCAGCGGGGTCAACGCCGCCTAAGGGTTCATCCAGCAGGTAGAGCTTGGCGGCGCGGCTCATGGTCAAGCAGAGCTGCATTTTCTCCTGCGTCCCCTTGCTCATGGTACCGATTTTGTCGTGAGCTTGGATGCGCAGGTCAGCCAGCATGGCGTCGGCCTTGGCCTTGTCAAAATCGGGGAAAAAGTCATTGTACAGGCTCACGGCGTCAGCGGCTGTGAACTCAGTAGGCAGGGCCATCCGATCCGGCAGATAGCTGGTGACAGCCTTGGTGTAGACACCGACGGGGGTCTTATTGACCAGCACACTGCCCGCTGTGGGCGTAAGCAGCCCGGCAGAGATTTTAAGCAGTGTGGTTTTGCCGCTGCCGTTGGGGCCCAGCAGCCCGACCAGCTTGCCGGGCGTGACGGAAAACTCTGCGCCGTCCAGGGCGGTGGTGCGGCCATACCGTTTGGTCAGGCCGTGTACCTCATAAATAGCATCCATGGTTTACTCCTCTGTCTGCTGCTGTGCGGTTTCGCGCAGCAGCGTTTCAATTTCGGTTTCGGTCAGGCTCAGGGCGTGCATTTGATGCAGGAACTCCCCTGCCAGCGTTTGGGCGCGGCGGCGGCGCAGGGCGTGTAGCGCGGCGTCATCGGCGGTCACGGTGCGGCCTGCCGTGCGCTGGGCCTGTAGCAGGCCGCGGCTTTCCAATTCCTGCAAGGCACGCTGCATCGTGTTGGGATTGACGCCCGCGTCGGCGGCCAGCTCCCGCACAGGCGGGATGCGGCTGCCGGGCGGGAACTCCCCTGCCACCAGCGCAAGCTCAAGCTGTTCCACAAGCTGCACGTAGACCGGGCGGCCTGCTGTGATGTTCCAGTTCATAACGGAGACTCCTTTGCTGTATCATTGTGTTAAGAACTTAATACAATGATACAACTGCAATATGGATTTGTCAAGAGGAAAAATAAAAATCCTCCACCAATGAGGCGGAGGATGCGATACAGCGTGGTTTAAATGTGATCTTCAATCCAGGTCAGCACGTAGTCAAAGACCTCGTCGCGGTTGGTCTCGTTGTGCAGTTCGTGGCGGCCGCCCTCAAAAATCTGGCAGGTCAGGTCGTTGACACCGGCGTCGCCCAGCATGGCCCAGACCTTGCGCACGCCGCTGCCGTAGCCGCCCACCGGGTCGCCATCACCGGCAATCAGCAGAATGGGCAGGTCTTTGTCGATGGCCTGCGCCCACGCCTTAGTGCTGACATGGTTCAGCGTTGTCAGCATTTCGCGGTAGGTGGCGGCGGTGAACTGGAAGGTACACAGGCAGTCGGCATCGTAGGCGTTCACAACGTTTTCGTCGCGGGAAAGCCAGGCGTTGGGCGATTGGGCGTTTGCGATTTTCTTGCAATAGCTGCCAAAATTCAGCTTGACCATCAGCGGCGAAACATAGCGCGGCCCCTTGACGCGGGCAATCAGCCCGGCTAGTTTTTGGCCGATGACGTTCATAAAGCTGGGGCCTGCCGTGCCGGAAATAACCAGTGCCGTGATGCTCTCCGGCCACTTTTCGGCGTACCATCGCGCGTAAAAGCTGCCCATGCTGTGGCCGTACAGGATAATGGGCGTATCCGGGAAACGCTCATGGAGCAAGCCGTTCATTGTATGCAGGTCGTTCAGCAGATGCAGGCGGCCATCCGGCTCGCCGTAGTGGCCGTGCTCCCCTGCCTGGGCGGTGTCGCCGTGGCCCAGGTGGTCGTTGCCTGCCAGGGCAATGCCATGGGCGGCGTAGAAATCCGCCATCGGTGCATAGCGGCGGACGTACTCGCACATGCCGTGGCTGA
>ERZ780167.1709-NODE-1709-length-18546-cov-4.170245_pt1 | contig 18546 bp, 15 predicted proteins | sample MGYA00510982_ERZ780167 | MGnify/ENA primary metagenome ERZ780167 (study PRJEB29588, sample SAMEA2146107) | human gut metagenome | biome: human gut; feature: human-associated habitat; material: faeces | place: Denmark | collected 2008/2010 ... | reverse complement strand
ATGCCGTTTCTGCCAGGCGGGTATGGTGTACCGTCCGACAAGAGAGCGCGATGTGGAGAAGTTAAAAGAACTTGCGACCCATATGCTGCGCAATACCGGCCACGATGAGATTTCGTTGAGTTCTTTGAGCTCGAGTGATTACAGCCATCTTCCGGAGCTTGTCAACTATCTGATCGACAGCTGCCCGGAAAAAGGTGTCAATATTTCCCTTCCGTCTCTTCGAATCGACGCATTTTCCCTTGATGTTATGAGCAAGGTACAGGATATCAAAAAGAGCAGCCTGACCTTCGCACCGGAGGCGGGAAGCCAGCGGATGCGGAATGTTATTAATAAAGGTCTGACCGAGGAAGTCATTCTCGACGGAGCCGGTAAAGCGTTTGAGGGCGGCTGGAATAAAGTAAAACTGTACTTCATGCTGGGCCTTCCGACCGAGACCGAGGATGATATCAAAGGAATTGCGCATCTGGCGGAAAAGATCGCAGAGCGTTACTATGAGATTCCGAAAGATCAGAGAAACGGAAAATGCCAGATTACGGCAAGCTCCTCGTTCTTTATTCCAAAGCCGTTCACCCCGTTCCAGTGGGCACCGATGAACACGGAAGAGGATTTCCTGAAAAAAGCATCCATTGTAAAGGCGGAAGTCCGTGCACAGCTGAATCAGAAGAGCATCCGTTACATTTATCATGAGGCAGATATTTCCCTTCTGGAGGGATTCCTTGCACGCGGCGATCGGAAATGTGCCGAAGTTATCGAAAAAGCGTACCGAAAAGGTGCTATTTTCGATGCCTGGTCCGAGTATTTCCGGAAAGATGCCTGGGAAGAAGCGTTTGCAGAGACCGGCATTGACGTTTCGTTCTATGCCTGCCGTAAGCGCAGCACCGATGAGATCCTTCCGTGGGATTTCCTTGATATCGGCGTGACGAAAAAATTCCTGATCCGCGAATGGGAGCGGGCACAGAAAGAAACCGTTACCCCGAACTGTAAGATGCAGTGTTCCGGCTGCGGAGCAAAATCATTCGGAGGAGGTGTCTGCTATGAAAATCAGAATTAAGTTTGCCAAAACAGGTGTGATGAAATTTGTGGGTCATCTGGATGTGATGCGTTACTTCCAGAAAGCAATCCGCCGTGCAGAACTTCCGATCGCTTATTCCGAGGGCTTCAGCCCGCACATGCTGCTGTCGTTTGCTTCTCCGCTCGGTGTCGGCATCAGCAGCACCGGTGAATATTTCGATATGGTGCTCGCGGAAGATATGAAAACCGACGAGATTGTAAAACGTCTGAATGCGACGATGGTTGAGGGAATGGAAGTGCTTTCCGCCCGCCATGTGCCGGATGGAAAAGCAAGCAAGGCAATGTCTCTCGTAGCAGGAGCCGATTATCTCGTGCAGTTCCGTGAGGGAAAAATGCCGGAGATCGATCTGGAAACGAAAGTGCCGGAGTTTTTCGCACTTCCGCAGATTGAGATCATGCGAAAGACAAAACGAAGCGAAAAGCTGACCGATATCCGCCCGTGGATTTACGATATGCAAGTAAAGAAAAGCGGTGTCTGGATGCAGCTCTCCACCGGAAGTGTTTCGAATCTGAAACCGGAGCTCGTGATGGAAGCTTTCTGCAAATGGTGCGGGGTTGAACTTCCGCCGTTTGCATGTACGATTCTGCGCGAGGAAGTTTACGCAGACATTGGAACGGAAGAAGAGCGAAAGCTGGTTCCGCTGGAAGCGTTAGGAGAAGAAGTTGAGTAAACGAATTGTCATTGCCCATCTGCCGTGGGAGGGAAAAGATTACCTGGTACACACGCTGGCGGAAGGAGAAAGACCGGTCGAACTGACGGCCCTCTGCAGGGAGAAGGAAACGCTACTTGGCAATATCTATGTCGGCCGGGTGGAAAAACTGGCGCCCGGGATTCGCGGGGCATTTGTCTCGTTTGCGGAGCAGCAGAGCTGTTTTCTTGATCTGTCCCGTGTAAAAGAAAGGTATCTTCTGAAAAAAGCACCGGGAACGGAACTGCATGTCGGGGATGAAATCGTCGTGCAGATCCAGCGGGAAGCGCAGAAAACGAAGCTTCCGTCGGCGACAGCAGAACTTTCTCTTTCGGGAAGTGCCCTGGCGCTCTATTATGGAAAGCCGGAAATCTCATGCTCAGGACGCCTTCTGCCGGAGCAGAAAAAACGGTTAAAAGAACTGGGAAGCCGGATCTTTCCAGAGCTTTCCGGCGGAAGCCTTCCGTTTGGCGTGATCTTCCGCACCGCATCCGCTGATGCTTCGGAAGAAGAGATCCAGCAGGAATATCTCGAGCTGTCCGAAAAACTCGCGCGGATTGTCCAGTATGGAACGATGCGGAGCCTGTACTCATGCCTGTATCAGGCATCGGATGCCGTGCCGGAGCTCGTCAAACGGTATGCACCGTCGGTTTCAGAACTTGTGACAGACGACAGAGAAACGTATGAGATCTGCAGAGAATATCTGGAGCGCCATGATTTTCACGACTGCCGCCTGACCTGGTATGAGGATCAGCTTACCACGCTGGCAAAGAAAGAAAATCTCGAATATCACGTAAAACAGGCACTCGACAAACGTGTGGATCTGCCTTCCGGCGGATTCCTCGTGATCGAACCGACCGAAGCGCTGACCGCGATTGATGTGAACAGCGGAAAGCAGCTCGGCGGACGTAAAAATACGTTTCTGTACAGCGTAAACCAGGAGGCAGCCCGCGAAATCGCCCGCCAGATCCGCCTGCGCGGGATTTCCGGTCTGATCCTGGTTGACTTTATCAACATGCCGGAAAAAGAGCAGGAGGAGCGCCTTCTCGGCTTCCTGCAGGGTCTTGTGCGGGAAGATCCCGTTCCGACTAAAGTTGTGGATATGACGGCGCTTCATCTCGTGGAACTGACGAGAAAGAAAATCCGCCGGCCGCTGGCAGAACAGATGAAATGACGGTAACCTTACAAAGGAGGAATGAATATGGAACCACAAAAGAAACCGATTCACCTCAATGAAAATGATACCCCATATCTTTACGAACCCTTTCGAAACCGGATGCCGGCAAAACGGCCGCATCCGGCGGAAAAAGAAAAGATACTGAAACCATGGCAGGGCCTGCTGGTGTTTGCCTTTCTGATGGTTCTTTTTAATCTCGCCGGAATCCCGCTGGTTTTTGCAGGCGGGATGTATGGAAATGCGCTGGACGAGATCATTGTATTCCTGATCGGATCCATTCTCGTCGTACGGGCACTTCATATTCCGTTAAAAGAAGTGTTCCCATTAAAAAAGCCGGATGGAGCCGGAATCCTCGGAACCATTCTGATGTGGTATGTGACGTACCGCGGTGTGCTTGCCCTTTTCCTTCTGATGGAATGGATTTTCCCGCAGGAATACGCAAGCCTCTCGGAATCCATGGACAGCAGTATGGCGGGCCTTTCCTATTTCGGCGAGCTGCTTGTCGTTGCGCTGACACCGGCCATCTGTGAAGAAGCACTGCACCGCGGTCTTCTGCAGTACAGTCTGCGCGGAATCAAAAAGAAATGGGTGATGCTGCTTCTGATGGGCGTTTATTTTGGCGCTTTCCACATGAGCATCGTCCGTTTTCTTCCGATGATGATGATGGGAATCGTTCTCTCGTATGTGCGGATGAAGACCGACAACATGTTTTACAGCTCGCTGTTCCATTTCGTCCATAACGCATCGACGATTGTGGCGAGCATTGCGGCAAGCTTTCTCTATATGTTCTCGCAGGGGAACGCAGCAGCAGGCAGCGGATACGCAACGGAAACGTACATCGGCATGTATCTGATCGAAGCGGCGCTGATGCCGATCGGTCTTTATATGGGAAGCCGTCTTCTGATGTATCAGCAGACAAAAAGAGAAGGATTTTTCCCGAAGGAGAGAAGAAAAAAGACCATTGCAAAAATCGTAATTCCGACCATTCTGCTGATCCTTGGCGGACTGTTTTTCCTTGGTATTGGTATGATGTAAAAAGAATCAAAAGCTGTTTGGGCAATTTTGCAGAAATGTCCAAGCCGGGTAGAAAACAGGTACGATTTATGATAGAATAACAGCAAATCAGGCGTTACACGATATTACAGAAAGGAAAAGCTGTTTCTCTGAAAAAGAGACAGCAGGAATAAGAACTATGGCAAGAACAGCTATTGCTACCGACAGCAACAGCGGTATTACACAGAGTCAGGCGAAAGAGCTGGGCGTTTTTGTCCTTCCGATGCCTTTCTTCATGCGCGGAAAAATCCAGTTTGAGGATATCGACCTGACACAGGAACAGTTTTACGAGATTCTGGCAGAGGATGCGGCTGTTTCCACATCTCAGCCGTCTCCGGGAGATCTGATGGATTTCTGGAACAAAATTCTCGAAGAGTACGATGACATTGTTTACATTCCGATGTCAAGCGGCCTTTCCGCCTCCTGTGATACAGCGACCGTGCTGTCCGAGGACTACGAAGGAAAAGTGCAGGTTGTCAACAACCAGAGAATCTCCGTTACGCAGCAGCAGTCCGTTCTGGATGCAAAGAAAATGGCAAACCGCGGCGTGGCAGCAAAAGACATCAAAGCAATTCTGGAAGAGGATGCGCTGGATGCAAGTATCTATATTATGGTAGATACGTTAAAATACCTGAAAAAAGGCGGCCGCGTTACGCCGGCAGCAGCCATGATCGGAACCGTTTTAAATATCAAACCGGTGCTGACGATCCAGGGAGAGAAGCTTGACGCGTTTGAAAAAGCGCGCGGTGTGAAACAGGCAAAGAAAGCCATGATCAAGGCTATGAAAAAAGATATGGACAAACGCTTCGCAAAAGAGCGTACAGCCGGCATCATGGGACTTCACATTGCCTATACCGCAAACGACAAAGAAGTAATCGATGGATGGATTGCCGAAGTAAAAGAAGCCTTCCCGGATTTTGAAGTCGATGCGCATCCGCTGTCCTTAAGCGTTGCCTGCCACATCGGACCTGGCGCACTGGCAATTGCATGCGAAAAAAAATCTGCAATTTCCTGAAAAATACTATTGACAAACAGCAGATGTGATGATATATTGTAGAAGTATGCCGCACAGAGAGGTAAAAGAGTCGAAAGACCACCGAATCTGGCGAGTAATTGATAGGGAGGTGCCATATGTACGCAATTATTGCAACAGGTGGTAAACAGTACAAGGTAGCTGAAGGCGATGTTATCCGAGTAGAGAAACTTGGCGTTGAAGCTGGAGAAACCGTAACTTTTGATCAGGTACTTGCAGTAAGCAATGACGGACTGAAAGTTGGCGAGGACGTTAAAAATGCATCCGTAACCGCATCTGTAGTTGGAAACGGTAAAGGCAAAAAAGTTATCGTTTACAAGTATAAGAGAAAAACTGGTTATCATAAGAAAAACGGTCACAGACAGCAGTACACTGAAGTGAAGATTGAAAAAATCAACGCTTAAGTCTTATGATTTGTATAACCGTAACAGAGTCTGACGGCGAGTACATCTCCGTGGAGTCAAACGGTCATGCAGGCTATGCAGAGGAAGGGCAGGATATCATCTGTGCCGCTGTCTCCGCATTGATTGTAAACACCGTAAATTCCGTGGAAACATTGACAGAGGATCTGATTATAAGTGAGGCTGGAGATGGATACGTGTATTTTTCATTCCCGAATGGGTATTCTGAAAGTACCGCACTTCTTGTAAAATCACTTTTGCTGGGCCTCGAAAGTATCCGCCGCGATTATGGAGCACAATACTTAGAGATCGCATTCAAGGAGGTGTAATACCATGTTAAATATGAACCTTCAGATTTTCGCTCATAAAAAAGGAGTTGGTTCTACCAAGAACGGTAGAGATTCCGAGTCCAAGAGATTAGGAGCAAAAAGAGCTGACGGACAGGTTGTAAAGGCTGGAAACATTCTTTACAGACAGCGTGGAACCAAGATTCATCCAGGCGTGAACGTAGGAATCGGAAAAGACGATACCTTATTCGCTATGGTTGACGGACGCGTAGCTTTCGAAAGAAAAGGACGTGACAAAAAACAGGTTTCCGTATATCCGGTAGCAACAGAAGAGTAAGACAAAGGTGCGGCTTCAAATCTTAAGAGGTTTGAAGCCGTTTTTGTTAATAATAATTAAAGGTCCAACAGACCGATTTGGATTTAGATAAAACAAGACAGGAGAATACCATGTTTGCAGACAGAGCAAAAATTCTGATCCGCTCCGGTAAGGGCGGAGACGGACATGTCAGTTTCCGCAGAGAGCTTTTTGTACCGAACGGCGGGCCGGACGGCGGCGATGGCGGCAAAGGCGGAGACGTTATTTTTGAAGTTGACGAAGGACTGAATACACTGGTTGATTACCGCCACAGAAGAAAGTTTTCTGCTACTGACGGCGAGCCGGGCGGAAAACGCAGATGCCATGGCGGAAACGGCGCAGATATTGTCCTGAAAGTACCGGAAGGAACCGTCATTATGGACGCTGCGAGCGGAAAAGTCATCGCAGATATGTCCGGTGAAAACCGCCGTCAGGTTGTATTAAAAGGCGGAAAAGGCGGAAAAGGAAATATGCATTACGCAACCGCTACCATGCAGGTTCCGAAATACGCCCAGCCAGGCCAGCCGGCACAGGAGCTGGAAGTAAGAATGGAACTGAAAGTCATCGCGGACGTCGGACTCGTCGGCTTCCCGAACGTTGGAAAATCGACCCTGCTTTCCCGCGTGACAAATGCAGAACCGAAAATTGCAAATTATCACTTTACCACGCTTTCCCCGAACCTCGGTGTCGTAGACCTTGAGGGCTGCAGCGGATTTGTTATCGCAGATATCCCGGGACTGATCGAGGGTGCATCGGAAGGAGTCGGCCTTGGCCATGAATTCCTGCGCCACATCGAGAGAACCCGCGTGATGATCCATGTAGTAGACGTTGCATCGACCGAGGGAAGAGATCCGGTGGATGATATCAACAAGATCAACAAAGAGCTCGAAGCCTATAACCCGGAGATCGCAAAACGCCCGCAGATCATCGCGGCCAATAAGACCGATGCGATCTATGTAGAAGAGGGCGAAGAGGATCCGGTGGAACGTCTGAAAAAAGAGTTCGAGCCGAAAGGCATCCCGGTTTATCCGATTTCTGCCGTCAGCGGAAAAGGCTTAAAAGAGCTTTTATATGCCGTACAGAAAAAACTCGATGAGCTTCCGAAAGAGCGTATGGTCTTCGAGCAGGAATTCTTCCCGGAGGATATGCTTCTTGCCGAGAACCTGCCGTACACCGTCGAGCAGGACCCGGAGGACGAGCACCGCTTCATCATCGAGGGACCGAAGATCGAGAAAATGCTCGGCTACACCAATCTGGATTCCGAGAAAGGTTTTGCTTTCTTCCAGCGGTTCTTAAAAGATACCGGTATCTTAGACGAACTCGAACAGGCCGGCATCCAGGAAGGCGATACCGTCAAGATGTATGGATTTGAATTTGATTATTATAAATAGAACGAATAAATAACGAAGGAGGAGACGTATGACCAGCAAGCAGAGAGCATACCTGAAAGGCCTTGCCATGACCATGGAACCGATCCTGCAGGTAGGAAAAAGCAGCATCACGCCGGAGCATACCGCTGCTGTAGCAGAGGCACTTGAGGCGAGAGAACTGATTAAAATCAATGTACTGCAGAACTGCCTCGATGATCCAAGAGAGATCGCAGAAGTTCTGGCAGAACGCACCAATTCCCAGGTCGTACAGGTGATCGGCAAAAAGATCGTGCTGTACAAAGAGGGCAAAAAAGAGAAAAAGAAAATTCAGCTTCCGAAATAATCCGCAGGAAAGAACCGCCGGGACCGGAGCATACCGCTGCAGTTTCGGCGCTTTTTGAGGAAAACGTATGGAAAAGACAAACAGAAAAATTGGCATTATGGGAGGCACATTCGATCCCATTCATATCGGTCATCTGATCCTTGGCGAGGCGGCGTACGAGCAGTTCGGGCTTGATGAAGTCTGGTTCCTTCCGGCCGGAAATCCGCCACATAAGCGGAACCGGGCGGGACAGGCAAAGGATGCACAGCGTGTCGAGATGGTGCGCCGTGCCATCGCATCCAATCCGCATTTTGTGCTCTGCACCAAAGAGATGGAAGATGAAGGCTATACCTACAGTTATCGGACGCTTGAGGCGATGCGGAAGGAACATCCGGGCACGGAGTTTTACTTTATCATTGGAGCGGATTCCCTGTTCTATTTTGATGAGTGGAAAAATCCAGAGCGGATCTGCGCCGCGGCAAAGATCCTTGTGGCGACCAGGGATCGGGCAAAAGAGAAAGAGCTTCTGGCCTGTATGGAACGAAATGCAAAAAAACTTCACGGTACCTTTCTGAAACTCGACACACCGAATCTGGATGTTTCTTCCCACGAACTGCGGGAATGGATCCGGGAAGGAAAATCCGTGAAATACTATCTGCCGGATTCTGTGATTTCCTACATTCAGGAGCAGAAAATCTATCAGGATTAGAGGAAGAGCAGGATGGAACAGTACGATTTATGGAAACTGGACAAAAAACTCCAGAAGGAAGTCGATGAAGACCGCTATCATCACACGCTCGGTGTGATGTTTACCGCAGCATCCATGGCGATGGTATGGGGCGAGGATCTCGAAAAAGCCCGTGTCGCGGGACTGCTTCACGACTGTGCAAAATGCATTCCGAATAAGAAAAAAATCACCATGTGTGAGAAAAATAAGATTGAAATCACTGAGTTTGAGCGGAACAATCCGTTTTTGATCCATGCCAAGCTCGGTGCATTTCTGGCGAAGGACAAGTATAAGGTGGAAGATCCGGAGATCTTAAGTGCCATCACCTGGCATACGACAGGAAAAGAAGATATGACATTGCTGGAGAAGATCATCTATATCGCAGATTATATCGAACCGGCACGAAACAAGGCACCGCACCTTACCCGCCTTCGGAAGCTGGCATTCACCGATATCGACGAATGCATGTATGAAATTTTAAAAGACAGTATGGCGTATCTGTCGGAAAACCCGAAGACGATGGATCCGATGACGGAGCAGGCATATCAGTTCTATGAGGCACTGCACCGGGGACGGACGGCAAAGGAGGAAGTATAAATGAGCGAAGCAAAACAGACTGCAAAACTTGCACTGGAAGCACTGGAAGATAAAAAAGCAATGGATGTCCGCATTCTGGACATTACCCATGTTTCGACTCTGGCAGATTATTTCATGATCGCCAGCGGAAGCAACCGCAACCAGGTACAGGCGATGGCAGACAACGTAGAGGAGGTACTCGGAAAAGCCGGCGTACATCCAAAACAGATCGAAGGCTATCAGACCGCAAACTGGATTCTGATGGACTACGGCGATGTTGTCATCCACATCTTTGATGAGGAGAACCGCCTGTTCTACGATCTGGAGAGAATCTGGAGAGACGGTAGAGTCGTAGAAAAAGAAGAGATTATGTAAGTTAGGTGGAAAAAGGCGCAGAAAATCCGGAACCGTGCAGAGAAAGGCGGACGGGTTCTCTGCGCCTTTCTGGTGTTTGGAACGCATATGATAAAGAAAAAGGGGAATATCACACGATGAAAAAAATAGAAAGCGGATCGCTTGCTGTGATGCTCGATGAAGAGACGCTGGGACTTAGGATCGAAAAAGACGGCGTTGTCTGGAATACGGATCCGAAAAAGACACCGGAACTGATTTTTGCAGAGGGAACATACCGTTTCCTGGATGCAGAGGAGATTTCCCATGAGGTCTATTCCTTCGGCGTCGGATGCGGCATCCGGAGCCGTTATGCGGGATTTGCGGGAACACAGTATGCCTTCGAGACGATTATCTGGATCGAAGCTGTGGATGAAACATTTTGGATGGAGTGGATTCCGCTCTGCGAGGAGGGACTGCATCCGGTAAAGGTGCTGTGGCCGACGGCAATGGAGTTTACAAACGGGCGCGATGACTGGTATACACTCCTTACCGAGGGACAGGGACTTCTGATTCCGAATACCTGGAAGACGGAACTTGGAAAGCTTTCGTTTGACGGCAGATTTGAGACCTCCGGCGGCTATATGCCGTGGTTCGGCCAGGTGAAGGAAAGATGCGGCTATACAGCGATCTGTACAACACCGTGGAACGCTGGTTATCAGGCAGAGCACCCGGCAGGCGGCCCATATACCAGCGTGGGGGCATGGCTGGAGCCGAGCCTTGGAACAATGAATTACCGCCGCGTATTCCGTTATACGTTTTTAAATGACTGCGATTATAACGACCTCTGCAAAACGTACCGCCAGTATGTACGGGAACAGGGCCATCTGCGCACTTTGAAAGAAAAGGCAGTACAGAATCCGTCCATTCACGATCTTGTGGGAACGTGTTTTGTTCATACGGGAATCAAGACGGTTGTGCAGCCGGAGTCCGGCTTTTTCGATCCGAAGAATCCGGAGAAAAATAACCGCGTAGTGCCGTTTTCCGTGCGCGAGCAGCAGATCCGCGAAATTCATGATCTCGGCGTAGAGAAAGTCTATCTTCATCTGGACGGCTGGGCAGAACCGGGGTATGACAACCAGCATCCGGACTACACACCGGCATGCCAAGCGGCCGGCGGATGGGAAGGCATGAAATCGCTTGTCGATACGATGCATGATTTCGGCTACAAATTCGGTATTCACGACCAGTACCGCGATTATTACCACGCAGCGCCGAGCTACGATGAAAATTATGCCTGCCGCCTTCCGGACGGAACGATACCGGGACACAGTTACTGGGCGGGCGGACCGCAGAGCTATCTCTGTGCAACGCAGGCACCGTTCTATGTGAAACGGAATTTTGCCGAGCTGAAGAAAAACGGAATCCGGCTTGACGGTGCATACCTCGATGTGTTTACGTGCAACGAGGGCGACGAGTGCGCAAACCCGGAGCATGTGATGACGAGAAGAGACTGCTATACGTACCGCGGAAACTGCTTCTCCTGGCTGCTCTCACAGGGGATTCTCTCAAGCTCCGAGGAGGTCAGCGACTGGGCCGTTCCGTATCTGGTATTCTGCCATTATGCGCCGTATGACTTTATGCTGCGCCCGTCAGAGACACCGAAAAAAGGAATCCCGGTGCCGCTCTTTAATCTTGTGTATCATGACTGCGTAATCGAGCCGTGGATGATGGACCGTGTTTCAAAAGACGAGGACTATATGCTGTATGCGCTTCTTGCAGGCGGTGCACCGTATCTTGTACGGGACGGCGCATATCCGAATACAGATGGTGCATTTGACGGGGAGAAAATCAGTCTGGAAGAGATGACAGAAAGATGCCGCGTTGTAACGGAGCTGCATGAAAAAACGGCACTCCTGGAACTGGTACGCCACGAGTGTATGACGGCGGATGGAAGCGTACAGAAGAGTGAATTTTCCGATGGAACATATGTTATTTGTGACTTTGCAGAGCAGATATATGAAATCGGATACGGGGCATAAAAGAAAAGCGCCACATGTAGATTTTGTTCTTATAAAAATACAAGATTTTGTGGTTTTCCTTGTATTTTTTCAAGTGCATATCTTGCGCGGAAAGCAGAGATTTGTTATATTATGCATGCGGAGGTGTTCATGCCCGGTGCAAAGAAGATGCCGGAGCGTGACGAAACAAAATAACACCAGAAAGGAACAAATCAAATGAGAGAATTTGAACAGTGGGATGGCTTTACCGGAAGACTCTGGAAAGAAGGCATCGACGTACGTGACTTTATTCAGAACAATTATACTCCATATGACGGAGATGAGAAATTCCTGGAGGGACCAACAGAGGCTACAGACCGTCTGTGGGGCAAATTACAGGAACTCCAGAAAGAAGAGCGTGCAAAAGGCGGCGTTCTGGATATGGAGACAGACGTTGTAAGCGGAATCACAGCTTACGGCGCAGCATATATCGATGACAGCATGAAAGATCTGGAGCAGGTAGTTGGTCTTCAGACAGACAAACCGCTGAAACGTGCATTTATGCCGTATGGTGGAATTAAAATGGCTGAGCAGTCCTGCGAGACTTATGGCTACAAACCAAGCGAGAAGCTTCATGAAATTTTCACTAAATATCACAAAACACATAACCAGGGTGTATTCGACATCTACACACCAGAGATGCTGAAAGCCCGTCATAATAAAATCCTGACCGGTCTGCCGGATACCTATGGCCGTGGCCGTATCGTAGGCGACTACCGTCGTGTTGCTCTGTACGGTATTGATTACCTGATCGAGCGCAAAAAAGCAGACTTCGCTGCAACAAATCGTCAGGGAATGCGTCGTGGTGACTTCCAGTTAAGAGAAGAGATCGCTGACCAGGTCAGAGCACTGCAGGATATGAAAGTTATGGCACAGTCCTATGGCTATGACATTTCCGAGCCGGCTAAGAACGCAAGAGAAGCTGTTCAGTGGCTGTACTTCGGATACCTTGCAGCTATCAAAACTCAGAACGGTGCTGCAATGAGCGTTGGCCGTGTATCTACTTTCCTTGATATCTACATCGAAAGAGATATTGAAAAAGGAATCCTGACTGAGAAAGAAGCTCAGGAGCTGATCGACCATCTGGTAATGAAATTCCGTATGGTTAAATTCGCAAGAATTCCGTCTTACAATCAGCTGTTCTCCGGTGACCCGGTATGGGCTACTCTGGAAGTTGCCGGTATGGGAATCGACGGACGTTCTATCGTTACAAAGAACGATTTCCGTTTCCTGCATACACTGGAAAACATGGGACCGTCCCCAGAGCCGAACCTTACTGTTCTGTACTCTGAGAATCTTCCGGAAGCTTTCAAGAAATATGCAGCTCATATTTCTGTACAGACAAGCTCTATCCAGTATGAGAACGATGATGTAATGCGTCCGGTATGGGGCGATGATTACTCCATCTGCTGCTGTGTATCTGCTACCGAGACCGGTAAGGAGATCCAGTTCTTCGGCGCTCGTGCAAACCTTGCAAAATGCCTTCTGTACGCTATCAACGGCGGTAAAGACGAGAAGACAAAACAGCAGGTTGCTCCGGAATATCAGCCGATCACCAGCGAGTATCTGGACTATGATGAGGTTATGAAGAAATACGACGTTATGATGGACTGGCTGGCTCATCTGTACGTTGGAACTCTGAACATGATCCATTACATGCATGACAAATACTACTATGAGGCAGCAGAGATGGCTCTGATCGACACCGATGTAAGACGTACCTTCGCAACCGGTATCGCAGGATTCTCTCACGTAGTAGACTCCTTAAGCGCAATCAAATACGCTAAAGTTAAAGTTATCCGTGACGAAGAAGGAATGGCTGTTGACTTCGAGACAACCGGCGACTTCCCAAGATACGGCAACGACGATGACAGAGCAGACGAGATCGCTGTATGGCTGCTTCGTACCTTCATGGACAAACTGAAATACTGCCATACCTATCGTGATTCTGAGCCGACTACCTCTATCCTTACCATTACTTCCAACGTTGTATATGGTAAAGCAACTGGTTCTCTGCCGGACGGAAGAAAAGCCGGTGAGCCTCTGTCTCCAGGAGCTAACCCGTCTTACGGCGCAGAGAAGAGCGGACTTCTTGCTTCCCTGAACTCTGTAGCAAAACTGCCGTATGAGGACGCTCTGGACGGAATCTCCAACACCCAGACCATCAACCCGGGCGCACTTGGCCATAACGACGAAGAGCGTACCGAGAACCTGGTACACGTTCTGGACGGATACTTCGAGCAGGGTGCACATCACCTGAACGTAAACGTATTCGGAACCGAAAAACTGATCGACGCAATGGAGCACCCGGAGAAACCGGAGTATGCAAACTTCACGATCCGTGTATCCGGCTATGCAGTTAAATTCATCGACCTGACAAAAGAGCAGCAGATGGACGTAATTGCACGTACCTGCCATGATCATATGTAATTTCTGAAAATGTTATTTCTAAAAGCCCCCGCGGCCGCAGCAATGCGGCTGTGGGGGCTTTTTGTATATCGGTGCTTGAATTCCAGTAAAATCCACTTGATTTAGAGTACATAAAATGAGAAAATTTATCAGATGCAGAACACTAATTGAAAAACTTTTATCAAGTAATTCATAGCGTAAGTTACAAGTTAATGTTATAATACCAAAGTTAGAACTTCCTAACATAAGAAAAAATGGAGTTTTATTTATGAAAAAGAAAATTGTTGCAGCATTTTGTCTTGCCATGGTGATGACGGTCGGCGGATGTTCCGGTGCGGGGACAGCAGCGCAGCCGGAGAGCAGTGAAAGTCAGACACAGCCGGCGTCTGTTTCGGAGTCTTCGAGCAGTTCTGACGCTTCGGAAGAGAATTCCACGCAGAAATCCGCATCATCCACAGCTTCTTCCGATGCCGCAGATGCATCGAGCAGCCGAGATATTTTTGCGATGGATACGTACATGACGGTCACTGCCTATGGTCCGAATGCAGAAACGGCGGTGGATCAGGCGCAGCAGGAGATTGAGCGGCTGGATGCACTTCTGTCGACCGGAGAGGAGACGAGTGAAGTAGCGCAGATCAATGCAAACGGCGGCGGAACCTTATCGGAGGATACCACCTATCTGCTGGAACGCTCGCTGGATCTGTATGACAGCACAAACGGCGTTTTCGACATCGCAATTTATCCGATCATGGACGCCTGGGGTTTTACAACCGGAAATTATACGATTCCTTCGGATGAGACGATCGAAAGCCTCCTTCCGCTGACCGATGCCAATGACATTCTTTACGACAAGGACAGCGCATCGATCAGCTTTGCCAAGGACGGCATGAAAATCGACTTCGGCGGAATCGCAAAGGGTTATACATCCGGCAGAATTGCGGATATTTACCGGGAATGCGGTGTGACGAGCGGGCTCATCAACCTCGGTGGAAACGTTCAGGTTGTCGGCACGAAAACGGATGGCAGCAAATGGCGTGTTGCCGTGCAGAGTCCGGAAGCGGAGGATGATTATCTCGGCATTCTTTCGACGGCCGACCGGGCAGTTATTACTTCTGGCGGCTATGAGCGGTATTTCGAACAGGACGGCATGAAATATCATCACATCATCGATCCATCGACCGGTCATCCGGCAAATAACGGTCTGGTGTCGGTGACGATCGTAAGTGCTGACGGAACACTGGCGGATGGCCTTTCGACTTCTCTTTTCATCATGGGAAAGGACAAGGCGGCCGAATACTGGCGTGCACACAGCGATGAATTTGACACCATTCTGGAGGATGAGGACGGCGTTCTGTATGTAACCGAAGGAATTGCTGACGATTTCACATCCGATCACGAGACAAACATTATCAGGAAAGACGGTGATACATAACCATGGGAAAATGGAAAAAACTGACAGCATTTGCACCGGCTTTCGCGGCAGTTATCGTAGCAGCCTGCGCCGGTATTTCGCTGAACGGCTACACTGCACCGGTTTACGCCGTAGAGCAGCCGGAGGCACTGGTGACACCGGAGCCGGAACAGGATACCGATGCAGCGGAAAAGAAAGATGATACCAAAAAGAAGGACGATACCCAAAAGACAACCGATACCGAAGCAGAACTTGTCGCAGCAGTCGGTTCCGGCAGCTTTGAGCTGGCGGACGGAACGTACGAAGGAAGCGGAACAGGTTTTGGCGGTACGATTACAGTCTCTGTCGTATTGAAAGACAAAACGATTCAGTCGATCTCGATTGTAAGCGCTCCCGGCGAGGACGCAACTTTCCTGAACCGTGCGAAGGGAGTTATCGACCGTATCATCGCATCCCAGAGTGTGGATGTGGACACGGTTTCCGGTGCAACTTTCAGTTCAAAAGGTATCCTTGCAGCCGTGAAAAATGCACTGACCGGTCAGGAGGACACTTCAGAACCGGCATCCGCATCAGGAGCGGCAGGCGGCGGAGCCTCTGCCGGCGGAACCGTTACAGTATCTAAAATCGAAGAACCGGCTGCCTACCGGGATGGAACGTATTACGGAACCGGAACAGGATTTGGCGGCACAATGAAAGTCTGCGTTGTTGTCAGCGGCGGAAAAATTGCTTCGATTGATATTGTGGAAAACAGCGATACGCCAAGCTACCTTTCCAGTGCTTCCTCTCTGATTTCGACGATTATCTCAACACAGAGTACGAATGTGGATACGGTCTCCGGCGCGACATACAGCTCCCGCGGTATTATTGAAGCTGTGCGGAGTGCCTTAAGTCAGGCGGCAGTGAACGGGTCTTCCAGTACAAACGGAGGAAGCCAGGGCAATACAAACAACGGAAACAACAGTCAGAATAACGGCCAGAACAATAACAACTCGTCTGCATCCAAGGGAAGTTTTCCTTATCAGGACGGAATTTATTACGGAACGGCCGCCGGTTTCCAGGGAGACATTAAAGTGGCGGTAGCCCTGCAGGATCAGACAATCAAAGCGGTACTGATTCTGGAAAATGAAGATGACGAGACGTTCTTCAGCCGCGCCAAAGTCGTAGCCGACCGCATTGTGGACAGCCAGAAAATCGATGTGGATCTCGTTTCCGGCGCGACATACAGCTCCCACGGCATCCAGAACGCAGTAAAACAGGCGCTGGAAAATGCGAAGAAAGCAACAAACGGCGAGACCGTTCCGGATAACGGAACGAGCAGCGGCGGAACCACAACGATTCCGGAAGGAAAATTCCCATACGAGGAAGGCATTTACTACGGAACCGGCGAGGGCTATCTGGGAGACATTACAACGGCAGTTGTCATTCAGGATGAGACGATCAAGGCAATTCTCGTGACCGAGAGTGAAGATGACGAAGCATTCTTAAAACGCGCAAAACAGACAGCAAAGGACGTTGTGAAAAACCAGACACTGGAAGTCGACACCGTTTCCGGCGCAACCTACAGCTCCAGGGGAATTCTTGCGGCAATCGAGGAAGCTTTAAAAGAGGCAGAACGCGTAACTGAGGAAAAGAAAAATCCAACCCAGACGCCAACGGTAACTCCGACACCGACCGAAACACCAACTCCGACCGAAACTCCGGAGCCAACTGAGACGCCAACACCAACCCCGACGGTAACTCCGGAACAAAAGATCTATCAGGACGGCGAATACACGGCGATTGCCGTCTGCGAGCCGGATGAAGATGAAGATTTTACCGCTTATCAGCTTTCCGTGACGGTAACAATTGAAAACGATAAAATCGTAGCGTTAAGCAACATCACCGGTGACGGAGACAGTCAGAATGCCTCCTACATCCGCCGCGCATCCGAAGGAACCTCCAAAATCAAAGGCGTTTCCGCTCAGATTCTGGAAACCGGAACGCTTGAAAACATCGACACCGTTTCCCGTGCAACCTGCTCCTCAAAAGCCATTCTTGAGGCATGCCGGAATGCGCTGGATGCTGCGAAAGTAACGCAATAAAGGGGAAAACAGATGAGACAATTGATTGTTCGTTTTTTGAATGTCGCTGTCATTGCTGCTGTTCTGATCGGCTACAATACCGTACTCGATAAAAGAGACAAAGAGGATCAGATCGCGCGGCTCTCGGCAGAGCTTGAGACGACCCAGCTTCAGAAGGAAAATCTGCAGGCCGCAGCAGCTGCATCCAACACGGCGGATACGGCCGCAAGTGAAGCAGCAGAAGCAGAAGGGCAGTACGTGGACGGTACGTATGACGGTGAAGCTGACGGCTTCGGCGGCACCATTGCAGTTGAAGTAACCGTAGAGGGCGGCCAGATTACCGATCTTGCCATCACATCCGCCGACGGCGAGGACAGTGCGTATCTGTCAAACGCGGAGGCGATCATTCCAAAGATTATTGAGGCACAGTCCGCCGATGTTGATACGATCAGCGGAGCAACATTCAGCTCCACCGGTATCAGAAATGCGGCGCAGGAAGCAATAGAAAAGGCGGAGAAATAACATGAAAAATTTAGATCTATCCACATTACCGGCAAAGAAGAGAAAACAGATCGTTTCCTGCCTGCGTGCCGGAATCCAGCTTTTATATTTCCTGTTTCTTCCGTCAGTATTTACCGCTGCATTTAACGGAGTGAAATACATTTTTACGCAGCTTGGACAGGGTGAAAAAATTGAGATGACCGCGTTTGTGTCGGCTCTGCTCCTTGTCTGTGCATTTACGATTGTTTTCGGCAGATTTTTCTGCGGTTTTGCATGCGCTTTTGGAAGTCTGGGGGATGCAATGCACGCAATTTATGGTATAATCTGTAAGAAACGTAAAAAGAAGCCCAGATGCATCAAACCGGAGCTGGCAAAAAAACTGGTACTGATCAAATACGGCATTCTGCTTCTGATTGCCCTTTGCTGCTTTGCAGGAGTTTATCAGAAAGCAAGAGGAACAAGCCCGTGGGATGTCTTTTCCATGCTGCATGCGGGAAATTTCCGACTTTCCTCTTATATTCCAGGCATTGTTCTTCTGGTGCTGATCCTGGTCGGCATGTTCTTTGAGGAGCGCTTTTTCTGCCGTTTCCTGTGCCCAATGGGAGCTGTCTTTTCTCTGCTTCCGATCCTGCCGTTCTTTACTCTGCACCGGAAACGCGAAAACTGCATCCGCGGCTGCAGCGCCTGCACGGGCACGTCTCTTGTCGCCCTTTC
>ERZ780167.1706-NODE-1706-length-18565-cov-4.277310_pt1 | contig 18565 bp, 10 predicted proteins | sample MGYA00510982_ERZ780167 | MGnify/ENA primary metagenome ERZ780167 (study PRJEB29588, sample SAMEA2146107) | human gut metagenome | biome: human gut; feature: human-associated habitat; material: faeces | place: Denmark | collected 2008/2010 ... | reverse complement strand
TGCCGGGAGGGGGGGGGCAACCCGCGCGCGGACACATCCCGGCGCAAAGGTCGATTCCCGGCCCGGCGGTCGTGACGACGCATGCTGCGCATATCCACCTCGTTCAAACCGGGAAGACAGCGACGAAGTCCCTGAAAATATTGCGGTGAGAAATTGAGACCGGCTCTCATTTCCGCGTCACCGGCGCCGGCGCGCGGTCGATGTAATTGGGATAGCGGAACTGCGGCATCCCGAGGGCCATCACCGCGCAGATGCGGCGGCCGCCCAGTCCCAGCATCGCGGCCAGCTTCGCCTTCCTGTCCTGCCGGACGGCCGTCAGCACGAACCCCATGTATATCTGGCTCACGCCCAGCGCCTCGGCCATCAGTGAAGCGTTTTCATACGCCAGGTTCCCGTCCTCCGCACCGAACCGGCTTTCCCTGGGCGCATGGATGAACAGCACCGCCGTCGCGCCCCGCAGCACGCGGTCGCGGCCCTCGGCATATTCGCGCCGCAGGCGTTTGAACACCGGCACATAGCGATAAACGCCCGGCACGAGGCGGCTCAGCCACGGCCGCACGAGCGGATTGAGCAGCCGCTTTTCGAGTGTGCCGAAAATCCCGAGCGTATATTCCGTGACAGCGCGCAGCTGCGCCGCGTCGGTCACCAGCGTATACCCCAGCTGGCGGGCATTGCTCGCCGTCGGGGCGCGGTCCGCCGCCGCAACGATGCGGTCCAGCAGCTCCTGCGACACGGGGCGCGCCGAAAGTGCGCGGTTCGACCGCCGCACGGCCAGCAGCAGTTCCACCTGCTCGGGCGTGGGCATCGCGCCGTAATCCACCGCATGCACCCGCTCGGCCGGAAACTCCGCATGGTTCACCGCCCCCGTGGGGCAGGCGGCCACGCAATGTCCGCAAAGGATGCAGTTTTCGGGTTTATGCAGCGTCACGTCGCCCCCGGCTTTTTCCTGCACGAAAATCTGCGAAGGGCACACCTTCACGCAGCGGCCGCAGCGGATGCAGCTCGCATCATTCACACCGATCGTATCCATAATTTTCGTATCTTTAATGTCGTAACGGCACCTCTATAAAATAGAACGCCCGCCATGCATCCGGTCATCATCCGCCCTTCCGGCGCACTGTCCGCCAGCGAATACCCCGAAGCGGGCGCTCCCCACGTCAAAATGCTCCTGCGCGGATAAAAAAATCCGGCGGCAAGGTTCTCCCCGCCGCCGGACCGTCAGTCATCAATGTTTCACGCCCCCCATTTCGGCAGGGTTGTGCCTGTATTTGAAAACCACGGCGAAAACCACGGCCACCACGAGCGCGTACCCTGCGAAGATGAACCAAGAATCGGGCCACCCGTATGCGTCCACGACGGCGCCCGCGGCATACGAGCCGAAGAAGGCGCCGAAACCGTTGGTCATAATCATAAAGACGCCCTGCGCCGAGGAGCGGATCTCGCGGCTGGTCTCCTTTTCGACGAAGAGCGAGCCGGAGATGTTGAAGAAGTCGAACGCCACGCCGTAGACGATCATCGAAAGCACGAGGAACGCCGCGCCCGATCCCGGATCGCCGATGCCGAAGAACCCGAAGCGCAGCACCCAGGCCAGCATCGAAATCAGCATCACTTTCTTAATGCCGAAACGCCGGAGGAAGAAAGGAATCAGCAGAATGCAGAGCGTTTCGGACATCTGCGACAGCGAGAGCAGGATCACCGAGTGCTTCACGATGGCCGAATCGGCATACTGGGGCATCGAGCCGAAATTCTGAATGTAGCTGTCGCCGAAGGCGTTGGTGATCTGCAAAGCGGCGCCCAGCAGCATCGAGAAGACGAAGAAAATGGCCATCCGCTTCTCCTTGAAGAGCGCGAAGGCCCGCAGGCCCAGCGTATCGACCCACGACTGCTTCTGCGCGCTGCGCTCGACGGGACACCCCGGCAGCGAGAACGAGTAGGCCGCCAGTACGAACGACAGCAGGGCCGAAACATAGAGCTGCCACTCGGTGAGCTTGATCTGCACGCCCCCGATGTGCGTCAGGTCGACGAACCACATGGCGGCGATGAATCCCACGGTTCCCCATACGCGGATGGGCGGGAAATGCTTCACGGTATCGAGCCGGGCCAGATCGAGGGCATTGTAGGCCACGGAGTTCGACAAGGCGATGGTCGGCATGTAGAACATCACGCTCAACAGCATGCAGCTGTACAGCGGGGCGTAAGCCGTCTGCGAGGCCGCGGCGATGAGAAACGCGCCGCTGATGAAATGGCAGATGCCCAGCAGTTTCTGCGCCGGAATCCAGCGGTCGGCGATAATCCCCATCACGGCGGGCATGAACAGCGAGGCGATTCCCATCGTCGCGAAGAAGCTGCCGATCTGCAATCCCGAGAAGTCGAGTCCGCCTCCCAGGTAGGCGCCCAGCGAGATAAGCCACGAACCCCAGATCGCATACTGAAGGAAGTTCATGGCGATAAGCCGAAATTTAATTCCCATAATTTTCTGATTTTGTGTAAATTTTAAGTTTCAAGCGGTTTTTTCTGCGTAGATTGAAACAAATGTATGAAATTTTTTCCGGATTTTTCTTTGCATTTGCAAAATAAAGTTCTACTTTTGCATCACCAAAATCTATTGAGCTATGGTGTAACGGTAACACAACAGATTCTGGTCCTGTTATTCCAGGTTCGAATCCTGGTAGCTCAACGAAGCCCTGCATTCCCCGAATGCGGGGCTTTTCCGTCTCTTGCCGGCGCGCTTCTCCCCGTTCCGAACGGGCCGCAGAATCCGCGGTTCCCCTCCGGACATTCCTTTCAAACGAAAAGCCACGCCGAACGGCCCTCTCCCCAAATCGAAACACGAAAAGCAGCAAAAATGTTAAAAAACGATTATTTTTTATGCATCCTATTTGCCCGATAACAATATTTTGGTTACATTTGCTTTCGGAAATGAATCTTTTCGAAACTCATTTCCGATAAAAAAACGATCAAAATTAGAGCCGTGAATTTACTTTACCGCCGATTGTTCGATCACCACCGTCCGGTTACGGCACGAGCCTGCTCGCGCCGCAGGGGACTTGTAAATTTCCCCCCCCCTCGCCGCGCCGAATACCCGGAGTTAAGTAAACCGTCACCGCCCGCGATTGACGCGTGCATATTGCCGTATATGGCAATATGCACGCGTTTTTCATTGTGTCCGACCGGCAGCCGACAACTTTTCACCCAACCATAAAACACGAAACTATGACCCTAAATCTACGAGAATCCCTGAACTTCATCCTGAAGCCGGCGCTGTTGCTGGCGGGGTGTCTCTGCATGGCGTGCAGCAGCGGAGACAAACATGTCGACGATCCCGACGGACCCGACAATCCGGGCGGCGGCGATGAATACGAGGACATACAGGTAGTGAACGGCAAAGTCCGTTTCTATCTCCGCGAGGCGGAAAATTCCGTCCGCAAGGCCATGGGAACCGGCGAACGGGCATGGAGCAAATCGCTCGTCTCGGTCAACGGAAAATCCTATGCCGTCGAAAGCGATGAAAACGGCCGCTACTACGTCGAGGCGAGCGCTTCGAGCTCCGGGACCTACAACGCCATCCTGACCAATTCAGGCTCCTCCGGCTGGTACGGCTCTTCGGCCTATGCCGACGTGAAACTGCCCTACTCGCAGTTCTGGGCCGCCACGGCGGCATCGCTGCAATCGTATCCCATGTACGGCTCCTACACCAAGGAGAACGGCAACAAGCTGGTGTTCGACGACGCCTTCGCCGTGCTGGACCTGGCCCTGACCGGGTCGGCCAAAATCGCCTCGGTGAAGGTCGAGAACCTCGCAGAAAGCCCCCTGGCAGGCTATGCGAATTTCCTGCCCTCGCGCGGCTACCTCTCAATCACCGGCGGTGTCGGTTTCGCCGTGCTGAACTGCACCGACAACGGCAAATGCGTCTCGCTGGAGAGCGGCACGCCGAAACATTTCTACGTGATGCTGGCTCCGGGCGACTATCCGTCGGGCCTGAAAATCACCATTTCCGATTCGGAGCACCGCGCCATGGAGCACACGCTGACGACTGCGCAGCTGACGGCGGGGAAGGCCACGTCCGTAACGCTGAAATACGCCCCCGACGCCGACCTGGTGTTTTACGAGAGTTTCGACAATTTCGTCTGGGGCGGCAACATCATGGGCGGCCAGGAGTCGACGGGATACGCCCCGACGGCCGAAGCCGTCACCCCCGGTACGGGAACCGGACGCGACGGCTATGCGAACTCCTTCGAGAAGGTCGCCTACAACAACCCCGGCTCGGCGTTCATCCAGTCGAACACGTGGGACGAGATCAGCGGCAAAACGGTCGGCACGTCCCACCTGATGTCCGATTCGTACGTCGCGAGCCGCAATATCGCCGACTATACCTATATGTTCCGCTGCCAGGAATACCAGGGCTATCTGGCTTGCGGCACAGGTAACACGGGGCGGGGCATTTTCCAGACCGCAGCCCTGAAATCCATCGACGGCATACGTTCCGTGAAGGTTTCGTTCGATTTCTGCTACCAGTACGGATCGACGGACCTCCTGCTGTTCCAGGTGGTGAACGGCGGCATGATCGCATCGGCCTCCGTCGACGGCAAGAGCATCGCCCTGACGGCCGACAATTCGGGCTACACGAGCGCCTCGGGGAGATACATCGTCGAAAAGAGCCACGTAACGCTCCCGTCGAGCGAAGCGGCCGTCAAGAAGTGGCACAACGTGGAGGTCGTCGTAAACAACGCGACCGACGGCACGATGCTCTACTGGGCCGGCAACGACGTGAGCAGCGGCGTGCACGGCTTCTACGTGGACAATATCGAGGTCCGTGCGCTCGGCGAGATGGGCCGCGGCTCCGACAACCTGCGCGTGCTCTACTGGAACATCCAGAACGGCATGTGGTCCGACCAGGCGAACAATTACAACAACTTCGTCGCGTGGGTGAAGAAATACGATCCCGACATCTGCGTATGGTGCGAATCGGCCACCATCTACAAGGACAATACGAATTCGGCGCAAGCCTCCTCCGCCCGGTTCCTGCCCGACGGCTGGGCGGCACTGGCGGCCCGTTACGGCCACGCCTACACGGCCGTCGGCGGCTGGCGCGACAACTATCCGCAGACCATCACGTCGAAATATCCGATCGAGACGCTGCTGAAAATAACCGATTCGGACCAGGCGGGCAAGCCCGTGTCCCACGGCGCCGCCATTCAGCGGGTTACCGTGAAGGGCCGGACGATAAACATCGTGACGCTCCACACGTGGCCGCAGGCCTATGGATTCGGAGTCGGCTCGGCCGATCAGGCGGCGAGCGCCGCCAACAAGGAGGGCGACAAGTACCGCGAATTCGAGATCAAGTACATCTGCGCGCAGACCGTCAACAATCCCGCGTACGCCTCCTGTCAGGATTGGCTGATGATGGGCGACTTCAACTCGCGGTCGCGCGCCGACAACTGGTACTACGGCTATCCCGAGAACGACACCCGGCTGCTGGTCCACAACCACATTCTGGACCATACCAACCTCAAGGACATCATCGCCGAACGCTACCCGGGAAGCTTCATATCGTCGACTTACGGCAACGCCCGTATCGACTACATGTATGCGTCGCCCTCGATGTACGCCCGCATAGTGAACGCATTGACCGTCATGGACAAGTGGACCACGGCGACCCAAAGCCCCTACGTGTCCAACTTCTACGACCCGTCGGACCACCGCCCGATTCTGGCGGACTTCGAGCTGAAACAGTAGACCTCCCGTCGATCAACCGACCCCAAATAAATAAAACCCAATCTTAACCTTTTTACCAATTATGAGAAAAACATTCCTGACGAAGGGTTTCGTCCGTTTTTCACGCGGATTGGCCGGAGCCGCATTAATCGCAGCGGCAATCGGCATCACGTCGTGTGAAACGCATTCGAACTCCGATCGTAACGAATCGATCAAGGTCTACGCGGACCCGATCGCAAAAGAGCCTATCGACGCCGGCATCGTCGGCGTGAAAGGCGGTCTCGCCAAACTCTACGTGGACGCCAATATCGACTTTGTCGCAACGTGGGAAGACGACGCAGCGACGCCGTGGGCCAAGGTGGTGGATTACTCTTCGACAGACCCCCAGACGGGGCTTCGCGTGATAACCCTGAAGGCCAACCGGCGCAGCACGACGTCGAGCTACTACACGCGGCGCACGGGCATGCTGATTCTGGCAGCCTCCGACGGCGAACTGAACTACAACCGGATAATCCCCATCCACCAAGGCTCCACGGCCCGCGTGAGCAACGATTTCGCGACCCTGAAGTACGGCAAGACCGACCCGCGCTTCACCGACGGCGAAACCCCGATCGACAACTGGACCACGGCCCAGAAAAACCTCGGGTTCACGTCCACGACGATCGAAGGGGAGGAGGTCGCCCACTGCTACGGCAAGAACGGCTACCTGAAACTGGGCGACGACAAGGGCCACGGAGCCGACCTGATTTCGCCCTACACCAACACGCTCCGCAGCGACTCGCTGCTGATGGTTTCGTTCCGCGCCGTGGCCTTCACCGATTACATGACCGGCGCCCGGGACGACAACAAGATCACGGTCGAGGTGCTCGGCGGGGGCGTCATCCGTGATTTCGCCCAATCCGAAAAGACCACGATCGACCTCGAAGCCGGCTATTACGACATTTCGAGCGAGGAGTTCCCCGAAGACATGTGGGAGGGTCACGATTTCCTCGTCTTCGTCGCCGGCACGAAAGCCAACCCGATTACGGCCAACACGCGGGTCCGCATCATCTGCGGCTCCCTCACGCAGAACTCCGCCGTCAACAACCGCATTTACCTCGACAATTTCTACATCCGCCGTCTGCAGAAGGTCGAAGAGGACTACTTTGCCGAAAACAACGGCAGCGGTAAGGACATCATCCTGGGAGCGCCTTTCGACGAGGAGGAACAAGAGTAAAAAAGAGGAACAAGTCGTTTCAACAAAAAAAAGCCTAAAATGAATAAAATTCTTCACTCAATAAGAGCATCCGTCCGAGTGATGTCGCTGGTGGCGGTACTGATACTGCTCGCGGCGCACACGGCGCCGGCAACGGCTCAACAAAAGGCCCAGACTGTCAGCGGAACCGTCCTCGACCCGGACGGCAACCCGCTGATCGGCGCCACGGTCGTGGTCGTCAAAGGCACGCAGGGCGCAGTCACCGATGTCAAAGGCAAATTCACCATCAAGGCCAAGCCTTCGGACAGCCTCCAGATTTCGTACCTGGGTTACAAGACCGAGACCCTGAACGTGGGTTCGCGGACGAACTTCACCGTCAGGATGGAGAAGGACTCCTCCACCGACATCGACGAAATCGTGGTCATCGGTTACGGCCAGGTCGCCAAAAAGGACCTGACCGGTTCGGTCGCGACGGTCAAGATGAACGACATCAAGGACGTACCGGTTCTTTCGGTCGACAACGCCCTTCAGGGACGTATCGCCGGAGCCGACTTCATGTCGACCACCGGTGAGCCGGGCGCCACGACCACCATCCGCATCCGCGGCACGCGCTCGATCAACGCGTCGAACGAGCCGCTGATCGTCGTCGACGGCGTGATGGACGCCATCCACGACCTGAACGACATCAACTCCGACGACATCGCGGGCATATCCGTCCTCAAGGACGCCTCCTCGACGGCGATCTACGGTTCGCGCGGCGCAAACGGCGTCATCCTCATCACCACCAAGCGGGGTCTCGGCTCCAAGGGCAAGGTCAACATCACCTTCAAGACCGACATGGGCTTCTCCCAGCTGCCCCGTCAGCTCGACATTATGAACGCGTCGGAATTCGCGCAGTACCGCAACGACTACGCCTATTTCGGCAGCGACGCCAACCACCCCGACGTAGGCAAGGACACGCCCCTCTCCGGTTCGGTCTATTCCGACCCGCTCTCGCTGGGCGAAGGGACGAACTGGATCAACGAGATCACCCGCACGGCCCTCTATTCCAACTACGCCCTCTCGCTGTCGGGAACCAGCGACAAATCGTCGTATTACGCTTCGTTCTCCTACAACGACACCGAAGGTATCATCCAGGACAGCGGCCAGCAGCGTTTCACGGGACGTATCAACCTCGAACGCCAGTTGTTCAAATGGATGAAAGTCGGCTATACGGGTTCGTACACCTGGCGTCACAACGACCAGAACAAATCCTCCATCGGCGGAACGGCCTGGTACAGCAGCGCCCAGTATCTGTCACCGCTGCTCAAGCCGAACGACACGTATAACCCGCTGTATTACAACGGGCAGAAGATCAACACGCAGCGTGCGCTGATCGACCTGAACACCTATTACCTCGAACGCCACTCGAACAACCACGCCTTCACGCTGAAACTGGAGCCGGTGAAGAACTTCACGATCAACAGCACCTTCTCCTACTATCTCTACCAGCGGCATACCTACCGTTACTATCCGGGAACCCTTCCCCTGAAAGGCGAGAACGAAGGCGGCGAGGCCTACCGCGCCGAGTGGGACGAGCACTCGTTCTCGTGGGAGACCACGGCCGGCTACAAGTTCGAAAAGAACGGCCATTCGTTCGACGTTCTCGGCGGTTTCTCGGCTTACAGTTTCGCCTCGCACGATTTCAACCTGAGCGGCAAAGGCTACATGGACGACGCCATCCTGTGGAACAACATGAACGCCGTGCAGGACAAAGAGACCTATTCGGCGGGCACTTCCTACTCGAAGAAAACCAAAACATCGGTCTACGCGCGTCTGAACTACAACTGGAAGTCGCGCTATTACCTGACCGTGACGGGACGTTACGACGGAGCCTCGAACTTCGCGGCCAACAACAAGTGGGCGTTCTTCCCGTCGGCCGCCCTCAAGTGGAACATTTCGAACGAGAATTTCCTGAAGGACTGCAACTGGATCGACGACCTGTCGCTGCGCCTGAGCGCCGGTCTGACGGGTAACGACGCGATCAGCACCTACCGTTCGCTCGCCACCCTCTCCTCGACGACGGGCGGCTATCTGTTCGACGGATCGCAGCCCGTGGCGTTCTACCGCAGCCGCCTGGACTCCCCGGACCTCACGTGGGAGAAGACCACGGCCTACAACGTGGCGATCGACTGGTCGATGTTCAAAGGCCGCCTGAACATCACGGCCGAAGCCTACAAATCCAAAACGACCGACCTGCTGATGTCGCTGGCCGTTGCGGCCCAAACCGGTTACACGTCGCGCTGGACCAACATCGGCTCGACCTCGAACAAGGGTATCGAGCTGTCGGTCGAGAGCCACAACATCGTCCGCCCGAAGTTCCACTGGTCGACGACACTCACCCTGTCGCACAACGAACAGAAGGTCGACGACATCGGTTCCGAGGACTTCATTTCGGCCTACAACTCGCCGGGCAACAACCCCTATATGATGTACGGCTACGTCAAGGGCTACCCGCTCAACTCGCTCTGGGGATTCAAATACGGCGGCACGTGGAAGAGCGCCGAGGAACGCGAGGAAAACGCGGTGACGAAAACCTACGTCAGCCCGGCCAACACCGACGGAGGCCCGCGCTACTACGACACCAACCACGACGGCGTGCTCTCGCGCGAAGACCTGATCTACCAGGGCAACGCCGACCCGTATCTGTACGGAGGTTTGCAGAACACGTTCTACATCCACGGTTTCAAGCTGGGCGTCTACTTCGCCTACTCGCTCGGCGGCAAGATCTACAACTATTCGGAGATCTACATGGCCGGTTCGCAGTTCGCTAACCAGTACCGCTACATGCTGAACGCCTGGCATCCCGTCCGGAACCCGAATTCCGACATTCCGCGGGCCGGAGCGAAAAGCGACGCCGCGCTTCCGAGCGACTTTATGATCCACGACGCTTCGTACCTCCGGCTGAAGAACATCACGCTGTCGTACACGTTCGACCTCAAGAAAAAATGCTCGTGGATGAAAGACCTCACCCTGAGCGTATCGGGCGAAAACCTCTTTCTGTGGAAAAAGTACAACGGATTCGACCCCGACGTTTCCAGCGAGGGAACCTCGTCGACGCTGCGCCGTATGGACCTGGGCGCCTATCCCAAGCCCCGCACCATCATATTCAGCCTTCAGTTGAGATACTAACCTAACAGAATTAAGACGATGAAACTCAAACATATATTCTACACGGCCGCGGCCATGGCCATGCTTTCGTTTCAGGCATGCACGCTGGACGAAGACACATCGGGCATCTCGAATCCCGACGACTTCTTCCGCAAATTTTCGGAATGCCAGTCGGTCGTAAACGGATGCTACATTCCGATCAAGTCGATCTACACCTATACCTACATGATCGCCACCGAGTGTGTCACCGACATCGCCTACTGCCCGTCGGGAACGCTCGACGCCAGCCTGGACATCTCGCCCGCCGTGCCGCGCATGGGTTCGACGGTCTGGCGCAACGGCTACCTCGGCGTACAGCGCTGCAACTTCGCCGTCAACGGCATCGAGCGCGCCTATAAAAACGAGGTGATCAGCGAGGAGCAGTACCACCAGCTGCTTTGCGAGGCGAAAACCCTGCGGGCGTTCTTCTACTGGACGCTGACCTGCTTCTTCGGCAACGTTCCGTTCTATTTCGACGACGTTACGGACAACGAGGTTTTGAGCCGGATTCAGGTGCTGCCGCGCATGGACGCCAACGAGACCCGCAACAAGGTCATCGAAGACCTTCAGTCGATAGCTCCCCTCGCCGCCCAAACCCGCACCTACGACAACGAAGCCAATCGTCTGGGAGCCTCCTGCGCCTACATGCTCATCGCCAAGATGGCCATGTGGAACAAGCAGTGGGACGTGGCGCTGGACGCGCTGGAGCAGATCGAAACGATTTACGGTCCGCTGTCGCAGTACGACTACGCCGAGAATATCCTGTTCCGGAACAAGAACACCCCGGAGTCGATCATGGAAATTCAGCACACCTACACCCAGGGCGCCCTTACCTACACGTCCAACGTGGCCTGCATCTGCCAGCCCTACCCGCGTGCGGCCAATTCGGCGATCTACGACGGCGTGGAGATTCCCGAACTGGGCGACCAGGCGACCGTCTGGTCGGCGATGCGTCCGAACGTCTATTTCAGCCAGGGTCTCCAGTCCAAAATGGGCAAGGACATCCGCGCCAAGTACAACATGGCATGGGGATACGAGGACAAGACGTTCAACAGCACCAACACCCGCCCGTGGTGCGGACCGAAGTTCTGGTGTCCGAACATGCAGTCCTCGGCCGACGGCAACAACTACAAGGTCTTCCGCTATGCCGACGCGCTGCTGATGATGGCCGAGTGCTATTTCTATAAGGAAAACTACGAAAAGGCGGTCGAATACCTCGACATGACCCGCACGCGCGCCAATCTGTCCAAGTACACCTTCCGCACCCCCGCGCGCCTCGAGGAGGAGATCCGCAACGAGCGCGCCCGCGAGCTTTTCGGCGAATTCCAGCGCAAGTACGACCTGGTCCGCTGGGGTATCTGGTACGAAGCCGTAACGGACAACAGCGACTACGCCTATCTGCAACTCAACACGGCTAACAGCCGGATCAAACCGTGCCACCGCTACTACCCCATTCCCGACACGGAGGTCACCTACTCGAAGAACAACCTCGACAACAACGAATACAAGGCTTACGGCTTGTAATAATCCGAAACTTTCAGACGAATGAAAACAATATTCAATAAACAGAAAAGATCGGTCGCCGGCGTACTGATCGCCCTGACGGCCCTGACGACGGCCCTGACCGGCTGCCAGGAGGATTTCGAGCTGGACCTGCCTCTGGCGGTCTCGGCGCGCGAACTTTCCCTGACCAAGGATGCCGGCTCGACGCACGTGCTGGTCTACTCGAACGGCGACTGGACGGCGCGCTTCACGCGTCCCGTGAAGTGGGCCTCCCTCAACAAACTCCAGGGATACGGCAATAACGAAATCGTATTCACCTATTCGGCCAACTACGGCATTTCGAGAAAGATCGGCGTCGTGTTCGAGAAAGGTTCCCTGACCGATACGGTGATGTTCTCGCAGGCCGGAGCCATCACCGACGCTTCGCTCTCGTTCTCGAAACCGGCGGTTACACTGCTGAAGTCCCGGTCGCAGATCTTCACGCCGATCAGCACCAACCTGCGCTACTGCATCGACGATCTGGAAGCCAGCGTCACCTATTACGACAACGACGGCCTGCCCAACGATCCCGTCACCGTCCTGACCCGCGCCGAAGAGGGCGAAGAGGGCGGCGAAGGCGAAGGCGGCGACGAACCGCAGGCGCAGCCCGTCGAACCGTGGATCTCCAACGTCTCGGCCACCTACAAGGGAATCACGTTCGAGGTCACGGACAACGACTCCGGATTCGCGCGCATCGCCGATCTGACCCTCTTCATCGAAGACGCCAAGGGCGAGATCACCAAATCGGTGCTCACCGTCACGCAGGGCATCGCCCTGCCGGCGCTCAAGCTGGACAGCAATGCCGAAACGTACGAAGGTTACGCCCAGGATTGCGCGGTTCCGGCCACGACCAACAACCTCGTGCCCTACTCCGACCAGATCGGTTACGACGTGGCGTACGACGTTCCCGTCGCGGAGGGCGCCGAGTGGATTCTGAAGCCCGCGATCACCGACGACGGCCTGACGTTCTCGCTGGCCAAAAACGAGGGTTCGGAGCCGCGCACCGCCACGATCCGGCTCAACTTCACCGACGAACACGGCAACTCCGTTTCGGCCTCGTGCAAAATCATCCAGAAGCCCTACCCGACCGCTGCCGATTTCGCCGCGGTGCGCGCCCTGACTCCGGGCGAGATCACGCTCCAGCAGTATATCGAAGGCTACATCGTCAGCGACCCGGACAGCAAGAACGTCGTTTCGAGTCCCCAGACCAAACAGTTCTTCTTCGACCGCGGCGAAAACGACCGGACGGCCTATATCGAGAGCCTCGACGGCAAGTGGGGCTTCTGCCTGAAATTCGCCTCCTCCGAAGACAACACGCCGGCCCGCTTCTCGAAGGTGCGCCTCTCCCTGAACGGGGCCACGCTCGAAAAGAAGAACTCCCCCGAGTGCTACACCATCACGGGACTTACCGCGGCCAACATCCTCGAAACCTCGACGCCCGACGAGTTCAAGATTCCGGTCAAGACGAAGACGATCGGCGAACTCACCGACGACGACATCTTCACGCTGGTGTCGGTCACCAACCTCGAAATCATGTGCAAGGACGGCGCCTACACCAACTGCACCGACGGCTATTCGTTCAAGGACAACATCAACCCGATCGGCACGGCTACCGCCCCGCGCTGGGACGTAGCCCCGCTGATGTGCTACGACAACACGGGCCGGACCATCTACATGCTGACCAATACGGCCGCTCCCTGGCGGCGTTTCAGCTCGGGCCGCGACCTGGATTTCAACTCCGTCGTACCGCAGGGTTCGGGCACGTTCCGCGGCATCGTCGTGGCTGACGACGTCGCCCCGATCCGCTTCGGCGACCTGGGCCGCTACCAGCTGCGCGCCATGACCGCCGAGGAGATCGCGCTGACCGACGAACCGTTCTCGAAAACCGTCGTCGAGTGGAACTGGAACGACCGCAAGACCGACCTCATACCGGAGATCGGCGAAGGCGAGATCAATAAATACGGCGCCACGCAGGGTGCCGCAGCGGACTTCAACAACGTCGTCTGCTCGGGCAATGGAGGCAGTACCAAAGAACAGAAAGGTCTGGTGGCAAACGGCGGCATCACGTTCACCCAGCAATGGTGGGATTTCGACGCCGACAAGGGCAAATACTTCGACATCTCGTTCTCCACGCAGGGAATCAGTGGTTCGAACATGGTCTTCGGCATCGTCTGGGGCCACGGCTCGATGAGCAACACGACCCTCTCCGGCCCGGCGCACTGGAACCTGCTCTATTCGGTCGACGGCGGAGCGACGTTCCAGGCCGTTCCCGACAGCCCGATCATCAAGAAGCGTTCGATCACGTGGTGGTCGACCACGTCGCAGGATTCGACCCCGGGCTTCACCGAGCACCTGCGCAAACTGCCCGCCGACTGCTTCGGCCGGGAGAAAGTGGTTCTGCGCTTGCAGGTGGCCGACAAGGTTACCGACATCGACCCCAAAGCCACGTCTTCGAACTACCTGACGGCGCTGGGCATCGAGAAGGGAACGCTGACGCCGTCCGTTGCGGCCGGTAACAGCCAGGCCCGTATCGGAACGATAACGGTACGCTACAACTAAACGAATTGCGGTCGCGCGGCGGATGCACCGTCCGCCGCGCACGGCCGGAACAAACAACAACGAATAAAACGTATAGAATATGAACTGTCGTAAATCGATATTTAAATTTTTAGGCATTGCGGCCGTATGCGCAGCCTCGGCGGCCTGCAGCGTCGACGACGCCGACGATCTGGCCCTGGTCAAACTGGGCGCGCTGAAGAAGGAGTTCGTCGTCGAAGCCGATGCGAATACGTTCGACATCGACATCTACGCCAACAGCGCCTTCCATATCGAGCGTATCAACCAGGCCGACTGGATCAGCCTGACCTGCGGTGAGACGGAGGACGGAAAGGGCGCCATCACCGCCGAATGCGAATTCAACGAAGGCTTCAAACGCAAAGCGGGCTTCGTGCTCTGCTCCGACGTGGACGCGCGCCGCGACACGGTCTACGTCAAGCAGAAGGCGCTCGTGGACGCCAAGATCGAGTTCGCCAACTCGTCCGTCATCGTCGCCGGAGCCGGCGGCGAGAACGTCTCGCCGATCGAGACCAACATTCCCTTCTCGGAGATCACGGTCGACATCGAGTATGCCAAGGCCGACAACGCCGATTGGATCGAGAGTCTCGAAATCGTGGATTCCGAGAGCGAAAAGCGCAGTCTGTCCATCACGACCGAGGCGAACGCCGCAGATGAAATCCCGCGTTCGGCTGCCGTGTCGCTCTCCTTCACCGACGGCTGGGACGAGACCGTCTCCGTCGAATTCAACCTCCTGCAGCGCACGGCGAAGGAGACCCTCGGACGTCAGATCACATTCGAGGAGTTCCGCCGGACGTATGCCATGAACAAGAAGGTCGAAGACTACGTCATCCTCGAAGGCATCGTGGTGAGCAACACCAAGAGCCACAATGCGGGCGAGAACACGCAAAGCACGACCGCAAAGATCGACTACAGCATATCGGACCGGACCGTCTACCTCGAAACCTACGACGGCAAATACGGCATCGCCGTCCAGACCGCCACGGCCGAAGACAACGTCTTCGAACAGTACGACCACGTGCAGATTCTCATTCAGGGCGCCTCGGGCTACCTGGTCGAGACCCCCGACCGCTATGAACTGCGCAACGTCACCAAGGCGATGGTCATTTCGCGCATCGCGGGTTCGGCATCGGACGTTCCCGTGAAGGAGAAGTGGATGAGCCAGCTCACCGACGACGACATCTACACCTACGTCACCCTGAAGGACGTCGAGTTCCCCGTACGCAAAGGCGCAATCACGCCCATCAACGAGGGCTATGCGATCGGCACGGGCGCAAGCCGCATCAGCAAATACCCGCTGCTCGTGCGCGACATCAACGGCGATGACATGTACATGCTGACCAACACCAACTGCGCCTACCGCAGCGACGGCACGCGCCTGCCCTACGGCTCGGGCAAGATTTCGGGCGTCATCGTCCACGAGCGTTTCTCGCGTTTCGAATGGCGCGACGGAGCCGACCCGGCCGAAATGGACGACGATCCGACGCTCGGCTTCATCGGCCGCTACCAGATCCGCCACCAGACCAAGGGCGACATCTGGGACAACATGCAGAACAGCGTCGAAGACAGTTTCTCGGCCCTGCTGACGGAGTACCGCTACTGGAATCCCGACCTGGAGAACAAGGTCCAGAAACCCACCTACGGAACGAACGGCTACCTGACGCACACCTATCAGGAGAAGTACACCGGCTCCGCCAGCAAAGAGTACCTGCAGGCCACCTTCCAGCAGCACATGTGGGGCGGCGGAACCTACGAATACCTGGGTCCCGTCGGCAACAATGCCTCCTATATCTTCGGAGCCAACTTCGGCAACAAGAACGGCATCGGCGTAGTGATCGACCCCGCGAAGGAGAGCTGGAATCCGCTGATGGACGATCTGGTGAGCCGCAATCCCGACGGAACGCTGGAGTGGTGCGGTCCCTATGCCAAGGATAAAAACGCGGCAAACGGCACGGGTGGCTGGCCGGGCAACAATGAGATTGCGACGAATTCCACGCAAATCAACTACAACGGCAGCACGGGTATGCGCGGCAAGGGGAATGTATACGGTTCCTGCTACACCGCCTTCTCCAACCACTTCTGGTGGGACGACGACACCGACCGCCCCTACGCCTGGCTGATCAACTTCTCGACCGAAGGCATCACGACGTCGCATATCTCGATGCAGATTTCCGTTATGAACGCGCAGCAGAGCTTCTTCTCGCCCCGTTTCTGGTGTGCCGAATGGTCACTGACCGATTCGCAGGCCGCAAAGGACGACTCGCAGTGGAACCTGATCGGCGAATACACCATCCCCGACGTTTCCGTCTGGGCGAACACGCTCTATTCGTCGTGCGTAGCCTACAAAAGCATCGACTTCGAGCTTCCCCAGGAGATTCTCGGCCACGAAAACGTCTACATCCGGCTTCGCCCGACGAGCGACCTCTGCAGCGACGGCTCCGACTACGCCAACGCGCGCCTGAACCAGAGCGCCAGCGGCGCTGCCCTGGCCGCGGAACACGCCAGCAGCCTCGAATATTTCGCCATCCGCTATAACAAATAGCGGCGTGTAACGAACGGTCGAAGCGGGGAGAGGACGACCGTCCTTTCCCCGCTTTTCCCGAAAGCCGTCCCATGCCGCAAACCGCAAAAACCGCAACCATGAAAAAACTGTTGCTTTTATTGGCCGCCCTGCTCGCAATATCCGCCGGCGGCATATGCTGTTCGGGTTCGGGCGACGATCCCGGAGAACAGGAAAAACCCGTCGATCCGCCCCCTTCGCCCGACGACGGCGTCGACTGGTCGAAGATCGACCCGAAAGCCACCGTGCGCGGGGTCGTGACGTGCGCCGGCGCCGCCGTGCAGGGCGTCGTCGTGACCGACGGCGTGAACATGACACGCACGAACAAACAGGGGGCCTACGGGCTGCGCACGTCGTCCGACAAGTCGAAACTGGTCTACCTGACCGTCCCGTCGGGTTACGAGGTCGAATCCACGCGCGGGTTCATCCCCCGCTTCTACCGCAGGGTCACCGCTCCCACGAGCGTGGAGCAGGTGCAGCGGCACGACTTCACGCTGAAAAAGGTGAACAACGACCGCCACATTATGATCGTGTCGGCCGACATGCATATCCGCAACCGGGCGATGATCAAGACCACATCGTCGGCCACGCCGTCGATCTGTCCCCCGAAGGGCGAACTGGACTCCACGACGTTCCGCCGCACCTACCTCAAAGCGCTGCGCGACTACGTCAAAGCCCTGCCCGCAGGCGTGCCGGTCTACGGCATGAATCTGGGCGACATGACGCAGGAGTCGCACTGGACCAACGCCAACAAGGCGACGCTGGCCAATTTCGTCAACGTCTGCGAACGCGGGGGCATGCCGATCCAGACCTTCCACGCCATCGGCAACCACGACCACGACATGGCCGTGCAGAACATCGCCGGCGACGACGACTCGGCGGCCGAACTGGCCTATATCTCCGCGCTCGGGCCGACATACTACGCCGTCAACATCGGCAAGGTGCACTACGTCGTGTTCGACAATACGCAGTATGTCAACACCGGCGGCGACCGGTCGTTCGCCGTCCGCCTCAACCGGCGTCAGATGGACTGGGCGCAGAAGGACGCCGACTACATGCCGTCGGACGTCGAGCGCATCGTGATCGCGTGGCATTGCCCGGCCTTCCGCCGCAACCCGGGGGCCTCGTCGCCCAACCCGATGGACAACGCCGACGAATTGCTCGACATCTACAAGGACAAGCAGCTGCCCGTCACGATCTGGTCGGGCCACAACCACATCGCCGAAACGGTCACCGTACCGCGCAGCGACATGAGCGTGACCGAGTACACGCACCCGTGCGTATGCGGCGCATGGTGGTATTTCCCGCTCTGCCACGACGGCGCCCCGGCGACATTCACCCGTTACGATTTCAGCGGCGGCACGATCACGGAGCGGCGGAGCGTGAATTTCAGCGACAGCGACGAGCAATACTGCCGGGTCTACAACTCGGGGCTGAAAAACGCCGAAGGCAGGCCGGTCGTGCGCCTCAACGTCTGGGACTGGCATCCAACGTGGAAATTCGAATGCCGCGAAAACGGAGCCGCGGTTCCCGCCTCGCAGCTGAAGGCGGTCCGGGAGTACGACGACTATTACGTCACGGTCCACGACGCCTGCGGCAACGACATCTCCTCGTTCAGCTTCCTCGACAAATACCGCACCGACCACATGCTCGAATACACGCCCGTAACGCCGTCCGCCGAGATCCGGATAACCGCCACCGACGAATACGGCCGCCAGCTCTTCACCGTCACCACCAAGGCGGAGAACTGACCGGACGCAATCCGGCCTGTAACGAAGCGTCCCGGAGCG
>ERZ780167.1702-NODE-1702-length-18578-cov-3.503266_pt1 | contig 18578 bp, 18 predicted proteins | sample MGYA00510982_ERZ780167 | MGnify/ENA primary metagenome ERZ780167 (study PRJEB29588, sample SAMEA2146107) | human gut metagenome | biome: human gut; feature: human-associated habitat; material: faeces | place: Denmark | collected 2008/2010 ... | reverse complement strand
TTTAAGGGAGAGGCGTATGCGCTCTATGCCGAAAACGGCTGTGCGGATATCGGGCGCCCCCGCTATTTTATAGCAGGCCTGACTGAGCTTTTCGCCGGATAATGTGCCCGCAAGCTCCGATGCCTTATCCGCACTCAGCCGCGGCGCCGATTTGTCTAACTGTCCGATTATTTCCAGTGCCGAGCGTTGATACAGCACTCCCTCGTCATTTTCCAGCGCCTTCAGCTGCCCGCGCTGGGCTTCATTTGCCCTTTTTGCACAGTCGGCATAAAAATCCGCACTGTTCAGGCTGACCTTTTGCCCAGCAAGCGCGCTGACGCCCCAAACCGCCGCGCCCGTCACCATAATCACAAGGGCTATCAGCAATATAGTTTTCTTTTTCATTGTTCTTCTCCTTTTGTATTATTTTTATCGGGCTTATACCCGCTTAAGGATGCCCATTGGTATCCTCCCCCTTTCACACAATATATCCGATTGTGAAAGTCAATAGCGATATTGTAATATTTTTCAATGTATCCGTTCTTTGATATTCACGCTTTCGGAAAGTTTTTTTGAGGCTGCACGCCGAAAATCGCCCGCTATAATCAAAAAAGGGCCGCATATGCGGCCCTTTGATAATGCTTATTTTTCCGATTTGCCATGCGGAAGGCCTTATTTATTACAGCTTCCGTCTTAAGATATCCATATATTCAAGCCGCAAAGTGCAGGGCACCTTTACCCTTTCCTGCGGATTGGGCGCCGCCTGAACGCTGCAGCCCTGGGAGGAAATGATGCTTTCCACCGTGAATTTCCGCCCGCAGCGGGAGGGCTCGGGGGACAGCACCTCCAGCACATCCCCCACGCGGAAGCGGTTGCGCTGCTCAAGCGTGAGATACTCCCCGTTAGAGGAGAGCACCACCGCCGAAAACTCGTGGCTCTGGCGGCACTTGCTGCTTTCGTAGCGCTGCCCCTGCTGAACGGGGCCGAAATAAAAGCCGGTGGTAAACTCGCGGTTTGCCGCCTTTGCAAGCTCCTCCTTAAGGGCAGGATCCGGCTCCAGCCCCGCCTCAAGGCGGTCTGTCGCCCTGCGGTAGGCATTGGTTACGGCGGCGGTATAATATGCCGTTTTCATTCTGCCCTCTATCTTAAAGGAGGTCACTCCCGCATCCGCAAGCTCGCCCAGATGGTCTATCATGCACAGATCCTTGCTGTTAAGGATATATGTGCCCCGCTCGTCCTGCGCTATGGGAAAGCTGTCGGTGCGCCCCTGCGGCACAAGCTCATAGCCCCAGCGGCAGGGCTGAGCGCACTTGCCCTGATTTGCACTGCGGCCTGTAAGGTAATCCGAAAGCAGACATCTGCCGGAATAGGATATGCACGCAGCGCCGTGAACGAAGGCCTCCAGCTCCGCTTGGGGAACCTTTTGGTGTATCAGGGCTATTTCCTCAATTGACAGCTCGCGGGCAAGCACTATTCTTTCGGCTCCGGCATTGCAGAAAAACCGCGCCGCGGCATAGTTTGTAACATTTGCCTGTGTGGAGATATGCACCGGCAGCTCCGGCGCTCCCTTTTTTGCCGCCTCCAGCACTCCGAGGTCGGAAACCAGCACTGCGTCCGCTCCTATATCGTACAGGAAGCGGAAATAGTCCTCCATGCCGTCTATATCCGAATTATGCGCGTATATATTTACGGTAATATACGCCTTTTTGCCCTTTGAATGCACAAGCTCCAGCGCGCGCTTGAGCTCATCCGGCTCGAAATTATCGGCAAAGGCGCGCAGGGAATACCTGCTGCCCGCCATATATACGGCATCCGCGCCGTAAGCCAGCGCATATTCCAGCCTCTCCCTGTTTCCTGCGGGCGAAAGCAGCTCGATCACTTTTTCTCGTCCCTTTCCCGTATGGCCTTTCTTTTCATTTTTCCGCTTATTGTTTTATCTATCTCTTCCACAAATTCAATGATTCTGGGATATTTATAGGGCGCGGTTATACGCTTTACATGGTTCTGAAGCTCTTTTTTAAGCTCGTCGGTCGGCTCCCAGCCCTTCACCAGCGCCACCGTCGCCTTTACAAGCTGTCCGCGGTCGCCGTCAATATCCGGCACGCCGGTAACGGCACACTCCAGCACCGCCGGGTGCTCCATAAGCGCACTTTCCACCTCAAAGGGGCCGATACGGTAGCCTGAGCTTTTTATAACATCGTCGCTGCGGCCTATGAAATAATAGAAGCCCTCTTCATCGCGCCATGCCACATCGCCGGTATAATAAAGCCCGTTTTTCCACACCTCGGCTGTTTTTTCCGGGTCTTTATAATAGCCGCAGAAAAGCCCCGCGGGCTTTCCGTCCCCCACGCGCAGCACAATAAGACCCTCCTCACCCGTGCCGATGGAATTGCCCTGCTCGTCCACAAGGTCGACATTAAGCAGCGGATTCGGCTTGCCCGTGCTGCCCTCCTTAGGCTCCATGAAATAATATGTACCCAGTATGGGCGTGCCCTCGCTTTGCCCGAAGGCCTCGAATATACGGTGTCCGCTTATTTCGCGCCACCTGCGGAACACCTCCGGGTTAAGCGGCTCGCCTGCCGTTGTAAAATGCGTAAAGGAGGAAAAATCAATTTCCGAAAGATCCTGCTTTACAAGGGAGCGGTATATGGTGGGCGGAGCGCAGAAGGTGTTTACCCCGTGCCGGCTTACTGCGGTTATCAGGTTCATGGGGTTGAACTTGCCGTCGTAATCATAGACGAACTGTGCGCTGCCCGCTATCCACTGGCCGTAGCATTTGCCCCAGCCGCACTTTGCCCAGCCGGTGTCCGCCACGGAGATATGCAGCCCATCGTCCAGCACCTTGTGCCAGTAGACCGCCGTTATTATGTGGCCAAGCGGATAATTGAAATCGTGCAGCACCATTTTAGGCATGCCGGTAGTGCCGGAGGTGAAAAACATAAGCATCGGGTCGTCCCCGCCCGCGCGCACCGGCGGAACAAAGCCTTCATCGCCCTCTGAGAGCAGCTCATCAAAGCTCTCCCAGCCCTCGCGCGCGCCGCCAAGCAGCACGCGGTGCTCAAGCGTCGGGGACGCCGCCATGGCGGCGTCCACATGCTCAAGAATGTTTTCATCCTGCGCCGCAATTATCATTTTTACTCCGGCTGCATTGTCGCGATACACCACATCCTTCTTTGTAAGCATGTGAGTGGCCGGTATTGCCACTGCGCCAAGGCGATGCAGCGCGGGGTAGGTTATCCAATACTCCGCTCTGCGCTTCATTATGAGCATTACAAAATCGCCTTTGCGTATACCCATTTTGTAAAGGGAAGCCGCAAGCTTTTTGGAAAGACGGGATATCTCGCCGAAGGAAAACTGCTTTTCCTCTCCCTTATCGTTGCACCACACAAGCGCCCGTTTTTCCGGGCAGAGCCGTGCGTATTCGTCCACTATGTCAAATGCAAAATTAAATTTTTCCGGGATCCTGAGCTTTAAGCGCTGCTGCATTTCCTCATAGCTGCCGCAGTCAATATCCAAATATCTCTGTGCAAAATTCATCTGTACCGTATTACCTTCCTGATTATCCCCGCAATTTCCCTGCGGGCGTTATAGCTCCCTTTTATCCGTGCTTCCATGCGGCCAAAACGCCGCTTTATCAAACTATTACCACCAGCATTTTCGCTTCCTTATCTCCCACCGAGCGCATTCCGTGCGGAATGGTGGAATCAAAATATATGCAGTCGCCTTCATTGAGCAGCAGCTCCCTGCCGCCCATTATAAGCCGCAGCGTTCCTTCAAGAACATATTCAAACTCCTGCCCCTCATGGCTGGAGGTATCTATATGTCCGCCGTTTTCCAGCGGCGCAGTTACAAGCAGCGGCTCCATTTTTTTGCACATGAATTTATATGCAAGGGAGTTGTAGGTGTATTCGCCGCGCCTGTGAACCTTAATGCCCTCGCCCTTGCGCACCAGCGTGTAGGTGTGCAAATGGGCGTCGCCGCCCGTAAGCAGTGTTACCATCTCCACCTTATAGAAATCCGCCAGCGCATACAGCACGCTTACCGGGATATCCCGTCCGCCCTCTTCAAAGGTCATATACTGCTCCACCGACACTCCCGCCGCTTCTGCGACCTGCTGCGGAGTATACTCGCATATCTCTCTTAATTCCTTTATACGCTCGGCTATCGCTTTGACCTGATCCGTCATAAGTCTGTCTCCTTTCGTGTTTGATAAGGTGCTTTAAGCCTTTGCTTCCGCTCCGCCGTCTGCCTCTGCCTCAGCGGGTGCCTTCGCCGCTGCGCTGCTTTGGCCTTCCTCCGCCTTTGCCAGCTTATCCAGCACCTGCGTGCTGCGCTTTAAGAATTCCGTCATTCTTTCGGGAGTAAGCGGAACATTCGCAAGCGCTGCAAGGTCATAGACCTGATGCATGATAAGCGTTTTTTCCTCGCCCGGCGCCATAAGCCCCAGCTTTTTTATAAGCTCGCTATTTGTATTCAGGGTAAGGGTATACTTGCCGGGGAACATTCCCTCCATGTTCAGGCCGCTGTAATACCGGCTCATATCCTGCATACGGCGGTTCTGCTCATCCAATAACAGCAGCGCCGGCATATCCGAAGCAATGCTGCCCGCCTTTACCGTTGTGTTGGCATCGTCCAGCATGGCGGTAAACTCGCCGCACAGACCGTCAAAGCCGGCGCTTTCCCCAAGCAGCGCACCCAGATCGGAATCTATGCGCGTAAAGGTGACGCCCTGACGCTTGCTTTCGATAAAGCTGATAAACGGTCCGTCCACCGGTCCGTCCAGCAGCACGCAGTCTATATCATGCTGGTTGAAAAGCTTTATATACTGCGCCTGCTGTATTTCGTTTGTAACATAGTATACCTTGTTCTCGTGGCTGTCCTTGGCATCCGCAAGATAATCGTCCAGAGTAAGATAATCGCCCTGCACGGTTTTATATATAATGCAATCCTTCATGCGGTCGTAGAATTTTTCATCCTTCATGCAGCCGTATTTTATAAACAGCCCGATGTCATTCCAGTATTCGTTATATTTATCCCGCTCGCTTTCAAACATGCCGGTGAGCCTGTCCGCCACCTTCTTGGTTATATGCGCCGATATTCTGCGCACGGTGGCGTCGTTCTGCAAAAAGCTGCGGGAAACGTTAAGCGGCATATCCGGGCAGTCGATAACGCCCTTAAGCAGCATAAGGAACTCCGGAATGACCTCTTTTATATTATCCGCCACAAACACCTGATTGTTGTACAGCTTTATCTGACCCTGCATGGTGTCGATGTTCTGAGTAAGCTTGGGGAAATACAATATGCCCTTAAGCCGGAAGGGATACTCCACATTAAGATGTATCCAGAACAGCGGATCGTTATAATCGTAGAACACCTTGCGGTAGAATTCGCGGTATTGCTCGTCCGTGCATTCGCTTGCGGGCTTGTTCCACAGCGGATCGGTATCGTTTATCTGCCGGAAATCGGTTTTGCCGTCCTTCTTTTCGCCCAATAATACGGGATACGGCAAAAAGAAGCAATATTTGTTCAATATTTTGGCAAGCTCCGCGCTGTCCAGAAACTCACGGCAATCCTGCGCGATATGCAGCGTTATCACCGTGCCCGGCGTTTTTCTCTTGCCCTGCGACATGGTATATTCCACCGTGCCGTCGCTTTCCCAGTGTACCGGCTCAGCGCCCTCCTGATAGGACAGCGTATCTATCTCCACGCTGTCCGACACCATGAACGCAGAATAAAAGCCCAAGCCGAAATGCCCGATTATGCCGTCCGCCCCGGTTTTTTCGTACTTCTGCATAAACTCCGCAGCGCCGGAAAACGCCACCTGGTTTATATATTTTTCTATTTCCTCCGCCGTCATGCCTATGCCGTTGTCCTCAACGGTGATTGTACCCGCCTCGGCATCGGGCTGCACGCGAACCTCCGGCTTCTCCACCGGCTTTGCCTCGCCCAGCGATGCTATCTTATTCAGCTTGCTTACGGCATCGCAGGCGTTGCTTACAAGCTCGCGCAGAAAAATATCCCTGTCGCTGTAAAGCCATTTTTTAATTATGGGCATCAGGTTTTCGGTATTGACGCTCAGATTACCCTTTTGCTGCTGCATATATATCCATCCCCTTCTTCCGCAAAAGCGCACAGGCGCCGATGACGGAATATTTTTTATGACTGTTTTATCAATAGCCGCATTTTCGCATGCCGTTGTATTTTTGCCTTATTTTCCGGCCCGGATATATGCGGCTTTACTGTATGTCGTTTACTATTACGGCAAGTATCCTGCAAGGCTCGTCGCTTATTCCCTCCACGGAGTGCTTGCCGTTGCGCACCATGGCGCTGTCCCCAGCCGCCAGCATAAAGGGTATGCCGTTTTCCGTATATATTGCGGCGCCGGAGAGCACATAGAACAGCTCCGCCTCCTGACGGTGTTCATGCTCGCCTATGCCCGCTCCCTTTTCCAAAGTGAGTACGCTTACAAGCCGGCAGCCCGACGGCAGCTCCTCAAACGGGTGCTCCAGCATTACCGTGCCGTTTCCGCCCCGCATGGCCTCCCGTTTTTCCGTTTTTGCGTTTTCCTTTTTGCAGATCATCAAAAATAACCTCCGCGGCTTTTGCCGCGCACCGAAATGTTTTCTTTTTGAGTTTTGTTTTTTCAAAGCGGCTGCGCCGACTTATCTCATGGCCTCAACGCGGATCATGCCGCCCAAGGACAGTCCGTCCACGGCGCTTATGCCCTCTATTGCCTTTTTCATGCTTTGCTCGCGGCAGCGGTGAGTGAGGAATATCACCGGCACCCGGTCGCCCTCTGCGCGCTCGCGCTTTTGTATCATGGAGGCTATGGAGATATCGCACGAAGCAAATATTCCCGCCACAGTTGCAAGCAGACCCGGCTTGTCAGGCGCCCATATGGAAACGAAGTATTCGCTTTCCCAATTGTTATTAAAGCCCTCGCGCGGCACATCGTCGCTGTTGCGGAAGGTGCAGTAGGAATGCTCCTTCTGCTTTGAAGCATATATGATATCGCTTACCACCGCGCTGCCCGTGGGCAGTGAGCCCGCGCCCTGACCGGAAAGCACCAGCTCGCCCAGCGCATCGCAGTCAAGATATACGGCGTTGGTGGCTCCGCTTATTGAAGAAAGCGGATGTCCGTCCGGAATAAAGGTCGGGTGAACCCTCACCTCAATGCCGTCCTGCCCCTTTTTGCCTATTGCCAGCAGCTTAAGGGTAAGCCCCAGCTCCTTGCCCACGGCAATATCCTGCTTTGTTACGGCGGTTATGCCCTCATGATATACCATGCCCACCGGCACCTTGGAATGAAAGGCTATGCTTGCAAGCAGGGAAAGCTTGTACGCGGCGTCCAGCCCCTCCACATCCAGCGTCGGATCCGGCTCCGCAAGCCCCGTGCGCTGTGCTTCCGCCAACGCCTCCTTGTAGCTTTTTCCCTCCTGCGTCATGGCGGAGAGAATATAGTTTGTGGTGCCGTTTATTATGCCCATTACTTTATTTATGCGGTTTGCCTGCATGGAGCAGTGCAGCGTGCGGATAATGGGTATACCCCCCGCCACGCTGGCCTCGTAATAAAGCCCCGCGCCGTGCGCCTTGGCCGCCGCCTCCAGCTCCGGCCAGCAATTGGCAAGCACCACCTTATTGGCGGTAACCACCGTTTTGCCGTTTTCCAGCGCGCGCAGTATATAGGTGCGTGCCGGCTCCGTTCCGCCCAAAAACTCCGCAACTATATCTATCTCCGGGTTATCCAGCACATCATCGGGGTTCTCCGTAAGTATGCTGCCGGGAATATCGCCCCTGCTTTTGTTCTTATTGCGCACAAGCGCCGCCGTTACAGTATAGCGCATGCCCTCGCGGTGCGTTATCACCTCCGCGTTGTCCCGCAGAATGCGATATGCTCCGCTGCCTACATTGCCCATGCCCAAAAAACCTATCTTAATTTCTGTCATGCCCGTTTTTCCTTTCCCGCCGCCGGCGGCCTGCATAATTACCGTGCTTGTGAAATTCTGTTCTGAACCCGAAGGTAACTGTTTATGTTTTTTCTGCCCGGCCCTAAGCCGTTTCAGCTGTTCATTTCGTATATCAGGCGCAGCCCCTCAAGGGTAAGCAGCGAATCCGCCGTGTCTATCGCCTTTGTTGCGCTGCCTATCACCCGGCTCATGCCCCCGGTTGCTATAACCTTTATATCCGGCTGCGCCATCTCCTGCTTAAAGCGGGAAATAAGATATTCCACCTGCCCGACATAGCCGTAGAGCAAGCCGGACTGCATGCTGGCCACGGTGTTGCGCCCTATCGGGCATTCCGTGCCGGAAAAGCTCAATCGGCTGCGCTGCTGATTTTATATTTGGCAGCTTGGCGGCCTTGCCCGCCAGCGCATCCAGCGCCAGCTTTACTCCGGGGCATATGGCCCCGCCCAGAAACTCGCCCTGCCCGCTTACTGCGCTTATAGTGGTGGCCGTGCCGAAATCCAGCACTATGCAGGGGCCGCCGTAGCGCCGGAAGGCGCTTACGCAGTCGCATATTATATCGCCGCCCAGCTCCCGCGGATTATCCAGCTTTATATTCAGCCCGGTGCGTATCCCCGGGCCTACCAGCATGGGCGTCTTATCAAGATAATGCGCCAGCATATGCTCAAGAGTGAAATTTATGCCCGGAACCACCGAGGACATTATCACACCGTCTATATCGCCGCGCTTAAGCCCGGCCGACATAAGCAGCGCCTGAAGCGCCACGCCGTATTCGTCGCCGGTCTTGCTGCGGTCCGTTGCCAGCCGCCAGGAATTTATCAGTCTGCCGCCGCTGAAGAGGCCCAGCTTTATATTGGTGTTGCCGACATCTATTGCAAGCAGCATCATTTTGCTTCCTTCCTTCCCTTTTGCTTGGAGGTAAACCTTTTAACGGGCAGACATACGGCAGGGGCGCATATTCCGGCCAGCACCGCCTCCGGGACTCCGTTTGTAAGCACCGTTCCGCAAAGGGCAAGCAATATCATGGCATAGGGCGTGTTCACCGCCACTGCATAGGACTGACCGAAAAACAGATATATTCCGCCCAACACCAAAACGGTATTGGTAAGCGAGCCCGCAACCGCAGCCGTCGCACAGGCCGCAATGCTTCTCCAGCTGTTCTTCTTGTCTGCCTTTTTAACCTCGGCCGCCGGCAATGCCGCGCCTTGGGGGAGATTCTGTACCGCTGCGGCAGCCTTATTCGCTTTTCTTTGGTTCACAATGCACATTCCCTTATACACCATGCCGGTCACGGTGCCGGTAAGCGCACGGGGAACAAGGCATATAACAAGGCTCCAGATATTCCCGTGGAAATCCCCCAATGAATAAAACGGGGAAAATACAAAGGCGGTAGCGGGGCTCGGCGGCATAAATGTCCACACTATAAGGCTGAAAACGCCGGTTATAAAGCCTATAAGCGTTCCCACCCCGGTGCCGAAAAGTACGGCGGATATAATAACCGGGATCATGGCAAGGGTCATTACTATCGGCCCTATTGCCGGCAGCGACCCCAGCGGCGTAAAGCAGAACACCGCCTCAATTGCAACAAGCAGCGCAAGCTGCACAAGAAACAGCGTGCGTTTACGCCTTTCCTGCGCCGTTACCGTGCGGCGCTGCGCCGGACGGCGGTATTTTTTTACCTCCGTGCTTTTGCCGTTCTCAGCCTTTGCGCCGGAGGCGTTCTCCGTTTTGTCATCGCCGGGGGTCTCCGCCGCGTCCTGCTTTGCAACGGCCGCAGAGCCGTTTTCCGTCTGCGCGCTCTGCTGCAAAGCCGTTTCTATTCTTTCGATGCTTTTGTTTTCGTTGTTTTCCATTTGCTCCTCCATTCGGGCTCTTTTTCGATGCCCCATATCGGTATTTTTTACGGCATCCCCGCGCATATCCGCGCGTTTTTGCAAAATGTCCGCTGATGTCGGGCTTTTGCGGCTGCCGATTTGATATATTATAATCCTATTTGTAAAATCACGCAACAAAAAGCAGAACGCCCGCCGGGTACAAATAGAAAAAAACGGGTCAAGCGACCCGTTTTGATCCTGATTCTTTGCTTATCTGTTCTGAATTAACTCCTTGACCTTGCTGGCCTTGCCCACTCTATCACGGAGATAATAAAGCTTGGCTCTGCGTACACGGCCACGGCGAGTAATCTCGATGTGGTCCAGCTTTGGCGAATGAACCGGGAAGGTACGCTCTACTCCTACGCCGTAGGAAATGCGTCTTACGGTGAAGGTCTCTCTGGAAGAACCGTTTCTGCGTGCAATAACGGTGCCCTCAAAGGCCTGCAATCTCTCGCGGGTTCCCTCAACGACCTTAACGAAAACCTTTACGGTGTCGCCAACCTTGAAATCAGGAATGTTGTCACGAAGCTGTTCAGCCTCGATGGCCTGGATGATTGTCATGATCCTTACTCCTTTCCCTCAAAGGCGTTCGTTCTTCCATTATAGCGCAAAGTTTCGCGCTACGGAACAGAGGACCGCCCGTACTGACTGATAGATTATAGCACAGTCCGCAATTATATGCAAGCACTATTTTTATGCCGCCATGCCCTTAAATACGGCATTGCAGCCCAAAAAGCCCTTATGCTTCCTTGCCGGCGCCGTGTTCCCCGGCGCCTTCGTCATCGCTTTTATCCTCGCGGTCTTCCTTTTTGCGGAACAGGCCGCCCGTTTCCTTCTCCTCCTGCTCCGGCTGGGGCTGGGGCGGCTTTACCTCCACCGATATTTCCTTTGTCATAACATCATCGGCCTTGGTTACGGTTATATGCAGGTTTTCATAGTCGAAGCTGTATCCGACCTCCGGGATATTCCCGCTTATTTCGGTAAGCCATCCGTTTACCGTGGAGGCATCCGTTTCGTCCTCATTCTCAATGGCAAAATACTCGCGGAAATCATCCACCGAGGCCGTACACAGCACGCGATAGGTGTTCTCGCCGGTTTTTACAAACTCGCTTACTTCCTCATCGCTCTCATCCCAGATCTCGCCCACCAGCTCCTCCAGAATGTCCTCCATGGTAACAATGCCCGCCGTTTCGCCGTATTCGTTTACCACCACCACCATATGGGTGTGCGAGGTCTGCATGTCCTTGAACAGAGAATCCAGCCCCACGCTTTCTGGCACAAACTCCGGCGCGTGCAGGATATCCTTTATCTCAAAGCCCGGTGTTCCCCTCTTTATAAGATAATCCTTGGTGTGAAGAATGCCTATGACCTTGTCGTTTTCCTCGTCAAACACCGGCATGCGGGAATAGCCCTCTTTTTCAATGCGCGCCATTATTTCCGCATCGGTGCTGTCCAGCGACACCCACACCATGGACTTGCGCGAGGTCATAACCTCCTCCGCCGTCATGCCGTCCAGCTTAAAGACATTCTTTATGTATTCTATGTCATGCTCGTCCAGCGTGCCCTCGTCCGCGCCCGCATCCAGCATAAGCACTATGTCCTCCTCGGACACCGGCTCCTCCTTTTCCCGCGGGTCAATGCCTATAAGGCGCAGCACCGCGTTGGTGGATACGGTAAGGAACCATATAATGGGGCGCAGCACCGCCGCCAAAAACGATATCACCCCGCAAACCGCGTTTGCAAGCTTCTCCTTGTGCTTCATGGCTATGCGCTTTGGCACAAGCTCGCCCAGAACAAGGGTGAAATACGAAAGTATTATGGTTATGACTATAACCGCCACGGTATTTACCGTGCCCTGATATTGCTGCGCTATGCCGAAGTCCCGGCATATTGTTTCCGAAAGCCTCTGAGCAAAGTTATCCGCCGCAAATGCCGAGCCCAAAAAGCCCGCAAGGGTTATGCCTATCTGTATTGTGGAAAGAAAGCGCGTGGGCTGCTCCACTATTTTAAGCATCTTTGCAGCCTTTTTGTCGCCGTCCTCCGCCATGGCACGAACCTTTTTTTCGTTAAGTGATATAACCGCAATTTCCGTTGCGGCAAAAAAAGCGTTTACTAAAATAAGTACAAGCTGCAGCAGCAGCTGTCTGACAATGTCCATATAAAAATGATAACCTCCGAATAATCCTGTTTTGTTTCAATTGCAGCTGCCGCCGTGTCAGTTTTTGTCCGGGAAAAACATTTCCCTTATAACACGGCGCCCGCGCTCCCTTAAAGCACATACCGGACTGCGGCGCATCATTTCTTCCTGCTCCCTACATCGGGGGGACGGATCCACAAAACCAACTCCTCTCGCACGACCTAAGCCGCGATATATTTATACAGTATAATATTATACACTCCTCCGGGCGAAAAATCAAGAGGAAAAATCATTTTGCCTTGATTATCACCATTTGTAAAATTTTATATGGAGTATTGACTTTGACCCGCAGCATCTGATATACTGTTAATAGGGGATATTATGCAAAAAGCATAACAAAACCAAATTATAATTAAAGGAGAGATACCAATGATCACAATGAAAAAAACAAAGGGTCTGCTGGCACTGGCAATAGGGGTTGCCATGTGCTTTGCCGTTTCGGCATACGCACTGACCGCGCCGCGGGATCCACAGGACAGCATTTCAGACAACGCTTCTGATGAACCGTTTTCCGAACTTCCCGCAAATGAAGATATTTTCGTTAATTCCTTTACTGATTACCCTGATATTGATGCTGTTAAGCAAGCCGCGCACACCGCTTATGCCGACAACGAAGCAAAAAAAATTGATTTTGTTAACGGAATACTGCGGGCCGTATGCAATCAGTCGGATTCCGTCAACAGGATTTACAGCAAAGAAATGAGCATTTGGGTGCCTTCCGCCATGCCGGAAAATCTGCAAATAAGCAAGATTCGCATAGCGAACTCGCGCGGTATGATATTTATAGCCTTTAATGACGAACAGGGAAATCCTGTCGCGGAGCTTTGTTCTCTTTACAGCTACGGCATTGATGAGCTCAAAGAAAAGCTTGAAAGCGACGGCATTGATTATAACGGTCAGCGCTATATTATCAACTGCGATTTTACCTCTGTGGGCGAAACACTCTGTTTTGTCCCCTATTACCGGATGAGCTGCAAGCAGAATGTGCAGTGGCTGCAAAACGGCAGACACTATAAAATGCGCATATACAACGGCAGCTATACCGAGCAGGAGCTGCTTGATATGTGCAGCCTTACCCGGATAGACTTCTGATCCTTCCCGTTCCCTCATGCAGGGGCCAAAGGCACAAAAAGGGCCGCTTTTGCGGCCCTTTTTTACGCTTTTATCAAGCGCTTTATTCTGCATCCTGCCCGTTTAAGCGGCGCACCGCATTAACTATATCCTGCGGCTCCTTTGCAATAATGCAGGCATTGTTTTCCCTAAGCTCCCGCTCCGTGCGGAAGCCCCAAAGCACGCCCGCCGTGGTCATGCCCGCAGCGGCGCCCGTCTGCATATCGGTATCGGTGTCCCCCACATACAGGCATTCCTCCGGGGCAACGCCCATGGCTTTTGCGGCCAAAAGCGCGCCGTCCGGCGCAGGCTTGCGGGGCAGCTCTTCCCTTTTGCCCAGCACAAAATCAAAGGGGATATCAAAAAGCGCGGGCACCACCTTCTGCGCCGCCGTATCGGGCTTATTGGAAAACACCGCCGTTTTTATACCCATGGCGCGCACCTGACGCAGCATTGCTTCTATGCCCGGATACGGCTTTGTAAGATACATTGTGTTTGCAAGGTACATTTCGTTAAAATCCGCCAGCATTTTTTCCACCGTCTGCTTATCGGGCTCTTTGCCGCGCAGAAGCAGCATCTGCTCCATAAGCACCGTTGCCCCCCGCCCCACAAGATAGCGGAAGCGCTCCGTTTCTATCGGCGCAAGCCCTATATGCTCAAGCGTCTTATTGGAAAAATACGCAAGTGTATTCAGTGTGTCGGCAAGGGTGCCGTCCAGATCAAATATAACCGCCTTGATCATCTGCTTCTTCCCAAAGCCCTTTCCAGCTTCTTTTTTATCCTTTGCAGCGCGTTATCCACGCTTTTGGGCTGCGCGCCCGTCTGCTTTGCAATATCGCGGTAGCTGTATCCCGAAAGATAAGCCTCCAGCACCTGCTTTTCAAAATCCGAAAGCACGCGCTCAATTTTGCCGGTTATCACCGTATATTCCTCACGGCTTATAAGCAGCGTCTCCGGGTCGTCCAGCCGGCTGCCCCCCAGCACATCCATAAGCGTGCGCTCGGAATCCTCCTGCACGGGCTTGTTAAGGGAAACATAGGTGTTCAGCGGGCTGTGCTTAAGGCGTGATGCACCTTTGAGCGCGCTTATAAGCTGGCGCCTTATGCACAGCTCGGCAAAGGAATAAAACCCGGCGTTTTTTTCCGGATCATAATCCCGCACCGCCTTGAACAGCCCGAACATTCCCTCCTGAATAAGGTCCTCGGTTTCCGCCCCCATAATAAAGTATGCCCGGGCCCTTGAGCGCACAAGGTCCTTATATCGCGTTAAAATCAGCTCAAGGGCGGCATCGTCGCCCTTCTGAGCCAGCTGCACTATGCGGTTTTCCTCCATTGAGCACAAATCCGCCTGTGTCAAACCCTTATCCTTTCTCGCAGTATCCGTCCCGCTGACGCACCGCCTCATACATGATAACAGCCGCAGCCACCGCCGCATTGAGGGAATCTATTCCTCCCTTTACCGGCAGGGAGATTATCCTGTCGCAGCTCTTGCGCACAAGCTGACCCAATCCCGGCCCCTCCGCACCTATAACTATGCCGATAGGCCCCCGAAGGTTAGTGCGCGTTGCTGGCTCTCCGTCCATTGCGGCGCCGAATATCCATACGCCCTGCTTTTTAAGATACTGCACGGTCTGGGCGATGTTTGTCACCTTTGCCACCGGCATATATTCAATTGCTCCCGCGCTGGCCTTTGCAACCACCGGGGTAAGCCCCACCGCGCGCCGCTTGGGTATTATTACCCCGTGCGCTCCCGCGCACTCCGCGCTTCTTATAATGGAGCCGAGGTTCTGCGGGTCGGTTATGCCGTCCAGAATGATTATAAACGGATCCTCCCCCTTTGCCTTTGCTCTTTCCAGAATGTCGTCCACGGTGCAGTATTCCTTTGCCGCCACAAAGGCGATTATTCCCTGATGCGCCCCCGTTTGGCTGAGCTTATCAAGGCGTATGCGGTCCACCTCCTGCACCAGAACTCCGTTTTTGCGTCCCTGAGCCGCGATTTCCCTTACGCTGCCGTCGCCGGGGCCGTTGGAGATAAGTATCTTTTCTATCTCGCGCCCCGCCTTTATCGCTTCCTTAACGGCATTGCGCCCCTCAAGAATGTTTTCCGCCTCCTGCGCGCTCTGCTCCTGTTCAAAGAAGGTCTCTTTGTCGTAAGCCTCCCGCTGACGGCGGAAGCTTTCATTCTCCCGCGCGCTGCGGTATTCCTTTTTGGCGAAGGAGTCATTTTCAAAGCTGCTCCGGCTTCTGTTTTGTTTTCCTTCAAACCGTCCGCTGCTTTTTTCACCGTGAGCGTTCGTTTGGCCGTGCGCATATCCGCCGTGCTTTTTATATCCGCCGGTCTGCCCGCCCTTTTTGTCAAAGCCCGAATGCCCGTTTGCTTCATATCCGCCCTTGCCGCGGGCGCCGTTTTTTCCGCCGCGCGACTGCGCGCGTCCGTTATTGTATGCCATCTGATCTCCGTGCCGCCCGTTTTGCGGCGGCTTCCCTTTCCGTATTTATCCTTGTGTTTCCGTCTGCTGCTGCGCGCACGCCTTTGCTTCGGTCTTGCCCTCGCATTCGCCGTCATCCTGCCGCGTGCCGGTAAGTATCCTTTCCATAAGCTCATCCAGACGCTCAAGCTGCCCGGTAAGAAACAGGTATCCCACCAGCGTTTCCAATCCCGTAGCGCTGCGGTAATCCTTCACCCCGGCGTTTTTGGGCACCGTTGTGGGCTTTGTATTGCGCCCCCGCCTGTATATGTACTCTTCCTGCGGTGTAAGCTGCGCCTCTATTGCAATAAACGCCTCCGCCTGAGCGTGCGCCGAAACAAACTTTACGGCCTCTCGGTGCAGCATATGCGTATTAAGCCCGCTTGCGCGCACATACTCCCGCACATACAGGTCAAATACGCTGTCCCCCACAAAGGCCAGCGCCAGCGGCTTTTCCTGCACGGCCTTTTCCGGGGTCAGCTCCGAAGCGCGAAGGGCAAGCTTCAGCATTTGGTCACCCTGCAATAGCGCGCATAGGCCTCGTCCCACGCCTGCTTATCCTGGGGCAGATACTCCCCGGTGTCCACGGAAGCGCGCACCACCTCGCGCAGCTGAGCCACATCCTTTATGCTGCCCTCACCCAGCGCCTGAATCAGAATATTGCCCATGGCGGTGCCCTCCGCAGGCCCTGTTACCACCTTGCGGCCTATGGCGTTTGCCGTCATGCGGTTAAGCAGCAGGTTCTGGCATCCTCCGCCCACTATATGCAGCACATCTATTCTCTTGCCCGTTATTTTTTCAAGGTCATCAATGGCCTCGCGGTATTTCAGTGCAAGGCTCTCATACGCCGTGCGGATAACCTCTCCGCGGGTAAGCGGCACCTCCTGCCCGGTTCTTTCGCAATAGGCGCGTATGCGCTCCTCCATGCCTACGGGAGCCACAAAGCTCTTATCGTCGGGGTTAATAAAGCACTTGAACGGCTGCGCCTCCTGCGCCAGCTTCACCATATCCGGGAAGGAGAGCTTCTCGCCCGCACGCTCCCAGTCCGCCCGAAGCTGCTGAATTATCCACAGCCCCATTATATTGCTTAACAGATCGTACCGTCCGCCGATAGCGCCCTCGTTGGAGAAATTACGCTCATATGTAACATCATTTACCACGGGCTTGTCCACCTCTATGCCCAGAAGCGACCATGTTCCGCTGGAAAGAAACGCCCAGTTTTCCCCCTGCGCCGGCACTGCCGCGGAGGCGGCGTTTGTATCGTGCGATGCCACAACATACACCGGAGTAGGCTCCAGCCCGCACTCCTTGCACACCGAGGGCAGCAGCATGCCGCGCAGCGTTCCCGGCTGCTCGATACGCCCGAATATTCTTCTGGGGAAGCCCATCGCCTTTATGATATCCTCCGACCAGTCGCCGGTTTCCGGGTCTATCATCTGGCTTGTTGTGGCCTCGCAGAATTCCGTACCCTTGTTGCCCGTAAGGAAATAGGCAAACAGGTCCGGAATAAACAGCAGCTCCTGCGCGCCCTCCAGCGCCGCGCTTGAAGCAAGCTTCATGGCAAGCAGCTGATTGAGCGTATTGAAAAATTCAAAGGATACGCCGCTGTGGCGGAATATCTCCCGGCGGGGCATAAGCTTCTGCGCCTGCTCCATCATGCCGTCCGTTCTCTTGTCACGGTAGTGATACGGCGCTCCCAGCAGCTCGCCGTCCTTGCCCAAAAGCCCGAAATCCACGCCCCAGGTGTCAATGCCTATGCCGTCCAGCTTGCCGTAGCCCATGTTGGCATATTTGATAAGCCCCTGCTTGATTTCAAAAAACAGGCGGAAAATATCCCAGTGATAGTGCCCGCATATCTCCACCGGATCGTTTGAAAAACGGTGAATTTCCTCCATTGTAAGTTTGCCGTTCTCCAGCCTGCCCAAAATAGCGCGGCCGCTGCTTGCGCCGAAATCAAATGCCAGAAATTTCTTCTCCATATCCTCCACCTGCTCTGCCCCTGCGGGCATCCTTTCCTTTTGTTTTAATATTTTTATTTGCTTTGGTAACCTTAGCCGTCAGTTTATCCCTTTTTACCGCTTGTCCTGCTCCCGGGGCACAGCTTTGCCGTCCCGCTTCTTTTTGCTTCCCAAGGACAGGCGTGATTCCTTCCCCGCCGCTATCCTTGCAATGTTTGAGGAATGCTTGATTATAACGGCAATACACACCGCCGCCATGGCAAGAACGCAAACCAATCTCTGCCTTGGCGTTATGCCCTCCGTATAGGAAAAGCCAAGCGTAGCCACGGGCACCGCCACCGCCGCGCACACAGACCCCAGCGAAACCATGCGCGAACAAACCGTCGCTATTATAAACACCCCAAGACAGGAAAGCGCCACACGCCAGTCCAGCATAAACAGCACGCCCAGCGTGGTGCTTACGCCCTTGCCGCCTCGGAAGGAGAAAAACACAGGGAACATATGCCCGAAAACACAGGCCATTCCGCTTATCGCCGCCACCTCGCGCGCGCCGTCCCCTCCCGGAACAAGGTAAGATGCCGCCGCTCCCGCCGCAGCCACCGCCGCAAGCCCCTTAAGCACGTCGCACACAAAGGTGCAGCCTCCCAGCACTGGCCCGAAGGTTCTTAACACATTCGTAGCCCCAGCATTGCCGCTGCCGTACTTGCGTATATCTCTCCTGCGGGCAATCGAGGAAAAAATAATGGCAAAGTTGACGCTGCCCAGAAGATATGCAAACGCCGCCGTTATCAGCAGTACCCACCAATAGGCGGATATAAAGCCCGCCCAGTTATATGTCATCGTGATATTCTCCATTTCAGCCTTCCCCGCGGTTTGCTGCCGCTTCGTGCAAAAATTCCGTTCCCGCCGCCCTGCGATTCTCCGCCGCGCCTTTTTTCAAAAAATATCCGTTTGAACCTGCGCCGCCGATTTCCTCGCGCTCCCGCCCTTACCAGTTGTCGCTGCCGTCCCTGGGAACTACCGCCTCAA
>ERZ780167.1697-NODE-1697-length-18618-cov-6.409578_pt1 | contig 18618 bp, 26 predicted proteins | sample MGYA00510982_ERZ780167 | MGnify/ENA primary metagenome ERZ780167 (study PRJEB29588, sample SAMEA2146107) | human gut metagenome | biome: human gut; feature: human-associated habitat; material: faeces | place: Denmark | collected 2008/2010 ... | reverse complement strand
CCAGTGACCCCCTGCTTGTAAGGCAGGTGCTCTAACCAGCTGAGCTATGCTCCCGCTTCAGCCGCTCCATTCGTAACGACAGGGCTTATTATACCGAAAACAAGTCCTGTTGTCAACACCAAAAATCATATTTTACCAATTATTTTTTCTTCTCCAGGTCATCGATCAATTGCTGCAGCTCCGGGCCGTCAAACCTGTATACCGCGTCACAGAACTGGCAGGTCATCTGGCAGGAGCCCTGCTCGGCGAGAATGTTCTTCAGCTCCTCTGCGCCCAAGGAAATGAGGGCCCGCTCCACACGCTCACGGCTGCAGTAGCACTTGTATTCCACCGGGTCGGACTCCAAAATCTTTACATCGAAGTCGGACAAAACGGTTTTCAGCAGATGCTCCGGATCCGGGTCCTTGTCCAAAATGGCGGACACATTTCCCGCCGCCAGGACGCCCCCCTCCACCTTGGTGATGGTGTCCTCGTCGGCACCGGGCATCAGCTGAATGAGATAGCCCCCGGCGGCCCGGACGCTTTGGTCCCGTTCAATGAGCACTCCCAGCCCGCAGGCCGTGGGGATCTGCTCTGACTCCACAAAATACCCGGCAATGTCCTCGGCAATCTCGCCGCCCAGCAGGTCCACGGTGCCAACATAGGGCTCCTTCATGTTCAGGTCTTTAATAACGGTCATGGTGCCGCCCTGGGCGCCCACCGCCGTGCCCACATCCAGCTTACCGTCGGGCCGCAGGGGCAGGTCCACCTGAGGATTGGTCACATAACCCCGGACATTCCCCGCCGGGTCGGACACAGCCAAAATCGTGCCCAACGGTCCGGTACCTTTGATTTGCAGGGTAAGGCTGGCGCCCTGGCCCTTCAGGGCGTTGCCCATCATAGCGCAGCCGGCCAAAGTACGGCCCAAAGCCGCCGTGGCCACCGGCAGAGTCTTGTGGATCTGCCGGGCGCGCTCGGTAAGATCGCGGCTGCTGATGGCTGCCGCCTGGACCAGGCCATCGGAGGTGATGGCTCTGACAATTCTATCACTCATAGCTTGAAAATTCCTTCTTTATAATATGGCATGGGGCGGGTCGTCAGGTGCATCGGCCCCTACGGGTGCAGACCAATATGTGCACCCATGATTCACAGCGGGATGCGGTCACCCCGCCCCGCAAAAAATCACTCTCGCGTGCAGCAGAAATAAATTCGCTGCTCGCCGTCCTTAGGCCGGCGCAGCCGGCAGTCGCCGTACACGCGGATGTTTCCGAATCCGGCCTCCCGGAGCCAGCCGGCCAGCTCCTCCGGGGCATAGTACCGCTGCCGGTGCAGCTCGGTATCCCGGCGGTAGCGCCCGTCCGTCCCTTTGCGGAACAGATCCACCCAATACGAGCAAATGCTCCGCCGAAACTCCGTGCGCCACACGCAGTAGCTCTCCTCCGTTTCATCCAAAAACACCTGGCCGTCCAGGCTCTGAAACTTATCCAGGGTGTTCACATCGAAAATGAGCTCTCCGCCCGGGGCGATGAACAAATGCAGCCGCTGAAAGGTCCGCTGCACATCGGAGGGAGAGGTGAGGTAGTTGAGGCTGTCCAGGCAGCAGATGGCGGCGTCCACGGTGCCGTACAGGTCCAGCCTGGGCATGGACTGGTGCAGGAAGATGGGCGCGATGCCCTCCACGCTGCCGCTTTTCATCATGGCGGCGGCCAGCATCTCCTCGGAGGCATCCGCGCCGATCATCTCGTAGCCCCGGCCGGTGAGCAGCCAGGTCATGGTGCCGGTGCCGCAGGCAAGATCCAGCACCGTGTGTACCGGGATGCAGCTGCGGGCAAAGAGCTTTTCCAGATAGTCCGCCCGCTTTTCATACGCCACATCCCCGGTGAGGGAGTCGTAGGCCCCGGCCAGGCCCTGGTATGCGTTCATTCCTCGCCGCTCTCCTTCATCTTCTCCAGAATGCTCTCATAGCCCCCGGCTCCATTGAGGAGGGACCGATTCACCCGGCTGATGGTGGCGCTGGAGGCCCCGGTCTTTTCCAATATCTCGTTATAAATCATGCCATTATTCAGCAGCGTAGCCACCTCAAAACGCTGCTCCATGGAGCGCATTTCGGAGATGGTACATAGATCCTGGAAAAAGTTGTAGCACTCCTCCTCGGTCTCCAGCTTCAAAATGGCCTTGTACAGCAGGTCACTCTTCTGTTTGGTGGCAATTTTCGACTTGGCAGGATGCAGCATGGCGTTCGCCCTCCTTTATAATTCCCTTTCATTTTACCATTTTAGTTTGTGAAAGTAAAGCACCGAGGGCAAAATAATTCGTAACAAATTTGTAAACTTTGTGAAATTACCCTTTACCTGTCGGGTGTTTTCCTGTAAAATAATGCAGATGAAAACCCCCATAGAAATCGAGGCTATACTATGAGTTTCTTCCAGAAAATGGGTAACGCATTTTCCCGCTTTATGTACGGACGCAACGGCGTCGATTCGCTGGGCTGGGCCTCTTTGGTGGCCGTCCTGCTGCTGGATACGGCGGAGCTGATCGTCCGCAGCAAGAACGAGACGGCCCAGACGATCCTGGCCACAGCAAGCTTTCTCCTGATGGTGTGGACCCTGTTCCGTATGTTTTCCAGGAATCTTCCCAAGCGCCGCAGCGAAAACGCCTGGTTCCTCACGAAAATCGTGAACCCCTTGAAAAGCCAGCGGGCCCGCAGCAAGGATAAGGACCACAAATACTTCACCTGTCCCCAGTGCCGCACCGTCTGCCGCGTCCCTCGGGGTAAGGGAAAAATCATCATCACCTGCCCCAAGTGCGGCACCTCTATCCATGGGAAAACCTGAGCTTTTCATCCACTCCTGACCTGTGATTTTGAAAAAGCTTTTTGACCTGCCGCTTCTGCATCGGCTACGCTTTATTTGCAGCTCTCACCTCCGGGTGAGGGCTGTTTTTTTTGCAGAAAAATACCCCGGCAAATAGCTGAATTTGCCGGGATATTCCTGCATTTAGATTTCCGTGGTGAAGGACGGCCTTCCTTGCCGTTACCGCAAATTCTACCACTTTATCGACAGTCTGTAGAACTTTTACACACTCAGTTGGTCGTCCAGCACCAACCCGGGGTTATGCTTGGTGAGGAAGCCCAACGACCATGCGCCGCAGTAGGCGATGAAGTAGCGGTCCCGAAGGTCCTGCAAAACCCGGGAGTCGGTACACAGGGTCATGTCCCGGTAGTCACCCTCATAGCCCTTAATGCGGATCAGATGGCTGTACGGCAGTCCCTCCATCCGCAGCTCCACGCCGTATTCACTGCGCATACGGTACTCAAACACATCAAATTGCAGGGGGCCTACCACGCCTACCACGATGTCCTCATAGCCGCTGCCGGGGAACTTAAAGATCTGTATGGCACCCTCCTGGGCAATCTGCTGCACGCCCTTAATAAACTGCTTGCGCTTCATGGTGTCCTTGGGGGACACGGAGCGGAACATCTCCGGCTCAAAGGACGGGATGCCGGAGTAGCGGAACTTCTTACCAGGCACCGTAACGGTATCGCCGATGGAGAAGATGCCCGGGTCGAACACGCCGATAATATCACCGGCATAGGCCTCGTCCACAATCTCTCGCTCGGCAGCCATCATGGCCTGGGGCTGCGACAGGCGCATTTTTTTGCCCGACTGCACATGGTAATACTCTGCCTCTCGCTCAAATTTTCCGGAGCAGATACGCATAAAGGCCAGGCGGTCCCGGTGAGCCTTATTCATGTTGGCCTGAATTTTGAACACAAAGGCGGAGAAATCCGGAGAGAAGGCATCCACCAGGCCCTCGTCGCTTTGGCGAGACAGAGGCGGTGGGGTCATACGCAAAAAGGACTCCAAAAACGGCTCCACGCCGAAATTCGTAAGGGCCGAGCCGAAGAATACAGGGGAGAGCTTGCCGCGCTGCACAGCCTCCAGGTCAAATTCCGCCCCAGCGCCCAAAAGCTCCACATCGTCCCGGAGGATGTCCGTGAGCTTCTCGCCGATAAGCTCCGGCAGGGCGGGATCATCCAGCTCCGCCTCGGTGACGGCGGCTTTTTGGGCGTGACCCGCATCGGTGAAGTGAAGGATGCGCTTTTTCTCTCGGTCATACACCCCCTTAAACTCTCTGCCGCAGCCGATGGGCCAGTTCATGGGATAGGTGGCGATCCCCAGCTCCCGCTCTACCTCCTCGCACAGCTCCAGTGGGTCCCGGGTCTCCCGGTCCATCTTGTTCACAAAGGTGAAAATGGGGATGTGCCGCAGGGCGCAGACCTTGAAGAGCTTGCGGGTCTGGGGCTCCACACCCTTGGCCCCGTCAATGACCATCACCGCACTGTCGGCAGCCATGAGGGTGCGGTAGGTATCCTCGGAAAAGTCCTGGTGGCCGGGGGTATCCAGGATGTTGATGCAGAAGCCGTTGTGGCGGAACTGCATCACCGATGAGGTAACGGAAATACCGCGCTGCTTCTCGATTTCCATCCAGTCGGAGGTGGCGGCTCTGGCCCGCTTGCCCTTGACCTCGCCCGCCTGGGCGATGGCCCCGCCATAGAGCAGGAATTTCTCCGTTAATGTAGTCTTACCGGCGTCCGGGTGGGAAATAATCGCAAAGGTCCGCCGCCGGGATATTTCTTCTTTCAATGAGGCCATAGTTTCCTCCTCCTAAGTAAAACGCAGAATCTTAATTATTATATACAAAACCGGGAGAAAAGTCTATAAATCTTCGAAAATTTTTCCCGACTCGAAGCATCATTTTGCAAAAAACACCGTTCGATGCATTCAGGGTGCAGCGAACGGTGAAGGTTCAGTCCAGCCAAGGGGCGTACTCCTCGAAGCCAAAGAGCAAATTCTCCCGGCTGTGGCAGTCGGAGGAGAGGATGCGCTTGATGCCCCGGCGGCGCAGCTCCTCCAGGATCCACCGGGCGGGATAGGGCTCCGTGCGGTAGCCCCGGGAGATGGCGCCGGTATTGATTTCAAATACCACCGGGGCAGCGCTCAAGGTATCCAAAGCCCGGAGAACAGCCCGGCGGTAGCGGGGATGGTCAGTGGAAAAAAGCGCATCCGCCTCATTGAACTTGGTCACCAGGTCAAAGTGTCCCACCACCCGGCAGCGGGTTTTTTCGTAGACCCGGGTCAGGGTATCAAAATAGTCCTCCGTGAAGGCATACCAGTCCCCGCCGTAGTGCTGCTGCACCGCTTGTTCCTGGGCAGCCCGGGAGGCATCCACAGGCAGATATTCGCCATCCTTATACAGGTAGTGGACGCTGCCGATAACATAGTCATACCCCTCCGTGGAGGCAGGGGAATAAAAATCCTGCTCTATGCCTAGGTAAATACGGATCTGCCCTGCGTATTTTTCCTGCAGCCGACGAATTTCGGCCTTATATTCCTCCGTCCCCGCCGGGGACATACAGTAGTCCCCGTCATAGGGGGCGTAGGCGTGGCCGCTGAAGCCCAGGGCCGGGCAGCCCAGGCGCAAGGCCTCCTGCACCAGGTCCTCCGGGCGGTCCTTGCCGTCGCAGAGGCAGGTGTGGGTATGAAAATTAGAAAACTGCTCAGCCATGGTTATAGATCTTCTTATCAATGGCATAAATTTTCCCGCTAAAGGTGCCTGCGGGCGTATTCTCCAGATTCTCCGTGTAAATTTCCATACGGCTGTCGATGAGGTCCAGGTAGCTCAAAAGCTCCGCTTCAATGCACATAGGCCGCACCGCCGCGCCGAATTCCGGCTCACCGTGATGGGAAAGGATCATGTGCTGCAGCAGCACAGACTTCTCCTCCGGCGTTCCCAGGGCAGCCGCCGCCCGGCTCACGGCCTCGGCGCCCAGGACCAGGTGTCCCAGAAGCTGCCCCTTCACCGAATACTCCGCCACCAGGCCCAGAGGCGAGGTGACAAACTCCTCGCACTTGCACAGGTCGTGAAGCAAAGTGCCCGAAAGCAGCAGGCTGCGATCCAGTGCCGGATAAAGCTTGGCGTAGAAGCAGGCGGCCCGGACCATGTAGGCTGTGTGCATAAGCAACCCTCCCACAAAGCCGTGGTGCATACTCTTGGCCGCCGGAATGAGCCGAAACTGTTTACCATAGCGGCTCAGCATCTCCTGACAGAGAGCCCGGTAGTCCTCATCCTCCATGGAATTCACCGTTTCCTTCAGCCACTCCCAGGTCTCGTCCATCTGAATGGGCGCCGTGGCCACCAGGTCGCTGACCCGGTAGTCATCATTCTCCTCCGCCAGACGGATACGGTGAACCGTCACCTGGGGCGCCCCCCGGTACTCGGAGGCCAGACCCGCGATCCAAGCCACCTTACCCACATCGCTCTGGCTGATGGGTCCCGTGTAGTCCCACACCTGGGCCGTGACCGAGCCGCTGCGGTCCACCAGGTTCAGCGTCAGGAAGGGCTTTCCCGCCGCCGTGGTGCGCTGGGCAATGTTCTGCAGAATGTAATACCCCTCAAACCGGTCTCCGTTGTTCATATCGTGTATCAGCATTATTCTCTCTCCTTTTCTTACATCCACATGGCAAAGGGCCGCAGCACAGTGCCCAGTAGTCTTACATACCATTTACGCTCTCTCCAGCCCTGCAGCGTCACTCGCTCGCTCTGGGCCATGACCCGGTCCATATCCTCCTGCACCGCCGTCACGGCGCTGCCGGAAAACAGCACGCCGCATTCAAAATGCAGCTGAAAGCTTCGGTAGTCCATATTCACGGAGCCCACGAAGCCCACATCCCCGTCGGCTACCACGGATTTCGCGTGCAGCAGGCCGGGTGTATAGGTAAATATCTTTACATCATGCTCCAGCAGCTCGCCGAAATAGGACAGGGCCACCATGTAGGCAAATTTGTGGTCCGGGATGCCCGGGAGCATCAGGCGCACATCCACACCGCTGTCTGCGGCGATGCAGAGCGTGCGGATCATGGGCTCGTCAATGGCCAGGTAGGGGGTCGTGATCCAGATATAGCGATTGGCATTGGAAATAAGCTGCTGAAAAGTGTCCTCAGCGGTGTTGACCGGGTTATTGTCCGGGCCGTCCACCAGGGGCTGACAGAATTCGCCACCTTCCGGAGCGGTACGGGGCCGATAGCTGTCCCAAGACTCCCGCAGCTCGCCGCCCATACGCAGCCACAGATACATAAACTGTCGGGTTAAGCCCCAGGCCCCCTCCCCTTCCAGGCGGATGCCGCAGTCCTTCCAGTAGCCAAAGCGGACGATGAGATTGGCGTATTCATCGGCCAGATTTGCCCCGCCGGTGTAGGCGATGTCCCCGTCGATGACGGCTATTTTCCGGTGGTCACGATAGTTGAAATACAGGCGGTTTACATAGCGGTGGACGGGGTTGAACATCTGCACCCACACACCCCTTTTGCGCAGGGCGCTGATCTCCTCCGGAGGCATGGTCATCATGCTGCCGAAGTCATCCAGGATCAGGTTCACCTCCACCCCGGCGGCAGCCCGCTCAGTGAGAACAGTGCAGATGCGGTCCCAAATTTCACCCTCAGAGGCGATGTAATACTCCAGGAAAATAAAGCGCCGGGCTGTTTTCATCCGCTCCAGCAGATCCTCCAGGTATTCCTCGCCTGTGGGGAAATAGGTCATATCGGTGTTTTCAAACAGGGGCATATCCTGCCGCCGCAGGTACGCCGCCAACCGCCCCCACCGGGGCCAGCGGGCCGAAAGGTTCTCCTGGGCGCTTTCGCTGCGCCGCTTCACCTCCTCCGTCTCCGGAGGCATGGGGATGGGCTTCAGATCCAGCTTCTTTTTAACCTGGTTTCCGTTCCAGAGGAAGTACAGTATCAGCCCCACAACGGGGACCAGCATAATGAGCACGATCCAGCCGGGCTTATAGGTGCTGCTGCCCGCCCGCATATAGATGCGCACCACACACAGCACCGCGATTATCTCCAGCACGGAGTAGCCGATGTACATTTTCTGCCGGAGCACTTGGGTCAGAGCGATGACCAGCGCAATTTGCAGCAGCAGCAACACCGCCACCAGCGCCAGGCGCAGGGCGGCCGCTATCCGTTGCTCTGTTTTCCGCTGAATATGTTTCATGGCGGCATCCTTTCTTTTTGAAAATATGGGCAGGACTGCTCTTGCTGGGCAGTCCTGCCGAAAAAAGGTTCAGCGCTTAGCGCGCAGCAGGTCCTGCTGGATCTGCCACAGCTTTCGGGAGAGGTCCACATAGTATTTGTGGGGATAGTCGAAGCGCTTCACCTCGTCCCAGAGGGTATCCACCTGCTGGCGGCAATACTCCCGAATTCGCTCCAGAGAGGGGCGCTCATACACGCACTTACCCCCCAGGAAAATGGGCACCTGCAGCTCCCGGGCGGTAAAGTTATACACGGTCTTGGTCTTCCAGGTAGCCTCAGGGTCAAAAAGCTCCATGTCGACGGTGTCGTCCACCTGCTCGTCATACACGGTCATGTAGTCGGCAATGGCCTTGCCGGTGTCGCGGCCATAGAAGCGGTAGAGCTTCTTAAAATGGGGCACGGTGATCTTGCCCACATTTTCGCTGACCTTGATTTTGGGGATAATGTTCCCCTCCTCGTCCTCCACAGCGGCCAGCTTGTACACGCTGCCGAACACCGGCTCGCTCCTGGCGGTGATCATCCGCTCACCCACGCCGAACATATCGATCTCCGCCCCCTGGATCAGCAGATCCTGAATCAGATACTCGTCCAGGGAGTTGGAAACGGATATTTTACAGTCGGTCCAGCCGGCATCGTCCAGCATTTTCCGGGCTTGGCGGCTGAGATAGGTCATGTCGCCGGAGTCCAGACGAATGCCGCACTTGGTGATGCCCAGGGGCTTTAAGACCTCGTTAAAGGCGCGGATGGCGTTGGGCACGCCGGACTTCAGGGTATTGTAGGTATCCACCAGGAGGGTAGCATTGGTGGGATAAATCTCGCAATAGGTCTTGAAGGCCTCGTACTCTGAATTGAACATCTGCACCCAGGCATGGGCCATAGTGCCCCCGGCGGGGACACCGTACATCTCATCGGAGATGGTGCAGGCAGTGCCGTGGCAGCCGCCGATATAGGCAGCCCGAGCACCTACGATAGCCGCATCCGCACCCTGGGCCCGGCGGGAGCCGAACTCCAGCACCGTGCGGCCACGGGCAGCCCGCACGATGCGGTTGGCCTTGGTGGCAATAAGGCTCTGGTGATTGATGGTAAGAAGCGTAAAGGTCTCAATGAGCTGGGCCTCAATGGCCGGAGCGCGCACCGTGACCAAGGGCTCCCGTGGAAAGACCGGGGTGCCCTCGGGGATGGCGTAAATGTCGCCGGTAAAGCGGAAATTCTCCAAATAGGTCAGGAAGCCCTCGTCAAAAAGCTTGCGGCCCCGGAGATACTCGATGTCCTCCTTGGTGAAGTGGAGATTTTCAATATAGTCAATGAGCTGCTCCAATCCCGCCACGATGGCAAAGCCGCCCTTATCCGGTACAGAGCGGAAAAACACATCGAAATAGGTGATACGATCCTTGTAGCCGTTTTTGAAATAACCGTTGCCCATGGTCAGCTCATAAAAATCGCAGAGCATGGTCATGTTCAGTTTTTCCTCAGTTTTCATTTCATACCTCAACATCGTTATGTAATAGGGGTAAACTCAATTTATTATAGCACCGTTGGATGGTTTTATCAACAGGAAAAGAGGAAGGGGCTATCTAAAATCTGATGTGGGATTTTTTTGTTTTAGAGTTTTTGAGAAAGGGGATTGCTCTAAAGTTTTTTGTGGGTTTCCTGCGTTCAGCACATCGTGGAGAAAGGCGGTCGCTGTAAAGTTTTTTGTGGGATTTCGCAGAAGAATGTAGTTTCCCCCCAAAAACACCTCCATCTTGAGTGTGACCTCACAGGGGCATCTTTCTATAATTCGCTGTTGTTGAATTGCCTTCGAGTTTGTCGAAAAGAATTTGCAAAACCTACTTAACCACACGAAAAACGCAATGCAAAAAGTAAATTGCTTTACTTTGCGCTGTTTTTCTTACATAATAGTAGACAAGAAGCAAGGTCGTAGTAAATTCTTTTCAGTGAGGGAGTTGGTGCTGACCATGAGCATAGGAAATCAAATATCAGCAATTCGTAATGAGCAGCAATTAACGCAAGAACAGTTTGGTGAGTTATTCCATGTTACAAGACAGACGGTTTCGAATTGGGAAAATGAAAAGAGTTATCCGGATTTACAGATTCTCATAGCAATAAGCAATCAATTTAATGTATCGCTTGATACATTACTGAAGGGGGATTCCAAAATGGTAGAAGCTATTGACAAGGAGCGCGTATTGGGAAAAATAAAGCATGAGAAATCACTCGTAGGCTTCTTTACGAGTGCTGGTACAGGACTTGTTGCCTCTTGCTTTCTCTCGTCAGCGTCAACAATTAGGACTGTAGTAATGATTGTTGGCTTTGCCATGATAGGCATTGGTTGGTATAAAAGGGCTAAATCCGATAAAGAAGTGTTTAAGTATATGGAGGAGCGCGGACAGGAGTGACTTTATATGAGCATTTCTCTACTGTGCCATTAAAAAGATGCCCCTGTGAGGATTGACCTCACAGGGGCTTTCTTATTTTCTCAGGCGCTGAGAGTGCCGTTTCGTAGTGCCTCCACCAGCAGCAGCACTTGCCATTTGGGGATGGTGTACTCGTTGCCATCCAGCAGCAACAGCCAGTATACCTGCCGCTCCAGTAGCAGGGTCTTGTCCGCGTTCCATCGCTTGATGCCGACCTCGCAGACACCATCTCCCGACAGCTTCACATCGAACCGTCGGCCTTTCGGTGTCTTTGGCGGCCACTGGTATTGCAGGAACTTGCGGGCAAAGCGGTACTTGGGGTCTGGACCCATGATGCGGGACACATAGGGATACGCCCGCGTGTTGGGGATATGCGGCACGAATATGGAGTAGCCCCAGTACCAAATGTCATCGTCGTCCTCACACAGAGGAGCATTATTTCTGTGGCTCGTGTCCATCGGAGTTGCCCTCTGCCACCTACGACTCAAACCCCGGCGGCGTCAGCTTCCGAAGGATTTCCGCCGCTTCCTCGGCGGTGTAGTGATTGTAGAGGCCTGCTGACGGATTACTCTTTTCCTCATAGAGTATGTTTGCGATTTCAAGGTTTTCCTCGTCACCCATGTTACGAGCCTTGTTTCGCAAGCGTCCCAGTTCACGAAGCTCTACTTCTTCAACAGAGAGCTCACCAGAAAGGATTGCCTTTTGCCTGTCGCTGTAAAACGGCGCGAAGGGTGCCACATAGTCTGGACTATCCTTATTCGTGTAAAGGAAATGCGGCGTACCTTTTTTCATAAAAACACCTCCTGTCATAGAAAATTCTACAACAGGAGGTGCGTGCTTTGTAGCACATAACTTTGAAAATGCAGTCTTTCTTTTTTTGATGCTGAAAACACAATCATTCACTTATGGAACGACCACGCTCGCTTCCCCCAATCCCACATCAAATTTTAGATATCCCGCACCTACCAATCAGCGCATCCAACGCAATCAGCGGCAAGGAGCTGGCGGCAATGCTGGGCTACAAAACCCTTCGGCTGCTGTCGCGGCAAATCCAGCGAGAACGCCTTGCTGGTGCGCCGATTTGCGCCGCCGTCAGCGGAGATAGTCGCGGGTACTATCTGGCGAGTTCCCCAGACGAGCTGTCGGCTTATTTGAGAGCGCTGGATCGACGCCTCCGCGAGGTGCGCCGCACTCGCGATGCCTGCGGGGACACGCTGCGGCGCATGACCGGGCAAGAAGTTCTGAGAGGCTGGTGATTTGATGGTGAAAAGGCCGGGAATTATGCTCTACTTTTCGGTACGTCCCGCCTTAAAGCGTCTGAGTGCGGAGCAAAAAGGTAAACTTTTTGACGCAATTCTTGACTACGGTGAAAATGGCCTTTTGCCGGACTTTGATGGTCTTCTCGGCGTGTGCTGGGACTTCATTCAACCCATGATTGACAAAGACGCTGCGGCTTATAGCGAGAAATGTAGTAAGGCGCGGAGTGCCGCTAACACGCGTTGGATGAGAGGGAAAGATACGGACGGATGCGAACGCATGCCAATGCATGCAGTCGAATGCGAACCATGCCAATAACAATACAATTGCAATGGCAAGAGCAATAACAGTACAAGAGCAAAAGCATATTCAATGAGGGTATAAGGGTGTCGCGCTTCGCACGCCACACCCCTCCCCCGCGAAAGGAGTTGTCATGCTTTTTGATTTTGAAAAGTTTTCCAACATTACTGCCAGTGTGTACCCTGGTGGAGCATACAGCTTGGAGGGTGCTCTAAGTGTTTTTCAGTACTACTTCGAAAAGTACGAGGAACATACCGGCAGGCCGCACCCGCCAATTAAAGCAAGTCAGATCGTGCGTATCTGCCAGGATATGCCCTATATCGACCGGGAGTGCAGCGGTGGTCAGTACGCGGACATAGAGCCGGAAGATTACCCGTTTTTGATCGACAGGTATTTTTCTACAAAATACCGTAGCTGTGACCGCAACATCAACCACTTTTTTAGTGGTCGGATACGCGAGTTAAAATTCTACGAGGAGCTTTATTGACGCGCAAAGAGGACAGCACTCTACAGCCGTCAGAAAGCCGCAGGACGCGCCGAAGGGCAGGAGGCGGTAAAACGACGCCGCAGAATAATAAAAGCTCACAGGTAGGGCTTGCAAGCCGCGCAAAAGGCGGGAAGCGGTCACAGCGCAAAGGCGCGGACGGCGAAAGGGAACTTGCCGCTATTCTCCGCGAATATGGGTATCCCATAAAGCGCGGCGGCTCTATGTCCTTTGGCGATGTTCCCGATCTTGTGGGATTGCCGGGAATACATATCGAGGTCAAAAGAGCCGAGCAAGTCAGGCTTTCAGAATGGATGGCGCAGGCATTGCGGGACAGCAAGCGTTTCCGTGATGGTATACCCGCCGTATTCCACCGCAGAAGCCATGAAGCATGGCATGTGACAATGAGCCTTTCGGACTTTATGACGCTTTATTCCGCAAAAATCCATAATTTTCCGAGAAAGGAGGTTTCAGCCAATGGCATTGACGCAAAACCAACAGAAGGCAATAGCAGCGCTGCTGTCCAGTCCATCCCGTGAAGATGCTGCCCGGAAATGCGGCCTCACATCGCGGACGCTGCGCGTCTACTTCCAAAACGATGAATTTTCTGACGCGTACCGCGCCGCTTTCCAAGAATTGACAGAAAATGCAACGCGCAAGGCACAGCAGCTCTTGTGTCCGGCGCTTGAAACATTGGAGGAGGTCATGCAGGATGCGGATGCACCTCCTGCGGCAAAGACAAACGCTGCGCGGATCGTCATCGAAAGCACCCTAAAACTGACAGAGGTCAACGACATTCTGACGCGCATTGAAAATCTCGAACGTGCAAGAGGTGATGGCTAAATGAGCATTAGGACTATTCGTGATCGGCTGGAGAAGCTGGAGGAGCTGACCTTACAGCGCCCCGGTGTGGCCGTTATCCTACCCACAGAAGATGGATTTATAGCATCCCGCGGCTATGGCAAAGCGGCGCGGCTCTGTAACACGCTGGGCGAGGCGCAACAATTCTGCGCCGCCTGCGAAACAACAATAATCATTGACGTTTGAAAGGAGAAACTATGAATTTCGGAAAATCTGTACGCGAAAGCGTTGAACTGTGCGTAAAAACTCTTGAAGAAATCTCGACAGCAGAGAAAGAACTGGCCGCAGCAAGAAAGGCCGGTAAGATCGCTCCGGCGGATGCCGAGGCGAAGTCTGCTGAACTCGCCCGCGCCCGTGCCGATGCCCTGGGTACGGTCAATACCCGGATCGAGCGCGACCGCCTCGCGCACCACGCCGCCGTTGACGAATGGAACACCGCCGACGGCTCTAAGATTGACATGGGCGATTTGAAGCTGCTGCAAGCCGATTTTCACTTTGATCCGGCGCAGTTCCAGGCGCTTTGTGACAAGCACCGCGACAATGCGACCATGCTGCAGCTCCTTGCGGAATACAGCGAGAAGCACCGAGACTGGGGCTTAACAGCGGATCGTCCCATCGGCGCAAAGGCACGCAAGGACGCTTTTGACCGATTTTGCCGCGATGCAAGCAGCGCCGCCCGTGATCCGAATAGCCTGCACGCTGCACTGTGGCTCTCTGACAACGGAACAGATGAGAGCGTTTATATCGACTATTAAGCCTCAAATGATATACACGTTACCGACATCTGTCGATGTCAACGGCCACGAGTATGCGGTGCGGTCTGATTTTCGAGCCATTTTAGACATACTGGAGGCCGTCAACGATGCAGAACTGAACGACCATGAGCGGGTGGCGGTGCTGCTGAAAATCTTTTATCCCGGCTTTGAGGATATGCCCTCGGACGATTACGAGAAAGCCATTGGGAAATGCATGTGGTTCATCAACGGAGGGCGGGACGAAACCCCAACAGTAAAGCCCAAAAAGTTAGTGGACTGGGCGCAGGACTTCCCTGTAATCGTTGCGCCGATAAATCGCGTGATGGGGACGGAGATTAGGACAGTAAGCTATCTGCACTGGTGGACATTTCTCGGTGCGTACCAGGAAATCGGGGACTGTCTGTTTGCCCAAATCATTGGTATCCGGCAGAAACTTGCCAAAGGCAAGACTTTGGACAAAGGCGAAAAGGATTTTTACCGCAGTAGCCGAAGCCTTATCGATTTAAAGCTGAAGTATACAGAGCGGGAAAATGACCTCATCCGCAGATGGGTATGATAAACCGCCCTGTCGGGGCGGCACTGATACCGCAACAAAAGCAAAGGAGTACAATTATGACAACCGACGTGAACATTATGATCAATTCCGGCACAAAAGTGGTCGGGGTAAACGATAACGGCGACACCATCCGCCTGCCGCTGGGCGACCAGGAATTTACCCTCAATTTTTTGAGGCTCATGCAGGAGCTTTCCGACAAAGCGCAGGAGATTGCAAAACAGATCAGGGCAATCAAGGAGGACACCAGCGCTGATAAGGTGGCGCAGCTTTCGACGGTCGCCGATCTGTACCTTACGGTCTGCCAGCAGATGAAAGAGCGCGTTGATGCGGTCTTTGCGGACGAGGTATGCCGCAAGGTCTTTGGCAACATCACTCCGGGCCTCGATGCTTTCTCGGAGTTCTTCGAGAAACTTTCCCCCTTTGTCCTGGAATACCAGGAAAACACGAGGAACAAAAGCGAGGAGCGTATCAAAAAATACACAGAAAAGTACGACAAGCAGCGAACACTCGGCACGGAAAAGGCAGGTGAATAAATGGCGGCGAAAGACGGAGAAATCCGCATTGGCGTAGCGCTTGACAGCGCAAAGGTAACGCGGCAGATCGACGAACTGGGGGACAGGCTGTCCAGCGGCATGAAAAAGGGCTTGGATGTTGCCGCGAAGATTGGTAAAGTCGCCGCCGCTGGCGTTGCCGCCGCCACCGCCGGGGTTGCAGCTCTGACAAAGGAAGCTATGGTCCAGTACGCTGAATATGAGCAGCTTGCAGGCGGTGTGGAGACCTTGTTCAAGGAGAACGCCGATACCGTGATGGGCTATGCGGAAAACGCTTACAAGACCGCCGGATTGTCCGCTAATGAGTACATGAACACCGTGACCAGCTTTTCGGCGTCGCTGCTGCAATCCCTTGATAACGACACATCGCAGGCGGCGGAAAAGGCTAATTTAGCTATCACGGACATGGCCGACAATGCCAACAAAATGGGCACGGCGATGGAGAGCATCCAATACGCCTATCAAGGCTTCGCAAAGCAAAACTATACTATGCTCGATAACCTCAAGCTCGGATATGGCGGCACAAAAGAGGAGATGGAGCGCTTGCTTGAGGACGCCGGGAAGCTCTCCGGCATCAAGTACGACATTTCCTCTTTCTCGGACATTGTGGACGCGATCCATGTGGTGCAAACGGAGCTAGGCATTACCGGCACTACGGCGAAAGAGGCGGCTACGACTATCCAGGGCAGTATCAACGCCACAAAATCGGCGTGGGCAAACCTCCTAACTGGTATCGCCGATGAAAATGCGGATGTGGAGCAGTTGGTCAACAACCTGGTTGACAGCGCTTCTACCGCTGCAGAAAACATCATGCCCCGCATTGAGCAAATACTATCCGGCATCGGTGATTTTGTGGCAAAAATAGCACCCACGGTTGCGGAGAGAATACCGCAGTTGATCTCTGACGTATTGCCCAAGTTGCTGCGGGCCGGTATGGACGCGCTGGCGGGCGTTGCACAGGGGATCGGTGATGCACTGCCCACGCTAATTCAGTGCGCCCTTGACGCAATTCTGACGTTTGCAAAGGGCCTTTCTCAAAGTGTGCCGCAGATGTTCCCGGCGGTCATTGAGATCATCACGGAGTTAGCTGCGACGCTGCTGGATAACATGGACAAGATTATTGAAGCGGCAGACGGCATCATTACCGCACTGATTGACGGCCTGATCCAGGGCATTCCCGCTCTTGCAAAAGCTGTTCCAAAGCTGCTGTCGCGATCATAAAGGCTCTCGCCAAGTTGGCCTTGAATTTTGCAGATGCTGGTAAGAGTATCGTCGAAAACATCCTGCGTGGGTTGAAAAGCGCATGGGAGAAGGTGGTCGCATGGGTAAAGAATGCCGTTGGCTGGATCAAAGGCATCTTCGGCGGTGCGACCAGCAGCGTAAGCAACGCTGATACCGGCAGCAGGAGCAGCTACAACATGCGGGCTATGCCCGCGCTGCGGTCAGTTGAAATTCCCGCTTTGGCAAAAGGCGCGGTCATTCCGGCGAATAGGAAGTTTCTCGCGGTGTTAGGCGACCAAACCAGCGGCGCAAACATTGAAGCGCCCGCTGATCTTATCCGTCAAATCGTCCGGGAAGAAATGAACAACGCCAGCAGCGGAGAAGAAATTACCATCAAATTTACCGGCGACCTTGCACAGCTTGCGCGTGTGCTATCGCCTGAGATTACGCGGGAGCAGAGAAACCGGCAGCGGGCATTGGGGGTGTAAAAATGGCAATACCTTGATCACTTGGTGGCGCTTGTGATATGGAGATAGTTCACAAATCGCGGCGGCAGAGGCTAATGGGTCAGCCGTAACACAAATGCTTACGAAGCAGTAAGGGGGTGAGTACATGACCAGCTTTTTTGACATTCTCAAAGACCGCCTGGCTGAGATCGCGGTAGAGCAAACCTGCACAGCCTTTATCACGAATGAGGAAAGCGAAGAAGAAAACGAAGAAGAAAACGAAGAAGAAAACGAGGATAAGTGATAGAACCGGGACTGCACAGAGTGGTGCAGTCCCGGCTTTGCGATGAAACGCACTTGATTTTTGACGGCTTCCGTGTTATTCTGTCGATAGCCCTTTATGGGCTGGGCGCTGCACGAACGGCAGGCGGTTAGCTACACCACCCGAAAGGGGGTGCTGCTTATGCGAATTACTCTACATATCGGGCCTTTCACGGTTACGATCATTGTAAAGCGCAGAAACCGCCACCCGGCACGGTGACGGTTTCTATCACATAGAAATCTGAACGCGTTGGGCTAACCGCTTGTCGCAGCGCCCTTTTTCTATGCTTATTATAGGCGCCTTTTCCGGCTTTGTCAAGTCTCGGATATATCCGGGGCTTTTTCTTTTGGCCGCATGGCCAGTGTGAGCTTGTCGCGCTGCGCCTGCACATCTACTGCACGGCCAACGAACGCAGAAACAGTCTCTCCGGCCCTCTGCGCGGCTTCCTGAGCCTTTTTGAGCGTTCCGGGTGTAAGGATGATGCCCTCCGCGTCCTGCGCTCCTGCGGCGCTTTGGGTGGTTTTAATGTCGCCAGTTTTGACGGCATTCTCCTGTGGGGTTTCCTCCACGATCTCGCCAATACAGTCAAGAACGTAATCGCGCAATACTGCGTTTGACGTCTTGCCAATCGCCGTACAATAGGATTTGAATTTCTCCGCTTGTTCCTTCTTGGTCTTACAAGCCAGTGTTGCCATGTTCTCGCTGTCCCATTTTGCGTTTGCCTTTTTCTTTGCGTCTGATACTGCCATTCTGTTTCACCTCCGTCTGTAGAAAGCTCATATAACAGCTACTCCTCCACTATTCGTATTGTAGCACATCTCCGCAACACTGTCAACCGTGTAATATTGAACAATTCTGCACGGTAAACATTGTCAATATCGCCAATAGACATACACGGTAAACAGTGCTATACTATAATCACCGCAAGGGAACAAGGGGCGGCCTTAAACAAGCCACAAGCGGGTGACAGACATACTGGTGAAATACCCTGAAACAGTGGGTGCAATACATTCCAGACGTCACCTGACCTCAACAAAACGAATGGAGGAACAAGAAATGAGTATCAACGACATGGACAGCAAGATCAAGGAGCTGCGGGAGCTGCGCCGCATGGCCGACGAGCTGACCGCAGAGATGGAGAGCATCACGGACAGCATCAAGCGGCACATGGACGCTGAGGGCGTGGATACCCTCAACGGCGCGGATTGGAAAGTGACCTACAAGGCTGTGACTTCTTCCCGCCTGGACACCACCGCACTGAAAAAGGCGCTGCCCGACCTGACGGCGCAGTTCACCAAGACCACCACTGCCCGCCGGTTCTGCATCGCATGATGGAAGCCGTTATAACCGTGGCAGGCGCGATCCAGCTTACCCGC
>ERZ780167.1688-NODE-1688-length-18657-cov-2.577142_pt1 | contig 18657 bp, 13 predicted proteins | sample MGYA00510982_ERZ780167 | MGnify/ENA primary metagenome ERZ780167 (study PRJEB29588, sample SAMEA2146107) | human gut metagenome | biome: human gut; feature: human-associated habitat; material: faeces | place: Denmark | collected 2008/2010 ... | reverse complement strand
TCGGAGAAAAAAGCCAGACATTTAGCCTGTTTCGACGATAGTGACGCAAGTGACGATAGTGTGTAGGGGGGAGAGGGAGTTAAGTTCCCCCTATTGCCTATACGCGCGATAGGTGATAAAATATATTATATTCACATCCTGACAAATAGGAGGATAATTGCAAAATGAAAAGATTTGCCGCGATAACGCTTGCGCTTATAATGGCGCTTGTATGCGTGCCGGTAATGGCCGAAAAGGCGGACAGGGAAATAGAGGGCAATTTGGCCGTATTTACCACCGCGGAGGATTTTGCCGCGGGCAAGCTTGAAAACGTTGTTACCGACGAAAGCATAGGCAACGGCGCGATAGTGCTCAAGGAAGGCGAAAGCGAAGGCACATACACAAGCGTTGTGCTGGGCACGGCCCCGTTTGAATACATGGTGGCCTCCTGGGGAGCGGATACCCCTAAGGGCACATGGATAGACGTTTCCGCCCGCGCGTATGTGGACATGAAAAAGGGCTGGACGGAATGGCTCAGCTGGGGCAAATGGAGCGACAGCGTAAAGCGCGGCTCCGTGTCCGGGGAGTGCGATTTGGCCTACATGGATACGGATACGTTCACCATTTCCGGCAAGGATGGCGAAACCGCGAGCAAAATTCAGCTTAAGGTGACACTCCATGCCAATGCCGACGGCGTGTCCCCCACCGTAAGGCAGCTTGGCGTTACCTATAAGAACACGCTTGAGGGCCAGTACATAACCCCCGTTTACCATGGCGAGACTGTTGAGCTGCCCGAAAAGGTGCTGCTCGATACGCCCGCGTATTCCCAGATGGTGCGCGAGCAGAGCATTGCAAACTCCATGTGCAGCGCAACAACCATATGCACCCTGCTCAACGACCGCGGAGAGGATACCCTGCCCGAGGAAATAGCCCTTATAGATTACGACAGCGACTATGACGGCTTCGGCAACTGGTCGTTCAGCGTTGCTGCCGCGGGCAGCTACGGCTACGATGTTTATATTCAGTATGCCGATCTTGACATTGTCCGTCAGGAGCTTGCGCACGGCTACAGCGTTGGCATAAGCGTTAAGTATTCCTCCAGCTCCAACGGTCAGTATCCTTACCTTGAAAACGGCGCTGCGGGCAGCACCGGCGGCCACCTTATAACCATAACGGGCTACGAAACCATAGACGGCGTGGATTACTTCTATTCCAGCGACTCCGCCGCCGGAAGCGACGCGGGCTGCCTGAGGCGTTACCGCGCGGACCAGCTTGACGCGGCATGGAGCGCCAAGGTGGCATATATTATACACGACAAGGAAGAGAACATATCCGCCTGCAACCCCAACCGCGTTGAGTGCGAGCTTGTGGCTGCGGGGGAGAACGAATATACCCTTATGGCAAACGGCGAGGCCGTGCAGATAGGCAAAAACTTCACCTCCGCCAAATGGAAAAGCGACGGCTGCGGCATAATAGCCTATTACCTTGAGGGCGAGGACGTGAGCGAAGCGCCCATGCCCGAAAACGTAAAAACCAGCGACGCAAACCATACCTTCCGCTATACCGTTAAGGGCAACGAAAACGGCAACCTTGCCATTAAGCCCACGGCTATACTGGGCGGGCTGAAGAAGCCTGCAACCATGCACATATTCGTAATGGCGAACAACGGCACAACCTATACCGCAAGCCTTGAGCTTGTGCCGGAGGTTACGGAAACTCCCACGCCCGCGCCTACCGAGGCGCCTGCCGAGAGCGAAGCCCCCGCTGCCCCCGCCGAGCCCGCGGCGACCGAGCCCGAGGGCGGATTGTCCACCGGAGCGATAGTTGGCATAATTGCTGCCGTTATAGTTGCCGCGGCGGTTATAATCATCGTCAGCAAAAAGAAGAAATAAGCCGTACAAGGCTTAAACAATAACTCTATCGGGGCGACCGCGCGGCCGCCCCGTGCTTATTCAACGGGGGGAATATGAGCGATATACTTAGCGGACTGAATACAGAGCAGCGCGAGGCCGTGACCACCACGGAAGGCTTCGTGCGCGTTATGGCGGGCGCGGGCAGCGGCAAGACCCGCGCCCTTGCGCACAGGTTTGCATACCTTGTGAACGAGGTGGGCATTCTGCCTTCAAACATACTTTGCGTAACCTTCACCAACAAATCCGCAAACGAGATGCGGCGGCGCATACGCGCCCTTACCGGCGATAACGACACCGGCTTTATAAGCACGTTCCACGGCTTCTGCGTATCCGTATTGCAGGAGGACAGCTATTTTGTCCAGTACCCCAAAAGCTTCCTTGTGCTGGACAATTCGGACATTGATTCAATGCTTGCCGTAATATATGAGGAGCGCGGCTTAACCCTTAGGGATATGACGTTTTCCAAGGCGCGGGACATGATAGAGATTGAAAAATGCGTCAACCGCCCGCAGTATTATTTGGACGTTATAGCCATGGACTTGGATACGCTCAAAAAGAAATACGACGAAGCGGTAACCGCCAAGGACATAATATTCTACGGCTATCTTTATCAGCAAAAGAAATGCTTCGGCCTTGATTATAACGACCTTATCAAGTTCACGCTGTATATATTCTCCCAATCGGACGAAATACGCCTGAAATGGCAGCAGCGGCTTGAATACATAATGATAGACGAGTTTCAGGATATAGACCCGCTGCAATACGAGCTTATGCAGGCGCTGTGCGCATATCATAAGAACCTTTTCATAGTTGGCGACCCGGACCAGACAATATATACCTGGCGCGGGGCGGACGCTAAATATCTGCTGGACTTTGAACGGAACTTCCCCAATGTTAAAACCATAATGATGATGAAGAACTATCGTTCAACGCCCGAGATACTCAGCGCCGCAAATTCGCTGATAGACAAAAACACCATCCGCATGAAAAAGGAGCTTATTCCCATGCTGCCGCATGGGGAGCGCCCCGTGTATACCCACAACAAAACCACCGATACGGAGGCAAATACAATAGCCGCGCGCGTAAAGGGGCTGAACGAAGCGGGCGTGCCGTACGGGGACATAGCCGTGCTGTACCGCGCGCATTACGCCGCAAGGACGATAGAGGAAGGGCTGATGAAGGCCGAAATACCGTATACCATATACAGCGGCGTGCAGTTTTTCGATAGGGTGGAGATAAAGGATGCGCTAAGCTACATGCGCATGGTTGTGTATAAGGACGATCTTTCCTTCCTGCGCATAGTGAACACGCCCAGGCGAAACATAGGCCAGCGGCGCATGCGCTTTTTGACCGAGTATGCGGAAAAGAACGCCTGCTCGCTTTATGAAGCGCTGGACAGGAACGCGGACGAGCCGCTTTTTGCCGGCACGCAGGCAAAGCGGTTTATAAAGCTTATTGAGCATTTTGCGGCGATATACAAAAATATGCCCGCATCGGAAGCATTAAGCGCAATACTTAACGAAAGCGGGTACGAGGCCGCGCTCAGGACAGAGGGCGCGCAGGACAGGCTGGATAACCTGGCGGAGCTGAAGCAGGCCGTGTATGAATACGAAACGGGCTGCGGCGAGGAAAGCGCAATGGAGGATTTCATTGCCCATGTTGCGCTGCTTACCAATCTTGACGCGGCCTCAAGCCCGGACGCGGTGAAGCTTATGACCGTGCATACGGCAAAGGGGCTTGAATTTCCGTATGTTTTCATATGCGCGCTGGATGAAGGCGTGTTCCCCTCCAAGCGGACGGACAGCTTTGAAGGCATGGAGGAGGAGCGGCGGCTTATGTTCGTTGCCGTGACAAGGGCCGAAAAGGGGCTGTTTCTTTCCGATGCGGAGGGCAGGAGCATAGACGGCTCCTTCCGCTACCCTTCGCGCTTTGTGTTCGATATAGACCGGCAGTATTTGGACTACACCAGCGAGCTTAACGAAAGCCTGAAGGCGGAGGCGGAGCGCTACATATCCTCCGTACAGAACCGCCTTACCGCCCAAACGCAGGAGCTTCGCTTCACGGTAGGCCAGCGCGTGATGCATGACATAATGGGCGGCGGCATGGTGGTGGATATAGACCGCGGCCGCATGGCATACGTTATCCGTTTTGATTCGCTGCCCACTCCGCGCCGGATAAACTTCCGCGCAGGCAGCCTTAAAGAAGGTTAAAGCAGGGCATAAAATAAGCGTGCGGAAGCATTTTGCCGCACGCTGTTTTGTTATATATGTGCTTATATCCTTGCGTTGCGCACGAACGGCAGCGCCGCGCCTATTGCGGTTGCAAAGGTTGCGTTTTCGGGTATGAAGAACTTAACGTCCGATATTTCCTCAACCACGCGCATCACCTGCGACGCTATGCTCATGTTCGCAAGGCTGCCCGTCAACACAACGTCCTTAACCGTGTCGTTCCTCAGCGCGAACACGCTCAGCATACCTATCGTTTGGAACACCATGTTCAAAAGCCCCAGCGCAATGTCCTCTTTTTCCGTGCCGCTGGTTATTTTGCCGAAGTTGGATGCCGTAATGTGCGAAGGCAGCGCGCCAACCTCATTGGTGCATATATCGGATATCATCAAATCAACCTTGCTCAAATCGCCTTTTTTGGCAAGGCGTTCCATTGCGGAATGGTCGTTTTCGTGGAACACATGGAAGGATAACCCCGCAAGCGTTCCGCCGCCAACGCCGCTGCCGCCTATATGCACGCAGCCAAGTCTCCCCGCCCGCACGAACGCCGTGCCCGTGCCAAGGCTTACAACAAGCGCCTCCTCCTTGCCGCTGAGCGCAAGGCCGCCCTTGCCTATGGCAACGAATTCATCTATGCGCTCGGTATGTATGCCGTATATATCGCCGTTCACAAGCGCCGCGCCAACGCCGGTTATAACGCAGCAGGCCACGTCGTTTAGTGATATTGCGCGCGTGCTTAAAAAGTTGCCTATCGCGCCGTATAGGGAAGTCAGCCTGTCCGATGCTTCAACCCTAAGCGTGCCTATATGCTGGCCGGATTCCTGAAAACCGGCAATCTTGGTGGTGGAGCCGCCTATGTCTATGCCCAGCACTACGCCCATCGTGCTTCTCCTGTCAGTCCTTGAGTATGAATTTCTTCACCGGCTTGCATATTGCGGGGCAAAGCACGCCCGCAACTATGGCCTCCGGTATGCCGTTGGTCAGTACCGTGCTGCCGATTATGAGCAATATGCCCTGGCCCGCAATGCTTGCGTACTGATCGCCGAAGAATGCCCATATGCCAAGCATCACGCCGAACGTGTTCACAAGGCTGCCCACAACGCTCGCTATGACCATTGCCATAACGTTGTTTTTCATGCTTTTACCAAGCGCGTTGTAAAGCACGCCCGATACCGTACCCACAAGTATGCGCGGCAGGAAGCATATCACTATGCTGAAAAAGTTGCCCTGATATTCGCCAAGGGTATAGAACGGCGAAAATACAAACGCGGCTATGGGCGTGGGAGGAGTGAACGTCCATACTATAAAGCTGAACAGGCCCGTTATCGCGCCCATCAGCGTGCCGGCCTTGGTGCCGAGCAGTATGGAGGTTATTATAACGGGTATCATCGCAAGCGTTGCCACTATAGGCCCTATCGCGGGCAGGGAGCCGAGCGGAGTAAAGCAGAACACGGCTTCTATAGCCGCCAAAAGTGCAAATTGAATAAAGAATCGGACAGAATCCCTTTTGCTGTTATGCATAGGAAAAATCCCCTTTCTGTTAACCGGGGCAGTATACCCCATAATGATGCCATGATTATACTTTGAAACGCGAATATAATCAAGCGGTTCAGGTGATGCGTTTTCATTTTCCATAAATATCAGGTTGCATATTACATAATAAAGCGAAATCCTGTCTTTACATGAGGGGTGAATGGAAATATAATAGTAAATACGGCTGATGAAAAAAATACTGTTTACAGGGGTAGAGGGAATATGGAAAACAACGCAGGCATAGAGCCGCAGAATAACTCCCGCAAAACGCTTACGATAGTGCTCGTGTCGCTCCTTGCGGCGGCGCTGGTGCTCGGCGGCGTGCTTATTGCGCTCAAAATAAAGGCGGATAAGGAGGAAGAACAGCGGCAGAGCATAATCAACTCCGGCACGTTCCACGCGGGCATAACCGTGGGCGGCGTGGACGTAAGCGGCATGGGCATGGCTGCGGCAAAGGATGCGCTGAAGGCGGCGGAAGAAAAGCTGACGGAGGACGTGGGCTTCACCGTGACCGACGGCGAACATACATACACGATAGACAAAAGCTTTTTCAATATAACTTATAATACGGAAGAAAAGCTTAACGAGGCCATGGCGCTCGGCCGCGAAGGCACGCTTGAAGAATTGCAGGCGGAGCTTAGCGACATAGCCGCAAACGGCAGGAGCTTCGATATTGAATACACTATCGCCGCGCCCGATTTTACCGAATTTGCGGCGGGCATAGCGGCGGAGGTAAACACCGCGCCCGTGGACGCAACGTTTGGCGTTAAGCAGCTTGAAATAAACAAGGCTACCGATGCGCTTGACGCCGTGAACATAGGCAAGGCTGATGAGGATACCGTAACCGACCTGAGGGACCTTAGGTTCGACTTTGTGGAGGGCATACCCGGGCACGGCGTGAACGAGCAGAAGCTTATTGACGAGCTTACCGCGCGTACCGAGGCAAGGGAGTTCGGCACGGTTGAATTCGAAAGCGAACCCATAGAGCCGGAGGTTACCATAGCCACCATAAAGGAAACGCTTGTAATGCGCTCCAGCGCTTATACAAGCTATGCCAAGGGGCATTACGGCCGCGCTGAGCGCGTGCATAACATGACCAAGGCCTGCGGAATGATATACGGCACTGTGCTGCAGCCGGGCGATGTGCTTTCCTGCAACACGCTGCTTGGGGACAGATATGAAAAATACGGCTGGCAGCTTGCTCCCGCGGTAATAGAGGGCGGCGCAAATACGGAGGATCAGCCGGGCGGCGGCGTATGCCAGGTAAGCACAACCATGTATGAGGCTGTGCTTATGGGAGACTATAATATAGTCTATCGCCAGGCGCATTCAAGCAGGCTCAGCTATGTTCCCGGCGGGCTTGACGCAACCATAAACACCGGCACGATAGATTTTAAGTGGAGCAACAATACGGAAGCGCCCGTATATGTGTTCACCTGGATAGATAAGGAGCAGAAGCGCATATGGTGCGAAATATACGGCCTGCCCTTTGCGGCGGATGCCGGGTTTGATGAAATTGAGCTGATTAGCGAGCGCCTGCCGGACATAGAGCCGACGGCGGACGAATACATAACCTATTCCGGCCTTACCGCGCCGTATTGGATGCTTAAAAACGCGGCAAAGACGGGCTATGCATACGATACATTTAAGTCATATAAGCTCAACGGCACGGAGGTAAGGCGCGAGAAGATAGCCAACACCGTTTACCGTATGCATCCCAGGCGCTACTATGTGTGGCCCGGATACGTTGCGGGCACGCCGCTGCAGGCGGAGTATCAGCTCCCCCTGCCGCAGAAGAACAACTGAGCATAAAACGCGAATAAGCAAACGCATATCCCCTGCCAAACAAGGCGGGGGACTTTTTTAGTAAAAAAATAAGGATGAATTAACAAAAAATATGAGTTTTTACCATAAAAGTGGTGACAAGTGCCACGAAGTGGTGGTATAATCAAGCTACCTAAATGGGATAAAGGGCGCTTTATACCCATTTGAAGGGGATTCGGAGGCAACAGGAAAGGTGCTTATTGGCTGTTTCGAACATAATATGGACAGCAAGGGCAGGATAATCATCCCTGCCAAATGGCGCTTGGATCTTGGGGCGCGGATAATCGTGACCTGCGGCTTTGCCCGTAAGGGGGATTATCAGTGCCTTATGGGCATGTCCGAAGAAAGATGGAGTGCGTTCGTGAACGCGGTACAGAATGTGTCATTGGCGGACATAGTGGTGCAGAAGGCGCTAAGGAAGCTTTTCGCCCTCGCATGCGAATGCGAGCTGGACAAGCAGGGACGCATACTCATAGCCCCAAGCCTAAGGGAAAGGGCGCAGCTTGACGGCGACATTATGCTGGCCGGGGCCAACAACCGCATAGAAATTTGGAACCGCGCCAAGTGGAACGAGGAGATGGACGACGAGTCCGGCTTCGATGACGAAACGCTGCTTGCGCTTACAAGGATACAGAGCGGCCTATGAGCGAATTTAAGCACATACCCATAATGCTAAAAGAGGTGCTTGAGCTGCTTAAACCCGAACGCGGCGGAATATATGCCGACGGCACGCTTGGCGGCGGCGGGCACAGCGAGGCCATACTTACTGCCCTGCCCGATGGCGGCAAGCTATACGGCATAGACCGCGATATGGACGCAATAAACGCGGCAAGCAAACGGCTTGAGCCCTTCGGCGATAAGTTCACGGCGGTGCACGGCAACTTTTTTGACATGAAGGAGCTTATGCATCAGCGCGGGGTGGACAAGCTGGACGGCATACTGATGGACCTTGGCGTGTCGTCATATCAGCTGGACGCGGCGGAGCGAGGCTTTTCGTATAGGGAAGATGCCCCGCTTGACATGCGGATGGACAAGAGCGCGGCGTTCAGCGCATACGACGTTGTGAACGGCTACGGCAGCGAACAGCTTTTCAGAATAATAAAGGACTACGGAGAGGAACGCTACGCTTCGCGCATTGCGAACGCAATAGTCAAAAACCGCGCGGAAAAGCCCATAGCCACAACGCTTGAGCTGGCGGACATAATTGCCCGCAGCATGCCGGCGGCGGCGCGCAGGGAAGCGCAGCACCCGGCAAAACGCACATTCCAGGCGATACGCATAGAGGTCAACAACGAACTCGGCGGCCTTGAAAAGGCAATAGAGGATGCGCACGACCTGCTGGCCCCGGGCGGGGTAATGGCCGTGATAACCTTCCATTCATTGGAGGATAGGATAATAAAGCAGGCGTTCAGGCGATTTGAAAAGCCCTGCACCTGCGACCCGCGCGCCCCCATATGCACCTGCGGAAAGGTGCCAACGGCAAAGGTGCTTACGCGAAAGCCGATAGTGGCGGGGGAAGCGGAGCTTGAATACAATCCGCGCGCAAGGAGCGCAAAGCTTAGGGCTATAGAAAAGCTTTAAGCGCATAAAAAGACAGGACGGTGAATAAAATGGCAGCGACGGCGAAAAAGGGACAGAATGTATACGCACCTTCAAGGGTGTATTCGTATTCCCGCGCGGCCACGGCGGAAAAACTGCCCTATGAGGAAGCGGAAAGCATCCCCGCGCAGATACCCCGCGCCGAGCCGAAGCGCCACGCCGCCCCGCAGACGCGCATAATGCGCGAGGCTACAACAGCACAAAAGCGCAAGCAAAGAACGCTGCCCAAGCTTATAAGCGTTACGGGCGTGCTGATGATAGCGGCGGTAATGATAGGGCTGGTGTTCAGGTATGCATCGATAGCAAGCGCATACAGGGCGGTAAACAGCACGCAGAAAAAGATAGAAGAAAGCCAAAGAAGGATAACGGAGCTTGAGGTGCAGCTGGACGAGGCGGTAAGCCTGGACGAAGCAAGGCTGGCCGCGGCGCAGGCAGGGCTGAATTATCCTACGGCCGAGCAAATAGTTGAAGTCAACGGCGCCGTCGGCGGTTACATGAACGGCGCGGCAAAGACACAGACCGAGCCTGAGCAGACCGCTCGGACGGAGGACGCGCAGGAGCCGGACGGGGCTACGGCGACTGACGAGCCATAATAAAAGGCTTGCCTTTGCAAAGGACGGAGTGCGGCGGCTGATAAAACATAAAGGAGGGCGCAGCCTTGGACGCACCGGGCATTTCCAACAAAAAGCGGCTGAAGATAATGCTGGGCATAATATGCGGATTGTTTTTCGTGCTCAGCATAAGGCTGGTAAAAATAATGGTGATAGACGGCGACGAGCTGGCAGGCCGCGCCGAATCGCAGCAAACAAGGAACACAATGCTAAGCGCCACGCGCGGGAAAATACTCGATTCCACCGGAGTGGTGCTTGCAAGGAACGCTACGGCGTATAAAATCGTTGTCTGGCCGAAAAGCATAAAGACAGACGAACGCGAAAGGGTAGCGAGGGAGCTTTCAAACCTGCTGGGCATGGACTATGCAAAGGTGCTTGAAAGGGTAAGCTCCAACAAACAGGAAATTATACTTGCCCGCCAGGTAGAGCGGGACGTTGTTGATAAAATAGAGGCTATGAAGCTTGGCAACGGCGTTGGCACGGCAATAGACACAAAGCGCTATTACAGCGCCGGTTCGCTTTTCAGCCAGCTTTTGGGCTTTACCACCGTTGATGGCGAAGGGCAGGCGGGACTTGAGCAGAAATACGACAAGTACCTTGCCGGTAAAGACGGCCGCATGGTGACGGAAACGGACGCAAGGAGCAACGCCCTTGCATACGGCGTGCAGGAATTGATTCCCGCAACCGACGGCGACGATATTGTGCTGACAACTGACGCGGTGATGCAAAGCGCGCTTGAAAAGGCCTGCAAGGAAGCGCTGGAGGTAAACAAGGCAATAAGCGTGCAGGGAATAATAATGGACTGCACCACGGGGGAAATAAAGGCGCTGACTACCCAGCCGGACTTTGACCCCAACTCCCCGCCAAGGAGCGACATGGCGCTGCTCAATTCGCTTATGCGCAACCGCGTGGTTACGGATTCGTATGAGCCGGGCTCCACGTTCAAGCTTATCACGCTTGCCGCGGCGCTGGACAGCAAAAGCGTGACTACGGATACGGGCTTCAGCTGCGATGGCGGCTGCATTGTGAACGGGGAAAGGATAAAGTGCTGGAAGCACGGCGGGCATGGCTCGCAAACGCTGTATAAGGCGGTGCAGAATTCCTGCAACCCCAGCTTTGTACGCATGGCGCTCAGCATGGGAACGGAAACGTTCTATGATTACATATACTCCTTCGGCTTCGGCTCCTCAACGGGCAGCGGAATAACCGGGGAAAGCGCGGGCATAGTTACGCACCAGAAATACATTACCGATAATACTTTGGCCCGCATAGGCTTTGGGCAGAGCATAGCGGTAACGCCGCTGCAGCTGGTTACGGCGGTAAGCGGCGGCAACCTCATGCAGCCGTATGTGGTGGACAGCATAGTTGCGCCGGACGGCACGGTTGTGCTGAAGAACGAGCCCACGGTGGTGCGCCGCGTGATAAGCGAGGAAACTTCCGCCCTTGTGCGGGAGATAGCCGAAAGCGTAGTGAGCGAAGGCAGCGGCAAAAACGCCGCCATACCCGGATACAGGGTGGGCGGAAAGACCGGCACCGCGCAGAAGTACGGTTCCGACGGCAAGGTAGCGCAAGGGCAGCTTATAGCATCGTTCATAGGCTTTGCCCCGGCGGACAATCCGAAGTACGTTTGCCTGATATTGGTTGACGAGCCGCAGGTGGGCACAATATTCGGAAGCACCGTAGCAGCGCCGTTCGTGAAGCAGGTAATGGAAGAAGTGCTTAGGTATTCGGGCTACCTGCCTGAATCCGCCGAAGGCAGCGTGCTTGTGCCGGACGTTACGGGCATGAGCGTGAATGAAGCCAAGCATGAGCTGAGCAAGGTTGGGTTGGAAGCCACATTCCAGGATGACGAGAACGAGCTTGTTACCGCGCAGGTACCCGCAGCGGGGGCAACGGCGCAGGCGGGCAGCGGAGTGCTGCTGTACACGGTGATGACGTCGGCAGACGAGCCGGACATTACCCAAGAAGAGGACGAATTGGTAACGGTTCCGGGCGTTTTGGATAAAACGCGGCTTGAGGCGAGCGATGCGCTGAAGGCAAAGGGGCTGACAATAAAAATAGACCCGCCGGATCAATCCGGCAAAGCGATACGGCAATCCCCCGCGGCGGGGGAAACCGTGCCGAAGGGCACGGAGGTGCTTGTGGAATTTTCTGATACGGGGATAGGCTAAAGCCGTCCCGGGGAAAGGCGAAAAATGCTGCTGAGTCAACTTGCCAAGGTCACCGAGCATACGCTGGTGGGCGAGGATAGGGAAATTGCAAATATAGAATACGATTCGCGCAAGGTGCACGAGGGCGATCTTTTCTGCTGCGTAACGGGGACGTTTTCCGATGGGCATGAATACGCGCCCATGGCGAAGGAGCTCGGCGCGGCGGCGCTGGTGGTAGAGCGCAAACTGGACATAGATCTGCCGCAGCTTATCGTGCCGAACACGCGCATTGCAATGGCCGAAATGGCGGCGGCGTATTACGGCTATCCTTCCCGGGAAATGAAGATGATAGGCGTTACCGGAACCAACGGCAAAACCAGCACGACATACATGATAAAGAGCATCGCCGAGGAGGCGGGGCTGAAGGTTGGCCTGATAGGCACAATACACAACCTGATAGGCGACAGAATACTGGAGACCGAGCGCACCACGCCCGCAAGCGTTGACCTTCAAAAAATACTGCGGGACATGAAGAACGCAGGCGTTGAGCTGGTGGTGATGGAGGTTTCGTCCCATGCGCTGGACCAGGCGAGGGTGCACGGCGTGGAGTTCGATATAGGCATATTCACGAACCTTACGCAGGACCATCTTGACTATCATAAAACGTTTGATAATTATCTTGCGGCGAAGAAAAAGCTGTTTTTGCAGTCCAAACGCGCCGTTGTGAACGCGGACGATCCGCACTTTGCAGGCATAACGGACGGGCTTGATATCCCGCTGACCACGTTCGGCATAAGGGAAAAGGCGGACTTTTTCGCAAGCGATATAGAGATAACCACCGCCGGCGCGCAGTTCGCCATGCGCACGCCGGAGGGCAGCATAAATATAAAAATAAGCATACCGGGGCTTTTCAGCGTGTTCAATGCGCTGGGCGCGGCTGCGGCATGCATGCTGCTTGGCTTTGACGCGGACGATATACGCGAAGGCTTGGCAAAGCTTAAATCCGTATCCGGCAGGCTTGAACCGCTGCCCACGGATGGGGATTACAGCGTGCTGCTCGATTATGCGCATACGCCGGACGCGCTTGAAAACGTGCTGCGCACGGTGCGCGGCTTTGCACGCGGCAGGGTGGTCACCCTTTTCGGCTGCGGCGGCAACCGCGACAAGGCAAAGCGCCCCATAATGGGCGAAATCGCCGGGCGGTATTCGGACTTTCTTATAGTTACGAGCGATAATCCGCGCAACGAGGAGCCGATGAGCATAATAACAAGCGTGCTTGAAGGCGTTAACAAGTCCGGCTGCCCGCACGTTGTGATAGAGGACAGACGCGAGGCGATAAAATACGCGCTTGAAAACGCGAAGGAGAAGGACGTTATAGTCCTTGCGGGCAAGGGACACGAAAACTATCAGGAAATAGGCGGCGGAAAGCGTCATTTTGACGAAAAGGAGATTGTTGCCGAGCTGCTGGAGGAGCTGGACGGAAGATAAGAAGGGGCCGAAGCGTCCCTTTATCGGAGGAATAGTATGAAATACGCGATATATGCTTTTATTGTTTCGGCCGTGGTGACGATAGCCCTTGGGCCGGTGATAATACCGATGCTCAGAAGGATGAAGTTCGGACAGAATGAGCGCAGCGACGGCCCGCAGAGCCACCTGAGCAAGGCCGGCACGCCAACAATGGGCGGCATGATGTTCATTGCGGGCATACTGGTTGGCACGCTTGCATTTTCGCTCAACGCTACTGAGCTTGCGCTTCCCGCGCTGCTTGCAACGGCGGCGTTCGCATTGGTAGGCTTTTTGGATGACTTCCTTAAAGTGAAGCAGAAGAACACAATCGGCCTCAGGCCGTACCAAAAGATAATAGCGCAGTTTGCAATAGCGTTTATACTGGCGCTTTATGCGTATCAGTCCCCGTTCATAGGATCGAAGATATACCTTGCCTTCTTCAAGGCGGAATGGGACCTTGGCATATTCTATATACCCGCCATGATGTTCATAATCATAGGCACGGTGAACTCGGTAAACCTTACCGATGGACTTGACGGGCTTTGCTCCGGCGTGTCGCTTGTGTATTCAACAAGCATGATGATGATATTCATCTATATGGCTGCCGCGGTGAAGGCTCCCGTAGCCGTGCAGACGCAGTACAGCGCGGAACTTAGCTCAATGGCCATATTCGCGGCCTCCGTAGCGGGCGGCTGCCTTGGATTCCTGCGATACAACACTTACCCCGCCCGTGTGTTTATGGGCGATACCGGCTCCATGGCGCTTGGCGGCGCAATATCCGCAATGGCCATATTCAGCCGCAGCGTGCTGCTGCTTGCCATAATGGGCGGCTGCTTCGTGGCCAGCAGCGTTTCCTGCATATTGCAGGTTGGCTCCTATAAGCTGAGAAAAAAGCGCATATTCAAAATGGCCCCGCTGCACCATCATTTCGAGCTTCTGGGCTATACTGAAACGCGCATAGTTTCGGTATATATGATAATTACCGTACTGCTTTGTTTAGTGTGCCTGTTGGCATATCTATAAAATTTTTGTTTGGTCGTTCGGTGCGTGCGGGCGAAGCCGTGGTTCCTTGGCGCTTGGCACGGCGTGCGCTTGAAGGTTAAGATGCTTGAGACAGAGCGCGGCTCTTTTGTCTCAAGCCTCCTGACCGGCACTGAACGGCCCCTTTTTTTACAAATAAATGCATGCGCATTCATTATAACTTCAACCATAAGGGGGAGGTAAAGGGCAAATGGAAAAGAACGGGAAAAAAGCGGTGGTCATAGGCATGGCCAAAAGCGGCATAGCCAGCGCAAGGCTTTTGTACGAGTTGGGCTATGACGTTACCGTAAACGATATGAAAACGGACATAAAGGGTCTAAAGGAAGAACTGAGCGGCATAGAGTATAAAGACGCGCTGGGCGTTGACCATGCCGAGGCTGTAAAGGGCGCGGATCTTGTTGTATTAAGTCCGGTGGTGCCCATATTCAGCCCCTTTGTTGAGCAGGCACGCGCGGCAGGCGCGGAGGTCATAGGCGAGATAGAGCTTGGATATCGCTACTGCAACCGCGGCACAAAGTTCATTTGCATAAGCGGCACAAACGGCAAAACCACCACCACCGCGCTTACGGGAGAATTATTCAAGGCTGCCGGAAAGCATACCTTTGTGCTGGGCAACATAGGCGTGCCCATAACGGCGCATGCGCGCGAAACTAAGGCGGGCGACTATGTTGTGGCAGAGACGGCGGCATTGCAGCTTGAAAGCATTGCGGACTTCCATGCGAATGCGTTCGGCATGCTGAACATTACGGAGGACCATCTGAACCGCTTCCAGTACAAGATGGAGAATTACATTGCCGCAAAGTGCCGCGGCTTTGAAAACCAGACAGAGAACGACTTTGCCGCGCTGAATTACGACGATCCCATAGTGCGGGACATGGCGAAGCTTACGCGGGCAAGGATACTTTATTTTTCGCAGGAGACCGAGCCGGAAAACGGCGCGTTTATAAGAAACGGAAGAATTATATTCCGCCTGGACGGCAAGGAGACGGACCTTATCGCAACAAGCGAGCTGAGGATACCTGGCAAGCATAACATAGAAAACGCGCTGTGCGCGATATGCCTTGCCATGAGCCAGGGGCTTGACGCGGAGGGCGTAAGACGCGGACTCAGGGAGTTCCCGGGCGTTGAGCACAGGATAGAGTTCGTGCGGGAAAAGGACGGCGTGGCATGGATAAACGATTCAAAGGGCACTAACCCCGATTCCACCATAAAGGCTGTGCAGGCCATGACGCGGCCCACGATACTGCTGCTTGGCGTGGGCAATTACGACAAAAAGAGCGACTTTGCGCCGCTGTTTGAAGCGTTTGACGGCAAGGTGAAGGCGGTTATAGCAAGCGGGCTTAACGTGCCGGCGATAAAGCTTGCCGCGGAAAAGACGGGGTATTCGCCCGTGTATGTGAACGACGGGCCTATGATAGATATGCTAAAGCAGGCGGAAGAGCTGGCCCAAAGCGGGGACGCGGTGCTGCTTTCCCCTGCGGCGGCAAGCTGGGGCATATATGATAACTATGAACAGCGCGGCGAAATATTTAAGGAGCTTGTGAATAAGCTTTAATGTATCAAAACGCGGCTAAGTAAGGAGGCAAAGTGGAGCATGTAAGCAACTCTCCGGCGCTCAACTCCCGGGGAAAGGCGCAGAACGCGCGCGTGAGACCGATGCAGAAGCGGCAGGGGCCGCTTGATTTCGCGCTGCTTATAACCGTGGTCATAATATGCGCGTTCGGCCTTGTTATGGTGTTTTCCGCCAGCTATTATTACGCGCAGAGCAGGAACATGGACAACGGTTTTTATTACCTTAAAAACCAAAGCATGTATTTTGCGATTGGCTTTGCAATTATGCTTGCACTCAGCTTTTTTGATTACCATACGCTGGATAAGTTCAAAACGCTTGCGCTCATACTTATAATTGCGCTCATGGTCGCGGTCGTATTCTGGGGCGTGGAGCGAAACGGCGCAAAGCGCTGGCTTGATTTTTCAAAAATAGGCATACCGCTGTCTTTCCAGCCTTCGGAATTGGCTAAATTCGTGCTGGTGCTGTACATGGCGTCGTTCATGTCCAAACGCCCGCAGCTTATGGCAAGCTTTTCGCACGGCATAGTGCCCATGCTTATAATAATGGGCGTTTTCGGCATACTGCTGCTGGCGCAGAAGAACATGTCCATGATGGTCATAATGGTCATGACGGGCGCGGTGATGCTGTTTTTCGGCGGGGCACGGATGGCGCACCTTGTTACGCTTGCGGGCATAGCGGCGCCGGTAATGGTGATTGCGGTATTGAGCGAAGAATACAGAAAGGCCAGAATGACAATGTTCTGGGACCCGTGGACCAGCAAGGCGGACGGCGCGTATCAGCTGCGGCAGTCGCTTATAGCGCTCGGTTCCGGCGGGATATTCGGCAAGGGGCTTAACTTCAGCCGGCAGAAGCTGCTGTTTCTGCCGTATGGCGAAAGCGACTTTATATTTGCGATAATAGGCGAGGAACTTGGGCTTATCGGCTGCGTGCTGCTGATGGGCGCATATGCGTTCCTTGTATACAGGGGCATACGCATTGCCATGCGCTGCAAGGACCGCTTCGGCAGCCTGCTTGCCGCGGGTATAACCAGCGTAATAGGCATGCAGGCGATAGTAAATATTGCGGTTGCCACAAGCAGCGCCCCCACCACCGGCCAAACGCTGCCGTTTATAAGCGCGGGCGGAACAAGTTTGGTAATATTTTTAAGCGCGGCAGGCATTTTGCTCAACGTTTCGCGCAATACGCAATGATGCGCTGAAAAAACGCGAACAATACCGCCGTTTCCCGCATAATAATGAATGTGCTTAGCTTTTATGCGGGAAGGAGAAACAGATGGCATCCATTTTGGTTTCCGGCGGAAGAAAGATAGTTGGTACGGCGCGCGTATCGGGCGCGAAGAACGCGGCGCTGCCCATATTGGCCGCAACGCTTATTGCAAGGGGCCCTGTGGAGCTGACCGATTGCCCACATTTGAGCGATGTTGAAAATATGCTCAAAATACTGCGCTCGCTGGGCGTAAGCTGCTCGCTTGAAGCAGGCACGGCGCATATAGATGCGGCAAAGGCCGAGCGCTGCATAATGCCGCAGAGCATCAGCAAGGAGATAAGATCGAGTATATTCATGCTGGGGCCGCTGCTGGGGCGCTTCGGGCGGGCGGTATGCACATTCCCCGGCGGATGCGAAATAGGCCACAGGCCGATAGATCTGCACCTGAAGGGGCTTATGATGCTGGGCGCGGACGTGCGCGAGGAGCGCGGGCTGATAATATGCGAAGGCAGGCGGCTGAGGGGCGCGGACATACATTTGGATTACCCAAGCGTGGGCGCAACGGAAAACATTATGATGGCCGCAGCGTGCGCGGAGGGAAAAACAACCGTGTTCAATGCGGCGAGAGAGCCCGAAATAGACGACCTGGCGCGGTTTTTGAATGAGCTTGGATATAAAATTGAAGGCGCGGGCAGTTCGACCATAACCATCCGCGGCGGCGATGCAGCGGAGAAAAAAACAACGCACCGCATAATACCGGACAGAATAGTTGCAGGCACGCTTATGACTGCCGCGGCGATAACCGGCGGAGAGCTTACACTGACAAACGTTAATACGGAGCATATAGGCAGCATTGCGGCAAAGCTGAAGGAAGCGGGCTCCGTAATAACTGCGGGCGAGGGGATGCTGCACATAAGTTCGCCCGACAGACCAAACGAAATACGCCTTACGGAAACCATGCCGTACCCGGGCTTCCCAACGGATATGCAGGCGCAGCTTTTTGCGCTGTGTACCATTGCCAATGGAACGAGCGTGATTGTTGAAAACGTGTTTGAAAACCGCTACCGCCACGCGGCGGAGCTGGGGCGCATGGGCGCAAGCTTTACACAAAAGGACAGAACGGCGATAATACGCGGCGTTGATAAGCTGACGGGCGCAAGGGTGAAGGCATGGGATCTGCGCGGGGGCGCGGCAATGCTGCTTGCGGGCCTTGCAGCGGAAGGCGAAACGATAATAGACCACGCGGAATTGATAGACCGCGGGTATGACAAGCTGCATGAAACGCTCAATGCACTGGGCGCACAAATAATACGAAAGGAAAACTGATGCTGTGAAGGGCGAAGGGAACGAGCCATGGCGCGATGGGGCAGGCGGTGAAGGCCATACGCTTAATCTCAGACCCTTCAAACGGGCGGAGGAGCCGGAAGCGGAAGAATACGAAGAAGAACGGATAGCGGCCGAAGAAACCGCCTGCGTTGGTGTGGGTCGGAAGGGCTG
>ERZ780167.1682-NODE-1682-length-18684-cov-88.360137_pt1 | contig 18684 bp, 20 predicted proteins | sample MGYA00510982_ERZ780167 | MGnify/ENA primary metagenome ERZ780167 (study PRJEB29588, sample SAMEA2146107) | human gut metagenome | biome: human gut; feature: human-associated habitat; material: faeces | place: Denmark | collected 2008/2010 ... | reverse complement strand
AATCCACGTTATCCCGACCGAGAATACGTCAATTTACCGAACCATACAAATTACGGTGGCGGAACCGGAACTTCGACGAGTAAAATCAAACTCATTGCGGCTCATGGGCAACGGTAGTTTTAGATTAACTTAATAACAAGACAATTATGGCATTAACACCTGAACAGGAAGCAAAAGTGCTTCAAATTATCACAGCTTTCGATAACGGGAAGCGGTTGAATGAACTCCCCCATATCGGGGAGGTAAATCCTCTCGAACTCATCGTAGAGGTTATGGACACGGACGGAGAGAGCAAACAAGCTAAACTCGCAACCATGCTCCCATACCTCGAAGATCAATGCGCCTACGGCATCCAATGGGACACGACCGTATCGACGCCGACGTGTACCCGTATCGGCAGTATCGCTCTCCATAAAAGCCTCCCCATTCAAAACCGGATGCGGGGTTGCTTGTTGAGCGATAACGGAACGGTCGTTGAGTACCTGAACCCGACAAATTGGAGGGCGCATACCCTCGACGGCTCCAAAGGTCAGGTCATGGTCGAAATCCCAGCACATTATCGCAAGTTCGAGACAGAGGGAACAATACGCCGGTGCAAACTATCGGAATACCCGTTGCCGGGCTATCACGCCGTTCCCAAAATGTATATTTCGGCGTATGAGGCCGCTATGGAACGCAGCACGGGCAAACTCTGTTCTGTCGTCAATATGGGAACAGATTACAGGGGTGGAAACAATCAGGCGGATTGGGACGGAACGTATCGTTCTGTTCTTGGGCGTCCGGTTACAGTCAAGAGCCGCACGGCTTTCCGCAATGCAGCCCGCCTCCGTAACGCATCGGCGACGAACGAATGGAATTGCCTTGACTACAACGCATACAAGGCCGTATTTTGGCTTTACTATGTGGAGTACGCCAACCGTAACTGTCAGACGGCATTCAACGCCCAAAAGGACACAAACGGCTTTGCACAAGGCGGCCTCGGCAACGGAGTAACCAACACCCCGGATTGGAACGGATTTAACGGTTATTATCCGTTTGTCCCTTGCGGTTATACCGATGAACTCGGCAACGCTTCGGGCGAGGTTGCATACGTCATGCAGAACGCCGAGGGAGGTACACACGGAACGGTATATGTTCCTCGCTACCGAGGTATTGAAAATCCGTTCGGACACATTTGGAAATGGACGGACGGCATCAATATTCAAATCGCCTCGGCTGCTGACGGCGGGACATCAAAAGTATATGTTGCTGACGACCCCACAAACTACAACGACAGCAACTACAACGGCTACACTCTGCGAGGAGAAGAAGCCCGAACCGAAGCATACGTCAAAGAACTTGTCTTCGGTGAGTTCGGCGACATCATGCCAGCGGTGGTGGGCGGCGGTTCAACAACCTATTGGGCGGACTACCACTATACCAACATTCCTGCATCGGGTACAGTTCTTCGTGGTGTCCTGTTCGGCGGTGCTGCGTCTGGCGGTGCGGGTGCGGGCTTCGGCTATGCGAATTCGAATAACGCCCCCTCGGCTACGTATGCGTACGTCGGCTCTCGCCTTTGCTTTATACCCAATTTGTAAATAATTTAATAATAGATAGTTATGACGTAAGATAGAAAAGGTTGGTCGTTCTTCGTGGTGTCCTGTTCAGCGGTAATGCGAATAACGGTGCGAATGCAGGCTTCAGCTATGCGAATTCGAATAACACCCCCTCGAATACGAATGCGAACATCGGCTCTCACCTCTGATTTTCATAGGTTAATAAGAAACAAAATATAGAACGACGACCGTGCCTCTTGGCAAAAAAACACGAACCACAAAAAGGTGCTGGTAGGGAAACCGACGGCTCCAAGTATGAAAAGCAAAGCAATGAAACGGATAGGGAATTTATACGAAAGGATTATCGCAGTAGAAAACCTCCAACTCGCCGACCAAAAAGCGAGACGGGGAAAACTGCGTTCTTACGGGGTACGTCGCCACGACAAAAACAGGGAAGCCAATACCCTCGCTTTGCACGAAGCACTCAAAAATAAGACGTTCAAAACATCAAAGTACGAAACATTTATCATCAAAGACCCCAAAGAGCGGGAGATATATCGGCTGCCGTATTTCCCCGACAGAATCGTTCATCACGCTATAATGAACATTCTCGAACCAATATGGGTTTCGGTGTTCACGACGGACACGTTTTCTTGCATCAAAAATAGGGGTATAAACGGGTGTATGCTGAAAGTAGATAAAGCGTTGAAAGACGTGGAGAACACCCGATATTGCCTGAAAATCGACGTTAAGAAATTCTATCCGAGTATCGACCATGATGTGCTGAAACAAATCGTGCGCCGTAAAATCAAATGCCCGGACACGCTGGCTCTACTCGACCAAATCATAGATAGTGCCGCCGGTGTCCCTATCGGCAATTACCTGTCGCAATATTTCGCCAACCTGTTCCTCGCATACTTTGACCATTGGATAAAAGAGGAGGTCGGTGTCAAATATTATTTCAGGTATGCCGACGACATGGTTTTTCTGCACAAGGACAAGGCGTTCCTGCATGATTTACTCACACAGATAGATGCCTATCTCCGTGACAACCTGCATTTGACGATAAAGGCAAATTACCAGGTATTCCCTATCGCTAAAAATCGCAGCGATAAGCACGGGCGGGGGCTGGATTTCGTCGGGTTCGTTTTCTACCACGAACACAAGCTAATCCGCAAGAGCATCAAGAAGAATTTTTGCCGTGCCGTTGCCCGGCTTAACAAGCAGCCCAACCTATCTGCCAAAGACTACAAACAGGGAGTGTGCAGTTGGCTCGGCTGGGCAAAACACAGCAATTCCAAACATTTATTGAAAACCATAATTAAACCGAGTTTCTATGGCAATCTATGACAAAAAGCCCTCTATCTACGAGGCAAACGGGGACGGTTCTTACACCTACCGTTGGGACATTAAAGAAGTCGAAATACCCGCCGGAGCTGACACGGAGGAAACCACAACGAAATGGGAGTGTCAGGAGGTTGTCGTGTGGGGTACGGTAACGAGCGACAAACTGACCGAGGCCGTAATCAACCATTTATGGCCGAGGGATTACGAGCAGAAACTTATCAACGAGTACAACGCTGCGACAATGGGGATATACGGGGCTAAATCGAGTACCGATGCCCAGCCGAAAATCGCTGCATACAAAGCCTTTTTATCCGAGCGGGCAGCTATCAAACGTCAAATCGACGACGATTGTGCAACCCTAAATATCCAGTAATATGGCAAAGCGTTTCAGCGAACTCGGTATCAAGCAGCAGGACGACCGCAAGATTTTCAACTGCCAACAGGTGTCTATCACGGACGTTCTGAACAGCGGAATAGAAGTTATCGACTTTATCCCCGGAATGAAAACACAACACGGGGAAGGTCGGTATCTCATTAAGTTCACGCAGAACGGTACGGAGGGTAAGTTTTTCACAAACTCATCCGCCATTAAAAGTGTTCTCGATCAAATTCCTAAAGAGGAATTTCCGTTTATAACCACAATCCGCTGCACCAAGTGTGGCAACGGGAAGATATACCAATTTACGTGATGAAAATTCTCCATAACAACATCGAAATACTCAACATACAGGTCGATGACAGCAGCTACCGCTATCGGGCTATAAAGGGCGACCATAATCTGACGCTCTATTTCTCGCTGGCGGAACACGTCGAAATACCTGTCGGGGCGTATTGTGTCTATGAGAACGAGACCTACACGCTCGAAAAGCCCGAGAGCCTGACGATGAAGCACAGCCGCTATTTCGAGTACACCGTCGTATTCGATTCACCGCAGGCAAAGGCGGGCAAGTGGAAATTCAGGAACCCCGTAGATAGACGGCTGAAATTCCCGCTGACGGCCAAACCTATCGAACACCTGCAAATGTTCGTGGATAATATGAACCAGCGGGACAGCGGTTGGACTATCGGACGGTGCATTGACGCTCCCGAAAAGACCATATCGTACAATCATGCGTATTGCATCGACGCACTATCCCAAATGGCTGATGAATGGGAAACGGAGTACGAATTTGTCGGTAAGCAGGTGTCGTTGTGGAAAGTCGAGTACAACAGGGACAACCCGCTGCCGTTATCGTATGGTAAAGGGAACGGATTTAAGCCCGGCATCGGACGCTCCAACTACGAAGATTCTACGCCTATCGAAATTCTATATATTCAGGGCGGGGAACAAAACATCGACGCCAGCCAATACGGAAGTTCCGAATTGCTGTTGCCCAAAAGCCAAACAATCCGGTTCGACGGTGAACACTTCGAAGGCGAACAGGGATTTGACAGCAGTAAGGCTCGAACCTATCAAACGGATGCGGACGGGTTCTCCATACGCCGTGCCGATAAACCGTTATCCTCACAGGCAGAAGATAGCCTCGATTGTTCGGAAATATACCCCTCCCGTGTGGGGACAATAAGTGCCGTTACGGTGGTTGATGCCAGCAAGCATTTTTACGACATTGTAGATAGCAGCATACCGGCATCGCTGAATTTCGAGGACTGTCTGATTGAGGGCGAAACGCTGACAATTATTCCACAGACGGGAATGTTGGCCGGAAAGGAATTCGAGGCAAAGTATATCCACAATGCCAAAGAAGGGAAAGCCGCCCGCCGGTTTGAAATCGTCCCGCAGGATATAGACGGACAAACGATGCCAGGCGGAAATTATATCCCCCAAGTCGGAGATACATACGCCGTATTTCATTGTATGCTGCCTGCAGCGTACATCTGCGACAACGCCACAAAAACCGGAGCATCGTGGGACATGTTCCGGCAGGGGGTGAAATACCTGTACGATAACGAAGAACAGAAATTCACGTTCACGGGCGAATTGGACGGGATATGGGCGAAGAAAGATTGGCTCAATATCGGCGGTATGATAAAGTTGGGCGGGTTCGTTCAATTCTCCGACGAGCGGTTCCAGCCGGAGGGAGTGCTTGTCAGGATTATCGGGATAAAGGATTACATCAATAATCCCCACAGCCCCGAAATAGAATTGTCAAACTCTACCGTCGGGCGAACGGTATCGAGTGATCTGCGGAAAATCGAAAGTAACGAGGTGGTTATGGATACCCTCCACAAAGAGGCTTTGCAGTTCACCAAACGCCGGTATCGGGATTCTATGGAAACTATCGAAATGTTAGGCGATGCCTTGCTCGATAATTTTTCGAACTCCATAAACCCCATAGCCGTAAAAACTATGGCTATGCTTATCGGCGACAAGAGCCTGCAATTTGAGTTCGTCAATAGCATGACGAACCCGTCCCCCGTTGTCCATAACGTAACGTACAATCAGGCGACAAAGGTGCTGTCTGTTCCTGCCGGTATCATCCAGCACTACACGCTCGGCATCGACACCATATCGTCAAGCCATGCAGCCGACGAGTATAAGTTTTGGTCGCTCCCCGCCTTTACCACGCCGACGCTGACCGACGGAACAAAAAAATACTACCTCTACGCAAAAGTCAGCAAAACGGCCAAGACCGGCACGTTTTACATCAGCGAACAGGCTATCGCAATGGAGGGCGTGGCCGGATATTATCACTTGCTCATGGGCGTACTGAACAGCGAGTATGACGGAGAGCGCAGCTACGTTTCTCTATACGGTTTTACGGAGGTATTGCCGGGGCAAGTCATAACGAACAAAGTGGCATCGGCCAACGGCAAGAATTTCATGGATTTTCTGAACAATGCGTTCCGCATCGGCAATGACAAGACCTACATAGATTGGAACGCCTCAGTCGCCAATGTGCTGTCGATGAAAAATGCGACCATACAGATTGCAAACACCGCAGGGCAAACGATGATTTATTTCAGCGGCGTGGACGGTTCCGGCCAACTCGCCAAAGGGAACATCACATGGGATTCTGCTGGAAACATCAAAGCCAACGGAGGAACATTTACAGACATACTGATACAAGGTTCTCTCCGCTCACCGTTTGTCAGGGAAACTGATTCTATCGTGATAGGCGGCAAACAATCCACTCACGACAACGTAGTGCCGATTGCCTCCGGCGGCGGTTGGGTTACAGTTGGTACTTTGGAATGGGGAGTAGAACAAAGCGGTAGGCGTATGTGCATCGCCAATTATAGGTGGGGCAGTGAAATTACAACGGGATCGATAGAATATTCGGCTCCAAGTGGCAAGTATTTCTATGAAGACGGAACACAAAAAAAGGCCATATCGCTATCTCGTGAGTGTGTAGAGTTGATGGGATATGGTACATCGACGCAGTTTTATGGCTGGATTGTATTGAACCGAATCAATTTGATGACCACATCAAAATACGGCAGAAAATTGAACGTGCTTGCCCAAGGTATTGTAACCGGATATTCATCGGGAGCATCTATTAGCTACAAGTCATACGACAATGCAAGTACATTGAGCGTAAGCCGTCAAGGAACAGGGAAATACCGAGTAAATTTTCCGTCAAATTGGGGGCTGATAACCGGGAGTTATATCGTGATGATGACCGGATATGGCAGCGGTCTGATGAAAGCTACTTTACTCGAAGCTGGAACGTCGTATTTTATCGCAGAGGTCAGCGATGATTCCTCCGCCAATGACGGTTCATTCATGTTTCAAATCATCAACCTTAATGATTGGCTCGTGCTTTAATTTTTGCGCAATAATGATTATAATACAATCACTTTATTTACCTTTGCCTTATCATTAAAAACAAAACGATATGCAGGAAAAAATCGAAAAGGGTATCGGGTGGCTTCAAAAGCTACTCCACTTGCAAGAGAAGTTCGGCTTCTTCTCCATTTTGAAAAGTTTATTTATCCTACTAATCACGGGATATGTCGTATTTTTTGCCCTGAATCCTCGTTACCTGCTCGACAAAATGGAACAGGTGCAAACAGAGCAACACAACGACGCTGTATCACGCCGTATGAGTGCCGATGCAAATATACGGATGATATTTAACCGCATACTACCAACGCTCGATGCTGACCGGGTCTGGCTCATCGAACTACACAACGGAGCGAAAAATCTCACTACGGGATTGCCATTCCTGTACGGCGATATGCGTATTGAAGCGGTTTCCGACGGTGTGCTGAATGTAGATGAAGAATATACCGATTTCAGTTTATCAAAGTACCCTTTTATAGCTAAAATTTTCGAGGACGGATATTTCTACGGACATATAGAATCAATGCGTGAATTTGACGAACGGCTTTATTACAAATTCAAGTCCAACGACGTAAACGAGATAGCCTTACTTGCCTTATATCAAGGTGATAAACCGCTCGGCGTATTGGGAATATCATTCTGCGGAGATAAACAAATGGACGCATCTGCCGTAGGGAAAACTATCCGAAAGTGCGGAGTTCAAATCGCAACATTACTATCCAACTAACTATCTAAGATATGAAACTTACACTCAAACGAATTGCCCTGAAACCGGCCTACACTATCGGCCATTTATATATCGACGGGCAGAAAGTATGCGACACTATTGAGGACACCGTGCGAGACCTGAACAAAAACGGGGTCTTTGACAACGGGGAAAAGAAAGTGTACGCCGAAACCGCTATCCCATACGGGACATACGACATCACGCTGAAAGTACAGTCGCCGAAGTACAAAGACAAGGCGCAGTACAAGTTCTGCGACGGATACTTGCCGAGACTGCTTGACGTTCCCCATTTCGACGGCATCCTAATCCACATCGGGAACACGGCAAAGGACAGCGCAGGATGCATCTTGGTCGGCGAAAACAAAGAGGTCGGCAAGGTACTGAACTCGACGGCCACGTTCCGTAAGGTGTACGAGATACTCAAAGCAGCCTCCGACAGAGGGGAGCCTATCAAAATCGAAATCGTATGAGAAACGTGAAGAAAAAGAAACCGACCTACGAACAGATTGTAGATAGGGCATATATCATAGCTTTGACAGCATTAGCATTGGCTTTCCTATCGTTCATGCTGTCGCTTGGATGAGTTGCCAAACAAGCGAGGTCGCAGCCACTATGAGTGCCCCTACTGAAATCCAAAAGGCTCGACGGGCATATTTGATATTGGATTCTTTCACCCTATTATCAAGTTGCCTGTCCGCTTCCCTCTTTCCGATTTCTTCGAGGGCATGGCCGCAATCGGCGTAAATAGGACTGAGGTATTGGGGCTGAGTAATATGGAAATCGCCACCGCTGATTCCGACCCCGACATGCTCATTCGAGAACAGCCGGTATATACGAGGCCAATACTCCCCGGATAGTTCCTCGCCTTTTTCGCAAGTAACTTCCGAATGCCCCGCCGCAATGTATTCGATTACAGCCATAAGCGACTGATAAAACTCCTTTGTTTCCATAATGACACAAAAATAACAAACAAACATGAAACGACTTCAAATTATAGTATTTTTTATAATCCTGCTGGCGGTAGTCGGCTGTTGCCCGACCCGCCACCTTACCTCCTCTACACAAGACAGCGTGCGGGTGGAAACAGTTGTCCGTACCGAGTATATCCCTGACACGGTGTTTGTCGAGGTTCCGATTGAAAGCGAGCGTCAGACAGTCCGAGATACAACGAGCCATTTGGAAACGTCATACGCCGTTTCTGACGCTCGAATAACTCCCGACGGGGCATTGTTCCACTCGCTGGCAAACAAGCCGCAGAAAAAGCCCGTACCGACCGAAAAAGAGGTAGTCTACCGAGATAGTCTTGTGTATAGGGACAAAATTGTAGAAAAGGCCGTACCGGTCGAACGAGAATTGACATGGTGGCAACAAACACAGATGAGAGGCTTTTGGATTGTGCTGGCAATTATTGTGGTCGTGTATCGGAAAAAGATTTTTGCCGTTGTCCGGCGATTTATCTGATTGAACAACAAACAATATTCTAAACCGGAACCCTTGTCCATATCAAAAACTTTGTTTATATTTGGGGCAAAATATTGTAATATAGCGTTTGCTATTGTTTTGAGGTTTAGGAAATCGCCAATTTCATCGAAGCCCTTAAAAGCAATGGTAGATGCCTGCGTATATGCGTGGGCATTTTCCTTGTTAGGGCTTCAGGTGTTTGGCGATACCTCTAAACCAACAGAAATGCCCACGCTTCTTTTGCGTGCGCTCTGTCAAGGCGATAGTATCGCCAAAACGACAAAATATGGGCGCATTCTTCTATTTCATATTATTCGGGTTGGTTGTCGCCGTTATCGGCGGCGTGTTGCAAGGCATCCACAACTCAAAGCGTCAATCCCCACCTCCTCTAAACAAAAAATTTAGCCTCGGAGGTTCAATCACACGGGAACAATTATCCCATATTCAAGCAGAGAACCGCAAGCGTGGAACAGCTCTCCAACATTGTGTAGAACTCAACAACAGGGGTATTGCCTATGAAAAAATGGGGAAAATAGAAGATGCCATAGCCACGTATGAAATCAATATATCCATCGGTTATACAGCCCACCACGCATACAAACGATTGATGATATTATACCGGAAACAGAAAGATTACCACAACGAAAGGCGAGTAATTATAAGGGCGTTAGAGGTATTCCCTGCGGAAATGGAATACCTCGACCGGTTGAGAAAAGTCGAATATTTAATCTTAAAATCAGGTATATAATATGAAACAACTGTCCATAATTATTTTGGCCGTAATTGCATTCTCTACAAACTGTATGGCGCAGGATAGAAACAATGCAGCTCCGGCACAACTGGCGACAAAATCAAAGGAAATAAAATCGGCCTTATATTGGCAGCAAGACCGAAAAACAGGGAAATGGGAAAGCCGCAAAAACACGACACTCGTTTATCTTGGCGAGGGTGTTGCTGTCGATAATTTCAACAGCCTATTCATCGGAGAGTATGCAGGACGACGATACCTTTTTTGTGATTTCAAAGAATACAGCTGGCGTTACCCTGTTTTACAAACGGAATGGATTGTATCACGAATGATAATGGCTGCTCTTTTATCCGAAGCCGATTATAGCAGCATGAGCAATATTGAACCCGGACAGGTAATTACAATCACACCTCGATTCTATCATAAAATGTTCAAAGGCCATGCCGAATATTCATTCCCGTTTTTCCTATCGCTCGGCGAAACCCTTTGCTCGTCATCTGAAACAATGTATAAATCATACGCACGAACCAATGGCGAGGATTATGCAGAGCGTTATTGGAAATCGGAATATCCCCTGCTATACTTTATCGTATTAAAACGTGTAGTCGGGTCTGACGGGCGTGATGTTGTCCGGTTCCTATTATATCCTCACGCTATGTCAGAACTCATCGAAAGTTGCTATTTTGAAGTTGCTTTTGACGTTTATAAAAACCTATTTACGGCAGACAAGAAGACAAGTTACAAATAAAACTATGGGCGGCGGCGACCGCCCTTTTTCGTGTCTGCATCCGACATTGGAGAGAAACAATCGGTGAAATAATCACGAACGTTATACAAGTAACTTTGAAATTGCTATCTTTATTCCCTAATGCAACCGCTTTCAATAGCAAGGCTTTCAATTCTGTTGCTGGTTTGTTGCTCACAGATTTTACAGAGTAAAACAACACGTTCAAATACAGCAATATAATGATTTAATTTCACGTTTTGTATCGGCAAATAAGAGCTATATCGGCTCAAAAACGAACAAGGCGCTCCTCCGAAGCGCCTTGTTTTTAGAATATTCACTATCGAGTCGTTTCCAGCACCTGCTGAATCAACTGTTTTACCTCATTTCTACTTTTAATAGCGGCCGGATAAGTGTGAAAAACATTATATTCATCGATGGCAGCCTCCATGGGTATTTCTGCACCTGGTTGTGTTGCCTGGAAGAATATAGTCAGACGGCGCTTTATCTCAGGTTCAAACTCTTTGGTTACGAGTCCTTCAATACCCCATGCAGCAACATGATCATAGAGCGGTGCATAGTAGATAAGCCCATCGGCCACATCTTGCCAACTCTTGTTCTTTACATTGATTGTGGTACCTCCGACGAGACCGTTGTAAGCTGTTTCTCCGTAAGGTGTATTTTTCAAATCAATAGCGAACGGGCGGCATTCCATCAGTTCAAAGGCTGCATCCCAATGTCCTTCTCCAGTCATCGGGAAATTACTTCCGTTAAACAGGTTGTAATCAAACCAGTTCAGTACCACGATTTTGACTTTTTCTTCTCCAAAGATTTTCTTCATCCACCAGCCCTGTGTCCCATAAACAGTATTTCTCTTTTTGAGAATCATCGAATCGTTGATGGCATGTGGCTGACTGGTTATCACCAAGGCCTTGCGTTTCCCATTCAAGGGTATCTGGCGGGCAAACATTTCCGAAATATGGGCAGCCATTAAACTGTCGCGATAGTTCACTGTGCGAGATTCCCAAAATTTCTTGTAGTCTTCTACAGTACGAATCTCGTCCCATGAGAACTCGCGGTCGGTCAGTCCGAGCTCGATTTTCCTTGGAGAAGTACGGTTTATTTCATATATACCTTTCAGAAATTTAATGCGGTTGTATTTCTCCCAAATCGGATAGAAGGTCTCCGACTTTCTATAATAGGCATACAGGCTGTCCATGAAGGCCGCATCCGTTGGATAACTGCCTTGCAGCAGGCGGTTTACATCATCGTTCATGTTGTACGAGCCGACTTCGGTATAGACGTATCCTATCTGTTCGGCAAAACGAGGGTCGGCCAGGATGTCGTGAATGAAGTCGTATTGTACCGTATCACGGTGGTCACGTTCACCCAAGACTACTATATCCGATTTTTCAAACAGCTTGAATATGTATTCTTTGGGAGGTATCCCCTTTTCTTCCGCATAAGTTCGCAATGCATCTACGGACGGAGTCTGCGCATATAATGACAACGCGGACGAACAGCAAACAACAAGCAGCATTAAATTTCTCATAATCAACGCTCTTTTATTAATCCGTGGATTCAATCTACTCATACAATCGAATCCCGTTAAACCAAATACATCACCGAAAAAGATTTATGGGACATAAGCCTCAATCCCTCCACACCCTGCATCTCAAAAGTATGCAATTTATGAAATTAACAATACATATCCAAATCTCGCAGGATTTTTCCGCCGAAAGTGAATGTTGCGCCAGCTCGACCTGCTGACCGAACACATCAATCGCATCGGCCTCTTCCGGCGCGACGTCACCCGCCCGGAGGTTGAACTGCTGCTCGCCTGCCAGCTTCCGGAACCGTTGCAGACGACCCACAACAAGCTGTTGGCACTGCTGCTCGAATCGCTGAGCGCCGCGCGGTTCATCACCCCGAAGTGGCAGCGCGTGGCGGGAGCCAAAGGGTGCTTCCTCTCGAAGCTGGGCAAGCCGCTTACGGCCAAGGACCTCTCGGCGGCCAAGCAGATGGCCGACATCATCGACGCAAAACGCGAGCAACAGATTCTCGACTGCATCCGGGCCCTGGAGGCTGCGCAGTCATAGCCTGCCCGTAGATGCCCGCCAACAAGCACGGTCGATGTCTCCCTTTGCAGGGTTCCGCCGTCGTGTTTGCAGGGTGTCAGTACGCGGGCAATGGATGGGAAAGATTGTCCAAACAAGCGGAAACGTTGGCAGACAATGTCGTCAGCCTTTTTTCTTCGTTTCTTTGTCTCTGTAAATACAAGCCCGTGCGTTGCGCAACGCCTTTGTCAAACCTTTTAAATTGTGTTTTTATGCAAATGAGTCTAACCGTCGAGGAGCGTCTCGACCGCATCGAACAACTGCTGAGCGGACAGAAGAATGTCCTGAACTTTTCCGAAGCCTGCGACTTCACAGGCATCTCACCGAGCTACATGTACAAACTCACCCACAACGCCCGCATCCCCCACTACAAGCCTCACGGCAAGAATGTCTACTTCCTGCGTGAGGAGCTCGAACAGTGGCTGCTGCAGAATCCCGTGCGGACCGCCGAACAGAAGGATCGCGAGGCAACCGAATTCGTCCTTCGCAAACGGCGCCCGAGGTAGCGGCACGCATCGGTCCGACCGGTCCCAAGCCCATCGGGGCGGCCGGATTATCTACCCTTAAAAAAGCGCATCGCTCACCTTAAACGAGCGGATCTCCCGCTCCTTTACAATGTCATCCTCTCCTATACGGCCGATCAACAACGGCGACGTCGGGTCATGCAACACCCGGTTCCGACACACCGTCTTCGTATCGGTGTTGGCATAGCAATACAGACAGCCGTGGCTGCATGTATCATAAGCCCCGATATCCACACTCTGCACACATCCACACTCCGGCCGTTGGTTCCTGTCCCTGGCGACATTCAACCTGCACCCCAGCAACTCTTCAATCAACATGCGGTCGATGCATCGGCCATGCCGGATGCCCATCGGCTCCAGGTCTATCCGTTCCGCGCAACTCTGAACTCGGATACCATAGCTTGATGCGATGGAGGCCAGCCCCGCAGCCAATCGGGTGATTTCATCCGCACTCGGTTCCCGGACCGTTGTCTCCCTCAAATTGCGCCGCGTCTTCTGGTACAGATCCACGAAACTGATTACGCAGGTTTGGGTACAGGATGCCACCCGTTTGGCAATTGCCTCAAAACCGTGCAGATGATAGCGGACGTCCATGCTTTGCGAGAACAGAATCGGGTCATACCGCCAAATGACCCGTTTGGGGCCAATCCGGTCGGACAGCCGTCTGAACGTATCGATCACGAACTCCTTCTGCGGGAGCCCCTTCTCCAGCTCCCTGTCGTATGGAGTGACCGTAAACTGGAAATAGTACATGTAGTCCTCCAGTTCGCCCAAACGCGGCAGCATCGGCTTTGGATTCTTGCTCCAAAAGACGATGCAATCAATCACATCGGGGGATAGCCGGATTTTGCTGACCTGATGCCGGTTCATCGGATTCCGGACGCACACATTCCCCTCCCGAATCCGGTTGTAAAACCAGTCCGCATAGAAGGCGGGAATATCGGTTCTTCGGCTAACGCTCAGTATCATCGCGAATCAGTTTATCGTTCCGCCGCACTTCGCAGACGGCACCCAGGCAGCGGCGTACGGTCAAGATTGCTTGGTCCGTTTTCCATAGAGCCGCTCCAGGTCGAGCTTCTCGATGCGCGAACGGATGGCGCCGGGCTTGCGCTGGAAATGGGCGGACAACTCCTCCTCCGTCGCCCCCTCACACCATCGGCGCGTCAACTCCAGATCCTCCGCCTCGGTCCAGGGCAGGTAGGCGTTCGGATACTCCTGGCGGCAGGCGTAGACCGAGTAGGTCGGTTCGCCAGTCAGCTGCTTGTAGGCCCGCAGATAGCGCTTCAGCCGCTTGACGTCCTTGTCCGAGAGATACGGCAGGCGGCGGATATCCATGTTGTCCGTGAGGTCGTTCAGTTTGACCGCCACGGCCAGTGGATTGCCCTTTATGCGGGCAATATAACGGTCGTAGGGCTCCTCCTCGGCATGGGTCAGACAGCGCAGCGCCTCGATGATTTCGGGCGCAAACCCTTCTGCCACCAGTTCCTCCAGCGTCCAGTCGCTGTCCTCAACCACATCGTGCAGCACCCCGACGATCTTCTCTTCGGGGGTTTTGCCCGCGGCCATGACCCGCAGCGGGTGGCCGATATAGTCGTTCCCATCCTTGTCGCGCTGGCCGCGGTGCGCCTCGGTGGCAATCTCGATGGCTCGTTCCAGGGTGCTCATAATGGGCTTATCCAATAAACTGGCTCAATTTTCTTTTGACTACTTCGATATCGTGCATCCTATCTCTTTTGAGTCGCTTGGAGGATCCAAAATCACTATAATGAATCTCGACCAGATGGATTTGGTGACGGCTCAATTCATCTCGACGCCGCTGGTCGTATATTCTACGTTGTTCTCCCCGTGAGACACCACTCACGGTCATTCTTCGATCAAAGAAAGGCGCTACCTCGGTATGCTGGGTTTCACAATACTCAACAACCAAATTCAATTGCTCGTAATAGGCGTCAACCGGCAGTTTGCACCCCGTATCCCCTCTCAAAAACTCAAATCGATGCTGTTGCGATGCAGTCTGTCCAAGCACCTCATTACACAATCCAATCACGTAATATTTATCGGAATTTTGGCGTTGTCGCATCTTGTTCGTACCATCCAAGATCGGGGGTACCTTGGACAATGGAGTGGGGACTTTCAAAGAATCCGCGACAGAAACAGGTCGTAATCTACGTGAATTCAATGCGGTAAAATACCAATTAACATTACTATTTTTTCGATCCGCAAACACATATGGGATGAGAGACAACGCATTTCGCTAATCCAACTCCCGAAGCAAACTTCTAATGGGAAGTCCATTTCTATGATCTGTTGTAAAAATTCCCTTTCGAATGAATAACGGCATCAGATCTTTTGCAGCAATCCGACGTGGATTGCCCGGATCGTCAAAAAAACGCCCGACAACTTCATTGATTTTACGTATTCTCTCGACCTTATCCATAAGTTCTTCAAATATCCCGACAACGATTCTTCTGCGAATTGTTATCTACAAATTTATGAATTCTGAGGAGGAATATCAAATTGAAGTACAATTATCAGCAGAGCTGTTTACCAATCGTCAAAAATTCGTATCTTTGATAAAAATATGCCGTTATCATGTACATCATAGATCTGCCATCGAATAGCTTGACAAAAATTGAAAAAACATCCTTCAAGGCGCTAAAACTTGAAGAACGCAAGCACCTGCAAGAATGGATTGCCAAGGAGCCCTCTTCGCTGGGTGAGGACCTGTTGATTATACAAAAAGAATTTGACGGCTTCTCGGACACCCGGGAACGACTGGATTTGCTAGCCCTCGACAAGGACGGCAATCTGGTTATCATTGAAAACAAGCTGGATGATTCGGGGCGAGACGTAACATGGCAGGCAATTAAATATGCCTCCTATTGTTCAAGTCTAACCAAACAGGACATTATCGATATCTATCAGAAATATCTGGGGAGTACAGCCTCGGCCGAAGACTCCTTGTCCGATTTCTTTGACGGCCGCGATTTATCGGATGTGGAAATCAATGTCGGGAATAGTCAACGAATATTTTTCGTTGCTGCCCACTTCCGCAAGGAGGTGACCTCTTCGGTAATGTGGTTACTGAATTTCAACCTGCGCATCAAATGTTTCAAGGTGACGCCCTTCCGATATAACGACAAAATACTGCTCGAATTCGACCAGATCATCCCAATCAAGGATGCTGATGATTATACAATTAAAATTGCCTCCAAGGCTCAGAGTGAGAGCCAAAATGCCGAGGCATCCAAAATCCGCTCATCCAATCGTCGAAATTTCTGGTCGGAGTTTATCGACTACAGCAAGGCAAAAAACGGTTTGTATGCAAGTTCTGCAGGAACACCTGACAGTTGGCTTGGAAAATCCATAAAAGGTCTTCCCGGTGTAAATATCAATATTTGCATCCACAACAGTTTTACCAGAGCAGAAGTTTATATCAACTCGGGTGAAAAAGCTGAAAACAAGCAAATTTTCGACAAAATGCTGGTTCACAAATCTGAACTTGAAGCTGAAGTGGGTGAAGCTATGACATGGCAGCGCATGGATGAGAAAGTAACCTGCCGGATATGTATCACCAGAAATGATTTGTCTTATTTGAATCCCGATGATAAGGAGGCAATCTTCTCATTTTTGCTAGGTACAACCAATCGCATGATGAAAGCCTTTACGTCGTATGCTCAAAAGTATACCAAAAGGGGATAACTTACTAACTAATCGCAGATAAATATGCAGAATATATTCGATTCAGACAGAAATACCCAGATCTGCAATGAGCGAATCGTCTGTTTCAATATCAGCCGGACTTGGAGGAACCGGGAGCGTGCCAATCTGTACGAATGTACGAGAAAGTATTGGCGACTCAATGGAGAGCGCGTCCGGCATGCCGACTTGGTCTTTGCCGTATGCCAAGGAGTCGTTATCGGCGTATTCAGACCTCACAGTTGGCACCGAACCCAATGTGCAAAATATGCAGGTCGCTGGGAGTTTGAAGGGGAGCAACTGGTTGATTCTCCATACCTGAATTTGAAGATAGAAGCTATGCAAAAACGGCAGAATCCGGTATTATATATCAACATGTAAAATCCAGAGTTTCCAACCGGGTTCGAGATTCAAGATTCGGCAATCGACTATACTTACGAGAAGAATAACGCAGTCTTCTCATCGAGTATTAGACGGTAAAAATCAATAATAGACGTAGGTTTTCCGATTTAATTTCCTATTTTTGTAGATGGTTCCGTGCCGATCCGCGGAGCCAGACATTTTATACGAACGTTTTGTTACGTTTTCTTTCGCATTCAAACTTCGCAACTTTGATCTCTCGAAAGAAATGTAGCCGGGCGCTCCGTAAACGTATGTATTGCATCCGTGCGCTATTGGCGCATTATGTGCAATACACGTTTCGCGTGGGCTGTCCGTGTTGCTTATTTCGAGAGGGGCAGCGAAGGCCTGAGTGCGTGGTAAGTCAATGCGGCAACCCACGTTTTTTATGGTTTTCTATTACGATTACACCGGAAACCCCGCCCTGCTCGACCGTCGGAAGGTCGCCTTCTTTGCCTCGCGCGCCGTCTCACCGGCCGTCAAGGAACAAGCTCTTCGCTGGGCCGAGGCGTGTTGCGCAACCGACCGTGTCGTAATCAGCGGCTTCCAGTCCCCGCTCGAAAAATCCGTCTTTGAACTCCTGCTGAAAGCCCGCCACCCGGTGATCTGGGCCCTGGGGCGCACCCTCTACAGCCGCTACCCTCCCGCCGTCGAAGAGGCGTTGGCCGAGCAGCGCATCCTGATCTTTGCCGTCCGCAACGCCCGCCGGACCGGTTGGCAGACCGCCCAAACCCGCAACTACACCATCGCCACGATGGCCGAAGAGAGCGTCTACGCCCTCCGCACGGACGGCCGCCCCAGCTCGCTCGACGTTCTCTACGGGCTGGAGTTGGGACGCAAACCGGTGCGTTGTTTCCCGCAATAAACGTCCCGTTTCGCGGGAAAATTGGTACTGAAACAGCATCGAAACCCGATTCTAAATGACCAAAATTCTGCAAAATCGAACGCCGGGAGAGGACAAATTCCACGGCTTTTTAGGACGCAAAATGTCGGATTAGAGGCTCTCAATTGGATGAATTGAGGCCTCAAAAGCGCGTCCAAATTCGTGAAATTTGTCCGAAATTTTGCATTCTCAACCGCCGAAAAACAGTCGAAAACGAGCTGTTTTGAAGTCTGATTCGAGCGATAAACCGCCACTTTTCCACGCCAAAATGGCCGGATCTTCCCTGTTTTCTGGCGATGGGGGTTTCGAAAATCCTTCGCCGGCCAGATTTCGGGTCGGGCCACGGTGGCCCCGGTAAAAAGCGACGACTTCGGAGGAGTTTTCCACCCCCTTGCGGGCAAGCTGTTTTCTGTTACGAAATCTATTTCGCGTAACGGAAAACACAGCTTGCTGAGTCCCGAAACATATAATGTTCCGGGGACTCAAAAACGGGTCGAATATCACGCCCCGTTCCCACTTGTTCGCCGGCCAATCTGAAGAGGCGAACCACCCGTTCCCGAAGCCGACATCGGGAACAAAATCGACAAAAAAAGGAAGGTCCGGAGGCGTCTCATTCAAAAAGGCCGACTGACTGATTGACGTCAGTACTGACTGAATTCAGTACTGACTGACTGAAGTCTGACTGACTGAAGTACTGACTGACTGAAGTACTGACTGACTGAAGTACTGACTG
>ERZ780167.1679-NODE-1679-length-18712-cov-3.680066_pt1 | contig 18712 bp, 16 predicted proteins | sample MGYA00510982_ERZ780167 | MGnify/ENA primary metagenome ERZ780167 (study PRJEB29588, sample SAMEA2146107) | human gut metagenome | biome: human gut; feature: human-associated habitat; material: faeces | place: Denmark | collected 2008/2010 ... | reverse complement strand
CCCTTCGGCTCCGGACCTTTGGTCCTTAACCTCGCCAGCACCGGCAGCTCGCCGCTGCCCATGGCCTGGGCTGTATTTTCGGTGGTGACACGCAGCGCCGCGTGCCCCTTGATACCGGGGGTAAGCATAAGTCAATATCTCCTATTATACTTTTTTATTTAATTTATAATAACACACTTTCCGACAAAAAGATAGTAGGGGCTGGGCATACCCGGCCCGCGCGTGTAAGGCGGACGACCATTTGAGGGAAAGTTGCGGGCCGGGCGTGCCCGGCCCCTACATGACGACAAAATTTTCCCAACATCTTGCACTTTCCCGCTATTTCTGCTATCCTTATAGAGATAAGCAAGGGGGCTGTGGTTTTTGGGTAAAAAACGTTCAGTCTCCCTTTTTTGCGGCCATTGTGAGGAGGAATTTCATTTATGGCAGAAAAAATCGATTACTCGCAGGGCATCTATGATGCCAAACAGCTGGGCACGCCCAAGCTGCTGATCCTCGGCGCACAGCATATGTTCGCCATGTTCGGCGCTACCGTGCTGGTGCCGCTGCTGACCGGCCTGAGCGTCAGCACCACCCTGCTCTGCGCAGGTCTGGGCACGCTGCTGTTCCACTTCCTGTGCAAGGGCAAGGTCCCCGCGTTCCTGGGTTCCAGCTTCGCGTATCTGGGCGGCTTTACCATCGTGACCAACGGCGGTGCCAACCCGGAAAACCTTCCCTACGCCTGCGCGGCCGTGGCCCTGTCCGGCCTGGTCTATGTGCTGTTCAGCGCACTGATCTCCGCGTTCGGCATCCGCAAGATGATGAAGTTCTTCCCCCCGGTCGTCACCGGCCCCATCATCATCGCCATCGGTCTGATCCTGGCCCCCAGCGCCATCAACAACTGCCAGAGCAACTGGCTGCTGGCCTTCGTCGCGCTGGCAACCGTCATCGTCTGCAACATCTGGGGCAAGGGCATGATCAAGATCCTGCCCATCCTCATCGGCGTGCTGGTCTCCTACGCGGTCGCGCTCGTGACCGGTGCTATCGACTTCCAGGCCATCGGTGCGGCGGCCTGGTTCGGTATCCCCCTGCATAAGGATTCCATGGGTCTGTTCGCCATCGACGGCAGCGAGACCTTCATCAGCGCCGTGTTCACCATCGTGCCCATCGCGCTGGCAACCATGATGGAGCATATCGGCGATATTGCCGCTATCTCCGCCACCACCGGCAAGAACTACATCCGTGACCCGGGCCTGAACAAGACCCTGCTGGGCGACGGCCTTGCCACCGCCATGGCCGGCCTGCTGGGCGGCCCCGCCAACACCACCTACGGCGAGAACACCGGCGTTCTGGCGCTGACGAAGATTTATGATCCCCTCGTCATCCGCATTGCAGCTGTGTTTGCCATGATTCTGAGCTTCTGCCCGAAGTTTGAGGCCGTCATCAACACGATCCCTTCCGGCATCGTCGGCGGCATCAGCTTTGTGCTGTACGGCATGATCTCCGCCATCGGCGTGCGCAATGTTGTTGAGAACAAGGTCGATTTCACCAACTCCCGCAACCTGATCATCGCCGCCGTCATTCTGGTCAGCGCCCTGGGCTTCAACTCCGTGGGCGGCATCAGCTTTGGTCTGGGCAATGTCACCATCAACCTGTCCGGTCTGGCCATCGCCGCCATCGCCGGTATCCTGCTGAACGCCATCCTGCCTGGCAACGACTACGAGTTCGACGAGGGCAGCAACGAGCCTGAGTCCGCCAGCCTGCGCGTATGATAAACGACTGCCAGGCGGCGGGGTGAGGGTACCCCGCCCTACGACCAACCCAAATGTGCGGCGTAGGGCGGCATACCCACATACCGCCGCAGGCAGCACTTTACGGAAAGGAATGCTTCTATGACCGCTTCTGACTTCACCAACCTGCACCTGCAATACAAATCCGCCCAGGCTGACGGCGAGGTCCCTGCGGTCATTGAACATGACTTCCCGGGCGGACGGATGGTGGACCACTACTTTGTCACCCCCTCCCCTGCTTTCTGGGCTGACGAGGGCGTGCAAAGTCTCGACGGCGTGTCCGGCATCCTGTTTTTGCAGCAGCCTGATGGTGCGCCGTGGAAGATACTCGTCCATGAGCAGAGCATGATTAAAGAAGTTGTCTTTGATTTTCCCGAGGAAGAGTTCCGAAAAATGCTGGCCGACAACGGCGTGACCCTGCCCGGCGAGCCGGGCTTTGCCCCCATCACCGACTAAGATTTTTTTTCCCCCCCCGGATGTGAGAATTTTCACATCTGGGGGATTTTTTTGCGTTTTTCTATTGACAAAGTGTATATTAGGATGTATCATATGAACAAACGAACATATGAAGGGATGATGACGGTGTCCGAGAATGAAAAAACAGGCGAAAAGCTACCTGAAACCGCCCAGCTGGGTGAGGCCGACATCCGCCGCCTGCAGGATGACCTGCCCAATGACGAGGTGCTGTACGACCTTGCCGAACTGTTCCGGGTGTTCGGCGATTCAACGCGCATCAAAATTTTGTATGCACTGTTTGAGAGCGAGCTTTGCGTCAATGATATCGCCCAGGTCGTGGGTATCTCGCAGAGCGCTGTCAGCCACCAGCTGCGGCTGCTGAAAACCAGTAAGCTCGTCAAGTTCCGCCGTGAGGGCAAGGCCATGTATTATTCCCTGGATGATGACCACGTTCGCAGCATGATCGCGCTGGGCATGGAGCATACGGAAGAGTAAAAAGCCTCCCCTTAGGGGGAAAAAGGTGGCCGAGGGCCGGATGAGGGGCGGCGTTTCGGCAGTGACCCGCCAACGAGTAATAACGGCAAGTTTGCCCCTCATCAGTCCGCTTCGCGGGCAGCTTCCCCCTCAGGGGAAGCCTTTTAATCCAGTTACCCCTATTAAAAAAATATTTATGTATACAAAGGAGACCACCATCATGCAGAAGAAATTCAAGATCGAAGTCGATTGCGCAAACTGCGCTGCTAAAATCGAGACCGCTATCAAGGAACTGCCCGGTGTTAAGAACGCCAGCGTCAGCTTTATGGCCCAGAAACTGCTGCTCGAGGCCGACGATGATAAGTTTGACGCCGTGCTGAAGGATGCCGTCAAGGCTGCGAAGAAGGTCGAGCCTGATTTCGAGATTGAGCTGTAAGTTTGCCCATAAAGCGGCCCATCCCGACGATGGGCCCTTTTTATACCCAAAATGGAGGTCATATCCATGACGAAGAAGCAAAAAAAGACACTGAAGCGCATTATCATCGCGGCGGTGCTCACGGCGGTGCTGGCGCTGCTGTTCCACTTTGCGGAGCTGCCCTGGTTCGTGCAGCTGGTGCTGTGGCTGGTGCCGTATCTGGTCATCGGCCACGATGTCCTGCGCAAGGCGTTCATGGGCATCAAGAGCGGCGAGGTCTTTGACGAGAACTTCTTGATGGCGGTCGCCACCGTTGGTGCCATGGGCTGCGGCGAGTATGCCGAGGGCGTGGCCGTTATGCTGTTCTACCAGATCGGCGAGCTGTTCCAGTCCTACGCCGTCGGCAAGAGCCGGGCGAGCATCTCGGCGCTGATGGACATTCGCCCCGACAGCGCGAACTTGGAGGCCGAGGACGGTACGGTTTCCGTCGTTGACCCTGACGATGTACCCATCGGTTCCACCATCGTCGTCAAGCCCGGCGAAAAGATCCCGCTGGACGGCGTGGTCCTCTCCGGTGAGTCCACGCTGAACACCGCCGCCCTGACCGGCGAGAGCCGCCCGCGCACCGTGCGCCCCGGCGATGAGGTCATCAGCGGCTGCGTGAACGCCGACAGTGTGCTGCGCGTCCGGACGACAAAAATTTACGGCGAGTCCACCGTTGCGAAAATTCTCGACCTGGTGGAAAATTCCAGCCTGAAAAAGTCCCCCGTCGAGAACTTCATCACGAAGTTTGCCCGCTACTACACCCCCGCCGTCTGCATCGGCGCACTGGTGCTGGCCATTGTGCCGCCGCTGTTCCTGGGCGGCTGGCTTGACTGGATCATGCGTGCGCTGACCTTCCTGGTCATCAGCTGCCCCTGTGCGCTGGTCATTTCTATCCCCCTCACCTTCTTCGGCGGCATCGGCGGCGCGTCCAAGTGCGGCATCCTGGTCAAGGGCGGCAACTACCTCGAGGCCCTGTCCAAGACCGGCGTTGCCGTGTTTGACAAGACCGGCACCCTGACGAAGGGCGTTTTCAAAGTCACCCACACCGCCCCTGTTGACGGCGTGAGCGAGAAGGATCTGCTCGAGAGTGCCGCGCTGGCCGAGAGTTTTTCGAGCCATCCCATCAGCAAAAGCCTTCGCGAGGCCTGCCCCGACCTGGATGCCCGCCGCGCCTCTGACGCGCAGGAAATCGCGGGTCACGGCGTGAAAACGCAGGTCGATGGTCATACCGTGCTGGCCGGCAATGCCCGCCTGATGGAGAGCGAGGGCGTCACCTACACCGCCGCCGAGGGCGCAGGCACCATCGTCTACGTTGCCCGCGACGGACAGTTCCTCGGCTCCATCCTGATTTCCGACGAGGAAAAGCCCACGGCCAAGGCGGCCATGCAGGGCTTGCAGGCCCAGGGCGTGCGTACCGTCATGCTGACCGGCGACACCCCTGCGGTGGCTGAGTTGGTTGCGAAAGATTTGGGCATCGATGAGGTCCACGCGGGCCTGCTGCCCGCCGACAAGGTCGAGTGGGTCGAGAAGCTGCTGGGCCAGAAACCCGCAAAGAAAGAGCTTGCCTTCGTGGGAGACGGCATCAACGACGCGCCGGTGCTGATGCGTGCCGATATCGGCATTGCCATGGGTGCGCTGGGCAGTGATGCCGCCATCGAGGCCGCCGATGTTGTGCTGATGGACGACGACCCGGCAAAAATCAGCCTGGCGATGCGAATTTCCCGCAAGTGCATGACGATTGCCTACCAAAACATTGTGTTCGCGCTGGCAATCAAGGCGCTGTGCCTGATTCTGACCGCGCTGGGCATTACCAATATGTGGTGGGGCGTTTTTGCCGACGTCGGCGTCATGGTGCTGGCCGTGCTGAACGCGACGAGAATGCTGAATGTGAAGCAGTACCAGTAAAATTTGCATAAGAACAGGCGTGTGCCCGGTGTGGGTACACGCCTGTTTGGGTTTCGGGCAGTGGGGAACGGCTTTTGCCGTCTGCTATTACAGCAGCCCCTCCGGGTCGAGGTACGCACCATCCTTGATGCACTCCAGGTGCAAATGCGCCTCGCCGCTGGTTTCTGCGGGGACGCTCCCCGCCTTGCCGATTGCGGTGGCGGTCGTCACGCTGTCCCCGGCTTTGACTTCCGTGTCAGTCAGCCCGCAGTACCGCCAGGTCACACCGTTCTTGTCGGTGATTTCCACCACATACCCCCACAGCGCGTCCTCGGTTACGGAATCGACCTTGCCCGCCTTGGCCGGGTACACACTCTCCCCCGCCGGGGCTGCGTAGTCCGCACCGTTGTGGGTGCGCCAGTCGCCCAACGTCGCACTGTACACCAGTTCATCCCCGCTGAATGCTGCCAGCGGCTTGGCGTCCCAGATGCCAGGGGCTGCGGCCGCCTGCGCCGAGGCGGTGCTCTCGGCGGGTGGTGTGGTCGTGCGCGGTTCAGCCGTCGGTGCGGTGGTGGGCGCTGTCGTCGGCTTGGGCACATCCTGGGCGGGTTTGTCGATGGCCGTGTCCGGCTGCGTCCAGGTCGTGTCGTCCTGCAAAGCCTCCTTGCGGAGGCGCGTCAGGTCGGCCACGTTGCCCACGATGCTGCGCAGTGCCAGAATGCCCGCCGCCGTGGCCGCAAACACCATAGCCAGACAGAACAGGTACAGCCCTTTTTCCTTAAAAAATTGCTTGATATGGTTCATCTTGCCCCATCCTTTTCTTGTGGAAATGTTGTGTATGCCGTTAGTTTGGGCCGCCCGCGGCGCTTTATACACGGCATACGAAATACGTTTTGTATAATTGCAAAATATAATACAAATCGTTGCGCTGCGCCTGAAAATTTCCGTTGCATTTCCGCGCAAAACCGTGTATTATATACTATTGGATTATTATAGAGGAGTGTGCCCCGATGTGACGACCTCATAATTTCATTTTTGCCCGCCGGGCAAAAACACCACCATATTTATTATCTATTATCTTTTATCTATTATCTAAACCAAGGGAGTAATCATGGCATCATTGCGCGAAGAAATCGAATCCCGGCGCACATTTGCAATCATCTCGCACCCCGACGCCGGTAAAACCACACTGACCGAAAAACTGCTGCTCTACGGTGGGGCCATCCAGACCGCCGGCTCCGTCAAGGGCAAGCAGAGCGCCAAGCACGCGGTATCCGACTGGATGGATATTGAGAAGCAGCGTGGTATCTCGGTCACCTCATCTGTCCTGCAGTTCAACTACCAGGGCAAGTGCATCAACATTCTGGACACCCCCGGCCACCAGGACTTCAGTGAGGACACCTACCGCACCCTGATGGCGGCGGATTCCGCCGTCATGGTCATTGACGCCGCCAAGGGCGTTGAGGCCCAGACCATCAAGCTGTTCAAGGTCTGCACGCTGCGCCACATCCCGATTTTTACCTTCATCAACAAGATGGACCGCGAGGCCCGCGACCCGTTTGAACTGATGGAGAACATCGAGGAAATCCTCGGCATCAAGACCTACCCGATGAACTGGCCCATCAGCTGCGGCAAGGACTTCAAGGGCGTCTACGACCGCAACGCCAAGCGAGTGCTGGCCTTTGAGAGCGACGGCCGTGCCAACGGTGTGAAGATGGTGGACGAGGTCGAGGCCGAGCTGGGCGACGCCCGCCTGGACGACCTGATTGGCGCTGCCAACCATGAGAAGCTGGCCGAGGACATTGAGCTGCTGGACGGCGCGGCGGAAGAGTTCGACCTCAACGCCGTGCAGCACGGCGAGCTGTCCCCCGTGTTCTTCGGCTCGGCTTTGACGAACTTCGGTGTTGAGCCGTTCCTGAAAGAGTTCCTGCGCCTGACCCCCACCCCGCTGCCCCGCAAGGACGCCGTGGGCGGCGAGCTGGTAGAGCCGTGCAGCGACCAGTTCAGCGGCTTTATCTTCAAGATTCAGGCCAACATGAACAAGAACCACCGCGACCGCATCGCGTTCTTGCGCATCTGCTCCGGCAAGTTTGAGCGCGGCATGGAGGCTTTCCATGTGCAGGAGGGCAAGAATATCAAGCTCGCCACCGGTACCAGCCTGATGGCCGACGACCGCGCCATTGTCAGCGAGGCTTACGCGGGCGATATCATCGGCCTGTTCGACCCGGGTATCTTCTCCATCGGCGATACGCTCTGCACCGGCAAAAAGCACGTGCAGTTTGCGGGTATCCCGACCTTTGCGCCCGAGCATTTTGCCCGCGTGACCCAGGTGGACACGATGAAGCGCAAGCAGTTCGTCAAGGGCATGGAGCAGATCGCCCAGGAGGGCGCGATCCAGATTTTCCGCGACCTCGGCTCCGGCATGGAGGAAGTCATTGTCGGTGTTGTCGGTGTGCTGCAGCTGGAAGTGTTGGAGTACCGCCTGAAAAACGAGTACAACGTCGATATCCGTATGCAGCAGCTGCCCTATGAGCATCTGCGCTGGGTGCTGAACGACCCCGACGAGCTGGACATCAAGCATCTGGACGTGACCAGCGACACCCGTGCCATCGAGGATATGAAGGGCAACCCGCTGCTGCTCTTCGGCAGTCCGTGGAGCATCAACTGGGCCGAGCAGCACAACGAAACGCTCAAGCTCTCCGAGTTCGGCAACCTGACGTTCTAAGGGGAGGCAGTTTTGATGCTGGCACAGCTGAAAAAGCACCTGACCCCGCACGAACTGTGGGAGGATGCGAAGTTTTTCTTCCTGCTGAACCTGGGGCTTATCGCCACGGCCGTGGGTATTGCCGTTTTCAAAACGCCCAACCACTTTGCGTTCGGCGGCACGTCGGGTCTGTCCATCGTGCTGGCAACGCTGTTCCCCCGTTTCAACGTCGGCGCGTTCATGTGGTTTGTCAACGCCGCACTGGTGCTGCTGGGGTTTGTCTTTCTGGGTATCAAGTCCATGGGCTGGACCATCTACTCATCCTTTGCGCTGTCGTTCTACGTCAGCCTGTGTGAGCGGCTTTACCCGCTGGACCACCCGCTGACGAACGATGTGTTTTTGGAACTGTGCTTCGCGGTCATCCTGTCCGCGGTAGGCGCGGCCATCGTCTTTAACATCGGCGCGTCCACCGGAGGCACCGACATTGTAGCGATGATCTTGAATAAATACACCAGTATGCCGGTCGGCCGTGCGCTGATGGTCAGCGATGTGGGCATTGTGCTGGTGGGCGCGTATCTCTACGGCCCCGCCACCGGGCTGTACTGCATTCTGGGCATGATTTTAAAGAGCACCGTCGCTGACAGCGCGATTGAGAGTATCAATATGCGCAAGGTCTGCACGATCGTGACGTCAAACCCGACGCCGGTGCGTGATTTTATCGTGAATGACCTGCACCGATCGGCTACGATGGAGCAGGCCGAGGGTGCCTACACCCACGACGAAAAGTGGGTGCTGACCACCGTGTTGACCCGCGGCCAGGCGCAGAAGCTGCGCCTGTATGTGCGCGGCCTGGACGACCACGCGTTTATAACCATCGTCAACAGCAGCGAGATCGTAGGCAAGGGGTTTAGGGCGATTTGAACTCCAAAGCCTTCTCCCCTGGGAGAAAGCGGCCCCGCAGGGCCGGATGAGGGGGGAGCTGCCCGCAAGAAACCGAAAACGGTCAATAGGGCAGACCTGCCCCTCATCAGTCCGCTTCGCGGACAGCTTCCCCTTAGGGGGAAGCCTTTTAGGAAGCACCTATCTTCGGATGGGTGCTTTTTCTATTGTAACCAGGTTGTAATCACCCCCGAAATATGCTATACTTTTTATACGTATCGTAAGCAACCTGTATAAGAAACTTGAACGAGGGGAACCTCTTTTTATGAGATATTCAAAACATTTGACCTATTCGGAACATATGTTCCTGCGCAGCCGGCTGAACCGGGTGCGGCATATCACACTGGACCCGGACGGCCCCGGTGTGGTGCGCATCCATATCGTGCCCTGCCATAAGCCCGACCACGAGACGCCGTTCACCGTGATTTTGAACGGCCAGGATATTCTGCCGCTGAACGTCAGCTGGGCCATTCTGCTGACCAACCTCATCGAGGCTTTAAAACCCTGCACCGGCAAAGAAATACGTCCTGAAGAATGGGCGGCCATCAACGCCCAGGCTGTGGCGGCCACCCGCAAAATTTACCGCAAGACCGAGTATGCGCAGATCGAGAGCGATTTGCAGCTGCTGGTGGACAGCCTGTGTACGATTGCCCGGGGCGGCGAGCCGCCGCTGACCGTGCAGCCCATGAGCCTGGCCGAGTACGCGCCCCGCATGGTGGCCCCCCACCGCATGGATCTGATGGTCAGCTCGATGGTCAAGGACGGCGCGTGGCACTGCAACCAGAAATGCCTGCACTGCTACGCTGCAAACCAGCCGCTTTCCGCCGTGCCGGAGCTGGACACAGACCAATGGCTGGCCGTGATTGAAAAATGCCGCAACGCGGGTATCCCGCAGCTGACCTTTACCGGCGGCGAGCCGACGCTGCGCCATGATTTGGTCAAGCTGGTGCAGGCTGCGCAGTGGTTCGTCACCCGGCTGAACACCAACGGTCGTATGCTGACCAGCATGATGTGCAAGGAACTCCACGAGGCCAGTCTCGACGCCGTGCAGATTACCTTCTACTCCGCCGACGCCGATATCCACAATGAGCTGGTGGGCGTGGACGGCTACAATGACACGTTGAACGGCATCAAAAACGCGCTGGCCGCCGGGCTGAATGTGAGCCTGAACACTCCGCTGTGCAGCCTGAACCGGGATTACCTGTCCACGGTCAAACTTGCCCACAAGCTGGGCATCCGCTACCTGACCTGCAGCGGGCTGATCCCTGCGGGCAACGCCGAAACTGCCGCCAGCCGCGCCGTGCGCCTGACGCCGGAGGAGCTGGAAGCAACGCTGCGCCCCGCCATGGAATACGCCGCCGCAAACGGTCTGGAAATCAACTTTACCAGCCCCGGCTGGCTCAGCGAGGATACGCTGCGCGGTTTAGGCTTTACCCAGATCCCCAGCTGTGGGGCCTGTCTGTCCAACATGGCGATTGCGCCGGACGGCACCGTGCTGCCCTGCCAGAGCTGGCTGACCGGCAAGGGCCTGGGGAACCTGCTGCGCACACCCTGGCAGCGCATCTGGCGCAGCGACGAATGCCGCGCCATCCGCGGGCAGAGCGCCAAAATGGAGCGCCGCTGCCAGCTGGGAGAAACCCCGATGCAGGAGGGCTGCTGATGAAAACGAGTGTTCTGCGCCGTCTGGCGCTTTTGTGGGCCGTCCTGCTGTGCGGCAGTCTGCTGGCTCTGCCCGCTGCGGCGGCCGAGGTGGACGCCCCCTACGCCGAGAGCGGCGACATGGATTATATCCGCAGCTACATCGTGACCGTGGATCCGAGGGAGGACGGCACGGCGGATATTACCTACGACATTGACTGGCAGGTCATTGACGGCGACGCCACCGACTATTTGAGCTGGGTCAAAATCGGCCTTGCCAATTCCAGCGTGGACGAGCTGACCCCGCTGACCGATACGATTTCCGACTTGCAGTATTCCAGCGACGGCGGCAGCTATGCCAAGGTCGTGTTCAGCCGCCGCTACTATGCCCCCGATGTGGCCGCGTCGAATGGCGGTGAGAGCAGCGTACATTTTGTGTTCAGCGTACATCAGAGCCACCTGTTCACACGAAATGACGACGGTACGGCAAACTTTAACTTTACGCCAGGCTGGTTCGACGATTTGAGCGTCGGGAATATGCAGGTGCGCTGGCGCAATTACGACGGTTTTGTGGCGGATAATACGGGCATGGACGGTGATTACCTGACCTGGGATTTCGGCGCGATGGGCCACGGCCAGGCGGCCAATGTCCATGTGACAGTACCCATTACGAACGCCGCCGCCTTTGACCCGGGGGCCGAGATGACCACCGACGACTACGACAGCGGTGAGGATTTAGAGGGAATCATCGTGCTGCTGGCGTCGGCTGTTGTTGTGCTGCTGGCGGTGGCAATCATCATCATTGCGGTGGCCTCCCAGTCCCCTGACTGGGGCGGCGGCTTCGGCAGCGATATCGACCCCGATGACTGGTTCTGGTACACCAACGGCGTACACACGATCCGCCGCGCCCGCAGCGCACCCCCGCCCACCGGCTACCACCGCACCGACCCGCCCCCGGAGTACCGCTCCGGCGGCAAGACCCGCGGCGGCGGTGTGGGCCGCAACCACAGCAGCCATTCCAGCTGTGCGTCCAGCTGCGCCTGCGCGTGTGCATCCAGTTGTGCGTGTGCCTGCGCCTGTGCAGGCGGCGGCCGCGCCGGGTGCAGTGTGAAGGACTTCTACACGGTAAAAATCCCTAAGAGAAATGAAGGGGCCGATGTCAGCATCGACCCGGAAATCGAGGATGGAAAATGAGCCTGGAAGATCAGTACGATGCCTGGGTCCGCGGCCTGATGGGCGGCGGCAAATACGCCGCCAATGAGCAGCAGGCCGAAGCTGCCAGCGATGCCGTGCAGCAGATGCAGGCCCAGCTGGAAGCCCTGAGCGCGGCCCAGAAACGCCAATCCGCCGCCAGCAGTGCGCTGGGCGCGGTGCAGAAAGCCGGTGCCGCCACCGCCGAGAATGTGCGCAAGATGAGCAGTGAGCTGACAAAGTCGCTGAAACAGGATGGCCTGCTGGGCGGCACGGTGGCCGCGCCCTCCCCTGCCCCGGCTGCCCACGGCAAGGCAGATTTTACCGGTGTGACGGATAAAATCAAAGCCCAGGTGCTGGGGCAGGATGCCTTCGTCTCGGCGCTGGTCAAGGCGTTCCGCCGCCCCTTTGTGCTGGGCACGGCGGAGGATACCACCCGCGCCCGCAGTGTGATGCTTCTGTGCGGACCCAACGGCACCGGCCGCCACTACGCGCTGAAATGCGTGGTGGAAGAATTGGCCGCCCGGGGCATCCTGCGCAGTGCGTCGATTGAGACGCTGGACTTGGCGCTCTACCCCGGCCCCGCGCAGGAGAAGCTGTTTTTGCAGGATCTTTACGCGGCGCTGCAGTCCGACGCCGAGGTGCTGGCCTTTGAGCATTACGAGGGCTGCGCCGCCAACTATTTAAATATGCTGTCCACGCTGGCCATCGATGGTACGCTGGCGCTGTCCAGCCGGTACGTCTTGCAGCGCGGCATCCTTGTCGATGTCGGCACAGCGCTGGCCCCCGGGGCCATCGGCGAATTGCAGGCGGGCGGCAAATACTTTGTGTTCTACTCCAACAAGGGCGAGGCCGCGCTGGCGGACCACTTCGGCGCAAAGTTCGTGGATGCCGTCGCGGGCGATATCTGCCGCACCGAGGCGTTCACCCCCGATGCGCTGGCGGCTGTGGCCGCGCGGGAGCTGAATTTCCTCGTCAAACGCACCCGCAAGCAGTGCAGGCTGGCACTGTCCATGGGCGCGGATGTACGGGATCTGCTGGCAGCCCAGTACGGCAAGACCAGCGGTATGCAGGCCATGCGCGATTACTGCGAGACGGTCTACCGCGCCATTGCCGAGTATGTGCTGGATGCTGACGCGACACCCGCCGAGGGCACGCCTGCCGTGCTGACGGCGGTGGACGGAAAGCTGTGCATGGCCGTGGACGGCGGCAAGGCCATTGACCTGCTGGCACTGCTGCCCCAGCAGTACCGCGGCGACGTGGATGCCGTGGAGGCCGAGCTGGACGGCATCATCGGCCTGGAGAAAATCAAGAATTATGTGCGGGATATCGCCAAAAACGTGCAGACCCAGCAACGCCGCAAGGCCCAGGGCCTGAAGGTGGCCGAGGTCAATATGCACATGATCTTCACCGGCAACCCCGGCACCGGCAAAACGACAATTGCCCGCATTCTGGCGAAATATCTGAAAGCCATCGGCGCACTGCGCGGCGGCCAGCTGGTGGAAGTGACCCGTGCGGACCTGGTAGGCCGCTATGTGGGCCACACGGCCCCACTGACAAACTCGGTCATCCAGAGCGCCCTGGGCGGTGTGCTGTTCATCGACGAAGCCTACGCCCTCTACCGCGGCGGTGAGGACAGCTTCGGGCTGGAAGCCATCGACACGCTGGTCAAGGGCATTGAGGATCACCGCGACGACCTGGTCGTCATTCTGGCGGGCTACACGAAGGAGATGCAGCTGTTTTTGAGCGCGAACTCCGGCCTTGCCAGCCGCTTCCCGAACCAGATCGAGTTCCCGGATTACTCGGGCGAGGAGTTGTACAAGATTCTGTGCTCGATTGCCAAGGGCAAGGGCTACACACTGGACGACGCCTGCAAGCTGCCGTTGGTGACCTACTTTGACCGCAAGCAGGTCGAGGACGCTGCCACCAACGGCAACGGCCGTATGGCGCGCAATACCTTGGAAAAAGCGATTTTGAACCAGTCCAAGCGGCTGGTGGCCGACCCGGATGCCAGCCTGGAACTGCTGCTGCCGGGGGATTTTGAGTTGGAATAAGGCAAAGTTGCAGGGGCCAGGCATGCCTGGTCCCTACATATAGCGACAAAAAGTGGACACCTGACATTTCATCAGGTGTCCACTTTGTTTTATAAAACCAATTTTACCGTGCCGTATAATCCGAATCCAGCTCGGCCAGGATGCGCTCGCTGGTCTCGCGGGTGTCAGTCATGCGGACGGCGTTGCGCAGCGGCAGCACAGAGCGCGGCGTCACAGAAAGCTCGTCCACGCCGATGGCGAGGAACGTCTCGGTCAGGGCCAGGTCTGCGCCCAGCTCGCCGCAGATGCCCACCCAGATGCCGTTTTTGTGGGCGTTCTCCGTCACCATCTGGATCAGGCGCAGCACAGCCGGGTGGTGCGGGTCGTAGAAACGGCCCAGGTCGTTGTTCTGGCGGTCGCAGGCCAGCGTGTACTGGGTCAGGTCGTTCGTGCCGATGCTGAAGAAGTCCACTTCCTTCGCCAGGCGGTCGCTCATCACAGCGGCAGCGGGCGTCTCGATCATAATACCGATCTGCACGTCCTCGCTGTACGGCGTGCCCTCGTGCTTCAGTTCACGTTTGACTTCCTCGCAGAGCTTCTTTGCTTCGCGGACTTCCCAGACGGACGTGACCATCGGGAACATAATGCCCAGCTTGCCGAAAGCCGACGCACGGAACAGTGCGCGCAGCTGGGTCTTGAAAATCTCCGGCCGGGTCAGGCAGATGCGCAGCGCGCGCATACCCATGGCGGGGTTGTCCTCCTTGGGCAGGTTGAAGTAGCCAATCTGCTTGTCCGCGCCGATGTCCAGTGTGCGGATGATGACTTCCTTGCCGTCCATGTCGGAGAGCACCTGCTTGTAGGCCTCAAACTGCTGGTCCTCGGTCGGATAGTCGCTGGTGTTCAGGTACAGGAATTCGGAGCGGAACAGGCCAATGCCGCCGCCGTCGTTGACCTGTACGGCGTGGACATCCTCGGGCGAGCCGATGTTGCAGTAGATGCGGATGGTCTTGCCGTCCTTCGTCACGTTGGCCTGACCCTTCAGCGTTTCCAGCAGGCGCTGCAGACGCAGCTGCTCGTCGCGCTTCTTCAGCAGGCGGTCGCGGGTGTCGTCGTCGGGGTCAATGACCAGTGCGCCGGTAGCACCGTCCGCAATGGCCTGGCGGCCCTCGTACTCGGGCTTCAGGGCGTCGCCCATGCCAACGATGGCAGGGATGCCCATGGTGCGGGCCAGAATGGCCGGATGGCGGAGCCGCCCGCCGTGATGAAGCCCAGAATCTTCGACTTATCCAGCTGGATCGTCTCGGAGGGGGCCAGGTCGTCGGCGCAGAGCAGCACCGGCACATCGGACGCAATACCGCCCTGCACGATGCCGCACAGGATGCTGAGGATGCGCTGGCTGACGTCCTTGACGTCGGCGGCGCGGGCCTGCATATAGGCGTCGTCCATTGAGGCGAACATCTCGGCAAACTGCTCGGCTGTGTCGGAGACGGCGGCCTCGGCGTTCATCTTCTGGTTGAGGATGCGATCCTCGATGGCCTCCTCGTAGTCAAGGTCTTCGGCCATCATCTGGTGGGTCTCAAACAGCATGGCGGCCTCGTCGCCGGCTTCCTTGCGGGCCTGCTCGGCCAGAACGCCCAGTTGCTCGACCGCGCCGGTTTGGGCCCCCTTAAAACGGTGCCACTCGGCGTCTGTATCCTCTACGGTATAGCGCTTGATCTCGGCCGTGGCGCGGCGGTAGAAGTAGAGCGGGCCAACGCCGACACCGGCGGAAACGCCCTTGCCCTGAATCGTGATCATGGGAAAACCTCCTTACAAAAAGGGCCGCGCCCGCCGTTCTGGTGTGGCGGCCGCGGCCGTAAATGAAATCGGAATTACAGATGCTCGTTGAAGAACTTCTCCAGAGCGGGGGCGGCGGTGTCCTCGTCGGCACCCTCGATCTTGACGGTGACGGTGTCGCCGCACTTGATGCCCATGCCCATCAGAGCCATCAGGCGGGTGGCGTCAACGGACTTGCCGTTCTTGTCCACGATGGTGACGGTGCTCTGGCAGGTCTTGGCCTCTTTTGCAAGCATACCGGCGGGACGTGCATGGATGCCGACCGGCTCTTTGATGGTATACGTGAATTCTTTCATAGCTTTTTCCTCCCATAAGTGCGCAGCGGTAGAGCGCGACGCAATCATTAAGCTGTTATTATAATAACATACTGCGCCGTATACGTCAACGGAAAAAGAGCCAAAAACACCCCTAATCTTTGGTGAATTTGTTAAAAATTTTCGGCAGGGACTGCACCGAAAAGCCATAACATGGGAGATTTTGTCATTTGGCGTCATTTTGCAAGAAAATCCCGCAGCACGTCCTCGGGGCGCGGGGTGTGCAGCGGATAACGGGCGCGCAGCGCGGGGGCGGCGCTGTCCATGATGTAGGGGGTGCCCACGATGTCCAGCATTGATACATCGTTAAAGTTGTCGCCAAAGGCCATGACCTCATCGGGGGCAATGCCCAGCACGCGGCAAAGGGACTGTACGCCGATGCCCTTGTTGGCGGTGGTCGTGTCGATCCAGAAAGGCCCGGCCACGGCAGCGTTGGCCTGCTGCCAGCGCGGCACAAAGCGGTCGACGTATTTTTCCACGCCCTCATGCAGGTAGACCGATGTCTTGACGATCTCCTCGGGCACCTCGGCGGGGTCGTGGATGATTTGGTAGCGGTTGCCGATGAACTTGATGCGATCCAGCATCCCCAGCCCGCGCTCCATTAAGTAGGCACAGTTCTGACCGGAAAGCATGACCTCTCCCTGACTGTCGCTGCGCTCCCACAGGTCGTGGGCAATTTCCTCCGCCAGGGCGCGGGGCATTGGGTTTTCGGCGATGCACTGCTCATCTTTGAACAGCACGCCGCCGTTCTCGCACAGGAAAACGCAGCAGTCGGCCACAGGCTCAAACAGCAGGCGCAGGCTGGTGTACTGCCGCCCCGACGCCGGGCAGAACAGGATGCCCCGGTCATGCAGGGCGCGGATCTGGTCAAAAATTTCGCCTTCCAGCTTCTGGCGGCCGTATTGCAGCAGCGTACCGTCAATGTCGCTGCAGATCATTTTGATGGACATAGTACAACTCCTTTTATTTCGCGCTTTTATTGTACCACAGGCGGCGGTGACTTTTCAATTTCGATTTCATTTTGTATAATAGATATAAGGGGCGGCGTCCCCGACGCCCCGTAGGACGATATCGAAAGGAAGAAAACCTATGCCTTTTATCACAGTGAACGCCCACTCCCCTGCCGATTACGGTGCGGCCTTCGCAGCGGAAAACGCGACAATCGCGGGCAGCGTGCGGCTGGAAAAGAACAGCAGCGTCTGGTATGGCGCGGTGCTGCGGGCCGATACCGGGCGCATCACCGTTGGTGCGGGCAGCAACGTGCAGGACAACGCCGTGCTGCACACCGGCCCGGGGCTGGATGTGACGATAGGGCGCGGCGTGTCCATCGGGCACGGGGCCATCGTCCACGGCTGCACGGTGGGCGATAACTGTTTAATTGGGATGCACGCCACGATTTTGAACGGCGCAGTCATCGGCGCGGGCAGTTTGATTGCCGCCGGGGCGCTAGTGCCGGAAAAGATGGTCGTGCCCGCAGGCAGCCTTGTCATCGGCGTGCCGGGAAAGGTCATGCACCCGGTCAGTGCGGCGCAGGCCGCCGGAATACGTGCGAACGGGGAAGAATATTTGGAATTGGCGAAGCTGCACGCGAAAGCCCCGAATTTGTAGGGGGGCGGCGTCCTCGACGCCCCGCGGAGGGAGCAAGACCACTCTCTGCAAGGCAATTTCAATGGGCATTGCAGGGCAAAACGATCGTATACGGGAAGGCCGAGGGCCGGGCATGCCCGGCCCCTACCGTTCAATAAACCAAAAGAGGATGCCGTCAACCAAACAGCACCCTCTTTGATTTTTATTTCAGCACCGCACCCAGGTTGGCGCTTGTAACAAGCCTTGCGTAGCGTGCCAGCCAGCCGGTCTTGATGTTCGGCTCGGGCTGGATGTAGGCGGCTTTGCGGGCGGCAAGCTCGTCGTCACTGACGGCCAAGTGGATGGACGCATTCGGAATATCGATCTCGATGGTGTCACCCTCCTTGACGAGGCCGATGGGGCCGCCGGAGGCTGCCTCGGGGCTGACATGGCCGATGGCCGCGCCGCGGGACGCACCGGAGAAGCGGCCATCGGTGATGAGCGCCACGGTGGTGTCGAGCTTCATGCCCGCCAGCGCACTGGTGGGGTTGAGCATCTCACGCATACCGGGACCGCCCTTGGGGCCTTCGTACCGGATGACTACGACGTCGCCGGGGTGGATGTCCCCTGCGTAGATGGCCGCAATGGCGGTGTCCTCACTGTCAAAGACGCGGGCCGGGCCGCTGTGTACCTGCATTTCAGGCGCAACGGCGCTGCGCTTGACGACACAGCCGTCCGGCGCAATGTTGCCCCACAGGATCTGCAAACCACCGGTCTGGCTGTACGGATTGTCGATAGAGCGGATGGCCTTGTCGTTGAGAATCTTCGCGCCTTGGATGTTCTCCCCCAGGGTCTTGCCGGTGACGGTGGGCACATTCAGGTCCAACAGGCCCTTCTTGGCCAGCTCGGCCTGCACAGCCGGGATGCCGCCCGCCTCGTACAGGTCGGGCATATGGGTCGGGCCTGCGGGGGCCAGGTGGCAGAGGTTGGGCGTCTTGGCGGAAATCTCGTTAAAGAGCTTCAAATCAATGGGGCAGCCTGCCTCCTGGGCAATCGCCAGCAGGTGCAGTACCGTGTTGGTGGAGCAGCCCAGCGCCATGTCACAGGTCAGGGCGTTGCGGATGGAGCGCTCGTTGATGATCTGACGGGCGGTCACGCCGCGGTTGACCATGTCCATGATGGCCATACCGGCGTGCTTTGCCAGCTGCAAACGCTTGGCGTAAACGGCGGGAATCGTGCCGTTGCCGGGCAGGGCGATACCGATGGCCTCGCACAGGCAGTTCATGCTGTTGGCGGTGTACATACCGGAGCAAGAGCCGCAGCCCGGGCAGCAGTTGCAGGTGCAGTCCTCGAGCTGCTCGTCGTCGATGAGGCCCGCTTTGTAGGCACCCACGGCCTCAAACATTTTGGAAAGGCTGACTTCCTCGCCGCCATAGCGGCCGGCCAGC
>ERZ780167.1668-NODE-1668-length-18769-cov-15.092551_pt1 | contig 18769 bp, 8 predicted proteins | sample MGYA00510982_ERZ780167 | MGnify/ENA primary metagenome ERZ780167 (study PRJEB29588, sample SAMEA2146107) | human gut metagenome | biome: human gut; feature: human-associated habitat; material: faeces | place: Denmark | collected 2008/2010 ... | reverse complement strand
CGGAGAAACCGTCCATCCGGGGAACATGTTCAAATATGTCCATGCTTCATGACTATATGGTACTACGTTCTAGAGAAAAATGCAAGAGGGGAAAGGTGGATAACGCAATATATAGTTTATTTCATAGATCATACGAATAGCGAAGATACCATTTTCGCAGTAAATACAGAGATTCAGATGATGTATACTGCCCGGTGGGTGGAGAAGATCGGATGATCTGTTTTTCATCTACGGCGAGAGATTTTTATGATACTATATAAAAAAGCTCTTACATATCTATTGGCTTCTCAGAAAGGAAAAGGCAATGACCCCTATGACTGAAATTGAGAAATTAAAAGATGGCGTGTACGAGAAAGTCATGTCGCGGCGCTTTGCTGAAGTGCTGAAAGAGGCACTGGCCGAGGATCAGGTGCGTGCAGAAGAGGAAGATGTGGATGCTGAGGAAGCCGTGGGCTATCTCTCTTCGTACTTGCAGCAGGTGATACGACTCTGCCTGAAGGACATCGCGGACAGGGATGAGGAGAACAGTGTCGACCACCAGCTGGCACTCACGAATGAACTCATTGCCTCCCTTGCAAAGAAGACAGAAGAGCTGGGAGGCGGTCAGGAGGTTGCGAATGCACCATTTCTGCTGAGATCCTTAGAACACAAGAAAAACACACTCCTGCCTCGCCGGTGGGAGCGGCCGGCGACATCACTCACGCGATCATTCCTTTTCACCAATTCTAAGAAGGATGTCTCTATGGTACACGAGCTCACAAAGGAGATCGCATCCTCTGACCGCATTGATTTTCTGATCTCCTTCATCCGTTTCTCCGGCCTTCAGCTGCTTCTCCCCGCACTGCGCCTTTTCACAGCTCGCGGCGGACACCTGCGCATCGTGACGACGACATACATGGGAGCGACGGATCCGAAGGCGATCGAGGTACTTGCGTCTCTGCCCCATACAGAAGTACGCATTTCTTATGATGTGAAAGAAACCAGACTGCACGCCAAATCATACATGTTCTATCGGGAAAGCGGCTACTCGACGGCCTACATCGGTTCATCGAATCTTTCCCACGCTGCCATCGCAGAAGGGATGGAGTGGAATATGAAAGTGACGGCACAGGACCAGCCGCACATCATCGATAAAATGAGCGCGACCTTCGAGACCTATTGGCACTCCGAGGATTTCACCCCCTACAAGCCTCAAAAAGATGAGGAAAAACTCCGTCGCGCTATCGATAGGGAACGCGGGCGGAGCAGCGGGACAGATGCCTCCTCCTATGCTTTTGACATCCAGCCGTACCCCTACCAGCAGGCGATACTGGATGCACTTGATACAGAGCGGCACAGCAAAGATCGCTGGTACAATCTTGTCGTCGCCGCTACAGGCACGGGAAAGACAGCGATCTCCGCCTTCGACTATCGCAGATTTGCCGCCTCGAGAAAAGAAGGGACGCGCCTCCTCTTCATCGCTCATAGGGAAGAGATCCTGAAACAAAGCCTCTCCTGCTTCCGTCAGGTCATGAAAGATCCCGATTTTGGTGCGCTCGCAGTCGGAGGACATCGGGCAAATCACGTGGAACACCTCTTCATGTCCATTCAGACACTGAACAGCCAGCGTTTCTTTGAAAAAATGGATCCCTACTACTATGACATGATCATCGTCGATGAATTCCATCATGCAGCGGCAAGATCCTACCAGCACCTTCTCACACACTTTCATCCGAAGATCCTCCTTGGCCTCACAGCTACGCCAGAACGTATGGATGGGGGAGACATCCTCTCCTATTTCGGCGGACACATCGCCGCAGAAATACGCCTGCCCGATGCCATCGAGCGGCGACTTCTCTGCCCTTTTCACTACTTCGGCGTCACAGATCCGGTGAGCCTTGCGGAGATCAAGTGGACAGGCGGAGAGTACGACGTGCGCGAGCTCGAACGTCTCTACACCGCAGAAGGCGCACTGGCCAACCAGCGCGCCCGCGCCATCGGAGACGCCCTCCTTCGCTATACCGCAGACATTCGCGACGTGAAAGCACTCGGCTTCTGCGTCTCGAAGAAGCACGCGCATTTCATGGCAGACTACTTCAATCAGCACGGTATACCTGCCCTCGCACTCGATGCAGATACACCGGCAGCAGAAAGAAATGCAGCGCGGGAACGCCTCGCAGAAGGGGAGCTTCGCATCCTCTTCGTCGTAGACCTCTTCAATGAAGGCGTCGACATCCCGTCCGTGAATACCGTATCTTCCTAAGACCGACGAACAGCATGACCGTCTTCCTCCAGCAGCTCGGGCGCGGCCTGCGCCTTTCGAAAGGGAAAGACTGTCTCACCGTCCTCGACTTCGTTGCACAGGCAAGCCGCAAGTATGACTTCTCCCGCCGCTTCGCATCGCTCCTCGGCAAGCATCACGTCATCATCAAGAAAGAGATCCAAGAAGGATTTCCTCACGTACCGAAAGGCTGCGCCATTCAGCTCGAAGAGCAGGCACAGAAATGGGTACTCGAAAACATCGCCAGCCGCCTTCGGAAAAATGAATACTACATCGAGATGGTGAAAGAACTCTATGCTGCCACCGGCAGCCGACCGACCCTCTCCGATTTCTTCCGCGCGACCCAGGTAGAGCCCGCCGTCTTCTACAATGGCACGCGCACCTATACGCGACTCCTCATGGACGCCGAGATCCTTCCCGCGCTCCCTGTGACCGACCTCGAAGAAGCCCTCCGCAGATCCATGAGCCGCACCCTCACCATAGATTCGCCGCGATGGATCTCCTTCCTGCGGCGTGCCTATGAAAACCTACCGATAAACCCCACTCCCATGGAAAAGAAATACCTGCGCATGTGGGCGATCACCCTCTTTCCCGATGGGCAGAAGGACAGCCCGAAAGACCCCGCCCTCGCCATCACCCGTTTTGCGAAAGAAACAGCCCTCAAGGAAGAGATCAGCGAACTGCTCGACTTCCTCTATGACCGCATCGATATCATTCCCCAAAAGGCAAAGCTTCCCTATCCCTGCGCCCTTGAAGTCTACGATAGCTACACGCGCGACCAGCTCTTCGCAGCCCTCGGCTTCGCCAAGCCCGCCAGCATTCGCGAAGGCGTGAAATACCTCGACCATACGAACAGTGACACCGTCACGCGCCCGACAGACGTCTTCCTCATGACACTCAATAAATCGCAGAAAGAATTCTCCGATACCACCCTCTACGAAGACTACTCCATCGACCGCCACCTCTTCCACTGGCAGAGCCAGTCCACCACCACGCCCGAGTCCAAGACAGGGAAGCGCTATCTTTCCCAAAGAGAAACCGGCGGCATCGTCCTCCTCTTCGTCCGAAGCGCCAAGCAGGACGCCTGCCGCAATGCCATGGCCTACACCTTTCTCGGCACCGCAAAGATCGTCTCCCACGAAGGCTCCCAGCCCATCAGCATCATCTATCGCCTCGATCATCCCATTCCCGCAAAATATATCACAAAGACTGATAGCAGCGGCGTACTGTGATAAAAAAGGATACAGTGTTTTTTCTCTGCCTTAACACTTGCTTTAGAAATGTATGACTGAAAAAATAATGATTTCATTGAGGAAAGTCTGACACGATGAATGTTTTTGACGTCTCTCTGTGTTATAATAAAACTAAATTATAGCTGTTTATATCTACGGGAGGCGAAAGAAATGAAAAAATTCACGCAGTGGAAACGGCGGAGTTCTCATTTCTTTGGCATGCGGCCTAAAGCTGAATTGACAACCTACGAAGGTAGGGGGGGGTAACAAAGTAACCTCCTCTGCTTTAGAGAGCCCATTTTCTGATGCGAAAGCGTCGGGAAATGGGCTTTTGACGTGCAAAGAAGAAAAGCATGAGGAGGAGAGCGTTATGGCCCATCAGATTCCTTGGGACCGGTATGAAGTGGCACTGCTTTTGGATGCGTATTTACGGATACAGGAAGAACCACAGAAGGAAAAAGAGATTCTTGCCGATCTTTCGAAAAATCTGCGGAAAAGAGCCATTCATCTGGGATATACGATCGATGCGTTATTCCGAAATGAAAATGGCATGAGCCTGCAATACCAAAGAATGAAGTTTCTGATGACCAATAGCGCGCATGGGTTTGATGGCCCTATTTCCCGGTGTTTCCATGAAGTTGTGGATATCTATAAAAAAGACCGGGACTGGTATCAGATGATTCTGAATAAAGCGAGAAAAGAGGCAGGACTTGAGGCCCAAAAGAAGGAGAAAAAAGCGCCGATCATTGTGGTGAATGGCGTCCGTGTGGATGAGGGAGCACCTGAAAAGAATAGTGAACCAGCCAAGAAGCCACCGCCTGTCTCTGTCATAAAGCATGAGCCAGTCATTCGTGAGGTGCCTACCAGTACAAACTCTTCGGAGATATCTATCGTAGATCGGCTTCATCTCGCTCCTGTACTCCAGCGAAAACTGGAGAAAGAGGGGATACATACCATCAAAGCACTCCAGCACTTCCTGGCAGACCATAAAGAAAACTATATGATTGATTTCAAAGACTGGCAGGATGCGAATGATAAGCTGCAGGCGTATCTGAAAGAGGCTTCATCGTGCTCTTCTGCTTCTGCGCTAATAGAAAAATCTCCTTTTGAGCAGAAAAAAGCTGAGCCAGATGAAAGCACGACCAGGTCTATGCGCCTGCTCTCTGAAGAAGACTTTAGCCGAATCCCTCCCTATGCGCAGAAATGGAATATATACTGTCTGGATTTGCCGTTTGAATTGAATGGCAGATTATACACGGTGAGTGTTCATACAGTCAAAGAGTTATACGACTATTTTGCGGTTCATACGATCAATGATGTTTTTTCTCAAGATGACTGGGCACTGCTTCATCTGAAATTGCTTGCGTACCGGAAACGATTTGTGAAGGAGCAGAGTCCCGTAGTAAAAGCACAGCCGAAAACAGAAGAGAAGAAAGTGGAGCCTTTGGTCACTGCCGAGCCATCGCAAGCCTATGGGAGAAATGCTGAAGAGGATAAACCCACTCAGCTGACTTGTGATTTGGCGGAAAAAAGAGACTACAAGGGATATCAGCCGCTGGCATTCTGTTATTTTGGGGATGAGACTCAAGTGAGTGGCTGGCGTGATATGTACGTAAAATGTTGTAAAACGCTGTATGAGGATTATCCGAAAATATTCAAAAGGCTGGCGTCGGCATCTCGTAAACAGCCTGGTCCTAGTTATGTAGGAAATTCATTCGAAGCCAACTATATGCATGACGGAGTGTCGATAGGCGATACATGGCATGTAGAAACGAAAATCACGCCGAAGCAGATGATGGGGATTCTCCGCGCCATCGTAAAGAATAGCGATGTGGACTATGAAAACCTCACCTTTACTTTCCTTGTCCCAAAAGATGCGATAGAGCCGGGAAAGGCAGCACCTGCAGCTCCCGCCATGCATGAGACGGGTGATGCACTGCCGGTAGGAGAGACGCCAAAGGATACGCCAGACATAAACGCGGCAGAGCCATCGGCCAGCGAAGAAGGCAAGCTTGCTCAAGTGCTTCGAGAAAAATTCCCTGATGGTCTCCGCCAGCAAAATCTTGCCATGAAGCAATATAAGGCACGCTACGAGGAGATGTTTGGTGAAGCACTCTTGGTGCAGAATGCCATGTTGATGGAGAAGCTGCGAGACATCGGAGAGGTGAGAGTGGATGGCCGCATCTATGCGAAGGCGAGTGGCGCAGAGCAGGGGATCTTGGAAGGCATCGCCAAAGACTTGATGAGGCTTTTGGATGAGAGTGCCTCGAGCCTTTACTGGTCCTGTATTTACGAGCATTATAGAAACGAATTTTCAGGGCTCAGTATCTTTACCGAGGATGTCATGCGCTCGGAGCTTATGCCCTTGTTTTCTTCCGACTATGTATGCGGCGAAGTCATTTCCAAGCGTTGGGAGACACAGGACCGCGGCGAGGAGATCCGACGACTCGTGACAGGGTCCCCCGTGGCGATTTCCCTGACAAGCATACAAGAAAAGATCTGGTACTGGCCCCCGGATATGGTCAAGAAATCTCTGGATAGAGCTTCGGGTATCATCAAAGCCAAAGATATGTATTTCTATGTGCCAAATATTTCTTTGAGCGATACAGAAAAGCAACGGCTCCGCGATGCTCTTCTGGAGGATATAGCGCAGAAACAATTTATCCCGAATGATCGGCTGCGTGAAATCCTGGAAGAAAGCTGCCCGGGTGTCGCGATAGATATGAGCAGTCTGGCTGACGCATTGCTTCGGAAAGCACTTGCCACGCTGTTTCCCACAGATTTCATCGAAAGGGCAAAGGGGCTTTTTCCTGCGGGACATATGAAAAGCGGAAGAGAGCAGATCCAGGAATACTGCCACGCCCATACCAAACTTTCAACGTCGGATATCAAATGGTTTGCAAAACAGCGCGGGATCCTCGGAAATATCTGCAACTACGTGATGGATGAAATGGTACGTGTATCGCCAGAGGAATGGATCCGAAGAGACCATGTCCATTTCCAAGGAAAAGAGGCACATATCATCCAAAAGATCGGTCAGCAAATGGGGGAAAAAACCTGCATGCCTTTGGAAGAATTTACCCTTTTCCTGTCATTCCCGGATATTGGCATTCCGTGGAATTCCTACGTGCTGGAAAGCTTTCTGTACAAGAATGACGCGATACTTTGTCCGTTCTCACTGGTACAGGCCAATGGCGGTGTCAGTGACAGTGGCGTATACGGCGCGGTGGTCAAGAAAGGCTATGCCATCGATTCCTACGATGATGTACTGATCGAGCTGCTTTCCCGCTCGCCTGACTGGCAGACAGATGAGGAGGCTTTGGACTTTATCGTAGCACATAAACTGCAGGTACTGCGAAAGCTGAAGCAGATCGGAACCATCGTAAAGCAGGCGAAGCGCAAACGGGCACAGCTGGTCACGGCGAATAGCCGACCATAATTCATACTTCTTAGAGGAAACAATATGTACAAATACACATGGGATGAAGAGACTGGAGGCCTATTGCTCCTTCCGGAGCTGTCGAAATTCAGCAAAGAGCCTCGTCCTGTTTACTATAAAGAGCTGGATATTCTGGGCTTTGACAAGTACTGGAATTACCCGAAAGATGACCACGCGCCGCTCCTTTGGGCGGAAGCGAACAACTATATATACAAAGGCCGCACGATCGCGAAAGTGACCGGCGGAGCGCTCTATACGCCGCCCGGTCTCGTGGTGCTGGACAAAGATCCGGAACCCGGCGGTAAGCCGCTTGAATTCGTTGATGTGCCGCATATGTGTGAGAAGAATAGGGCAATCATGGAAGCTTTGGTGCAGGAGACCGTGCAGCAGGTGTACCAGACGTATGAATCATACAAGTCCCGCATCGATGTTTTTTATGTAGCTTTCAGTGGCGGCAAGGATAGTGTGGTGGCACTGGATATGGTGCAGCGTGCTCTTCCGCATGAGGCGTTTAAGGTGGTGTTCGGGGATACGGATATGGAATTTCCCACAACACTAGCACTTATAAATGACATACGGGATGATTGCAAAGAAAATGGGATCACATTTATTCATGCGAAGTCCCAAATGCGTTCCTTGGATTCATGGAAAGTGTTTGGTCCACCATCACGCAGAATCCGCTGGTGCTGTACCGTACATAAAACCGCACCTGTCATTAACAAGCTATGTGAGTTGTACGGATTCAATAATTTGCACGCCATGATGACGACTGGTGTACGTGCTGAAGAAAGTTTTGCCCGTTCCAGTTATGACATGATTAGCATGGGGAAAAAATTAGAAGGGCAGTACAGTTTTCATCCGTTGCTCTATTGGTCCTCTGCGGAAATCTTCTTGCACATTTTCGGTAATCACTTACGCTTAAATGAAGCATATAAACTGGGCTTCAATAGGGTGGGATGTATCATTTGTCCGAACTCGTCAGAACGTCATGAGTATATGAAAAAATATAGTTTCCCAGATTTGGTGAAGGCATATACCGATATTATCGCGGAAACATGTGCAAAGGATTTATCTGGCGATAATCGGAAGCGTTTTTTTGAAATTGGTGCTTGGAAAACGAGACTAAGCGGACGTGAGCTGAAGTTTAGTGAAGAAGAGCGCTTTCAGTTTCAAGAGAAGAGTGGGAAGCTGATATTTGAAGTAAAAAATCTGAATAATGATTGGAAACAGTGGTATAAAACCATGGGAGACATGGTTCAAGATGACCAAGGGTATCTGCTTGAATATAAAAAAGTATGGCGTCGCTGTGTGTTGCAAACGGGCGCGAGGAATGCATTCATCATAGATAACGAGAAACGAGATAAAAACACGATCGAGTTTGTCAGTTTATTCAAAGCAGTTTTGGCAAAAATGGAATATTGCGTGCAGTGTCAGACCTGCCCTGCAGAATGCCCTAATAGAAACATCGAGATGAAAGATGGTCAATTACATGTGGGCGATAAATGCAGCAGATGTCATGCATGTCTCAAAGTATTAGATGGTTGTCTATATTATCATTCAGTCAGGGGGAGCAAGGATATGAAAACAGTCAAAGGAATCAATCGATATTTTAGCGTGGGCGTTCCTATGGAATGGATTAAAAACTATGTGAGGGATCAGTCTTATGAGCCGGGAAATAAAAAGACCGATGCCATGTATACGTTTTTACGAGATGCCAAAATGACGGAAAAAAGAAAATTGACCGATTTTGGACAGTTCATGCTGAAAAGAGATTTTAACGATGAGAAGACGTGGGCGATTTTGCTGTGCAATCTTGCTTATTCTCCTGCATTTAACTGGTATATCACAAACATTCCTTTTGATGTAGATTACACGAGCGAGACAGCCGCATTGGATTTGGCGGATGCCAGCAAGCACGCGATTGGAGAATTCTGGAATGCCTTCAAGACAATTCTGGATTCGAATAGCTGTTTACAGTTGATTGGCTTTGGTATTCCAGAAATCGAAAGCAAAACAACCAAGATGGGCGATGTAAAGAAGAAAATGCTCTCATTGAGACGAACTGCTTGGATGAATCCGGACAGCCTTACTATCCTCTATTCTCTCTACAAATTTGCAGAAGCCTGCGGCGGGTACTACCAATTTTCCCTCTCTACACTCCTCGATGACTCCATCGAGAGAGACGGCGTCTCTCCGACGCGTATCTTCGGGCTGGGTGAGGATGAGATGAAGCGTATCCTGAATGGCCTATCCAGCAATTATCCCGACTTTATTTCCGCTTCCTTCACGCTCGATCTTGACAACATCACGCTTCGCAGTGAGAAAACTGCAGACGATGTATTACAGCTTTTCTAAGGGGAATCCATCATGACAGACACGTATGAGAAATATTTCAATATCGATCCGACATACTATGCCGCTGTCACGGCAGAGCTGATCAAAGAAGGGAAAGTCAGCTGGAAGAAATTCTATCCCCATGCGACCTTTGTGAAGCTGCTGGAGACCACGCGCCGCGTCCTTTCTGGCGGAGCGCATCGCTCGATCTGGGTGGAAGGGGCCTATGGTACAGGGAAATCACATGCCGCCCTCACCGTCAAGTCCATTCTGGAAGCTTCTGACCAGGAAGTGAGAGACTATTTCGATGATTTCGGCCTGTCTTCTGACCTCCGGGATCGATTTATTTCTCTCAAGAACAGCGGGACCATCTTGACAGTGCATCGTATCGGCTCAGCGAGCATTCACACGGAGATGGATCTCGTCATGGCGGTGCAGCAGAGCATCATGGCAGCGCTAAAGGAAAAAGGACTCACCAATCATGGCGCACTCTCTATGAAAGATGCCTTTTTGAAATGGGCAGAAGATGCAGCCAATAAAGCATTCTTTGATGCGAAAATTCATGATATCAAGTACACCATCGATTTCAGCCAGATGAGTGCGGATGAAGTCATCGAAAAACTGAAAAATGGAGATGCTGAAGAAACGGAAGACCTGATGGCGAAGGTGCTGCAGGTCCTGAAGGACAATGGATTTGCGGGACTTTTGACGAATGCGAACCAGATGTCTGCCTGGATCAAAGACATTATCGCTTCGAATCATTTGTCTTCCATCCTCTTTATCTGGGATGAATTTTCAGAATACTTTATTAGCCACCCGGTGGGGTTGACAGATTTCCAGACGCTGGCGGAAATCAGTGAGTCGCAGCCGTTCTATTTCATGGTCGTGGCGCATGAAAGCCGCAACTTGTTCGCCGATGCCAATGTGGCGAAAAAGATTCTGGATCGTTTCGAATCGCCTGTGAAGATCGAACTGCCGGAAAACATGGCATTCAAGCTGATGGCACAGGCCATGCGTGTGACATCCGATTCTGCCCTGAAAGCGGAATGGGCTTCAGATAAAGCAGATCTGAATCTGGAACTCGGCGCAGTGCGGCGTCATATCATCGAAAGCTCGCAGCGCAGCAACCGCGCCGGGCAGAAAATGAATCTGACGGATGAAGAATTGCAGGCCATCACGCCGATGCATCCCTATGCGGCTCTTTTACTGAAACATATCGCGACGCTTTTCAATTCGAACCAGCGCAGTATGTTTGACTTCATTATCAGTAATGATATGAAAGATGCGAAGGGGTTCAAATGGTTTATTCACAACTTTGGTTCCACCACGGAGCCAAACCTTCTGACCATCGATCTTCTGTGGGATTTCTTCTGTGGGCAGCAGAAGGCGGGACTGAATGATGATGTACGAGGCATTCTCGATACATACAATACGATGCAGCTGGATAAGCTGGTAGACAATGAAAAGAAGGTCGTGAAGACCATTCTTCTCTTCCAGGCGATTTCTCTTCATATCGTGGATAATCCTCTGCTGGTGCCCAATGATGAAAATCTGGATATGGCATTCTCTGGGACGGAATGGGCTCCTGGGCAGGCTGTGAATATCGCGAAGGGGTTGGTGGAGAAGGGACTCATTTTCCAAAAACCGACTGGCAGCGGCAAGCTGGAATACTGCGTAGCCAATGCAGGCAACGGTACAAGTATGGAGAAAGATCGTGAGAAGGCAGAAAAAGAGACGAAGACATCGGCCCTCATCACAAACGGAAAATTGCTGGAAACCATTGCGATCCCTGTCGCGATTCGTGGACGCTTCCTTTTGAATGACAACGGAACGGGCGATGAATCGTTCAGTCGTATCGCCACTCGTCTGCAGAATCACCGTGCGTCCAATCGCTTCAAGACCATGGCAACCTTTGCGATAGACTCCATTGAAATGCTCAAAATCGAGCAGAAGATCCGGGAACGGACAAAAATCATGGATGACAGCTGGGTGATCATCGAGACACTGACGCCGATGGGAACCGATCTCAAGAAGCAGTACATCGATAATCTGACATTCAGTTTCTACAATGCACAGAAAAATAAGGCGCAGGCGGAGCACTATGAAAAACAGGCGATGGCTGTTTTGTCGGATTGGAGCAATAAGATCATGCAGGGCGCTTTCATGGTGTACACGAAGGCTGCTCCGAATGGTGAACGCATGGCGAATTTGGAAGCCTTGCAGCATTTCCTCACCGAGCTGGATCATGAAGTGTATTTCTACGGTGTCGAGCAGTATGATCTGACGGATACGATGTACAGCCAGTATGCACTGGCGCAAGGTGCACTTTGCGGGATCCATGAAAAGCTATCAGGGGCATATAAGAGTAGCAATAAAAAGAGCTTCGAAGTGGCATTGAAAGGGGCATGGGAGGTGCCGGACTATTGGAAGAAACCGGAGCTCACCAGCCTTCCGATCGTTCAGATCAAGAAAAAGGTGGAGGATCTGATCGAGAAAGGGTTTGCCAGCAAAGCAGGCCGCGTCTCTGTTTCGGATATCTGGAATGTATTGGAGCAGCCTCCTTTCGGTTTCATGCCATGCAGTGCGGCTGCGCTGGTGATGGGCTTCGTGCTGAAGGAATACGCGAATATTGAATATTTCTGGAGCAATGGATCCCTGACAAAACCAATGTCGCCGGATACGATGAAGACGATGATCGCCGAGGCGATGACCGCAGGAAATGATCGCAAGAAGAAAGAACAGTACATCGTCACAATGACGCCGGAAGTGAAAAAGTTCCTTCAGGTGACGGCGGCTTCCTTCCATATCTCGGAAGACAGATGCAATAGTGTAGAAGACGCTGCGACATCGATCCGTATCAGGATGAAGCAGTTCGAATTTCCGCTGTGGACTGTGAAGTCGCTCCTTTCCCAAGAAGCGCTCCTCTCGGGGAAAGAGCTGCTTTCAGATCTACTGGATGGATACAGCACGATTGCCAATGGCTCGCAGGAAGAAGCCAGCAAAGCAGCGGAAGCCATCGGAAAGGCAGCTCTCGATCACCCATCGGTGGCGGATGACTTGCAGCTTCTTTGCCAGTCTGATAAGACGCGGCAGGGGATGTTCGCCTATGTGGCATCGTATCAGGATGGACTTCTGCCAAGATTAGCACAGGAGATCGCAGATGGCGGCAAGTACCTCATGCGTATCAAGTCTGGATTCGATGCGGGTGAAGCAAATTGGGTATGGCGGAAAGAGACGGCAGATAAAGTCATCTCGAATGTGATCCTGGAATACCAGATCGTCGCAGAAAGTAGCCGATGCATCGGCCGGTATCACTCGTATGGTGAGGCTGTGGCGGGCTGGGTGACCAAAGCCCAGCAGATCAAGCTGCCGTATGAGATCGTACGGCCGATGGTGGGATCGCTCGGAGATTTCTTGAAAGCACTGAAACAGCTCCTTGAGACACGCACCATTCAGGATAAAGCGGCATTCTATCAGCTGCTTTGTCAGGAGGGCAATGACTTTATCGCTTTCTACCAATCGCAGCAGCGCTATTTCATAGATGCCGTCTCCAGCTTTACGGAAGGTATGGATGAAGACAGCAAGAAGAAACTGTATCTGGAATTGCCTGCCGGACAGCTTGGCGCGGACTCGACCCGCTACTACAATCTGGTGCAGGAACGCGTCGGGCGGTATCAGCAGGATAAGGAAAAGAAGGAACTGCAGGAAGAATGGCGCCAGATGACAGGCTCTACGGATCCGAAAGATTGGTCTTATAAAAATAGGACGCCGATTCTCTGCCTCTTTACTAATGAAGAACGTGGCAGCGCTGAGCGTCTTCTGCCTGTCATTGGAGATCCGAATGCTTCTCTGGAACTTGTGCAGAAAGCAGCGGAATATTTGAAATCGCTCAGGAATTCTGACTTCTCACGCCGTATGGATGATACTTCGTATCTGGATGCTTGTTTCATGAAGTATATTGTGGAGCAGGAAAGCATCCTGCTTAAGGATCCTTCCGAAATCAGGCAAAAGCTTTTTGAATATGACTGCAATGTTTACGGCTGGTGGAACAATCCAAACATCAGAAGCCGCTTGAAGAAGATGTTCAAGAAAGAATATGAACTCCACGGGAAAGCAGAAGCGGAGCAGATTTTTGAGCATATGTCTGCTGATCAGCTGCGTGAATATCTGCGGGATAAACTGATGGACCCTGATTTTGGCCGGGAGATTCTGAAAGGCCAGAAATGAGGTGAATCTCATGGAATGCAATACTATGGATCAATGCTTCGACCGGATAGAAGCCTATTGTCAAAAGGAGATCACGGGGCATCCTTTGCTGGTGAATACTGAGAATGCCCATGATTTCCAGTGTCTTGTCAAGCGTATGCAGCTAGATGGGAATAAAACCTGCGTTTTTGTGCATGACTATTGCGGGAAGGGCTTGCCTCAAATTGATGCCCTTTTTCGTGATGTAAAAAAGAAAGGCTGTTTTGTCGTGATCGGGCTTTCTTCCTATGTAATGCTGCTCGGTAAGAAGAGGGCGGAAGAACTTATGGCGAGGCTGCAGGAGCTTTCTGTGGCGGGGCATGTCATTGTCTTGCTCTCGCATATGAAGGAGATCCGTCTGTCTAGGATGCAGCAGGACCAGCATTTATCATATCGAGTGCTCTTGCTTGAGGGGGATCCCACACCGCTTCCATCGATTTATCTCGCATCACCGGAGGAAAACTCTTTTGGTCAATTGGTGCTGCCGAATATCCAGGCACTGCTTGAAAAGCTGGAGCAATATGATCCTGTCGGGGGAGAGACATCATTCGCTGTGCGAACCAGTCTCCACAAAGAAGTCTTTAGCGAATCCATGTATTCTATCCGAAGCTCGAAAGGGATATATAAAGAGCTCTTAAGAGCCTTTCCGGTACTGAAAGGGGATCTGGAGGAAAGCTGGGGAACAAAGGAAGACTGGGAGAGGTTTGCACAGGAATGGAAAGACTGTCTCTCCTGGGGTGCCTTAGCGGAAAAGCATTTCGGGATCGATGCCCATTTCTCTGCTATCTTGGAGCGGGAATATGAACAAGCAGATACATATGAGACCTGGCTGTACTGGCTCCTTCTCAAGGTACAAGGAGCATCGGAAGATGCCTACTTGTCGTATGCGCTGGGGAAGAGCCGGCATTGGCGGGATCTTTGGGAGCATATTTTCCTATCGCTTTCTTCGCTTTCCTTTCAAATGAGAGAATTTGAAAAGTATTGCGAGGGGCGGAAACGATTGCTGGAAGGGCAAGCCATTCCGGCGACTTGGGTGAGCGAATATCAGGATGCCATTGCACAAAAAGGGAGAGACGCCATCTGGTATCTCTTTGCCGGAACGGCCTGGGAGGAAAAAATGCTGTTCCAGTGCCTTGCTGACTATGACTATACGAAAGAAGAAGTCATGGGTGTGCTTAAGACGCATTTCCCGGATCTTTTCGCCTATATGAAATCGTTCACTTTTACTATGCATCAGAAAGTGCCGGAACGTCTGGTGCCTTTACTAACGAAATATTTTGACGACTACAAGTGGCAGAAGCTGATGAATCATCTGACTCCGGATTTCAAAGCTCAGGTGAATACACTGGCGGAGCATCGTGTCTACAACCAGTTTCCTATTCGCAGTCTGGCTTTGAGTCAGATGAAAAAAGAGAATACGATGATGTACTTCGTCGATGCGCTTGGCGTGGAGTATCTCTCCTATATTTCGGAAAAGTGTAAGACGTATGGTCTCTTGCTCTCTATTCAGGTGGTGCATGGGGAGCTCCCGTCCATTACATCACAGAATACAGAGTTCATGAATCCTGCTGTAATAAACATCAAAGATCTGGATGAGCTGAAGCATGAGAGCCAGACCTATAACTATGAGAAGCAAAAGATCCCGCTGCATCTTGTGGCAGAGCTGAAAGCGATCGATGGTGTGCTGCAAACCATCCGCGATGGACTTTTGACGAAGGAAATGAAGAGTGCCATTATCATTTCTGACCATGGTGCGACCCGTCTGGCTGTCTTGAATGACGAAGAGTATGGAGCCGAGTTCATTGTAGGAGAGTCCAAAGGGCAGCATAGCGGACGTTGCTGCCAGGTGGAAGAAGATCCTGGGATCCCGTTTGCTGCTTATGAAAATGGGTATGCCGTCCTTGCCAATTACATGCGTTTCAAAGGCAGCCGCAAGGCGGATGTGGAAGTGCATGGCGGAGCGACATTGGAAGAGACGCTCGTACCGCTGCTGCAGATTTCCTTGAAGCCAAAGGATCCGATGGTGGAATTCCAGCCAGCACTGGTGCAGCTCAGAAAGAAAGAAGTGGGCGAGCTCCTCTTGGTCACGAATTTTGACATGGTGGATCCCTATATCATCGTGAACGGAAAGATCTATCGAGGAAAACTGGATACGCATCGAAGACGTGCCATCATTCCTCTTCCGGATATGAAGAGAACGCATGATTATATGGCGGATATTTATGATGGAGATACCTTACTGAAAGAGCAAGTAGCCTTCCACGTCAAGAAGGAGGTCGCCAAAGACAATCTGGGCGATATTTTCTAGGGAAATAGAGGTGAATCGTAATGATAGAGTGCACGCAGCCGGAAGAATTTGTGAATAAGCTCCGCGATGCTTTCGATGCGATGGCGGTTTATAAGGACTTGAAGAAGAATAATTTTATCTCTGCCTTCAAATTGCCCTCTTTTATGCGGGACTGGGTGATCGGGCGCTTTCAGGACGATGATGGCGAGGTCGATGTGGGAGAGGTGACGGATTTCATTCATCGTTTTATACCGAAAAAAACGGACTGGCCGCACATGTTGAATGAGATCGTCCATCAGGAGGACTTGGTGACTTGTCTCACCAAAGTTTCCGTCTACATTGACATCAAGACAAGCGAGATATCCTTCGAGCTTCCAGACTTTGGCTTACAGCACAAGGACACGCGCATTCCGGATGAGGTGTGGTCAAAGTGCAGCAAGGATCTGCTGAAAAGCGAAGAAAGCTGGGGCATCGTGAAGCTGGGGTATCAGCCGCCGGAGGGAAAGGAAAAAGGCAAGATTACGCTGGAAGGGTATCAGGATTTCTGTCCCTACGGCGTTGATTTGGACGAATTCTGCAGTGCCAGAGAAGATTTCACGCTGGAAGAATGGGTGGATATCATCTTGGGGGCGGTGGATTATAATGCGGCAGGGTATAAAGATTTCACGCAAAAGCTCTGTGTGCTCCAGCGACTTCTTCCTTTTGTGGAAAAGAGAGTGAATCTTCTTGAACTCGCTCCGGCGGGTACAGGGAAATCTTATCTCTTCGGGCAAGTCAGCCGTTATGGCTGGTTGGTATCTGGCAAGGTGACGAGAGCTAAGCTCATCTATGATCTGGGTAAGAAGAAAGATGGGATCGTGGCTCTGCGTGATTTCGTGGCACTGGATGAGATCCGCGAGGCAGAGTACATGCAGGATACGGAAATCCAGTCGGCGCTGCAGGCGATCATGGAAAATGGAAAGTATCGTGCACCGGATAATCATGAAGTGAATGTGGACGCAGGAATCATTTTCTTAGGAAATATTGCTTCGCAGGCGATGAATGAGTATACAAATATGTTCACTGAATTGCCGAAGCCATTCCGGCAGCCGCAGTTTCTGGACCGCATTCACGGTTTCATCAAAGGTTGGAATTTGCCGCGTATGACGGATGATATGAAAGTCTGTGGGTGGGCGCTAAATTCGGAATATTTTGCCATGATCATGCATCAGCTCCGCGATGAATCGTCCTATCGTTCGGTGGTAGATGAGCTGGTCGAGCTTCCGAAGGGGGCAGATACACGTGATACGGAAGCAGTGAAGCGTATGGCGACAGCATACTTGAAGCTCCTTTTCCCTCATGTGACGGAAGCAAGCGCGATCTCATCAAAGGATTTTCGTATGTATTGTTTGCGCCCTGCGATGGAAATGCGTGCCATCATGCGTATACAGATGGGGTTTGCAGATCCGCAGTATCAAGGCAAGATGATTCCGGATTTCAAAGTGAAGGAGATGTAGTCTTGCGAAAAAGAAAAGAAGAGATCTGTATCGCATGCGGGAAGAAACCGCTTTCCAGAGATGAGGTAGGTATTAACAAAAAACTGCTTGGCTCCGATGTGGAGGCATTCTACTGTCTGGACTGTCTGGCAGACTATTTGGAAGTAGAGTCGCAGGATATTTTAGATAAGATCGAAGAATTCAAAGCTGAAGGCTGCAGGCTTTTCGAGTGAGAAGGTGTTTCTTATGATATATGCAGATAATGCTGCGACGTCTCCTTTAAGTCCCACGGCTTTTGAAAAGATGAAGCCGCTGATGCTGGAAGAATTCGGTAATGCTTCACAGTTATACTCATTTTCCAGAAATCCGCGGGCTCTTTTGCAAGAGGCCCGGGAAATCATTGCAGGGTGTATTCATGCTGCACCGGAAGAAATATTTTTTACTTCTGGTGGGTCGGAAAGTGATAACTGGGCTGTCAAAGGTCTTTTGGAAAAAGATGACTACCGGCAGACGGTGACATCATCTTTTGAACATCATGCAATCTTGCATTCCTGTGAGACGATCAAAAGACTGGGGTTTCCTGTGTCCTATGTTTTACCAGATCACAGCGGACATGTGACTGTAGATGCGCTGGCAAGGGCACTTACCAAGAAAACGAAGCTGGTCTCCATTATGATGTCAAATAATGAGCTCGGAACCATCCAGCCCATCAAAGAGCTGTGCGAAATAGCGCATGTCCATGGCACCCTCTTTCATACAGATGCGGTGCAGTCGATGGGGCATATTCCCATTGACGTCCGGGAGCTTGGCGTCGACATGATGTCAGCCTCTTCCCATAAATTCAATGGGCCCAAAGGCATCGGATTTCTCTACATTCGAAAAGGAACGCGCATCCGTCCTTACATGGATGGTGGAGCGCAGGAACGTGGCTTGCGGGCTGGTACGGAGAATGTAGCGGCGATTGTTGGGATGGCGGCGGCATTGGAGGAAAATGTTCGTCATATGACTGCCAATCATCAGCACCTGATTTCTTTAGAGCAGATCATCTTGCGCATGTTGGATGCATCGGGAATCGACTACCTGAGAAATGGTACAGCGCCGCAAGTCCCAGGGAATATGAGTCTTTCCTTCAGAGGTATGGAAGGGGAGATGCTGCTCCACCGCTTGGATCTGAAAGGAATTGAAGTGTCGACAGGCTCTGCGTGCAATAGTGAAAAGACGGAGGTTTCTTATGTGCTGAAGTCGATCGGGCTGGATGAGGCCTATGCTTTGGGCACGATCCGTATATCTTTAGGAAGGTACAACACGACGGAGGAAGCGGAGGCGATCGCGCGGGCGCTGGTACAGATCTGCAAAGAAAGAGTATAGGCTAAGACCCCTCTATGCCTTGGGCATAGGGGGATTTATTTCGCCGGCATCACTTTGTCTCTTTTCGCGGCCCTCGTAAAATCTCATAGTGACTGCAAGTCTAACTAGACCTTGCATTAAATCGAAGAA
>ERZ780167.1666-NODE-1666-length-18798-cov-2.346956_pt1 | contig 18798 bp, 15 predicted proteins | sample MGYA00510982_ERZ780167 | MGnify/ENA primary metagenome ERZ780167 (study PRJEB29588, sample SAMEA2146107) | human gut metagenome | biome: human gut; feature: human-associated habitat; material: faeces | place: Denmark | collected 2008/2010 ... | reverse complement strand
TAGATTTAAGGTTAACAAAGGTTGGAGCAAGGCGTTGCTCCTTTTTTTATGTCTATATCTCTGCATAAAGTTTCCTTTTTACAAATTGTTTTGTTACATTCGCACCATACTATTGATATTAAACTACTATTATGAAACACTTATTTATCACAATTCTGCTCTTATTACCATTGTGCCGCATGCTGGCACAGGAGAGAGAATACGTAATTGTTGTTCATGGAGGTGCCGGTGCTATGGAAAACCTCGAGGACGATAAGGAGAAATCAACCTTGTATTATGCGGCTTTAGATTCAGCTTTGAGCATTGGAAATGCTATACTGTCTGCCGGAGGCGAAGGGCCTGAAGCGGTAATGGCAGTTGTCAACTACTTTGAGAATAACCCCTTGTTCAATGCAGGTAAAGGGGCTACTTGTACCAGTGCCGGTACTTTTGAGCTGGATGCTTCTATTATGGAAGGTAAGGATTTGACAGCAGGAGCTGTCGCCGGGTTGAAAACGGTGAAGAATCCGATTAATGCAGCTTATGCGGTAAAAACTAAAACACCTCACGTGATGCTGGCAGGTGAGGGTGCTGACCGGTTTGCAAAGTCACAAGGACTGGAAATTGTGGATAATATGTATTTTGCTACTCCTAAGACGTTGAAGTGGATAGAGGATTTGAAGAAGGAGAGCAAGAAGAATGGAACTGTGGGCTGTGTGGTACTGGACAAGCAAGGTAACCTGACAGCGGGAACAAGTACCGGTGGTATGTTCAAGAAGCAATGGGGCCGTGTGGGAGATTCTCCGGTGATTGGTGCAGGTACTTATGCGGATAATGAAGGTTGTGCTGTGTCGTGCACCGGGCATGGGGAGTATTTTATCCGTCACGTCGTAGCTTATAATCTTTCTACTCGTGTGAAGTTGCTGCATCAGCCTGTCGGGGAGGCTGCCGATTATATTATCCATCAGGAACTGAATACCAAGGAGGGAAATGGTGGATTGATTGCAGTGGACAAGAAAGGTAATTTTGCCATGCCGTTTAATAGTGGAGGCATGTTCCGTGGCTACTTGTATAAGGAAAAAGGAACAGGCAAAATTTCTAAAGCAGTGGGCATAGGGAAGAAGATGAAAACTTTATAATTTTAGTTCCTGTTTGAATTTTCCTCCCACCTGCAACAGAGTTTTGCAAAACTGCTACCACTACTACCATCCTCTTTCGTAAACACCCATGAACAGGGCGTTTCAAAGGTGGTGGTAGCAGCATGAAAAAACATCTGCTACCACCACTTTTTATCTGTTATCACTTCCCTTTCCTCTGATAGTTTGGGAATTCCTGTCACATTTTGTCTTAGCTTCGTTACCCCTTGGAATAGACACATCTGTTTGAAAGCTGTAGGCTGTATGTAACGATACGGACGGTTGGTATGCTTATCGGGAACCGGTACGGATGGCATCTCGACTATTCACTGACGGAAAAGTTTTGGAGCTGTAGAATGTTAGCGGGACTTTCATCCGAAAAAGGCATCTGCAAAAGACTTTGGCATCCGATTCGTCCTTAAAGGATCTTATCCGTATCCCTAACCCTTTCCTGACGTATGGTTAAGGGTTTTCTTCCTGCCTGTTTTATCTCCGCAAGCCTTTGGAGTTATCTCCATAAGCTTTGGAGTTAACTCCATAGTCTTGGGAGATAACTCCAAAGGCTATGGAGATAGAATATATCCGTATAAAAAGGTTTAATCTGAAGATAGAAAAGGCTTATACAATAGGGAGGATATGAGCATTCGTTTAATTCCGTTAGCGGGTTATTGCTTTTTTCATCCCTTCCGGTCCTTTGGACTTCATGAGGCGGAAAGATTGGTTTAGTCATTCTTTCTTTTCTTGGTCCGGATTTGTAATGACTTCTTCGTCTTCCGGATAACTCCTGTTATCTTCTTCTTCCTCGTCAATGAAAAGTTCCGGTTGTTGGGGGCCTTTGTGTCTGAACAATATAGCTGCGGCTATTCCGGCCGCTGCGCCCCCCAAGTGTCCCTCCCAAGAAGTGGTGGAGGAAGCGAACTGCGGGAACATGTTCCATACCAGACTGCCATATAGAAAAGTGACAAGCAACGACAGGGCTACTAAAGGGACGTGTTTGCGGAGAATGCCACTGAAGAACAGAAAGAAGGCGAGTGAATAAATTATACTGCTGGCACCTATATGCCATCCCGGCTTGCCTATTATAAATGTAAGTATTCCACTGACTATCCAGATGAAAAAAAGTATACCAATGCCCAAATCACGATAAAAGTAGAGCAGACACCATAATAAAAAAAGAAGAGGAAAAGTGTTCGCAAATAAATGTCCCCAATCAGCGTGTATCAATGGAGAAGTGAAAATCCCCATTATTCCTTTGGTTTCTTTGGGATATATGCCCCAGGTGATAAAATCCCAATTCATGACACTTTCCATTGTACGCAGGGTGTACAGAATGAAAAGAAGTAATAACGGAAGAGCAAAAGCCAATAGAATTTTTTGAATTTCAAGTTTCATTTTGTCATAATTATGCTGATTTCTGTGCAATACTACGGATATTTGAGCGAAAAATGAAAAATATTTTGCTATTTAATTTTGCTTTATCCATTTAATTACTAATTTTGAGCGTTGCATACAAAAATAATATGTGACACAAATTGATATGGAAATTTGATTTATAACCTTAAAATAACAACTATGAGTTACTTACGATTTGACAAGACTCTTATGACGAACCTCGGGGAATCATTACCGAAAGAAATTCTCCGCACAAACCGTTCAGGGGCTTACCATTGTACAACCATTGTTGATTGCAATACGAGAAAATATCATGGATTGCTTGTCATTCCGGTGCCTGAGCTGGATGATGAAAACCATGTATTGTTATCGTCGTTGGATGAAACAGTGATACAACACGGCGCTGAATTTAACCTGGGGCTTCATAAGTATCAGGGTGACAATTACAGCCCCAGGGGACACAAGTATATCCGGGAATTCGAGTGTGAGAAAGTTCCTACCACTATATATCGGGTAGGTGGTGTGATTCTGAAGAAGGAAAAGCTTTTCGTTCATCATGAAAATAGAATTTTAATCCGTTATACTTTGCTGGAGGCACATTCGGCCACTACGTTGCGTTTGCGTCCGTTTCTGGCTTTCCGCAGCGTCCGTCAGTATACTCATGAGAACGCACAAGCCAGCCGTGACTATCAGGAGGTGGACAATGGGATCAAGACATGCATGTATCCGGGCTATCCCGAATTATATATGCAATTGAACAAGAAGAACGAATTCCACTATCAGCCGGATTGGTATCGGGGAATTGAGTATCCCAAAGAGCAGGAGAGAGGATATGATTTTAATGAAGATTTGTATGTTCCGGGTTATTTTGAAGTGGACATAAAGAAAGGTGAAAGCATTGTCTTTTCAGGAGGTGTTTCCGAGGCCGGTACCCGTACATTAAAGAGAACCTTTGAAGAGGAGGTGGAAGAACGTACTCCGCGTGATAATTTCCAGCACTGTCTGATAAATGCTGCCCATCAGTTCTTAAATAAACAGGGAGATGAGTTTTATATTTTGGCAGGATATCCGTGGTTTAAATGCCGTGCGCGCGATATGTTTATTTCCCTGCCGGGACTGACATTGGCGATTGATGAAGTGGCTAAGTTTGAAATGGTGATGGAAACGGCCCGCAAGGCAATTCATGACTTTATTAATGATGAGCCTGATGATGTTAAAGTGTACGAAATGGAGCATCCTGATGTTTTGCTTTGGGCGGTGTGGTGTATCCAGCAATATGCCAAGATGGTGTCGCGTGACCAATGCCGTGAGAAATATGGTACATTGTTGCAGGACATTATGGAATACCTTCGCCGGGAGAATCATCCGAACCTTTTCTTGCATTCAAACGGTCTGCTATATGCCAACGGAACGGAAAAGGCTATCACATGGATGAATTCTACCGCAAACGGACGTCCTGTGATTCCTCGTACAGGCTATATCGTAGAAATTAATGCTTTGTGGTATAATGCCTTACGTTTTACAAGTGAACTGTTGGGCGAAGGTGGAAACAATAATTTGGCTGAAACGTTAAATGTATTGGCAGAAAAGACGGGAAAGGCTTTCGTGGATACTTTCTTGAATGAGTATGGTTATTTACTGGATTATGTGGATGGCAATATGATGGACTGGAGTGTGCGTCCGAACATGATATTTACTGTAGCATTCGACTATTCTCCGCTTGATGCCCGTCAGAAGAAAGGGGTGTTGGACATTGTGACCAAAGAACTGCTTACCCCGAAAGGGCTCCGTTCGCTCAGCCCGAAGAGTGGTGGTTACAACCCAAATTATGTAGGTCCTCAGATGCAGCGTGATTATGCTTATCATCAAGGTACCGCATGGCCTTGGCTGGCTGGCTTCTATTTTGAAGCTTACCTTCGTATTTATAAGATGAGTGGCATAGGATTTGTGGAGCGTCAGCTGATAGGCTACGAAGACGAAATGACTTCTCATTGTATTGGCTCTATACCTGAACTGTTTGATGGTAACCCGCCTTTCAAAGGTCGTGGAGCTGTATCATTCGCTATGAATGTGGCAGAGATATTGCGAGTATTATATTTATTGAGTAAATACAATTATTGAAAGGAGGGACCTGTATGAAAGTATTAATGTTTGGATGGGAATTTCCTCCCAAAATATATGGTGGTCTTGCGGTTGCTTCTTATGGAATAACTAAAGGATTGAGTCTGCAAGGTGATATGGAAACAACCTTCTGTTTGCCCAAACCTTGTGGCGACGAAGAAAAGTTTCTGAACATTATAGGCATGAACCAAGTGCCCATTGTGTGGCGTGATGTGGATTATGATTACTTAAAGTCACGTCTTTCGACTTCGACTCCGGAACAGTATTATGCTTTCCGTGATCATATCTATTCTGATTTCTCATATATGCACGTCAATGATCTGGGGTGTATGGAGTTTGCCGGCGGCTATCCGGGAAACCTTCATGATGAGATCAATAACTTTTCTATTATTGCCGGTGTGGTTGCGCGCCAGCAAGAATTTGATATTATCCATGCGCACGACTGGCTGACTTATCCGGCTGGTGTGCATGCCAAGCTGGTAAGTGGCAAACCTTTGTGCATCCATGTGCATGCTACTGATTTTGACCGTTCGCGCGGTAAAGTGAATCCTACAGTATATGCTATGGAAAAGAATGGCATGGATCATGCCGACTGTATTATGTGTGTGTCCGAGCTGACCCGTCAGACTGTTATTCACCAATATCATCAAGACCCGCGCAAATGTTTTGCCATGCACAATGCCGTTTATCCGCTTTCGCAAGATTTGCTGGACATTCCTCGTCCTGATCACTCGAAAGAAAAAGTGGTGACTTTCCTGGGGCGTATCACGATGCAGAAAGGACCCGAGTATTTTGTGGAAGCCGCCGCATTGGTCTTGAAGCGTACCCGTAACATCCGTTTTGTAATGGCAGGATCGGGAGACATGCTGGACGCCATGATCAATCTGGCTGCGGAACGAGGTATTGCAGACCGTTTTCACTTCCCGGGGTTCCAGCGTGGGCGTCAGGTTTATGAAGCATATAAAAACAGTGATGTATTCGTAATGCCTTCCGTGTCAGAACCTTTTGGTATTGCTCCTTTAGAGGCTATGCAGTGCGGAACTCCTTCTATCATCTCAAAGCAATCGGGTTGCGGTGAAATTTTGGATAAAGTAATCAAGACAGATTATTGGGATATCAACGCAATGGCCGATGCCATCTATTCAATTTGTACGAATCCTTCTCTTTTCCAATATCTGCAGGAAGAAGGAAAGAAAGAGGTGGATGGCATTACATGGGAGAAAGTCGGCTTGAGAATCCGTGCCCTCTATGAGCAGGTGTTAAAAAACTATGGTAAATAATAAAACAATAACTAGGATATGAAAACAATATGTCTTTATTTTGAAATACATCAAATTATCCATCTGAAACGCTATCGCTGTTTTGATATAGGCCGTGACCATTATTATTATGATGATTATGAAAATGAGCGCGGCATCAGTGATATAGCCGAACGCTCGTATATTCCTGCGCTGAGTGCGTTGATTGAAATGGCAAAGAATCACGGTGATACTTTCAAGGTGGCTTTGTCTATCTCGGGTGTGGCGCTGGAACAGTTGGAAGTGCATGCGCCCGGTGTAATCGAGTTGTTGCATCAGTTGAATGAGACCGGATGTTGCGAATTCTTGTGCGAACCTTATTCTCACGGTCTTTCCTCATTGGCTAATGAAGATTGTTTCCGCGAAGAAGTGGAACGTATGCGTACCAAGATTAAACAAATATTTGGCAAGGAGCCGAAGGTATTCCGTAACTCCAGCTTGATTTATTCGAATGATATTGGCGCTACGATAGCTGATATGGGCTTTAAAGGTATGTTGACTGAAGGTGCAAAACATATTTTGGGTTGGAAGAGTCCGCACTATCTGTATCATTGCGCCATGAATCCGAACTTGAAGTTATTGCTTCGCGATTTCAAATTGTCTGATGACATCAGTCTGCGTTTCTCTAATTCCGAATGGAATGAATATCCGTTGTTTGCCGACAAATATATAGATTGGATTGCAGCTTTGCCGGAGGAGGAGCAGGTTATCAATATTTTCATGGAACTTTCTGCTTTGGGTATCGCCCAGCCATTGTCTTCCAATATTTTGGAATTTATGAAAGCACTGCCTGTCTGCGCAAAAGAAAGAGGGGTTACTTTCTCTACTCCGACCGATATCATTACCAAACTGAAATCTGTGGATCAGGTGGATGTTCCTTATCCTATGTCATGGATAGACGAGGAACGCGATATCAGTCCGTGGTTAGGCAATGTGATGCAGCGTGAGGCTTTCAATAAACTTTATAGTGTGGCAGAACGTGTTCATTTGTGCGATGATCGCCGTATTAAGCAGGATTGGGATTATTTGCAGGCAAGTAATAATTTCCGCTTCATGACCACTAAGAATACCGGTATTTGGTTGAATCGTGGTATTTATGATTCTCCGTATGATGCTTTCACCAACTACATGAACATTTTGGGTGATTTTATAAGTCGTGTCAATTCGTTGTATCCGGTGGATATGGATAACGAAGAATTAAATTCGTTGCTTACTACCATTAAGAACCAGGGCGAGGAATTGGTGGCTTTGAACAAGGAAGTGGAGAGATTGCAGGCTAAACTGGAGAAAGCTGAAGGCAAAAAGGCTCCTGCCGTAAAGAAAGAACCTGCGGCCAAGAAAGCAACGGCAAAGAAGCCGGTTGCCAAGAAAGCTGCTTCGAAGAAAGAAGAATAACAGAAATATAATATAAAGGACTTAAGAATTCACCGTTGTGCTTTCGGAAAACTGGTTTTAAGGTTGTAAGAGGCGGAACGGTGTTTTTCTATATAAAAGTTTGCTGCATTGAATATTTTATTTACCTTTGCCAATCTCAGATACGAAAAAACATGAAACAATTGTGCCAGAATAAACATACGATACGTTTCCGCTATTGGAGCCGGAAGAAGTACGCTATGTTTTATAGCTTGGGCAAATATGTAACTATTGGTAATCTGAAAAAGGAGATTGCCGATGTATCGTTGGGTAAACAGGCAAATGTTTGCACGGCATTCTCTGTTTGCTCTTCCGCACGGAAAGAGGATGCTGGAGAGGAATATGAAGAAGGAATGGCCCCTGTTGAATCCATGTTGCAAATGTTTCGGATCCAACTGCCTCAACCACAGGTGGCTGACGTGATTTGTCTTTTTTATTTAAATAAATATTTGTTTGCCGGAAAGATGTGCCATGCATCTTTTCGGCTTTTTTTGTCTTAATATGAACTGTATATGATGCTGAATGAAATAAGAAACAAAGTGCTGGGCGGTGAGAAGATTACCGTAGAAGAAGCCCGTTGGCTGTCCTGCCAGGCAGAGAAACAGGATTTGTATGATGCAGCTCATGAGATAACACAGGTCTGGGCTTCCCGGAAATTCGATATGTGTTCCATCATCAATGCTAAATCCGGTAAATGTCCTGAGAATTGTAAATGGTGCGCACAGTCTGCACATTATAAAACAAAAGCGGATGTTTATGATTTGGTTGGGAAGGAAGAATGTCTGCGCCATGCTTTGTATAACGAAGCGCAGGGAGTATCCCGTTTTTCTTTGGTGACCAGTGGCAGGAAACCGGGTAGCCGGAACTTGAACCGGCTATGTGAGACAACAGAATACATGCGTGCGCATTCGCATATTCAGTTATGCGCTTCTTTAGGATTGCTGGATGAAGCGGAATTGGAACGGCTGTTTAAGGCAGGCATCACCCGTTATCATTGTAATCTGGAAACGGCTCCCTCTTATTTTTCATCTCTATGTTCTACTCATACACAAGAACAGAAAATAGAAACGTTGCAGGCAGCACGCAGGGTGGGGATGGATGTATGCAGCGGAGGAATCATCGGCATGGGCGAAACAATGGAACAGCGTATTGAGTTTGCTTTTACACTGAGGGAATTGGAAGTACAGTCTATTCCTATAAACCTGTTACAGCCTATACCCGGCACTCCATTGGAAAAAATGGATCGTCTTGCAGAGGTGGAGATTCTGACAACCATCGCTTTATTCCGTTTTATCAATCCCACAGCCTTTCTTCGTTTTGCCGGAGGGCGTTCACAGATGAGTGTGGAAGCTGTAAAGAAAGCATTGTATATCGGTATTAATTCTGCCATTGTGGGAGATTTGCTGACTACATTAGGTTCCAAAGTATCAGAAGATAAAATATTGATAGAAGAGGCCGGGTATTCGCTTTGATACATTATAAAGTTATTATAACAATAAGGAAATAATATATGGAAAATTTTGACAGGGAGCATTTATGGCATCCTTATACATCGACTACTCATCCGCTGCCCACTTATAAGGTAAGACGGGCGGATGGAGTATATATAGAATTGGAGGACGGAAGATGTTTGATAGAAGGGATGTCTTCGTGGTGGTGCATGGTACATGGATACAATCATCCGGTATTGAACCAAGCGCTCAAGGAACAGATAGACCGTATGAGCCATGTCATGTTCGGCGGACTGACACACGATCCGGCCATCGAATTAGGCAGGTTGTTGCTGAAGATTGTTCCTCCCCGTATGCAGAAAATATTTTATGCTGATTCCGGTTCGGTTGCGGTAGAAGTGGCACTGAAAATGGCCGTGCAATATTGGTATGCGCAAGGGAAGGAAAAGAAAAACAATTTTGTAACTATTCAGTCCGGATATCATGGAGATACGTGGAATGCCATGTCCGTTTGTGATCCGGTGACCGGTATGCATCATATTTTTGGCCCTACATTGCCTGTGCGTTATTTTGTTCCTGCTCCCCGGTCGCGCTTTGGCGGAATCTGGTATGAAGAGGATATAGAACCCTTGAAGGAAATATTGGAACAGCATCATGAAGAAATGGCTGCATTGATTTTGGAACCTATTGTACAAGGGGCGGGCGGAATGCGTTTTTATCATCCTGAGTTTTTGCGCCAGGTAGAGAAACTTTGCAGGCAATATCGTCTGTTGTTAATCTTTGATGAGATAGCGACAGGTTTCGGAAGAACAGGGAAACTGTTTGCTTGGGAGCATGCAGGTGTCCAGCCCGATATCATGTGCATAGGTAAGGCACTGACCGGTGGATACATGACTTTCTCTGCTGTCCTTGCCAGTGATGAGGTGGCTGATACCATTTCCGGCGGTTATCCGGGAGTCTTTATGCACGGTCCTACTTTTATGGGAAATCCGTTGGCTTGTGCCGTAGCGAAAGCATCCGTGGAATTGTTGCTTTCATATAGTTGGGAGGAAAAGGTAAAGGCTATTGAATCACAATTGAAGAGGGAGCTGGCTCCTGCTGCTTTATTGCCGCAGGTGGCTGATGTGCGTGTATTGGGAGCTATCGGGGTTATTGAAGTGAAGAAACCGATATGGCTTTCATGCAACGTCGTTTTGTTGAAGAAGGGGTATGGGTACGTCCTTTTGGAAAACTGGTGTATATCATGCCGCCTTTTATAATTCAGCCGGAAGAATTGAGCAAATTGACGCATTCACTGGTAAAGATAGTAGGAGAATTAAAAGAATAAGTGATAGTATTGGGAAAAATAGAAAAAATGAGTTCATTAACAGACTGGGAAAGAGAATTAGCCCTGCTTGAAAATAAAAGTAATCTTCGTAAGTTGCCTGTTATCCGTCATTTGGGAAGAGAGGTGGAGGTGAATGGAAAAGTGATGCTTAACCTTTCATCCAACGATTATCTGGGATTGGCTGCTTATCTGCCATTACGTACGGAATTCTTGCAAAGTCTTACTCCCGACACTTTTCTTCCTTCCTCTTCATCCTCTCGGCTGCTGACAGGAAATTTTAATATCTATGTTCAGATAGAGGATTTGCTTGCCCGACTGTTTCGGAAGGAAAGCGCGTTGGTTTTTAATAGTGGTTATCACATGAATGCCGGTATTCTTCCTGCAGTGAGCGATGCTCGTACATTGATTCTTGCCGATAAACTGGTACATGCCAGCATTATTGACGGCATTCGTTTATCGGCGGCCAAGTGTATCCGGTACCGGCATAACCGATATGACCAATTGGAACAGTTGCTGGTTTCCAATCATGCCGGGTATGATAGAATAATTATTGTAACCGAAAGTATTTTCAGTATGGACGGTGATGAGGCCGATCTCCGCCGTTTGGTCACTTTGAAGCAACAATATGATAATGTATTGCTGTATGTGGATGAAGCGCATGCTGTAGGGGTGCGGGGGATACATGGCCTGGGGTGTGCGGAAGAACAGGATTGTGTGGCTGACATCGATTTTTTATGTGGAACTTTTGGTAAAGCGTTGGCCTCAGTAGGAGGCTATATTGTTTGTTCGAAGACCATCCGTGATTATTTGATCAATAAAATGCGTACATTCATATTTACAACGGCTCTTCCTCCTGTCAACTTGCTATGGACATTCTTTATCCTGGAGCATTTGGACAGTTTCAGCTTCCGGAGGGAAAGGTTGAAGAGAATATCCTCTCTTTTGAAAGACGCGTTGGTAAAGAAAGGCTACGCTTGTCCTTCTACCAGCCATATTCTGCCAATGACGATAGGCGATAGCGGTGATACGGTGTTAAAGGCCGATTTCTTGCAGCGTAAAGGTTTTTATGCGTTGCCGGTGCGTCCTCCCACTGTGCCCGAAGGAACATCGCGTATCCGTTTTTCGTTGACAGCGGATATTACTGAAGAAGAAATAAAAAGTCTGATAGAATTGATATGAAACATTATTTTATACAACAAAATTATTTTCCCCGATTGACACTTTTTTTTGCCGGTTGGGGAATGGATGAATGTCCTTTCATGGATTATTGCTCCGGAAATAGCGATCTGTTGGTTTGTTATGATTATCGTTCGCTGGATTTTGATTTCACGTTGTTGCAGGGTTATCAGGAGATTCGCCTGATAGCCTGGTCTATGGGAGTATGGGCCGCGTCTATGGTATTGCAGGATATGGACTTGCCTATTTGTGAGCGTGTTGCTTTGAATGGCACGGTAACTCCTGTCGATGATTTGAAAGGTATTCCGCAGCAAGTTTTTGAAGGAACACTGGAAGGCTTGAATGAGGGTACGTTGGAAAAGTTTATCCGCAGGATGTGTTTGAAAAAGGAGAATCTGGAAACATTCTTGTCGAAACGTCCGCAACGTGCGGTAGAGGAACTGCAAGAAGAGCTTCGGAGGATTGGAGAACAGGTAAAATCTTGCGCTGTTCCCAGTTTTGCATGGGAACGGGCTGTTATAGGCAAGAATGATTTGATTTTTACGGCGGTCAACCAAAGAAATGCATGGACCGGGACGGAAGTGGCAGAGTATGATATTCCTCATTATTCAGAAGAAATAATGAGAGATTTGCTATGCCCGTCTGTTATTTAAAACAAAAACATATGATTAATAAGCAATTGATAACCCGTCGCTTTTCCCGCGCTGTAGAGAGTTATAACCGTGAGGCGGTGGCACAAAAGCAGATAGCATACCGCATGAGTGATATGCTAAATCATTATTTGCCCCGTCCGTGCGGCCGGATATTGGAAATTGGTAGCGGGACGGGCTTTCTTACCCGCAGGTTGATGGAAACCCTCCATCCTGAAAAACTGGTGTTGAATGATATTTGTCAGGAGATGAGTTCTTGTTTCACCGATTTGTTGGGAAGCGGGCAGGCTACCTTTCTGGCAGGGGATGCCGAGTCCCTTCCTTTTCCAAAAGGACAGGATTTGATTGTATCATGCTCGGCATTACAGTGGTTTGTTTCTCCCGAGCTGTTTTTTGAACGTTGTAATACTTTGTTGAAGCAGAAAGGATATTTTGCTTTTACTACGTTCGGCAGGGATAATCTGAAAGAAGTTGCATCGGTTACCGGCAGCGGTCTTCACTATCGTTCTTTAGAGGAATTAGAAGAAGCGCTGCGCATACACTATGAGATCGTGAAGGCTCATGAGGAACGTATCTGTCTGACTTTTGGCACTCCGCTCGAAGTGCTTTATCACTTGAAACACACCGGGGTGGCTGCTGTCAGGCAACAAGCGTGGACTAAAAGGGATTTGCAGGATTTCTGTGACAAGTATGCCCGTTTGTTCAGTGATGGTCGTTCGGTGACTTTGACTTATCATCCTATTTATATTATTGCAAAGAAAAGACAATAGAAATAAAAAGAATCATGAAACAGAATGTATTTTTCGTAAGTGGTATTGATACAAATATTGGTAAAAGTTATGCCACGGCCTATCTGGCACATCTTTGGAACAAACAAGGATGTCGTACTATTACTCAAAAATTCATACAGACAGGAAATCCGGAAGGTTATTCGGAGGATATTGAGTTGCATCGTCGTCTGATGGGGATGGAGTATTTGCCTGAGGATGAGCAGGGACTTACCAAACCTGAAATATTTTCTTATCCGGCTTCTCCCCATTTGGCTTCACGAATAGATAACCGCGCCATTGATTTTGATAAAATAAAGCATGCCACGGAGGTGCTGAGTGAGCGCTATGATGCTGTTTTAGTAGAAGGAGCCGGGGGGCTGATGGTGCCGTTGACAGAAGATAATCTGACTATAGACTATGTTCAGGAATCGGGTTATCCCTTAGTTTTTGTTACTTCGGGACGATTGGGAAGTATCAACCATACATTATTGGGTTTTGAGGCTATAGAACGGAGAGGGATAAAGCTTCATACAGTGATGTACAATCTGTTTCCCGAAGGAGAGGATAAAATCATTCAAGCAGATACAGAAACTTATATTTGTCGTTATATAGAGAAGCATTTCCCGGATACAGCATTTGTGAAGGTACCTTGCTTGTAATTCATCTTTCTTGTTTATGATGTGTTTACCTGATAAAAAGAGGTTGTTCTACATCTGACGACCTCTTTTTGTTAGTTGTATCCATAATTTTCCGCTTAAGTTATAGTATGATTTTTACTTTGTGGAGTAGTTTTGTCCGTGTAATGAGTTATTTCTCCTGTTCTGCATTGTACAAGGCGATATATCCGCGTTCTTCTGTATGGATGCGGACGGCATTCAAATGCGTCCTTGACATGTTTTGCCAATGCCTTTTACATTGTAATAGGAAAACCATTCGATTTTGGCTTCGAGCAATGCTTCTTTTACGTCCTCGAATTGGGTCTTACAGATAATAGCTTCAATTTTTTTATTGTTGTATTTGTATTTTGTATATAATGTAATCTTTTTACCTTCTAAAAAACTGATACCTTGTTGTTATCCTTGTATTTATGCTCTTTATGATTAAAAACTTAGCCCGAAAACGAAATAAGCCCCTTCAGTGCGTGGGTTTACGGTGACTTTTGCAAAAGCTGGAACGGAGAATGAATCAGTGATTTTTATCTCCTTGGCGGCTCCCAGGCTGATGTCGCATACGGTGAAACCGTTGGAACCGTTGCATACAGGGACTTCGGAATAGTTGTAAAAGTCTGTGCCCCACGGAGTCGCTCCTATTTCCGCTGTCCATTCCAGCCCTGCCAGTGTGAAAGGTACGGTAGCCGAGATATAGGACGAATAGGCTCTGTTTCCTCCGTTATTCACTCCGTCGGTTCCGGCGAAATTGGTATACCAGTTCAAGGCCAGCGGTCCGAAGTCATAACCTATTTGTGCCTCGAAGGTATGGTTGGTATTGTGTGAGCCGTAATGAAAATACCCCGGTCCTCCATTGAACCAGTAATCTGTGACGGAGATACTGAAACCTCCTGTGGCGTAGCCTAATGTGAGGTCAATCTCTTTTGTATCTTCTTTTTCGATACCTGCTGTTCCCCATGCAGACAATGAGAACCCTTTGTAAGAAACTGACAACGTGGGTTGGATACTGACACCTCCTAAATCCTGGCCACGCCAGATGTATCCGCTTACGAGATCGGCTCCTACGCTGGCTTCCACTTTGTCCTGCGCCATGCCCATTGCCGGAACAGCTATTGCCAAGGCCGACAGAAATGTTGTTTTTCTAGAACTCTTTTTCATTGCTTTTTACCTTTTTAATCCATAATAGTGAGTTTGTTATATCTCGTATGTATTTGTTTTTCTTGTAATGGTTTGTGCTTGTTATGTGATAATACTTCAACGAATTCTATATTGGTTCGTTCGGGAAAAAGCGGATGATTCTCCAGTTTCGGACCTATTGCCGGCAAATTTACATCTTTTATATCATCTATGAAAACCACTAAATATGGATTTCACATACAAACAAATGTTCTTTTGTATTCTTTTCCATCTACTGTGATTGTTTTTGCCAACATTTTGCCGTCCGGGGTATTTATTTGTCTGGAGTTGGTAAGCAGGGGAAGATCCATGTCTACTGTTACTTCTTCTACCAGCCCGTTCTCCGTATGCAGTTTTAGGATCTTGATTCCTGAGAGCGTTTCCAGCGTGATGACTTCCTTTTGAGTCAATTTGTTGTCATATACATACTTTCCTATACATCTGGAGGCGTTGCCACACATCATAGCTTCAGAACCATCTGCATTGAATATGTGCATACTGAAATCCGCTTTGGCTGATTTCCCAATCAATGCCAGCCCGTCGGAACCGATCCCCGTGTGACGAGCTCCATCTGATGGAAGTTCTCACGGGGTCTGCTATGAGGTGCTTTAGGGTGTTTACGTATATATAGTCATTACCTGCTCCCTGCATCTTCGTGAACTTGATTGTTGTTGCCATTTTGTCTATAACTTCTTCTGTTATTATTTCCTTTTGTCTTAATTTAGTGCAAATATATATCTTGTTGATGCTTTATAAATTTGAGCCTATATTCTGTTATGGAACATATAGTTTAGGTAATATTTTGTTGGTTATTCAGTGTTGTATAATTGGTATCATATATAATTAAGGTGGATGATTGATGTAACAAGATGATAATATATTATCTCATTTTTATATTATTTTGTTACCTTTGCATCCTGTTGGATAAAAAAGAGATTTGTAATGCAGAATATTATTGCGATAGAAAATGGTGTGACCCGCCATCCGCTGTACCGGATGAAGGAACCGGTGAATATGACACTTGCCGCCGGAGAACATATAGCTGTTGTGGGGAGAAACGGGGCAGGAAAAAGTATATTGGTAGATACGATTACAGGCCGGTGGCCGTTGTTGATGAACGAAGTGAAGTATGATTTCTCTCCTTCTCCTTCGAAGATGGCATACGAGAATATAAAGTATATTGCTTTCCGTGATTCATACGGAGATTCCGATGGAAATTACTATTATCAGCAACGATGGAATGCCCATGATTTGGATGAAACCCCACTGGTACGTGATTTGTTGCCCGAAGCGACCGATTCAGGTCTGAAAAAGGCTTTGTATGAACTGTTTGGCATAGAGAGGATGCTGGATAAACATATTATTCTGCTTTCCAGTGGTGAGTTACGTAAGTTTCAACTGACAAAGACTTTGCTGAGTAATCCGCGTGTACTGATTATGGATAATCCCTTTATCGGACTGGATGCGAAGACGAGGGACCTGCTTCATACATTGTTGGGCGAACTGACTAAAGTAACCCATTTGCAGGTAATCCTTATCTTGTCTAAGTCCGATGATATTCCTGCTTTTATCACTCATGTTATTCCTGTGGAAGACAGGGTGTGTGGTAAAAAGATAACTTTGCAGGAATATTTGGCGGTCCGTAAGTCGATACCGGAACGGATGCTTTCCGAAGAAAAGGAGGCACGGATTCTGAATTTGCCTTACGGCGGTGATTTGTATCACACCGAGCACGTAGTCGATTTGAACAAGGTAAGCATCCGTTATGGCGAGCGTACCATTTTGAAAGATTTGGACTGGACAGTGAAATGTGGCGAGAAATGGGCTTTGAGTGGAGAGAACGGTTCAGGAAAGTCTACGTTGTTGAGTTTGGTCTGTGCGGATAATCCGCAGAGCTATGCTTGTGATATTACCTTGTTCGGCAGAAAACGCGGTTCCGGAGAAAGTATTTGGGAGATAAAGAAGCATATAGGATATGTCAGTCCTGAGATGCATCGCGCTTATCTGAAAAACCTTCCTGCCATAGATATTGTGGCAAGCGGGCTACATGATTCTGTGGGGTTGTACAAACGTCCGCGTCCCGAGCAGATGGCGGCTTGTGAATGGTGGATGGATATTTTTGGTATTGCAGATTTGAAAGACCGGAATTTCTTGCAGTTGTCCAGTGGCGAGCAGCGTCTGGTGTTGTTGGCCCGTGCTTTTGTGAAGGATCCTGAGTTGCTTATTTTGGATGAGCCTTTGCATGGGTTGGACTTGTACAACCGCCGGTTGGTGAAAGATGTGATAGAAACTTTCTGTCGTCGTAAGGACAAGACCATGATTATGGTGACACATTATCAGGAAGAGTTGCCCGCATGTATAACTAACTTTCTTTTCTTGAAGCGGAATTAAAAGTTCTTTTTCTAAAGGTACGTTCCGGGCAGACGGAAGACAACAGGTTAAACGATAGTGCCCTGTCGCTTTCCGGACAAGCCGGGGTGTTGGACTGAGTACAAATAATCCTACTGTTCGTTTCATAAATATAGCATTGAAATTTTTAAAAGAAAACGAATCATGGAAAACACATTAAAAAAGCCTATGACAGGCATTATTCCTCCTTTAGTGACTCCGTTACTGGATAATGACAAACTGGATATTGACGGTTTGGAAAGATTGATAGAACGACTGATAAAAGGAGGGGTGCACGGATTATTTATACTGGGTACCACCGGAGAAGCGCAGAGTATCAGTTACCGGCTTCGCCATGAAATGATAAAGGAAACTTGCCGTATCAATGCCGGAAGACTTCCGGTTCTGGTTTGTATTTCCGATACATCAATTGTAGAAAGTATTCATCTGGCACATGTAGGGGCCGAGTGTGGTGCTTCAGCCGTAGTTTCCGCTCCCCCTTACTACTTTGCTCCGGGACAGCCTGAACTGGCCGAATTTTATGAGGACCTGATTCCTCAGTTGCCGTTACCTATCTTCTTGTACAATATGCCGTCGCACACGAAAGTGAATTTTGCTCCGGCTACTATTCAACGCATTGCCCGTAATCCTCAGGTGGTGGGATTCAAGGATAGTTCGGCTAATGCCGTTTATTTCCAGTCCGTGATGTATGCCATGAAGGACAGACAGGATTTCGCCATGTTGGTGGGACCGGAGGAAATTACGGCCGAGTGTGTGTTACTGGGTGGACACGGAGGCATCAATGGAGGTGCCAATATGTTCCCGGAATTATATGTAGATCTTTATCATGCTGCGGTAGCGCGTGACATGGAAACCGTAAGTCGGCTGCAACCCTTGGTGATGCAAATCAGTAGCAGTATTTATACCGTGGGGCAGCATGGCTCCAGTTATTTGAAAGGATTGAAATGCGCGTTGTCTTTATTGGGCGTTTGTGATGATTTTGTTGCGGCTCCTTTCCATCGCTTCAATGTTCCGGAACGCGAGAAGATACGCAAGGCGTTGGAGGCACTCCCTTTTTGTCCGGAGTTGAAACCTTAAATGCTCGGTCTGTATGCATATCATTGATATAATCGTCTTTTTGTTGTTTACCGGCGGAGTCGTGGCCTTCGGTTGTTCTTTCTTTAAGAAGAAAGGTACCTCCGAGGAGTTCACTTCTGCCGGCAGAAGCTTGCCCGGCTGGGTGGTGGGGATGTCCATTTTCGCCACGTATGTCAGCAGTATCAGTTATCTGGGATATCCGGGAAAGGCCTTTTCGGGAGATTGGAATGCATTTGTATTCAGTCTTTCTATTCCTATCGCCTCTTATTTTGCGGCTCGTTACTTTGTGCCTTTTTACCGGAGTCAGGACAGCATATCGGCTTATAGCTTTTTGGAAAACCGTTTCGGTCCTTGGGCACGTATATATGCTTCGTCCTGCTATCTGCTCACCCAGATAGCACGTACAGGGTCTATCCTGTATTTGTTGGCGTTGCCCATGAATGTATTGTTGGGATGGCATATCCAGACCATTATTGTTGTAACCAGTGTGGCTATTGTGCTTTATTCCATGTTGGGTGGCATGAAGGCTGTCATTTGGACAGAGGCCATACAGGGAATTATTCTGATCGGAGGTGCGTTGGTATGTATGTTTATTTTGCTTTTTGATATGCCCGGAGGTCCGGTGCAGACTTTCTCCATCGCCATGGAAGATGGTAAATTCAGCTTGGGAAGCTTTGGAAGCAGTTTAAGTGAGTCCACTTTTTGGGTGTGTCTGATTTATGGTATATTTACTAATTTGCAGAACTATGGTATAG
>ERZ780167.1658-NODE-1658-length-18891-cov-8.804842_pt1 | contig 18891 bp, 12 predicted proteins | sample MGYA00510982_ERZ780167 | MGnify/ENA primary metagenome ERZ780167 (study PRJEB29588, sample SAMEA2146107) | human gut metagenome | biome: human gut; feature: human-associated habitat; material: faeces | place: Denmark | collected 2008/2010 ... | reverse complement strand
GAAAAGAGACAGGAGCTTGTAGGCGTCTGCCTTGACTGCTTTGTCGAAAAGGGGCTGACCGTTGCCACGACAAAGGACCTCTGTAAGGCGGCAAAGTTGCAAAACGGCGGCATCTACTATTACTTCTCCACCAAAGAGGAAATCGTTCTTGCCTGCGCCGAGGAAGCGATCAGTCGAATTGAAAAAGCTGCGTTTGACATCGTGTTTGAAGATATTCGTGACATCAAAAGCATGATGGATCATCTCGGTGGGCTGGCGGATAAAATGTCGCCTACCATGCGCTTTCTGGTCAGCGTATGTGTGTCGCGCGAATACGGAGAAAAGATAAAGCCTTCCCTTGTGCGGCTTGCCGCAAGATACCCTTATTACACGGGCAGGATTGCGGAAATCCTCGGCTGCACCGACGAAGAGGTTGCGCCGTTCGTTCATCTGTCGATCCTCGCCATCAACAATTATATGATCTTTGCCGAGCGAGCGCTGTTTGACCCACAAATCGAAGCGGTCAAAAAAGAGCTTTCAAGGCTTGCAGAGAGAAAGGGGCGGAATAATCGATAGTTTACCATAAAGAGAAAATCACAAACAACTTCATAGTTAATCCATACGCACAAACCGTTCCGAGGAGATGACCAAAACAGAAAAGAATCATAGGAGGAGAACATGAAAAAGATACTTGCAATTCTACTATCGCTGCTTACGCTGCTTTCCTGCGGGCTTCTTTCCGCCTGCTCTGCCGAAAAAGCGCAGCCGGATACATCGGATACTGAAACCGTGTGGGAAACGGTCAGCGAGGCATACATCTATGCGTTCCCGCTGGTGCTGACCGACGCAACCAAAACATTATCGACCAATACGGACGGGACCATGACTGGCCGTGCGCCCATCAATCAGTTCAACCATGCAAAAAAGCTGGCGGACGCCTCTTTCCGCACCGTCGTGACGCCGAACGTCGATACCGTCTATTCGCAGGCATGGCTTGACATCAGCACAGAGCCTATGGTCTACGTCCTGCCGGAAACGGATCGCTTCTGCAATGTGCAGCTTCTGGATGCGTGGACGAACACCGCCGCCGTGCTGGACAAGGCGGGTGCTTATGCCATCGCGCTTCCCGGCTGGGAGGGCGAGCTGCCCGACGGTGTGACGCGCGTGGACGTGCCCACCGCAACGATGTGGTCGATCACCCGCACGGTGCTGTCCGGGAACGAGGATCTGCCCAATGTCTATGCCATTCAGGAGCAGATGCAGCTCCTGCCTCTTTCGGCTTATGTACAGGGAGGCGAGTATGCCGCACCGCAGGGAGCTTATAAAGAGGAAAATGACTTTGTTCCCGTGAACAAGGTGCTTTCCATGACGCCAGCAGAGTTTTTCAATACGGCGAACGCTCTGATGCAGGTCAACCCGCCCGCCGATGCGGATGAGGAACTGCTGAAGAAACTCTCCGCCATCAACGTGGGCGCGGGTAAGACCTTCGACGCCGCTCTCCTGGGCGAAGGAGCTGCCGAGCGCTGGACGCAGATGCTTCAGGGGCTTCGCGCCACGCTTGCCGCCGACAGCGCGAAGTATGCGCAAAAACTCGGTCAGTGGATCTATTACGGCAAGCCCATCGGCGACTTCGGCACGGAGTATACCTACCGCGCGATGGTAGCGCTGGTGGGGCTTGGCGCCAACACCGTGGACGTGGCAATCTATCCCAAGACAGCGGTGGATGAGACCGGCGCAGCGCTGACCGGAGAAAAGAAGTATACGCTCCACTTTGAAACCCTTCCTCCCACGCTGGAGGGCGGCTTCTGGTCCGTGACCGCCTACGGAGAGGATGATTTCCTCATTGACAATTCCATCGACCGCTACTGCATCAACGACCGCTCCGACTTCAAGCTGAATGCGGACGGCACATTGGATATTATCCTGTCCAAGGATGCACCGGAAGACACCTCTAACTGGCTGCCTGTTTCCGACGGGGAATTTCATCTGTTCATGCGGATCTATGTACCGGATATGACAGCACTGGATAGCTGGCAGCCACCTGTTATCCGCGAACAATAAGGAGATGGAAAAAGAATGGCTATGAAACGCATTGCAGCAATGCTTCTTACATCGGTACTGCTGCTGTCCTGCGTCGGCTGTGCGCAGGATGGGCGCAAAGAGCCGGGCGCGGAAAAGGCAGACCTGGGTCTGACCGCCGAGGTCAAGCCCGCCACAGACTTTACGGCAAAGGCAAATGCCGCCGTCTACGATGAACTTGACTTCGATGATAAGCAGGAATATGAATTCGCCACCCGCGGACTGATCGACGCGCCGGAAACACTGGAACTGAAGGACGAGGATGGGAAGATCCTCTGGAGTCAGGAAGCCTATGCGTTCCTGGATGATTACGAAAAAGCGCCTGACAGCGTAAATCCCAGCCTCTGGGAGAACACGAAAAATAACCACGCCTATGGCCTTTTTGAAGTGACGGATGGCATCTATCAGGTCCGCGGCTATGACATGGCAAACCTCACCGTTGTCAAGGGCGATACCGGCTGGATCGTTTTTGACACGCTGATGAGCGTGGAGTGCAGTCAGGCTGCCATGCAGCTGATCGAAAAGAATCTTGGTAAATTCCCGGTCAAGGCCGTCATCATCTCTCATTCCCACGTCGACCATTTTGGCGGCATCGCCGGCGTGATGGCGAAAGAGGATAAGGCAGACGAGACACTTTCTATTGAAGATCAGCTCGCCAGCGGCAAGATCCCCGTGATCACGCCTGTGGGCTTCACGGAGCACTCCGTGAAGGAAAATGTCTACGCCGGTAAGGGTATGGGCCGCCGCAGCAATTATCAGTATGGCATCCTTCTGACCCCCGGCGTGACCGGCAAGCTGGCGCAGGGCATCGGCATGGGACAGTCCACCGGAACGGTCTCGTTCATGACGCCCAGCTATGAAATCACGCAGTCCGGCGAAAAGCTGACGATCGACGGTGTGGAGCTGGAGTTCCAGCTCACGCCGGGTACGGAAGCGCCCGCCGAAATGAACACGTGGCTGCCCCAGTACAAGGCGCTTTGGATGGCGGAAAACTGCACCGGCACGCTCCACAATCTCTACACGCTGCGCGGCGCAGAGGTGCGCGATGGCGCGGCATGGGCGAGCTATATCACCGAGGCCATTTCCCTTTACGGCAAGGACGCGGAGGTCACCTTCCAGTCCCACAACTGGCCGCACTGGGGAAACAACGTGGTGAACGACTACATGGTCAACACGGCTGCCGTGTATAAGTTCATCAACGACCAGACTCTGACCTATATCAATCAGGGCTACACCAGCGACGAGATCTCCAACATGATCGAGCTGCCGGAGGCGCTCAATAAAATCTGGTACACCCGCCAGTACTACGGGACGGTCGCCCACAACGCCAAGGCGGTCTACCAGAAGTTCATGGGCTGGTATGACAGCAACCCTGTCAACCTGAACCCCCTCATGCCAAGCGACAGCGCAAAAAAATGGGTGGAGTACCTGGGGGATGTTGACAATGTCCTGCAAATGGCAAAGGCGGATTTTGACAAGGGTGAATATCAGTGGGTCGCCGAGGTCACAAACACCATCGTCTTTGCCGACCCGACGAACACCGATGCGCGGCTTCTGTGCGCCGATGCACTGGAGCAGCTGGGGTATCAGGCGGAGTCCGGTCCGTGGCGCAACGAATATCTGACCGCCGCGCAGGAGCTGCGCCATGAAAATGCCAATTTCACCGCTTCCGCCAAATCTACCAGCGACATGGTCAAGGCCCTCTCCGCGCCCATGCTGTTTGACTATATGGCCATTGTCATGGACAAGCAGGCGCTGGCTGACCGCGACTTCACCATGAACGTGATCCTGCCTGACGTGGGCGAACAGCACATGCTCCGCGTGAAGAATGGTGTGCTGCTGGTCTATGCGGATACATTGTCTGATGATGCGGACGTGTCTATTACCTGCCCGAAGAATGCGCTGTTTGCGATCCTGACCAACAATCAGGAAACGGTTGCACAGGCCGTCAAGGTCGAGGGCAGCGCAGAGCTGCTGACGCTGATGATGGAGAATATGAACCAGTTCCCGATCACCGGGCCCAACCCCTTCAACATCATCGAGCCGTAACGGCTCGAGCGTGGTGGTCCGTGGGAAGACCGCCACGCTCGAGAGAAGACAGCAAGATGCTTTCAACGCAAATCAAAAGCCAGAGTTTTCCTTGCTTTGCCAGCAAGAAAATTTTGACAGAAAAGGCAGGAGAATATGAAAAAAAGAGGATTGAGCCTGTTTCTGGCGCTGGCCCTGTGCCTGACGCTGCTGCCTGCGGCGGCATTTGCGAATGGCGAGCCTGAAACGTCTACACCGCACACCCACTACCTCTGCGGCAATGGAGAAACATGCAGCCACGTGGGCGGCCATAACGAGACCGACAAGACCACCTTTGCGACGGCGATCACGCAGGACGAGAACGGTTACGTGTGGGTCGGCGACGGCACACAGGAACAGCCCTATCAGTGTGTGCTGTCTGAGGGCACCTACTACCTTGCCACCGACCTCGCTCTGGAGGCCCCATCGAACACCCAGTTCGGCAGTATCCAAATCATGGAAAACGTCACGTTCTGTCTGAACGGTCACACCATCACCGTTAAAGCTAATAGAGAGGCATTCAAGATCACAAAATCTGTCGACCCCCCCAGTCCTACCCTCACCCTGAGCGACTGTCAGGGCGGCGGCAAGATCACCCACGATTCATCGTTCCTTGGCAACGGTGTGAATCTGAGCGAGAATTGCAATTTCATCATGTACGGCGGCAGCATCACTGGTAACACCACCGTCTGGAGCAGCGGAGGAGTGTATGTGCAGGACAGCGGCAAATTCTATATGCACGGCGGAGAGATCAGCGGCAACAACGCAAGCAGCAATAGCGGCAGCAGCGGCGGCGGTGTGCATATTGGCAGCGGCGCCTTCACTATGACCGGCGGAATGATCAGCGGCAACAGCGCAAGCAACAACGGCGGCGGCGTGCATATTAGCAGCGGCAGCACCTTCACCATGGCCGGCGGAACGATCAGCGGCAACAATGCGGAAAATGGCGGCGGCGTATATGCGAATGGCAGCTGCACCGTCTCCGGCGCGGTGCAGATTACCGGAAACAAGCAGGGAACGAGTGCCGGCAATGTCTATCTGCGCAGCGGCAAGACCATCACCATCGGCACGAATCATTTGTCCTCCGACGCGTCCATCGGCGTGACCACGCAGAATCCGCCTGCCAACGAAGACATTGCCATCGCCACCGGCGCGAATCTCGACGATAAGCAGTATTTTCACAGTGACACGGACGAGAACTACCTCTTCTACGTCACGTCGGACGGGACGATCTGCATGACCGCTGCCAACGCGCACGGCCATCCCATCTGCGGCGCGAGCTGTCAGGACGGCAGCAGCCACAAAAGCGAGACCTAGCAGCCGATCGGCTCGGCGGAGGAGTTGACCGCCATCCAGAATGGCGGATGTTACTACCTGACCGACGACGTGACGCTCAGCGGCAGGAGCGTTTGGGCGCCCCCGTCCGACACGTTTCTCTGCCTGAACGGTCATACCATCACCGGCGCAGCCGGTACAAGTACGATCGACGTAGGCAGCGGCGTCAGTTTCACCCTGACCGACTGCAAGGGGAACGGTAAGATCACCCACGAAAGCAGCGACGCAGTAGGTTGCGGCGTCAAGGTGATCGGCAGCTTCACCATGTACGGCGGCAGCATCACCGGAAACCACAACTCTGACGGCGGCGGCGTAAGGGTAGAAGATACCGGCAGCTTCATCATGTATGGCGGCAGCATTACCGGCAACAGTGTCTCCGGCTCCGGCGGCGGCGTATATGTGTCTGCCCAAGACGGTACGCAAGGACGCTTCGCCATGTACGGCGGCAGCATCACCGGCAATAACGCCGCCAGCTTTGGCTCCGGCGGCGTGTGCGTGTACGGCACCATGACCGTCAGCGGCAGCGTGCGGATCACAGACAACGTCAACCGCGGCTCGAAAGGCGATAACGGAATTTACACCGGCGGCACGGCCAGCAATGTCCGTCTGGTTGGCAGAACAACCATTACCATTGACGGCCCTTTGACAGAAGGCTCGCAAATCGGCGTGTCGCTGTATAGCAACCGCATTTTTACTTCCGGCTGGAGCAAGAACATGAGTGACAAGCCGTTTTCTTCTTATTTCATCGCAGACGATAGCAGTTCTACGGTGGCGTTAGAAGACGGCGAGTTGAAGCTGAGCAATCCCCACACGCATAGCTGGACGTATGCACTGAGCACAACAACTACAGGGAGCGCAACCATCACCGCAACGTGCAAAAACTGCGCTGAGAACAACAATACGGATTTTCATGGCGGCAGCGTGACGATCGCTGCGCCCGAAGCGGATGCGCTGACTTACGACAGCAGCCCCAAGGCGGCAGCAGTGACGACCAGCGGTGATTGGCTGGGTGCAAGTGCAGACAACATCCGTATTACCTACAAGCAGGGCGAAACGACGCTTCCCACCGCCCCCACCGACGCGGGTACCTACACCGCCGGCATCACGGTGGGCGAGGGCGAAGGGGCTGTGACCGCCAGCGTGGAGTATACCATCGCACCAAAGGAACTCACTGACCCGACCATTGAAATTGCTTCCGGCAGTGTCTACGACGGCAACGCAAAGACACCCAACGTCACCGTCAAGGACGGCGAGAATACCATTGACCCGAGCGAGTACGCAGTGTCCTACGATAACAACGTCAACGCGGGCGAAAACACCGCTACCGTGACCATCACGGACAATGCCAATGGCAACTACACCGTCTCCGGCAGTGCGAAATTCAGCATCGCGAAGGCGGACTCCGCCTGCACCGCGCCGACACCGATCACCGCTCTGACCTACACCGGCGAGGCGCAGCTGCTCATCAACGCCGGTACGACCGCCGACGGCACGATGCAGTATAGCACGGACGGCACACATTACGGCACTACCATCCCCACCGGCGAGAACGCCGGTGAGTACACCGTCTGGCACAAGGTCGCGGGCGACGGCAACCACAGCGACACCACGCCCGCCAGCGTCAGCGTTACCATCGCTAAGGCGAAAGTTGAGATCCCCGCAGCAGACCCGACACAGTTCACCTACAGCGGCGGAGATCGGACCTACACCCTCGCGGCGAGCGACCTTTACACCGTTGCGGACAACGTCCGGAAAAGCGCGGGCACATATACCGTGACCGTGACGCTGAAGGATACCAAAAACTATGTCTGGAGCGACAACACGGATGCGGCGAAGGAATACACGTTTATCATTGGCAAGGCGCCGGTCACCGTCACCGTCAAGGACAAGAGCGCCTACACCTATGACGCGGCGCCCGACCTCTCCAAGCCGGAGCCGGACAAGGATTACACGGTTTCCGGTCTGATCGGTGAGGACAAGCTGACCACGGCTCCCATGCTCAAGTACGCGGCAGCGCCGGATATGAACAAGACCGGTGAGACGAAAATCTTTGCGGAAGGCGCGGAAGCGGGTGAGAATTACGAAATCACTTATGTGGACGGCAAGCTGACTGTTGCCTCCCGTCCGTCCTCCGGCGGTGGCGGTTCCAGCAGCTCCGGCGGTGGCGGCGGCTCCAGCAGTTCCGACAAGCCCTCTGCCAGCACCGGCAAGACGGAGACCACCACAAATCCCGATGGCTCCGTTACCAAGACGGAAACAAAGTCTGACGGCACGGTGACCGAAATCACCACCAACAAGGACGGCAGCACCACCAAGACCGAAACCAAGCCGGACGGCAGCAGCAAGACTGAGGTCAAGGACGCTTCCGGCTCTACCGGCACGGTGAAAACTGACAAGAACGGCCAGGCTACGGCGGCGACCACCCTCAGCAGCAAGGCCGTTGAGGACGCCAAGAAGAACGGCGAGGCCGTCAAGGCTCCCGTTGAGGTCGAGGCTTCCCGCGATTCCAACACCGCCCCCACCGTCAAGGTCGAGCTGCCGAAGAACGCGGGCGAGACTGCGGTGGAAATTCCCGTTTCCAACGTGAAACCCGGCACGGTGGCGGTTCTCATCCACCCCGACGGCACGGAGGAGATCGTCAAGAACTCCCTGCCCACGGCGGACGGCATCCGGCTCACCATGGACGGCAGCGCGACTGTGAAGATCATGGACAACTCCAAGGACTTCATCGACACCCGCGCCCACTAGGCCAAGGACGCCATCGACTTCGTCAGCGCCCGTGGGCTGGTCAACGGCATAAGCAACACGATCTACGCGCCCAACAACTCCACCACCCGGGCGCAGCTTTGGACGATCCTCGCGCGGCAGAATGACGCGGACTTGACCGGCGGCAACATCTGGTACGAAAAGGCACAGAATTGGGCCAAGGACAAGGGCGTTTCCGACGGCGCGAACCCCAACGCCGCCATCAACCGCGCCCAGATGGTCACCATACTGTGGCGCGCCATGGGCCAGCCTGCCGCTGCCTCCGGCGCCAGCTTTGCTGACGTTCCCGCCGACAGCTACTACGCGCAGGCCGTGGCTTGGGCCATCGAGAACGGCATCACCGCCGGCGTTGGCAACGGCAAGTTCGATCCCGATGCCGCCTGCACCCGCGGCCAGATCGCAACCTTCCTGTATCGCTACATGAAGTAACTCCATGCGCAGCCAGCGGGACGGATCTTCCGTCCCGCTGGTTTTATGTGACCGTCAGTAACCGTCAAAAGGTAGCCACTGTGCTTGCAGAGTTCGCGGCGTGTATTTTGAGCACGGGATACATATTCAGAAACTATATCTGGAAAGCGCAGAGCAGCAGGGCGTACTGGGATATATCGCACGTTCCGCCATCGATGCGATTCTAAGCGGCGAACAGACTGAGCTCTCTGATGCAGTCTTTGTCTACGAGCTTACTCCCGGTGAGGGGGCAGAAAACGGCATTGCCGCCTCCAAAGACGGCGCGGTCATCCTGACGAACCAGAACTGCTATCTGCTGCGCGCGAATAATGGTGTCGAAGCCGTCTGGTGCACGCCGTATGAGAGTGTCGGCGCAAAAGTCAGCGGCGAGGGCGACAAGACCACCGGCGGCGGTCTTGCATGGGGCGGCGGCTGCTCTCCGTCGCTGACGCCGGATCTTGTGATGTTCACCGACAATGCTGACCCCGTCAAGCTGCTGGCTCTGGATATGAAGACCGGTGAGATCGTTGCAAGCATGCCGGTTCTGGATGATCTTCCCGAAGGCTATCAGGTAGCGGTTGAGAACTCTGCCATCGTCTATGACGACAGCGAGGGCACTGTCAGCACCATCGTGTGCAACTGGTTCGGCGCAGGCAACGCAGGCCTTGCTGATCCCAACAGTGACTCTTCCATCCAGAGCTATCGCCGGAGCGCTGTATATGAGCCGACCATCCTTGTCGAAGAAGTTCAAGGAGGATCCCGGGGAAAATATAGCGGATTTCATCCTGAAGGAAAAAACGGAGGAAGCAAAACGCCTCCTCCGCTATTCGGATAAATCTTTGACTGCGATTGGCTCTTATCTCGGCTTTTCCTCCGCCAGCCATTTTTCGAGGGTATTCAAAACCTATGTCGGCAGCACGCCCAGCGAATATCAGGAAAAACACCAGTGGCTTGTCCGACGTTGGGTTGACAGCTGCCGGGTAGCATCGACCCGGTCCTCACTGCGATCCTTGCCGCAGCGAATCAGCAGAGATTTGAGGATGTTGCGTCCAATGTGTATTGCTACGACGCGGTAAACTGGGCTGTGGAACGAAGCATCACCTCCGGCACAGGCTAGTACACGTTCAGTCCGGACAACAGTTCACTTGCGCGGAGTTTGTGACGTTCCTCTGGCGGGCAGCTGGGAAACCAGTTGTGAATTTCGCAATGAACTTTTCCGATGTCAAGGAGGGCGCCTATTGCGCAGAAGCCGTCCGCTGCCGGATGCATCCTGCACCCGCGCACAGCTCGTGACGCTGTTGTACTGGCTGGCGTCCCAGACCATGATAAGGTCAATTACGGCGGTGACGTGACCGGCTGGACGTATGCACCCGAGAGCAAGGATATTCGCGCGCATCTCAATGGCATCCTGTGGATTGCACGCAGCGGCGCGCGCTGAAGCGATCTTCCGGTGAGATTCGGTCCGCATCAGACTGTGTACAGCTGTTTCTGCCGCTGGCGGGACGATGGGACTCCGAAGAAGATCTTCGAGCGCTGCGCGACCTCGAGCACTGGCTCGGAGCTGAGCATGGATTCAACGTCGATCAAAGCATCTGCGCAGGCAGGTCGTGGAATAAGAAAGCGAGCAAAACTCAGACATCAAACAGCATCGGCAAAACACGCGGAGGTCTGAACACGAAAATCCATGCCATTGTCGGAAAAGACCTGCGGCCTGTGGCTTTTTTGCTGTCTGCCGAAAATGTTGATGATTGTACGGAGGCAGTTCCTTTGCTGAAGCTGCTTTCGGATCTGAAGGGCTGTGATATTCTTGCCGATAAAGCCTATGGCACAAAAGAGATCCGAACCTATCTGCATGACCAGTCTGCCAGCTATACGATCCCGCCGAAAGTGAACACAAAGCAGCCATGGCCGTTTGATGAAGAGACGTATAAACGGCGGAATGTAATAGAGCATTTCTTCAATCGGCTCAAGGAATTTCGCCGTGCTGAGACACGCTATGACAAGCGGGATGACTCCTTCCTTGCTTTTGTTATGGTCGCCTCGATCTGCGTTGCTTTCGGCATTTTGCACAGCTAAGCGCTGTTTTCAGATACACCCTAGTGCAGAAACTTCTGGATGATTTCGAAGGACATGCATCCGTATTTCTTCTATCTGTGGTTGGAATGGAGCGATAGATTAAAACTGGCGACACCGGATTGCAAAAAATCCAATGAAGCTTCTGCCACACAGGGAATTGGCGCACGTTCCAGGCAATTTGGCGACTATGCATCAGCAAATCCAAACGCCTGCTCCAGACGGCGCTGGACGCAAGCATGACTGATGTCGACTTTTCCCTGCGCGGGTGCGTCTGACAAAGAATTTCCATGCGCATCTGCAAAGCTGCGGCAGATATTTTGCGCTCACGGTTCACGGCAGCACGGAATATTGTAGCCGCGTGTTCGATAGCCGTGGCCGCACCTGCAAGGAGGTCGGCGCTATGCGGCAGTATGTGCAAAGTCACGCACAGGACGAGTTGCTCAAAATCTATCGTCGTGAGTACATGCGCCGCTTCGCGTGGATTCGCGTAGGAAAAATTTAGCAGAAAGCATGTTCCGCGTGGAGTAAGGAAGCGCAGAAGGAAAAAGAGAAGTGCGAGAGCGGCCAAGATCTCACAGAGGAAATTTGTGCAGTGGCTGAAGCGGTAATACCAACATAAAACATACGAGACAAGGCAAGCTTGTCCCGCATATTCGTATTTGTGCTGTGCCCTTGAAAGCAGCGCCAATCAAAGCTCCTGCGGCATCTGCCAGGCTTCGATATCGGTATGCAGCAGATGGTGAGAACGTTCGGACAGCGGCTTTCCGAGATACTCTTTGTAAAGCGCCTGCACATCGGGGTTTTCATGCGAGAAACGAAGGGGCATCTTGTGGTCAAGTCTCCACAGGACATTCCCGCGCGCCTCGGCGCACTCCTCGCCGTCGTGAATCGGCTGGCCGCCGCCACCTACGCAGCCGCCGGGGCAGGCCATGACCTCAACGAAGTCATACTGCACGTGGCCGGAGGCAATCGCCTCCATGAGCTCTCTGGTGTTGCCGAGTCCACTGACCACCGCCGTGCGGACCGTGCCTGCACCGGGAATGTCGAAACTCGCTTCCTTCCAGCCCTGCATGCCGCGCACAGCAGTAAAGGCATCGGGGTCCGGATTTTCACCGGTCACAAGATAGTACGCGCTGCGAAGCGCTGCGTCCATGACGCCGCCGGTCACACCGAAGATCACCGCCGCGCCCGTACCGGAGCCGAGCGGCGAATCGAAGCTGCTCTCCTCCAAGGACGCTGGGTCGATCATCGAGCAGCGGAGCATCCGCACGAGCTCGCGCGTGGTGATGACCACGTCGACATCGGGGCCACCGCAGGCATCTTTCATCGTGGGAAGCGCCGCCTCCGCCTTTTTGGACGTGCACGGCATGACGGAGATCACGCGAAGGTTCTTGGGGTCGACGCCGATCTTCTCTGCGAAATAGCTTTTGGCCACCGCACCGAACATCTGCTGCGGCGATTTCGCGGTAGAGAGGTTCTTTGCAAACTGCGGGAACTGCCCCTTTACGAACCGCACCCAACCGGGACAGCAGGAGGTAAACATCGGCCAGGAATACACATCCCTGTGCGTAAAGCGCTCGATGAACTCGCTGCCCTCTTCCATGATGGTGAGGTCGGCGCTGAAATTGGTGTCGAATACATAATCAAAGCCCAGCTCCCGCAGCGCAGAGGCCAGAACGCCCGGCGCGGCCTGTTCGGGTGAGAGACCAAAATATTCTGTCCACGCCGCGCGGACAGCAGGTGCAACCTGTACGACGGTCGTGAGGGTGGGATCGGCGAGCATGCGGTAGACGTGGTCGGTATCGTCGCGCTCCTCCAATGCACCGACCGGACAGTGGGTCACACACTGTCCGCAATAGGTGCAGAGGGACTGGGAAAGGCTGTCCGCCTTTGCCGTACCGACGGTCGTCCGGGAGCCGGTGCCAACCAGATCCCAGATATGCACGCCCTGCACCTTATCGCACACCTGCACGCAGCGCATGCACTTGACGCAGCGGTTTTCAAAGCGCAAAATGGGCGCGGAGTAGTCGACCGGCGCCGGACGCAGCTTTTTCTGATAGGGCGCGCCGAGCAGATTATAGTCGTTGGCGAGCTTCTGCAGCTTGCAGTTGCCACTGCGCGTACACTTGACGCAGTTTACCTCGTGCTGGCTGAGAAGAAGCTGCAGATTGACGCGGCGCGTCATGCGCACCTTCTGAGAGTTCGTGTGGATGACCATGCCCGCATGCACCTCGTTGTCGCACGCGGCGACAAGCGTTTCCTGTCCCTCGACCTCGACCATGCAGATGCGGCAGGCACCGATCTCGTTGAGATCCTTGAGATAGCAGAGCGTCGGGATGTCGATATTGGCCGCGCGCGCGGCGTCCAGAATGCTGGTTCCCTCTGGCACGCAGACGGTTTTGCCGTTGATCGTGAGTGTTACCATCTTTCGATTCTCCCTCCCTTGAAGATGCCGTAGCCGAAGTGGTCGCAGCGCAGGCAGCGTCCGCTCTCCGCGCAGGCCTCTTCGTGCGTCATACCGCATTCAATGTCTTCAAAATCACATTTGCGCTGGGCTGCCTCACGCTCTTTGGTGTTGACGCGGCCGCGCGCGGGGCAGACGTCCAGATGCGGCGCAGGGATCTCCACATCGGTACGGATCTCATGGTGGAAGCCGAGCTGCTCGTCGATATTGGCCGCCGCGACCTTGCCTGCCGCGATGGCGCGGATGGCGGTGGCCGGGCCGGTCACGCAGTCGCCGCCGGCAAAGACGTTTTCCATGTTGTCGATCTGGCTGGAGCTTTCGGCCATAAGCGTTCCCCTTTTGATGGGGATGCCGGCCTGCTCAAAACCCGCGATCTCCACGCCCTGCCCGATGGCGACGACGATGATGTCCGCCGGAATTCGTTCTTCTGGCTGGTCTGCCGCGTCCGGGCGAGGCCGTCCGGACTTGTCGGCAAGGCCGATGATCTGCGGCTGCACCCAGAGGGCGGCGGCCTCGCACGCTTCGTTTGCCTCGATGCGCACCGGCGCAGAAAGCTCGCGGATCTCCGCACCCTCGGCAATTGCGCCCTGCACCTCGTCGGGAAGCGCGGACATATCCGCAATTCTGCGGCGATAGACGCAGGTGACGCTCGAAGCACCCAGACGGACGGAGCTTCTTGTCACGTCCATTGCGACGTTGCCGCCGCCGATGACCACGACACGCTTACCGGTGAAGTCCGGCATCACATCATCACCGATGGCACGCAGCATCTCAACGGCAGACATAACGTTCTTGCTGTCCTCGCCGGGAATGCCGGTTTTTTTGTCCGTATGCGCGCCGATGGCGACATACAGGCAGTCGTAGTCTTTATGCAGCTGCTCGAAGGAAATGTCTTTGCCGACGGTCACTTCGGTATGTACTTCCACTCCGGTGGACAGAATGGAGGTGATTTCCGCGTCCAGCTTTTCGCGCGGGAAGCGGTAGGCGGGGATTCCGTAGCGGAGCATACCGCCGAGCTGCTTCTTTTCCTCAAAAATTGTAACGCTGTGCCCCATGAGGCGCAGATAATACGCGCAGGAAAGGCCGCTCGGGCCGCCGCCGATGATGGCGACGCGCTTGCCGGTCGACTTCCCACAGGCAGGATTCGGAACATCCCCTGCGTGGTCGACTGCATAGCGCTTGAGGCCCCGGATATTGACGGGCGCGTCGACCATATTGCGGCGGCAGCGCGCTTCACATGGATGCTCGCAGATATACGCACAGGCGGTCGGCATGGGGTTATCCTTGCGAATCAGGCGCACGGCGTCTGCGTACCGCCCCTCGCGCACCAGCGCAACATAGCCCGGCACGTCCACGCCCGCAGGACAGAGCGAAACGCAGGGCACGGGGTTCTGCAGCGACGCGAGGCACCGGTGGTGCTGAACGTGGTTCACGTAATCGTCCCGGAAGCCCTCAAAGCCGCTCAGGACCAGCTGCGCCGCATCGCGGCCGATGGCGCAGTCGGCAGAGGCGACGATGGCGCGCGCCGTTTTTTCGATGGTGTCGATGGTCAGCATCGTACCAGTACCGTCGAGCACCTGCCCCATCAATATGCTCAGCTGGCCAAGTCCAATGCGGCAGGGCACGCATTTGCCGCACGACTGCGCGTGGCACAGCTGCAAAAATGTCAGCGACATATCGATCGGACACAGGCCCGGAGGACTGGACGCGATCCTGCGTTCCATGTCCTTGTAGAGGCGGTCAACGACCGTCTGGGCCTTGCTTGCGGTTTTGATATCCAATCTGCTCAAGGCTGGCTCCCTCCTTCTGCTTTTCTGATCTTTTTATTCTATTTTTTGATATAAACAGCATTTTTTAATCCAAAAAAATCATAGCATATCCACCGGATACCGGTCAATACTTATCGATAAAATCTTATCAAACCGTTCATTCTTCTTTTGCGGACCGTCTATTCGTAATTTGATATGTCCCATTTCAAAAGCCGGAGGCAGCCCTGATACGCGCCGGAGCAGCGGCGTTGTTTTGCGCCGCTGCTCGTTTTGTTTATTCAGCCTGTACGTTTTGCCCGGTATAGATCTTTGTGTCATCCTTATGAACTGTGTTCAGTTTGGGCTCCGCCGTCTTCTGCCCAGGAATAAAAATGGGTCGAGCGCGTATCCGACGCCAGCGGTGCAGGGTCGAGGCGGAAGCCGGAGATCCCGAGCGCCTCTTCCGGGCGAACCCAGGGTTTTCCCTGTACGGCGCTCGTTTCCTCATGCGTCAGAAGCCCCCGGTAGATCGTCAGTGCCCGCCGGTAATAGCCGTCGCGGATGCAGGTCTCCTCCTCGCCGTCATTCAGCAGGTGCAGGATCAGCGGCAGCATCTGTGCTGCGTAGGCAACAGACGCAGATTGTGCAACCGCGCCCGGAATATTTGCAACACAGTAATGCACAATGCCGTCTACAATGTACCGCGGATCTTCATGCGTGGTCGCGCGGCTGGTCTCGATCGCGCCCGGCTCGTCGTTGGAAATATCCACGATCACTGAGCCCTTTTCCATGAGGGAAAGCATGTTTCGGGTGATGAGGAACTCTTTGTTCTCCTTCTGCCATTTGACACAGTTGAGGACGATATCCATTTTCGGCAATTCTTCCGCAATATGCGCCCGTGAGCAGCGCCTAACGCGGACTCGGCCATTATACTGTGCTGAGAGCGCACGGAGCCTGTGCATATTTCTGGCCATGACCGTACAGTTGGCGCCGAGCGCCTGTAAGACCTGCAGAGCGCCTCTGCCGACTTTTCCGCTTCCGAGAATCAGCGCATGGATGCCCGGCTCCCCCGCAAGGCCGCCGACATATTTTCCCTTTCCGCCGTGGATGGTCAGCAGCGATTCCAGCCCGAACAGCGCCCCCTGCTTCCCCGCTGCCTCACAGTTCGAGGAGCCATATCGATGGGAATCCTCCGCCGTAAATGCAATGCAGCCGCTTTTCATCAGCGCGTCGACCTCCTCCGGATTTGCCGCCGGATGCAGGCAACCGAGAAGCAGCTGGCCTGTCCGGATCAACGGCCATTCTTCCGGCGTAAACTCCTTGACCTTGGCAACCATATCGCAGACCTTGAACAGCTCCTGCACGGAGTCTGTCAGAAGCGCTCCCGCAGATTCATACGCTTCATCCGAAAAACCGGCTCGTTCTCCGCAGCCGCGCTGTGCATAAACAGTGTGTCCTGCGGTCGTGATGGTCTCCACCTCTTTTGGCGTACAGATCACTCGGTTTTCACCCTTCTTCGTCTCACGCAAAATCCCCAAAATCATATGCCGCGCCTCCTTTCAACAAATATTTTTCTTGTCATGCTGTGTTTTCTGTTTTTATATTATACAGGAAAATTGGCAGATCCGCAATGCTAATAATATAAAGTCTCAGTTCAATTTAGTGCTGCTCCGCATACCTCAACAAAAACGTGCAGGATTTGAGCGGATCCCGCTCAAATCCTGCACGTTCCAAGTTTCTGTGCAGCGCTTATTTCTCACGCTCAGCCTTCTGACACGCCGGGCAGACGCCTTCAAAGATCAACCTGTGCCGCGTGATCCGATACCCGGATTCCGCCGCAAGCGTTTTGTCCAGCGTTGGGTCGTATGAAAACGGAGCATCGCAGACTGCGCCGCAGCCCGTGCAGATCAGGTGATAGTGAAAGTCTGTCCTGCAGTCATACCGATCCGCTCCGGGGACCTTTACATGCGTGATCTGCCCCTCCCCAGAAAGGATATTCAGATTCCGATAAACCGTTCCGCGGCTGATTCTCGGGTCTTTTGCACGGATCTCCAGATAGATCTGGTCTGCGCTCGGATGGTCATGGTGTTCCTGTACCGCTTCCAGAACAATTTTACGCTGCCGTGTGTTTCGGTACTGCATCTTGCTTCCGCCTGCCCTCATATCATTCAATTTCATCGTCTGCCATGAAAAATCCGGACTTTCCGCCCTTATCCATGAGCAGATATATGAATTGTACCGCAAAATATATCGGCTGTCAACATTCCAGTAATTGCGGTTTTTGGCAGCAGATTTCCTATCGTTTCCCCCTCTTGTCAAACGAAACTGAATCAGATATACTTAAAATAGAGGAGAGAAACCGAAGTTCCGGAACAAATCCTGCAACGGAGCCTCTGTTTTCCCGTCTATAAACAGAGCGACAAACGAAAGGAGATTACACTATGAAAAAGGATCGCCAACTTGTAATTCTGCTTGCCGCCCTGCTGGTTCTGATTTTTTTATCCAGCTGTGCCGCGGGCAAAAACGCGTCCATGACCCCTGCGGCCACTGATTTTGCCTACGCCGAGGACGATTCCCAAAGCAAAAAAGGCTGCCGCCGAGGCTGCTGCAAAGGAGCAGGAACCATGATCAGGCGGAGCAATACTACTGTTTTTTATAAATCGCTTGCTATCAGGACTCGGTATCTATTATAATATAACCACCACAGGAAACCCATATGAAAGCAGCTTTGCCCCGCCTGCACCCGCCGCCATTCCGACGTGAATATGCAAGGAGGTATTGTCTATGCGTACACAAGCCATCCGTTCCAGAGAGAATCCTAATCTCGAACTCATTGCATTCCATGGTCATTTTGCGACCCGGCATTCCCATAACAGTCATTACCTTGACATCACACGGCTGAAGCACGAATACAGTCTGGCGCACGACACTGCGCTTGCGATCGCAAACCATTACATCTACGAAAAGTCGATCGACACCATCATCTGCATGGATGGCAGCGAGGTCATCGGCGCGTTCCTGGCCCGACAGCTGACGCAGAAAATTTTGTTCTCTGTCAACAATAACAAGAGCATCTGTGTCGTCACACCGGAATATGACTCCAACGGCCAACTTCTTTTCCGTGAAAATCTGGTTTCCATGATCCATGGCAGAAACATGCTTCTATTGATCTCGACAGTCAATTCCGGAAAAACTGCGCGGCGCGCCCTTGATTGTATCCAATACTATGGCGGCAAAACGCAGGGCATTGCAGCGGTTTTCAGCGCGATTCCTGACCTGGACGGCATCCCAGTGTTGAGCCTGTTCACGCCTGCCGATATCCCGGGCTATGAGACCTATCCAACCGGCGAGTGCCGAATGTGCAAAGCCGGGCAGCGAATTGACGCGCTGGCGAACAGCTATGGTCTTTCTACCTTCCGATGATCCTTCAGACAGGCAGCGCACCCGGCCTTCGCGTCCGGGTGCGCTGTTTATCTGATCAGAAAACATCTTTTGCGTAACCGCTGACGAAACCGTTTGTCAGCCCATGTCGGCGGCAAGGGTCTGGTCGATGAGTTTCTGCAGCGTCTCCGCCTGCTTTTTTTCCGTGATGGCACCTACGATGGGGTCACCCACGATGTTGCCGTTGCGGTCCACCACATAGGTGGTGGGATAGGCGAAGATGTTGGTTGTGAATTTTCCGGCCTCGCCGTCGGAAGCGAAATACACGTTCTGATAGGTCGCGCCCTTCTTGGCCAGCACATCCTTCGCCTCCGAGATTGCCGCTTCGTCGCCGTCCAGCGTGAAGGTGTTGACGCCGATGAGCGTGCCGCCCTTCTCTGCGAGTTCTTTGTTCAGCGCGTCCAGCTCGGCAAGCTCTCCCACGCAGGGATTGCAGGTGGTGAACCAGAAATTCACTACGGTGACGGCGTTGCCGGAGAACAGCTCGTC
>ERZ780167.1654-NODE-1654-length-18922-cov-9.158531_pt1 | contig 18922 bp, 9 predicted proteins | sample MGYA00510982_ERZ780167 | MGnify/ENA primary metagenome ERZ780167 (study PRJEB29588, sample SAMEA2146107) | human gut metagenome | biome: human gut; feature: human-associated habitat; material: faeces | place: Denmark | collected 2008/2010 ... | reverse complement strand
CTGGAGTGAGGAAGCCAGAAGGAGGAAGGAGGACTGCGACAGCGGCGTGATCACAACCGAGGATTTCTCCCGCTGGCTGAAGGAGTCGTGAGAAAGAGGTGCCGCTATTGGGCGGAGATGGTTCCGGAGATGCAGCCCTATAAGTGAGCTTTTGCGTTTTCCTCTTACAAATAAGAATACCTTTCATTCATCGACCCGAAACCAGAATATGGGGCGGCGGAATAATACCGCCGCCCCACATCTGTATTGTACCGAGACGATTATTTGTTGTAGGTGCGGAACAGGAAGGTCACGATTTGAGCACGGGTGCAGTCATTATCGGGACCGAACAGCCCGCCGCCGATGCCGGTGGTGATGCCGTTTGCCGCAGCCCATGCCACCGCATCCGCATAGTACGCGTTTTTGGGAACATCGCGGAACTCCGCTGTACCCTCTGCCCTGGCACTTAGCGCACGGTAGAGGAAGGTCACGCTTTGCGCCCTCGTACAGGTAGCATCGGGTGAGAATCCTCCATTGCCCGTGCCAGTCGTGATCCCGTTCTCGACTGCCCAAGCCACCGACCTCGCATAGTAGGCACTTGCGGGTACATCAGAGAAACTGCTGGCATTCTTCGGCTCCGGACTGCCCGCTGCACGCCACAGGAAGGTGACGATCTGCGCGCGGGTGCAGGGAGCGTCGGGTGCGAACAGACCGTTGCCGACGCCGCCGGTGATGCCGTTTTTCGCAGCCCATTTGACGGCCTCATAGTAGTAGGCGTCCGTGGAAACATCCGCAAAGCTCTGTGTTGGAGCTTCCTCAACGAAGCGGGCTCTGACAGTCACATCGCCTGCAGGCATGATGAAGCTGTACTCGCCGCCCCACTTTCTGAGATCGAGTTCGCTGCCCTTCTTGTCCATAACCATAAGCATTTCCAGCTCATAGCCCCTGTCGGGATAGACCATGATGGTTACTGTGGAGCCCTTGGCAGCAGACGAAGGCGAAACGGTAATGCTGCCGTTCATAGTCCTTTCGACCATGATGTTGTAGGCCGGGTTAAAGATGCCTCCGCCCGAGCCGCCGCTGCCACCCGAGCCGCCGCCCGAAGGTGCAGCATACTTCACCCAGCTCACGCCGAAGGGCGACAGACTAGTCACACGGAAGTGCAGGCCATCCGCCTGCTTCGTGTGCGAAACGAGCTCCAGTTCACCGGCACGGGCAACAGTCGTAAGCATGTGGACTATCGTAAAGGTATCCTTGCTGTCTGTGCCGTTGGGATAAGGAAGCACCACCTCCACACCGCCTGTGGGGAAATTCGCTTCATCGACCTCGATCCATTTGCCCTCGGCGTTCTTGTATCGCAGCGCAATGTCATAGAACGCACGGTTTTCCGCCGTTCCGGTTATCATGGACTCAAGCCGGAGCTTGATCTTCTCCGCCGTATCAAGGTCAAGATGACTCTCCAGCACCTGCGGCACGGTCAGCTCGCCTATGACCAGCTTGTGCGCGGCGATGTCCGCGCTGATATTGCCAGTCACGCCGGTGAGTGTGACGGTATAGCTCCCGTCCGCGTTCTTCCGCGCGGAAACCGTCTCGCAGTCTGCTGCTTTGCCGCTGCCGGTCAGACAATCGTAGCCGTTGACGGTCAGCTTGGAGAAGTCGCTGTACTCAGCGGCTGGCCTGACCGTGAAGGTCACATCACCGCCTGCGCGGATCTTGGTATCCGGCGGAGTGTCCGCAGGCAGCCTTTTCACATCGGAGATCTCATAGCCGGGCCCGCCCGTCGGAATGGAGAAGCCGCTGTACTCGGCAAAGGCCACCTTGACCTCCACATTCCTGCTCAGGCTTTCAATGGTCAGTGTGTTGGACAGGCAGTGATCCATAGTCACGCCAAGGGAAGACATGTTCTCCCGGGTGACCGCGGTGCCGTTCACCGTCCAGCGGCCGGTCATCATTCCGATGCTCGGTACTGCGGCGAATACCAGTCTGGAGCCGCCGGCAACGCTGGCCTGCCGCCCTGCGGGCAGAGCCAGCTCCGTGCCGTCGGCAGCAGCGCGCAGCGTGCCGCCACCGCCGTTCACGGCGTAGGAAACATCATAGCGGACGGCTGTGGCGAACACCACGGTAACCGTGTGCGCCTGCGTCACATTTTCCAATGTGTAGCTGGTCTTGTTGGAAGAGTTAGGCACGGGAACACCATCCACCCGCCACTCCTTCACATAGCCGTACTCCGCGGGAACGGCGGTAAAGGTGATGCTCTGCCCGTAGGTCACGGTGGCGGGGCTTGCCTCATGACCCTCGGCGGTGATCGTGCCGCCGCCGGAAGCATCGTAGGTCACCGAATAGGTAGTGGTATTCTCTGTAAATACGGCTTCAATGGCGTATTCCATTGTTGCCTCCTGCCCGGTGGGAACCGTCCAGCGCAGCGTTGCAGTCTCGTTTGTATGGGTCTCGCCATCGATCGTCCAGTGGTCGAACACATAGCCGTTATGCGGCGCGGCAGTGAAGGTGACCTGCGTGCCGCCGCGGATGCTCGCCGCGCTGCCGGAGTACCCATCTGCGGTCACGGTGCCGTGCTCCGCCGTCCAGCTGACGATGTACTCCACCGGGCGGAACGCTACGGTGATGACCGCGCCCGCGCTTCCGGCGGTATAGGTGTAGGTGCTGGCCATTTCACCGCTGACCGGCGTGCCGTTCACCGACCACTGCTCCACCTCGTAGCCGGTATCCGGCTCGGCGGTGAAGGTGACGGAAGCGCCTTCTGCCAGTGTGAAGCCGGAGGCAATATTACCAACCTGCTCCGTAACGCCCGCCATTGCGCCGTTGATGCGGCCGTGCTCTCCGGCGGATGCCGTGATCCTGTCGCCCAGCGGCATGAACTGTACCATAACGGTCTTCTCCTCGTCAACACCTCTGAGCACCAACTGCGTCCCGATGAAGGCCGCGCCGCTCTCCTGGTACACCTCGCCGTTCACGCGCCATTCCCGCACACGGTAGCCGTTATCCGGAGCTGCGGTAAAGGTCAAATCGGAACCCTCATAGACCTCTGCGCCCGAAGAGAGGTCGTATCTATACGCCGCCATATTTTTGCGGACCGTGTTTGCGGTCAGGGTGCCGTTGTCGCTGCCGCCGACCGCCGCCACGGAGTAGGAGATCGCATACTTGTCCAAGGCTTCAAAATCCGCCGAAAGCGTCTGATCTGCCCTGACATTGAGGATTGTATAGGTATGATTATCGCTGTTGTCCACCGCTGTCCAGGCTTCGTCGGGATTGTTCACAACATAGCCTGTATCCGGTTTGATGGTAACGGTCAGGTTCGTTCCGGGATCCACATAATCGGTAGAGGTTATGGTGACAGGCTTGCTGTTTTTTGTGCCGCCCACCTCGATCGTGCCGTTTGTCGTGCGCTCGATCATCACGACCGGCTTCTTTGCCACGGTGACGGTGACCTCGGTATCGGCGGCCAGCTTCAGCTTCGCCGACCTGCCGCCTGCCGCAGGCGTTACATTTTCGCTCCACGAAACGAGATCATAGCTGCCGTCCAGCGTCAGCGTGAAGTCCACCGGCGTATTCGCCGCATAGGAGCCTCCGCTCGTCAGTTTCGTGCCATTGCTGGAGGCTGTCAGGGTCGCCTCGTCCCCGTCCTCGGCTGCAAGACCGAGGATCTTCCAGCTGAGACGGTGGGTGTTGGCCACGGCGACCACCGCGCGGACATACAGCGCTGCCGAATCGCTGCCAAAGGCGGTGTCGTACAGCGTGAAGCTACCGCCGGAGCCGCCTTCCTTCCAGATCTCACCGTCCGTGGAGTACTCCCAGCGGTTGACCGTGTTGAAGCTCGTGTCCGTGAAGGTGACCGTATAGGTCAGCGCCGTGCCCTGGGGCAGAACGCTGCCCGCAGCCACAGTCTCGCCGGTCCGCGCCCGGGTGATGGCGACCGTGCCTGCAGAAACCGGGTTCTCTTGCCCATCCGTCAGCGTGGGTTCAGCGGCGGTGAAGGTTTTTTTCGTCACAAAGGAGACCGTGACTGTGTATTCCGTCTGATCCAGTCCGGAAAGGGTCAGTTCTTCCTCGCGGTAGGGCTTACCGGCGCCCGGCCATGTGTAGTCCGTACCGTTCACCATCCACTTTTCCACCATATAGCCGCTCTGCGGGACTGTGGTAAAGGTGACGGAGGAGCCGTAGGTGACCTTTGCGTTGTTTGCGATCGTGCTGCCGCCGCCGGTCCTGGCGGTGACGGAGCCGTTTTCGCCCGCGCTGTAACGGATCACGGAGAACTGGTTGGCGAATTCCACCTCGACCTTGAGCTGCCCATCTTTGGCATCGCGGGCGATGCTGAACGCGTCGATGCTCAGCGTCTGCGTGGCCGAGCCTGTGGTCGCTCCGATGCGGTATGGCGAGCCTTCTCTGACCTCCGTACCGTTCACCAGCCAGCGGCTGACCTGATAGCCGGTCTCCGGATTGGCCTGGAACACAAGCGGCTCTCCCTGCTTGCGGTTCTGGCCGGAGGAGAAGTTCGTCAGGTTGCTGCCATAAGATCCGAAGATCGTGCCATGCCCGGTGGCGGCCACCTGATAGTAAACCGGCGCCGCATCAGCCTCGCGGCGGAGAGAGTTCGTCTGCAGCGTGACCGAGTACGCACTTTGCAGGCGTCTGGAATCCTCCGATTCCTTCCACTGCGGCGCAAAGGTGAATACGCCGGTCCTGCCCGAGCTAGAAAAATATTCGTTGATGTCGGAAACGGTCAGGCTGTTTGTCAGCGCAGCCTTGTCGCTCTCCAGAGCGCCTTCAAAGTCGAGCCCGATGTCCTGCAGTGCGGTGGGCGCGTTATCCCAGACCGGGCGGATCGTCAGCCCGCGCGGTGTAACGGTCAGCACGGCGGACGCAAGCTTCCCGCCGTTGCTGTCCTTTGCCGAGAAGGTATACTGTCCGGCGGTCTGTGGGAAGTAGCCGGTGCCGATGTCGGCCGCCGCCGCGCCGGGGGCTGCCGCCTGATAGGAGACGGTTTCGTTTGCCGGCGTCCACGCCGCATCGCCCCACTTCTGCGTCTGAAGCTTCAGATTTGCGCCGTATTCCACAGATGCGCCGAGCGCCTTGCCGTTTTCGGTCAGCAACAGACGGTACAGAGTGGTATTCTTCCCTTCAGTGTCCTTGCCCAGCGCAGCGTAATACACCGGTGTTTTCGAGCTGGAGGCCGCATAGCCGCCATCCGCGGTCACAGCCGCGTGGATGGTGTATACGCCCTGGGTGGGAGCTGTCCATTCCATAGTCATCGTGCCGTTCGTATCCGTCGTGACTGCGATTGAAAAGCTCTCCCCGGTGGCGGTGTCCGTGATAACGAAGGCCGCGGGCTTGTTTGCCAGCTTTTTACCGTTGCCGCTCGTCACCTCGGCAGTGAGCTTCAACTTCGAGCCCGATCGCTGCTTATAGGTGTCAACGGAAACCTCAACTGTTTCGCTATAGGAAACAGGCATCAGGCTGCTCAGGGGATATGCGTCGTCGTCGATCAGCAGCTTTTCCGCCGGATCGACTTCGGTCATGGTGTAGGGGTCCGTGTCCGCCGACTTTTTCAGGAGGAAGAAGCACTCCTTATCATCCTTCTTGCCGAAGAGCACGATCTCTTCGTCGTTCTTACTACGATGGAAAACGGAATACTGCGGCTTGTCGGATTCTTTCAATTCAGCTTCCGTGCCGACAGCGCCGCCGTCGTCGTTGAAATATTTGCCGCCGCTCTCCCAGTAGAAGGTCGGTTTTGCGGTCGAGCCATCCCAGTGGGCCACAGTGAAGTAGACCGTGCTCGTCTCGCCGGCGGTTACTTCCTTGCTCAGCTGGCCTTCGGCGAGGGCTGCTGTAAAGCCTTCCACCTCGGTCTTTCCGTTGAACGCAGTATATGCGGGAGAAAGCGCTTCCCCTGTCACAGTATATGGCTTGCTGCTGTCCGGACCGGTGGTCAGCTGGTAATATTGGGTCTCCGTGATCGTGGTGCCGCCCTGTGTAGTTTTGCTCTCGATCACGCCGACGTACGGGCCGTTTTCTCCCGCCTGGTACACAGTGCCCTGCACGCCATCCTTCTCGAAGGAGGCTGTTTTCTGAACGCTCTGTTGCTGTGTAGCGGTCGTTCGCTCCGTCCAGTCCGCCCCGCCGTAGTATGGCTCGCTCTGCGTTCCTTTCCCGCCGTCCGCGTCTGTCACGGTTACATCGCTAACGCTGGTGGGCAGTGCGCCGATCGTCAGCGTGGCCGTGTTGCTGTAATAATACATCGCAGAAGACTCCGCCAGTATGTATGCTGTCACCATCAGCCGGTACTGGGTGCCGTTCATTGCGGCCGCTGCGTCACGCACGGTCAGTATCGAGCTGGTCGCGTTGCGTACATCTTTCCACGCAGGCGAGCCAGGGTTGCGCTCCTGCCATTGCATGGTAAGGGTAGTATTCGGATCGCTCTTGAGTACTGTGGCCGAAAAAACTGCATCCTCTCCGGGGCGCACCGTTTGATCGGCGACCGCACCGACCTGAACATAGTTCGTGCCGTTTTCCTTCGGCGTGGTAAAGCTGATCGAGCTGCTGTCCACAGACTCCACGCCGTTGGTGTAGCCGCGCGCCACAAAGGTGTAGGACACATCTCCCGCCAGATCGTTCAGCTCAAAGCGGTTCTTCGTTCCGGAAACGGCACCAACAAAAGCATACGGCCTTGTGGCGTTCTCCATCACGCGGTAGATACGATACTCCTCCGCCGGACGGCTGCCCGCACTCCAGGTGAGCGTTGCGCCGGTGCTGGTAATCGTTTCTACTGCCAGATCTCTGGGCGGAGAGGACGGCGCGGAGACATCTTTCACCAGATAGCCCAGCGCGGGGACCTTTTTCCCATTGAGCGTCATGTTCCACATGGCGAAGTTCCACGAGAAGCCATAGCCGTCCGCCTTGGGGCTGTTCACCGAGCCGCTGTGCTCCGTGCCTGTGCCGTTCATTTTGGAGTGGCTCTTGGTAAAGGTATAACCGGCTCCGCCGCCCACCTTCGCTCCGCCGATCTTTTTCCATGCCACCACATTCACAGAGAGTTCGTACTCAAAACTCTTCTCTGTCTCCTTGGTAACGGTAATGGTCTTTTCGATGTTGCCCTTACCCGTCAACTCGGACCAGCCGCTGTTGGACACGAGAGGGGTAGAGCCGCCTGCGTTGGTGATTTGGCTGACGTCGGAGCGGTAGCTGAAGGGGTTGCCCGCCTCTGCCAGCCGATCCTCGGCAATGGGTTCTAATCTGTAGGCGACGGCTTCTTCATTGTATTCCTCCACAGAGATGATACTGGTGTGGGGTGGCAGGGTCTTCATGACCGCCATATCTTTGCCGTCGGAAAGATTTTGGTAGGTATAGACCAGTACGGGAACACGGTACACCACCACTGCGTTCTCTCCGGAATTGTTTTCATAGTCGACGCTGTGTTCAATGGAGCGGCTGACATTGGTGGCCCAGGTGAAGTTGTTTTCGATGGTGGTCTCAAAACCGGCGCCGGAGTTTTCGACCTCGACCTCGTACCCCACCAGCACGGTAGTGTTCAGGCCGTGGCTCTTGCCGCTGCCGCTCCCGCTGCTGCTGCTTTTGCCGTAAGCCGTGCGGCCCTCGCCCAGATCGTCTCCCAGCTCCTCAAAGTAGGGCACGGCCTCCAGCACGGCCAGCACGTCGTAGTCCGTCCACTGACGCTCCACGCCCACATAGCGCACCAGGGTGCTGTCGCTGTCATAGTTGAAGTCGGTCAGACACACATAAGCGCCAGATTGCTTGTTGATGAACCAACCGTTCGTTTCCGAGTGCCTGAACTCATAGCCGCTGTTATCGACCTTTGGCTGGCAGCCGATGGTATACAGGGTGCTGTAATGGTTTCCGGTGCCGCTCTGCTTGACCAGCGATGCGAAGACGACCTGCTCGCGCCCCTCGCCGTTGCCGTCAAAGTTGCCCACGGCCACGGCCTGCACCTGCTTGTTGGTGATCTTGGTTGATCCAATGTATTTGTCGGTGTGATTGAAGGCACCGTGAGTGTACTTGAGGGCGAGGGTGCCGCTGCCGTCGTTGTCCGCCCACGCGTACACATTGCCCGAGAAGAACACCGCATCCGGCTGCGCCCCGCCCTGATAACGGAAGCACTTCACGATCAGCGGACTGAGGACCTCGTCGCCGCTGTACAGACCGTGAGTGGTCAGCGTATTCGTGGTATGTGTCTGCCGGTGCAGGAACTCATACTGGCCCTGAAAGTTTTTCTGCACGCCTGTCCACACTTCGGTCATGCCGACGCACCGAACCATGGAGAAGCCGCAGGTTTTATTGTTGATCGAGATATTATGGTTGCCGGAGTAGTCGATCATGCCCGCCGTGACGATCTCCGGGAAATCCGTCCCGTTGGAGGAGTCGTCACTGGCCAGCACATTGCCCACGGAGGAGCTGCCCCAGACATAGCGGTGCAGCTTGCTCGCCGCGGACACATCTCCCACCGCAACAGGCCCATTGCCCGCCGAGGGCGCGTATTTGAAGGTCTGCGTCCACCTGCCCTCCAGCCTGTCGTACAGGAACACCTGCGTGCCCAGATTCTGGACAATGTTGTAGCCATGGGTATCGTTCAGCCCGGCGGTGATGACCAGCTCATCGTAGCCGTCCTTGTCGGTATCCGCCGCCGTCAACTGCACCACCGGCACATTCTGAATATGATCTGCTATCAGGGTGCTGACACCCAGCAACTCGTACACGTTTCCGATCTCGCCGCTCTTGGTCAGCGTCAGGCTGCTCCCTTCGCCGCTGATGGTGTATTCCACCAGCTTGGCATCTCCGTTTCCCTGCGTGGGCGGCACGTAGACGACCACGGAATCCACGCCGTCGCCGTCGAAGTCGCCGCAGGCGATGGCGGCGAAGCCGCCCAGTTCAAAGGCAAGGCGGTTGATCCAGCTCCGGTTGCCGGAGGACACCGTGCTGGTGTGCACCGCATTGTTGTTCCGGTCCCGCAGGGACAGCTCGATCCCTGCCGCACTCAGACCGATCATGGCGATGTGCTCCTGGCGTCCGCTGCCGGTATTCACGCCGTCGGTGGCCGCCACACGGTAGCTGGCTTGCGCTGAAGCCGGGAGGGAGTTGAACGTCACGCGGTACTGGTTCGCCAGATTCGGGAAGGCCCCCATCAGATTTCCCGCCTCGGAGCCGTCCCCGTTGTAGTCATAGGTGTGGCTGTACAGCGGTGCTCCGCCCCAGCTGTAGGACAGCATCAGCTCCGACTTGACAAACAGCGGCACGGCGCGGCCGCTGCTGCCGAAGGGGGCGTCCGCCACCGCGCTGTTGTACTCAGTGCTGCCCGCTGTCAGTCCTGTAGCCGCCGGCAGACCGAAGGCTCCCTTGCCCTCGGAGGCAGCCGCAGTGCCTTCCTCCGCCCGCACCATGGCGGGCAAAAGCTGCACGCACAGGATGGCGCTCAACAGCAATGCCATAAGTCTTCTGCTGCAATGTTTCATAAGCGATTCCTCCTTTGCTTCGCAGGGTGTCACATAATTCTGCTTATTCTAATTTTACCATGCTTTTCTCGCCCGCGCTGTGTCGTTTAGGGGCGAATTCGTGTTGTTTAGGAGAACAGGTCATATATCGCTTGTGCGATTTGTGCTCCTTTGCTACAATGTTGGAAGAAAGGAGGACGGTACGGTGAGCACAAAAAACAGGAAAATCTGGGCTGCCGGGGTATTGCTGATCCTCACGGTCGCGGCGGCGATCGGGTTCCTGTTCCGCCTGTCGCAGCCGGATCAGGAACAGCGGTCGGTCTACCTGAACTGCACAGAGTCGGATCGCGGCGGCTGGGTATTCTTTACAGAGGCCGGCCCAGTGGAACCTGTCTTCGGCTTTGGTGGTTATATCAACGGTATTCCGGCGGAGGGGACCGGCCCTGTCGCGGCGGAGCGCGTGATGGAGGAACCGGGTGCGCGGCACTTTCTGCAGTTTGACAGTTACGGCGCTGGCCTGCAGGTGTTTCTGGATCATACGCTTCTCTATACAGACTTTCCGGCCGAGGAAAACCCGGTGGACAGCTTTCTGGAGGATGTTGATCCTGCCAGTATTTCCCACGATGGGCTCCGCGTTCCGCTGCCGGAGGACTGCGGCGGGAAGCGGCTTCGCATTGTCACCTACGGCCCCTCCGGCGATGGCCTTCGCCAGCCGGTACTGCCCTCGCTGGTGGGACGCTTTTCCGACGCCGTGGTACAGACCTCCGGCGTCGTCTGGCCCATGGCGGCAGTCACGGCGCAGCTTTTGCTGGCGATCTGTCTGCTACTGGTGCTGCTGCTTGGCGCACACGATGGCGAGTTTCTCTGGAAGCTGCTGCCTCTGATCGGCTATTTCCTGCTGGCGGCGGCAGCCGGGGTCTGTCATACCTATCTCGAAATTTCGGCCGGACTGAATGCTGACGCCGGGCTTCTGAACTGGGTCTACCTGATCTATATGGATCTTCTTTACTGCTATCTGGCCGCGGCGCTGCACGGCTGGAAGCGGTGGGTGCTGCTCTCCGGTGCGCTGCTCCATATTCTGCTTTCTGCGCTGAGGAGCTTCGCGGCGCTGCCGCTGCTCGCCAGTGCAGCGGGAGACTGGCTCGGCACCGCCCTGTTTCTTCTGGCAGCGGCGCTGCTTCTGTTCTCCCATGAGCAGCCGCTGCGCCGAACGAGCCTGTTTCTCTGCGCGGTGGCGGGCGGTTTATTTGCGTTCTGGGGCGTGACCCGATTCAGCGGAAGCGGGATCTTTTATCCACTGACCAACCCGGTGACCACGCTGCTGGCGGGGTATCCCCATGCATTTTACGCGATCCTGTGCGGCTTTGCCGGTGCGCTGTGCGCCGTGCAGGTGGTGACGGGCTTTGTGCGCGAAACACTGCTTCGCCAGCGCCGGATGCAGGCGATCAAAAGCAGCAGTCAGGCAGCGCAGGAAAAGTATGAGCAGGCACAGGAGACAGTCCGGCGGACGGCGGCATTCCGCCATGAGTGGAAGAACCATATCGCCGCCCTGCACCTTTTGGCGCAAAAGTCGGATCAAGCCGGTCTTTTGGACTATCTGAACCGGCTGGATGGAGAATTGGAGCAGCTCTTCCCAAAGGTTTATACGGCCAATTCGACGGTCAACACGATCCTCCAGCGCTTCGCGGCCCAGGCAGACAGGTATGGCGTTTCTTTCCATGTCAACGCCATGCTGCCGGAAACGCTGCCCATTGAGGAGGTGGATCTGTGCGGCTTTCTGTTTAACCTGCTGGACAACGCCGTGGAGGCCGCCGCCAAAACGGAACACAGCGAGATCGTCTGTTCCCTGCAGATCCGCCAGCAGTATCTGGCCATCCGATGTGAAAACACCTACAATGGGGTGCTGCAAACAGATGAAAACGGACAGCTATGCACCACAAAGCAGGATGCCGGCAGCCACGGCTTCGGCCTTTTGCAGATGCGAACCATCGCCGAGAAGTACGGCAGCGTACTGGCTGTCAGCTATGATGACACCCGCTTCACCGTGATGACGGCTCTGAAGCTGCTGCCCGAAAAAGAGTCCCCCATAAGCTCTCTGTAAACACAAAATGCGGCGTCTCCCATCGGGAGACGCCGCATTCTCTTTATCCAAATGGCCTTGCCCTTACTTCAGTTTTGATTGAGATACCGGACGAACTGGTCCTGAAACTGCTCCATATAGCGCCGTCCGATGCTTAGATCTCTTCCATCTGTCAGGTATATTGTCCGGCTGCTGACCCTGCGGATATGGAAGAGGTTTACGATGAAGCTGTTGTGACAGCGGCAGAAGCGATCCTTCGGCAGATACTCCTGCATCTGGCTCAGCGGGCAGAGAATGAATTGTTCGCCATGTGTTGTGTGGAGTACGCTGCCGTGATCCCGGCTTTCAGCGCAGAGGATATCCTCTGCCGGCAGGACAAAGGTCCTGCCGGCCACCCGGAAGGTTACGGTGCGGGGCTGATGATATAACCGCAAATCCGTTTTGATCGCTTGCTCCAGATCTTCCCGGGAAACCGGCTTGAGCAGGTACTGGATGGGGCGGACGCTGTAGCCGTCCTTGAGAAACTCCGTGGAACCGGTGATAAACAGGATGCTGGTCCTGTCGTCCCGCTCCCGCAGCCCCTGCGCCAGCTTCATGCCGGTCTTGCCGTCCATCAGAATATCCAGACAAAGCAGTGAGAACTCCGCACCCGCTGAAAAAGCTGCCTCCAGTTCCTCGGCTGAAGAATAGGGCGTGACCGTATGCTCTACCTGCAGCTCCGACAGGATCGCCGCGCACTGTGCGCACAAGTCCTCACGGAGATTTTTCTCGTCTTCACAAACCGCCACCCGATACATCCTGCTCACCACCCTTTCCTTAACGCTCATTATAGCGGATGGCATAGAAATTTGCAATGCCGCTGCGTTCCGCCGCCGCACCGCCTTCGGGGTTGAGTTTGCTAAGCACCTATTTATAAATTAAATGTTATTTCCATTACAATCCCGGTTCTATAAAATGCACGGCAGAAGTTTCCCAATATTTTTTAGACACGACTTTCATTACCGTCGAGATTTAGCTGATACATTCGGAATATGACCGGAAAATCTTTTGGATACCATTGTTCTTCGTAAGAATATTGATATTTCATTCCCACATTCCGCATGACGCCGCCGCTTCGAGGATGGATTTATGTATAATTTAGGGGCGAAAAGCAAGGATTATTTCTTCTGTAAGCAGTTTCAGAAAATACAGGCATAAACGGGCGCGGACAGGCCACGGATGCCCTCAAAATATGGCACGTCCACTTCCGTTGCGTTCCCAATGTGATAGGTTTCACCCGCGGAACGGGCAAGAAGATATTGCCGCGTGCCCCAGGCATTGCTGTCACGATAGATGCAGATCAGCAGCGGCAGCAGAAACGCGCAGGTCAGTACCGCAAACAGCACCGCATGACGGCGGGGGCTGCGCGTGAATGAGCGTTTCATATAGAGCAGATAGGTCATAAACAAGCCTCCTGTCCAACATGGTTATAAAATGGCGGCAGGGCAGCGACCTTGCTGCGCAAAGCCACTGCCCTGTGTATATGGCCTGTGGGCTTTGCGGTATCAATCGCGCCTACGGGTCGATGATTTATGTATCAAGTTTCCTTTTTGTATGTCCCTATGTGGCTCCGTAATTGTTGCCACCACCTCCCGCAGTTCCTCACTGAACTCGTCGAGATCGCCGAGTGTGATCACTCCCTCATTGATCATACGGCAGATGATTGGAAGAGAATCCGATCCTCTCATGGAGATCTGCACGCCGGCACAGCGTCTATCCTCGCGGATGCGCTTGCATAACTTCCAAAACTTATCAGCTTTGGAACCGTCTCCACGCAACAATTCGATATATTCCTTGTTCAGCCTCCCAATATAAGCCTCCTGCCATCCGGCAAGCTTGTTTCGGAACAGAAGCCAATCCCGTTTAGAACTCCAATTGGATTGCATGCTTTTGCCTCCCCTCCTTGAACCTCATCAATCATCCTGATTTCTTTCAAATTCACGGAACTGAAAGCGAAAACGCTGCTGTGCCGCACCATACACATCAATATTCAGATATTCCCTTTTCGCCGTCTCATGTTCTACATCGCAGCGGATATTTATTTTTATTATATAACAAAAAGTGCATCAAGTAAAAACAATCTGCAAATTTTAAGGAGTTTCTTTAATTTTTAGAGCTCCTGCTTTTCACTGTATTCGCTCTCCTTAATAGCTTTAGGGTTATTGTATGATATGGAGGCGTTCTTTTCACGCCACACCCGCCTTTCCTCCAGCTCCGCTCTTCCCGGAAGATCTCACGCCGTGCTGTCTGTTTTCTTTGATTATGGCATCCCACCTCATGGGGTGGCCCCAGTGCGGTTTTCGTGTTGTTCACCGAGTGGAAAAGCAGGCTGCCGAGAATACCGCAAAGCCCCGCCGGAATTGCTCCGGTGAGGCTTTGCTTTTGACCACATAAAATGCCACAGACAGGTGTGGAACACACGGGAGATATGAGCCGCAAGATGTTAGGAAAGGAATTAGAATCGAGAAGAAACTGCTAAAAACGGCTAAAAAGTGTAGGAAAAATAATGCGGTAGCGCTTTGCCTATTGCGACGCAAATTTTGCGCTGCCGGGGGCGTTCTCTTTGGTTATTGCAAGGCAGATTTTAAACCGTCTTCTATGCAGGCTATTTGTCTTTATCTCCGTAAAGGTCAAACCGTTTTTAGCATATACCTCTTCGACCTGTTTTCTGATCTCAGGATTGATGCGGAAACGGAACATATCCGTCTTGGGCGCTGTCACAATGTTTTCCACTTCGGATTCCTCCTCACTTGATTGTTTTCTTGACCATAGTATATCCGACGACATCAAAAAAGTCAACGAGATGTAGCAACATTGTTGCTACATCTCGCTTGGCTGTGTTTGCAGAGAAAATTTGAAAGCGGGGGCAAAATACTCAATCAAGCAAGTTGCGATAAAGGAAGGTCACGATCTGCCCACGGGTACAGGTGCTGTCAGGCGCAAATTCCGATGCGCTGACACCGTTGGTCACGCCCTGCTCCACCGCCCATGCAACAGCCTGAGCAAAATCAGCACTGGCAGGTACGTCGGTAAAACTGCTATTCACGGACATCTTAGGACTTCCAGCCAGCTTCCAAAGATATGTAACGGCAGCGGCTCTGGTACAAGGCGTGCTTCCACTGCCTTTGGCCATCAGATCCTTCTCGTTGGCCCAGCACAGTGCTTTGTAGAACGGACTGGTTTCTGCCACATCAGATGCGGGACAAGCGGCGTTGGAGTTGGGAGAACCGTTGGCGCGCCACAGGAATGTCAAGATCTGCGCCGTTGTGCATGTATTGCCGGGACTAAAGGTGGTTGCACTCGTTCCGTTGGTGATCCCCTCTTTTACAGCCCAGCCGATGGCGGCTCTAAAGGGAGAGTTATCCGCAACATCGGTAAAACCAAGGTCGGTTTTTTCGATCCATTTTGCGTAGACAGTTGTATCCCAATCAAGCTTTACTTCGCTGACGGCCTTAGTCAGTTCTTTGTCGGAGAACCATCCGGAAAAGGCGAAGCCAGCTCTGGTCGGCACATAAGAGGTCAGTTTGACCGGCTTACTGGTTTTCGCCGTGATCCCCGTGATCTCAGAGCCGCCGTTAGAGTCAAAGCTCAGTTCAGGAAGTCCGATCACACCCGTTCGGAACAGCGTGTTATCAAAAACGCCGTTCATATTGGGATCGTTCAAAATCGTATCATAAAGTTTTCCACGCTCTGTTGTCCAGACATTGCCGTTCAAACCTGCCCATTTCATGTATCCTTCCAGATAGTCCTTCTGGAGATGCTTCCAGTTGCTATAGCGGCTGCAAAGCGTTTCGGCGGCAGGCTGTAGCATTGCCAGTGCTTCCGCGTAGGTCACATATCCGGACAGATATCCCCACTGCGCCAGATGGCTTACGCGGCACAGATCCCATGTTGTATTCGATGCGATAAGTGCTTTGGCTTGAGCAAACAACCCTTCTCTGTTTGTGATGCCCCAATCCGTCGCCAGCGGCGTGCGGCCAAAGTCCGGGCCTGTGGTGTGGATCCGATCTGTAACCGCGCTCCCCACAGCCATCGCACCATAGCGTACTTTGCCGCCAAACAGATTTGCTTCCTTGGGATTGTTTTCGTAGAGGAGCAGAGCGCCCATGCTGATTGCCCATTGCTCCAAATTAGAGCTTCCGGCTACAGACTTATCTTCCGTGATTTCAATCAGTTGCTTGTCTTTGCTTCGTGTAACGGTCTGTCCAAACCAATCTGCCAGATCGTCTACTGAGACATAGATCTGGTTACTTTCCATAAATGGCACCACTGTCAGCGTAGTCGCTGCTCCGTTGATGTAAGCAGTTTTGCTGTTAGGTGTAAGTGTGATCGTATCACCGGCCCGGGACACGATGGTTTGCCCAGAAGTTGTATTTTGCGCTACCACTGCACCCATCAGTTCCGCAAGGCGGCGCACCGGCACCATCACCTGATCGTTCCGGATGCAGGCCCCTGCCGTATCCATATAATCACTGCTGATCCGCACATGACCCGGATGAACCAGATCTCCGTCCAGCGTAACAAAAACAAGATCCTTGACTGCCTTCAATCCGGCAGTGGGAACACCGTTGGCGGCACCCCAATCCAAAAGCTCTGCCATGGTAAACTGCTCATACCCCAGCAGGTGCTCCACAGCACCAAAAAACCATTTCACATTGCCATCCGATGCGGTGGTAAGGTCGCAGCTGAGCATATTGAGGCGGGCATTCCATACATACGCCTGATAAACGGCAGCTTCATCGTTTGCCCCCGCGTAATAACATGCCATTTCAAAAGCAGTGCTGGAGGGGACACGATTCCCCTTGGCCACGGCATTGAGAGCAAACTTCAGTTTGATCAGTCCTAACTCGAACTGGACGCTGGGAGAGGTAGACCGACTCAATGTTTCACATTCTTTATAATACGTTTTTCCATATGCCGGTGCTTCTCCGCCGGATTGTGCATAATTTCGCAGAGTGGTAATGGTGTTCCACATATCAGACTGATAAGCCGCGCCATCGGAGAAGGTCACATACTCGGACTTGTCGATCCACGAAGGGGCGGTGGCTGTCTGTGCTGCGGAAGCAGATGGGATCATAGTAAGGGAAAGTGCCAGACAAACCATGCAGGCAGTGACACGAGCGAAAATGCTTTGAAGCCGTAAAGTTTTCATTGTTGCCTCCTCTTATTATTTTTGAGTCTACAGCAGAATTTCAAGAAACGATCACGTGGAGAAAAGGCGGAGCAGCGCATTTTCATGAGCGCGCATGACGCTGCAAAAATGTGACCATTACCATTTCATACGAACACCTCCTAAATGTAACTTGAAGTCAATGTGTGTTATTGCCCAGGTTGCAAGGGTCCAATTCTCCATAGAACCACAGCGTAGATTTTATAGTTTTTCCATCAACAAGAAGTGTCTCTTCATATCCCATTTCTGTAAGGGCGGTGGTAATGCCACGCTTCGCAGTAAAGGAACTTCCTTTGTTGAGAGGAAGCCAACTTTGATCACTGTAGTTCCGCTTCCAGAAAGTCTCAAAATACTCTTGACTATAAAATATAACGATTTGGGACTCTCCAAGCAGCGGCTCGCAGAGAACGGCAACAACTCTGCAGAATGATAGATTCGTTGGTTTCGCCTGAATAAAACGCTGACATTGTTCCAGCCACGCTTTACAGAACGCTGTTTTGACCGATCCCGCAGTACTTGGAGAGTTGAGCCATGTCCCACTGGGGACATGAAAATGCTCATACAATCTGTTTGATTCGCTTTCAAATGGTGTCAACCCGTCAATATCACGCAGGAGCTTTCTGAGTTTGCGCCTTTGTCCTCGAACCTTTTTCCTGTCGGAGCAGAAACTTCTCATATATGCAACTCCTATACCACGCACGCAATAGCCATACCGACATACCACCCTGGAGTGAGAATGTAATCCTGCTTTGCAATGTCCTGCGTAGTGACAACAGCACAGAAGCCCTTTTCATCTTCAAGCGTTCCATCAACGAAGGCATTGTAGGTATCAGCAATTTTCTTGATGTCTTCATCCGTCAGTTCGCGCAGCTTCCGCGTAACCATAGTGCCGAGTTTCCGTGCGTCGATGAATAGTGTCTTGCCTTTCTGCTTCTTGTTCTTTGCAAGGAACCAGAGCGATACCGGGATCTGCGTCGTGTAGAATAGCTGCGTCGGCATTGCAACGATACAGTCCACAAGGTCAGCATTGATAATGTTCTTGCGGATTTCACCTTCACCGCCGGACTGCGAAGAAAGCGAACCATTTGCAAGCACCATGCCGATACGACCATTCGGAGCGAGATGCCAGATCATGTGCTGCAACCACGCGAAGTTTGCATTTCCAGCGGGAGGCGTACCATACTGCCAACGGACATCATCAACGAGTTTATCCGCACCCCAGCCGGAGAGATTGAAGGGAGGATTCGCCATAATGAAGTCTGCCTTGAGTTGAGGGTGGCAATCGTTAAAGAACGTGTCCGCATTAAACTTGCCGAGGTCGGCTTCTATACCGCGAATGGCAAGATTCATCTGCGCCATCTTCCATGTGGTCGGGTTGGAGTCTTGACCAAAGACGGAAATCTTGTTGATGTTGCCGCCATGATTTTCGATGAACTTTGCGGACTGAACGAACATACCGCCAGAGCCGCAGCACGGGTCATAAACACGTCCATTAAACGGTTGCAACACTTCAACAAGGGTACGTACAACGCAAGAGGGAGTATAGAACTCACCAGCAAGTTTGCCTTCTTGCTCGGCAAACTTGGAGAGACAGTATTCGTATGTCCGACCAAGAATGTCCTTACTGTTTCCATGCTCGATCATCTGAATGTTGGTGAAGAGATCAACCACTTCACCAAGACGCCGCTTGTCCAGCTCTGGACGGGCGAAGTTCTTAGGAAGAATATCTTTGAGGCGCTTGTTTTCTTTCTCGATACTGCGCATTGCGTCATCAATCACCGTGCCAATTTCCGGCGTGTGAGCGGCAGCAGCAATCGCACTCCATCGTGCATTCTCAGGGACAAAGAAGATGTTTTCGGCAGTGTATTCGTCCTGATCCTCTTCAAATCCATCGCCTTCTTCAACCAGTTCCTTGTACTTTGCCTCGAAGCGATCAGAAATGTATTTCAAGAAAATCAATCCGAGAACGACGGACTTGTATTCGGATGCGTCGATGTTTCCGCGCAGGACGCAAGCCGCGTCCCAGATTTGTTTTTCAAAGCCGATATTGCTTGTGTTATTCTCAGCCATTTCAGCAACCTCCAAAGTTATAGTTTCACACTTACTATCCTACAAAAAGAGCTGTACGAAAAACCGGACTTAGTTCTTGTCCGTTCGCACAGCCTCACATATATCTCCGATGTCACAGTTCAAGTA
>ERZ780167.1634-NODE-1634-length-19053-cov-3.263291_pt1 | contig 19053 bp, 19 predicted proteins | sample MGYA00510982_ERZ780167 | MGnify/ENA primary metagenome ERZ780167 (study PRJEB29588, sample SAMEA2146107) | human gut metagenome | biome: human gut; feature: human-associated habitat; material: faeces | place: Denmark | collected 2008/2010 ... | reverse complement strand
GCTATAATTATACAACACATACAAAGCTATTGTCAATCACCATTATAGCACAATTATCAGCAATTTAATTGTACACTTTGCACAATTAAATCCATATGTATTGTTAAAACGCGGTATTACAATCAATATAGTTTAAAATATACGCATAAAGTTCAAATATTCAATATGCCCGTTTTGAATGAATATAAAACAGATACAAGAGCTTTTTGTAGAAAACATTAACCAAAACAGCAAAATATGTACAGCATTTATGCAGTTCGTAAAACTTTTTTCATGTAATCGTTTGATGTTTTCAGTGGTACTTGTAATTAGCGAATTATTATAGTATACTTGTTTAAGAAGATTTTTTACCGAAAGGAAATTGCTTGATATGACAGATTTTGAAAGAAACAAAGCAAGGGTGACAGCCGAATACGAGGCTCTCATCAACAGAAAAAACATTGTGTCCGACAGCTACAACGGAATTTATGACAGATACGTTTACCCTGTTCTGACAGCCGCACACGCACCTATTATCTGGAAATATGACATGAACCCTGAGACAAATCCATACTTCATGGAGAGATTGGGCATAAACGCAGTTCTGAACTCAGGCGCTATTTATCTCAACGGCAAGTATTACCTTGTTGCAAGAGTTGAGGGCAATGACAGAAAGTCATTTTTTGCAGTAGCAGAGAGCGACAGCCCTGTTGACGGCTTCCGTTTCTGGGACTTCCCTGTTCAGCTTCCTGACACTGAACCGGAGGAAACAAACGTATACGATATGAGACTTACTCAGCATGAGGACGGCTGGATATACGGTGTATTCTGCTCAGAGAGCAAAGACAAGACTTCAAACGATCTTTCTGCCGCTACAGCTCAGGCTGGAATCGTAAGGACAAAGGATCTTAAGACATGGGAAAGACTTCCTAATCTCAAGTCCAAGTCACCACAGCAGAGAAACGTTGTGCTTCACCCTGAGTTCGTTGACGGAAAATACGCATTCTACACACGTCCACAGGACGATTTTATCGAAACTGGCTCAGGCGGAGGAGTATGCTTCGGTCTTTGCGAAGACATTACAAACCCTGTTATCTGCACAGACGAAGTTGTTATCTCACCAAGGCAGTATCACACAATCACAGAGGTAAAGAATGGTGCAGGCGCAGTGCCTATCAAGACACCAAAAGGTTGGATACACATTGCACATGGCGTAAGAAATACAGCCGCAGGTCTTAGATACGTAATTTATGTATTCGCAACTGACCTTAAAGACCCTTCTAAGCTAATCGCTTCGCCGTCAGGACTTTTCATTGCACCACACGGCAGTGAAAGAGTGGGTGACGTATCAAACGTTGCGTTCACAAACGGCGCGATCGTTCGTGAAAACGGTGACGTGTATATTTACTACGCTTCATCAGACACAAGACTTCACGTTGCGGCAACAACGATCGACAAGCTTATGGATTACACATTCAACACTCCGTCAGACCCACTGCGTTCTGTTGACTGCTTAAAGCAGAGATGCGAGCTTATCAGAAAAAATCTTGAATATCTTAACAAGTAATATATCAAACACAAACAGACGGCTTCTGCTGTCTGTTTTTTTGTACACTAAAACTTTTTTCAAGTCTGCGATATCCGTGCATAAATATTGCACTACCCATGTAGGGGACGTCGTCCTCTACAATTATGCTATGGTTTGTCTGCCGCAAAACTGCTGAGTCCCTTTACCGCAACTTTTTTTATATACCCTCTTGCAATCGTCCACAATCTATGGTATAATTAATTAATAAAAGCACAATATATGCAATATCACGCACAAAATTTTCTCTTAACTAAGGAGTGTTTATAATGAGATGTCCTTTTTGCAACTATGAAGATACAAGAGTAATAGATTCACGTCCAAGCGAGGGAAAAAAGCGTCGCCGCCGTGAGTGTCCGAAATGCGGAAAGCGTTTCACTACTTATGAGGTGGTGGAAAAGCCACAGCTTATGGTATACAAGCGTGACGGCTCGTTTGAGCCTTTTGACAGACAGAAGCTTATAAAAGGCATTCAGAACGCTATCAAAAAGCGTCCTGTCAGTGTTGATGATATGAAAAACCTTGTTGACGATATAGAGAACACCTTTGCAAACAAAATGCAGACCGAGACCACTACAAGCGAGATAGGCGATATGGTGCTTATGGGACTGAAAAAGCTTGACCACGTTGCATATGTGCGTTTTGCTTCCGTTTACAAGGACTTCTCTGACGTTGATTCGTTCATTCAGATAATCACTGAGCTTTCTGACAAGAAGAAATAAATAAGAGCGTTCCGATAATTTTCGGGACGCTCAGCCTGTCGCAAAACCCCTAGATTCATCTCGAATTAGGGGTTTTGCTTTTATGCAATCAATAAACTAACAATAAATGTAATCAATTTTCGTAAAAAGTGTCAAAACAAAGCGATTTACACTCCGTGGAGAGATTCATATTGTAAAAGATCTGGTTGAATCTGTTCCGAGCAATATAAAACAGCAAATAAAAAAATGATGCCGCTTCAGAAACAGATACCTCTTCCGGAAGTTTTCCGCAGCGGCAGAACTGATAGAGAAATCCGCCACAGAATGCGTCGCCGGCTCCGGTTGCATCTAATGCTTTATTTCTGAAACCCTTGACGATCTGACCGCCGTCATATGTCCGTACATAAGCGCCCAATTTGCCCAATGTGATTACATCAATTTTCACTTCCTTACGCAACAAGGCTTCTGCTGCATATTTGCCTCAAAACCAGCTGCTCCCGGTACTGCTGCAAAAACAGATGTACCGATTGCCATGCCGATTTTATTTCCAAGAGAGATAAATGCATACTGGAACCCGTCATTGCGGACACCGGTTTTCCATTCGCCATATTCTACACAATCGGGAATAATGGCATAAATAGCCGTGTTAAAACCTGCAAAGAAGAACCGTGTCAGACCAGAACAGATATAAAACGGAACAGGTGTCTCTACAGGACTGAACAGATACAGCGACAGCATACATACACCTGTTCCAAGCGCCAATATAGAAGCTGATCTGCCTTTGTTTCCAAACCATCTGAAAATAATAGGAAACAGTCCGGCACCAATAATTGACGGAATAATAATTGCCATGGAATAAGTAGTAAACAGGGATTCAGTTCCCTCCACATGCTTAAAATAATATAGTGCATCTGCATTTCTTCCACAGAGTGTCACGCCAAACAGGAACTGTCCCAGTAATGCCAGCAGATAGGGCTTATTTTGAAGCACAGTCTGAATTTGCAGCTTTATGGGGATTTTCTTCTTTTCCGGAATGGTTACTGCTTTCTTTGTCTTAGCAAAGCAGAAAATATGACAGGCAGCAAAAATCGCACCATAAAGTACAGCTACCAGCAGATAACCACGCTTGTCACTGCCGCCCAGTTTTGAAATCAACGGCAGTGTGATAATATTGATAATACCGATTGCAATCATGGCACTGACGGAACGGAAGGTGTTGATTTTTGCACGTTCTTCAATGTTCTGCGTCATATCACCGCAGAGGGTTCCATAAGGAATAATTATGCAAAGCGACTAAGAGTGATCTTGGTCGCTTTTGCTATGCTGCTCTAAGTCTGTAATCGACAGGAGATAATCCATCAAGCATTTTAGGCGGCTGTCAGTCACGCTTTTTTCGATACGGCTCAACGCACCCAAGATACTGTTGGCGTTCTCCATATCAACATTCACGATCTTACCGTGCAGTGCCATGTACTTAATATATGTAGCAGTTTTCATATGGCACTCGTCGGCTCTTTGTTTTACCTCTTCCCATTCACCAAGCGTGAACGTGAGATGTTTATACTTCCTGTTTTCTACCTTAATATTATCGACCTCCTTGTTGTCTGTGTTACGGATACTCGGTTCTAAAAGGGTCAGGGTTCCATTTTAGCCCAATTCTGCAGGAAAGCAGAATTGGAAGAGTTTGGGTGACAGAGCATATGCTCTGTCAATACTTGCGAGAAAAAATGAAATTTGGTCAAAAGAGCCAGCCTGCTCTAACTGAATACACGTTTCACATATATAGGACAGAACTCGGGTGAAATTTGCACTCGTTTACAAAAGATTCAAAAAGAATCTGCAAGCTGCATAATCAGGCATAGGCGATATATTGCCCTGTCCGTTAAAATGACAATGGGCGGCATAGTGATGATCTTACGCCTGTGATCGACACCAAACAGCCGAACCTGATGACAGATGTGCTGACGATAGCCCTCATTTTTAAGTATAGCTGGAAAAATATCGCTGTGCCGTATATTCCAAAATCAGAATTATCTTTGCTTTCAGCTCTGGAAATTTCATATTTAAAATAGAGTTCTAACAGACATTATCTGTCTCATGAAAGCAGAAAGGACTCCATAACCGTTTGGTTACTGAGTCCTTATTCTTCTTATTGTATTTTTCATACAGCAGTCTGTTGCCGAGAAGGAAATGACGGAGATGATTTTAGAAAGAGGATATTAGCACGCATAGTTAAAGTGACTTTTTATAATCATTACCACCACAAAAGTGGTGGGTTGCTCTGCTCCAAAAAGGAACTGTTACTGGCTTTGCCCCTCAAGAGACTCCGAGGGTTCAGCACCGCATTACATTCACTGGCAGCCCTTATATGTTAGGTGCTTAATTTCATTTGTTTATAACCTCCGTGTATTTTAATTTAGTAATGCAGTCGCCAAATTACTACTATTTTATCATATTCGGAGGTTATTTTAAAGCGTTCGCTGAAACTTTTTTATGTCCCCGGTAGAACCGGACGTTTAATTACGCTAAAGCGCCCAAAAGAGCCCTCGAAAACGCTTTCAGGGCGTTTCCGATAACCTGCGATCAGTGTTGATTTTTCTTTATCCTGAATACAGCAAACACTATAGCTGCCACAAGAGCCGCTGCCCCTCCGACTATCCCCAAGATAAGCGGGAGACTGCTTTTTCCCTCTCCCTTTTCGGCAGCGGAGGAAACAGCTTCTCTTGTATCAAGAGCTTCCTTATCCTTGGCAATTACCAGAAGCGATACCGTCCTTGGCTCCATTTCAAGAGTCAGGCTGCTGCCGTTCAGTGTCACAGCCGGGTTTGAATCGGTCATATCAAATAACTGTGCTGACATACTGTTTATCCCGTAAAGGTGAGCGTACTTGTACTCGTTTCCAAGCTCGATATTTGCGGTCGTTTTGTCGTCAAACGCCTTGTTTGTCACTACGAGGGTGATGACGTCCTCGTTATCTCCGTTAATTGCAGCATAGGCGGTCGAGGTCTCGATATCGTCCGTGGTACAAGACACAAGCGTATCGCCAAAGCCGCTTCCGCTGCCGTCATAGTTGGTGTACAGATTGATCGCGGCAAGCTGATACTGTGCGTCCATTGTAAACAGGTTGGCAGCATAGACCCCGTTCTGTGCAAAAATGCCGAGGGTGTCCGCCTCCATTATAGCACCGCAGACATCGTAAGCTCCCTGAAAATCATATTCAGTTATGGCAAGCTTTGTGCCGGGGTAATAGGTATCTATTGACTCCTTAAGTGCCGGAAGTATCGGCAGGAACTCTGCGCCTGCGTCGGTTATCCAGCTGTCCTCGGTGTAGGTATCGTCCCAGAAGCTTCGGGTCGAGTTCAGCTTATTGTAAACACAGTCGGGATTGCCATAATGCTCGCAGTAGCGCTTTCCGCAGGCGCCCTTTGCCTCGGTGTAAAAATGCACATCGAGCACATCGAGCAGTCGCCTGCCGTTCTCGTCCTCTGCCTTCTTCATTTCGTCAAGATAGTAATCTATAAACCATTTGTACTCGGGGTTGTCGTTTTTTATCTCTTTCCAGTCAGGCGCATCGGCGAAATTCGTAAACGCCCCGTAGCCGAAAAGCGCAGGACCGAATATCTCGGCATTCGGGTCAATATCCTTTACTGCCTTAGACATAGTTACCGACTTTTCAACGATCTCAGCGCAGGTGGTTTTTTCGGGATGAACGAGTGAGTGAGTGCTGCTCCACAGCCCCGGCTCATTGTCGAGAGAATAGCCCCTGATGCCGCCGTTCTGTGAGTCGCCAAGGGTGTTCACAAGGTAGTTTACAAACTCGTCCATATAAACAGTGCCGTCATTCAGATCGGGCGTCAGGCTGAATTCATCGCCCTTTACAAGTTCAACCTTTTTCCAGCGGTCAGAGGGCGCTCTCTCAGCCTTGCTGACCTCGCCGTTCATGTCGGCAGAAACGTAGCCCGCAAGCTGCAGCGTCATAAGAGGGTATGCGCCCTTTGCGGTGCAGACCTCATTCAGCTTCAGAGCGGCACAGCCCGGCTTGTCCTTCATATTCTCCGGAACATTCTGCTGAAAATATCCGTCGGAGATGTTTTTCCAGTCAGCTCCTGCATTTGAAGCGTTCGTTTCCCAGTTGTAAGCGCTGTAGCGGTTGCCGCCCGCACGCACCGCCTTACAGGAAACGTCATTTTCCATAAGCTCCGCATTAACGCCGTAAATATAGGGGGAGATTGCTTTCCTGTCCTTGCCCGTATCAACGGTTATGTTCACTGTTCTGCCCGATGAAGTGCCGCTCACCGAAAGCGTGCAGCTGAGCATTATGGACATTGCCGCCATAAAAGCCGCAAGATTTCTTATTCGCATAGTATCACCGTCCTTTTTAATCAAGCTTCACAAACGCTGCCGAGCCTGCTCCGATAACGCAGCTGTTGCCGCTTATCTCTGCACCGCTCCCGAAGCTGTATATAACCTCTCCAAGTGAGCCGCCGACCGTCAGCTCACAGGCGGAATCGGTGGGGTTTACTGCAACGAGTATTCTCTCGCCGTCAAAGCTTCTGACATATGCAAGAGGTCTGCCCTTTGCGCCGTCGCAGACAAACTCGATATCTCCAAGGCTTTGCAGAGCTTTGTGCGCCTGTCTTACTGCAATTAGATTTTTGACCTCGCTGCGCAGCGAATTATTGACGGCAATCTGCTTCTCCGCAGTCGGTCTGTCGGGGTCGGGGTCAAGGGGGATATAGAGCTTCTCTGCCAGAGCGGAAGAAAATCCTGCATTCTCCGAGCTGTCCCACTGCATAGGTGAGCGCGAGCCGGTCCTGCCGTAACCGCCCTCAACAGAGTTCAGCCCCTCAACGTAATTCATGCCGATCTCATCGCCGTAGTAGATGTAGGGTGCTCCCGGCATCGACAGCAGGAAGGCAAAGGCAAGCTTTCTGCGCTCTCCTTTGATGTGGCGGGCGAGTCTGTCCATATCGTGATTGCCCGAGGGTATGCAAATCAGTCCCTTACGCTCCGAGCGTTCATAGCTGTCCATATATTTGGACACAAACGTCGATGCGTCACCCTCTCCGCTGAAGAAGGGCTTTTCATTCCTGAACAGGTCGTTGTAGTGGGAAGACCCGAAGTGCAGCAGGAAGTCCATATGAAAGCCCCCTGCAAGACTCTGGTAAGGCTCTCCCCACTCGGAGACCATTGCGGCCTCGGGGTATTCCTCGTCAAGAAATGCCCTTATGTTCTGCCAGAGGGCGATGTTGCCCTTCTGATCCTCATCGTTTTTGACAAGTGAACCTGCCATGTCCACACGAAAGCCGTCACAGCCCCGTGAAAGCCAGAAGCGCATGACGTCCTTGAGCGCCTCCCGGGTAGCTACAGCGCCCTCGGAATCCATAGACTGCTGCCAGGGAGCGTTCGGCTTGTAGAAGCCGTAATTAAGAGCAGGCTGGTGGGTGAAGAAATTGATCGCACAGCTGCCGTCACGTTCGGATATGCCCCTTATTGACGGGTAGCCCGCAGGCTCCTCCCAAACGCTGTCCGTCCAGACATAGCGGTCGGTGAACTCGTTGCGGTCGGCCTTCATGCTTTCTTTGAACCAGGGGTGCTCCCATGAGGTGTGCCCCGGCACGAGGTCAAGCAGAACGTGCATACCCAGCTTGTGAGCCTCCTCGAACAGACGGACGAGGTCGTCATTTGTGCCGTATCTGGGGGCTACCCTGCAATAGTCCGAAACATCGTAGCCTGCATCCAAAAAGGGCGATTCAAAGCAGGGGTTTATCCATATCGCCGTGCAGCCCAGCTCCTTGATGTAGGGCAGCTTTTCGGTGATGCCGTTTATATTTCCGATGCCGTCACCGTCCGTGTCCTTGAAGGACTGGGGATAGATCTCATAAAATACTGCGTCATCGAGCCAGTCAGGTCTTTTTGCCATAATAATTACCTCCGTATAAATATTCGTCAAGGGGTTGATTTGTTTGCTTCTGTATGATATAATACTACATATCGAAGAAAAAATCTACGCCGATAATATCACAAACCGATACTATAATACTTTTATGGTGATAATATGGAAAAAGCCGCATTAAAGGAACACCGCCGGCACAGCACAGCCGACAAGCCGTTTTCTTACTATATCTCGAATATTCCCGAATACTTTCCCAATGCTCCGATGCACTGGCATAAGGAATTTGAGCTTAATGTCATTCTGGAGGGCGAGGGTGATTTTGTAACGGGCGATATACACTTTACAGCTTACAAGGGCGATATTGTGCTGACGCCGCCTGACATGCTCCATGCTGTTTATCAGCATGATGACAAGAGATGTGTCTACGATACCCTTGATCTTGACGGCTCCATGCTGGGCAGCCGTGACAATGGCCGTGCCGCAGACGCGTTTATCGCACCTCTCATTTCAGGAGCGTACAGTATAGAAACTCACATTACCCCCGAGCATTGCTATTACAGCGAGCTTCTGACCACGGCGGAAAATATGATAAGCGCCGCCAAGGGTGACACGCCCCTTCTTGATATGCTGATAAAAAGCGAGCTGCTGCGGTTCATGTTCCTGCTCTATGAGAGCGGCAGCATTTCAAGTAACGGTTTTGTAAAAAAAAGCTCACTGATGCGCCCCACGATAGAGTACATCAATGAGCATTTTACTGAGCCCCTCACCATAGACCAGCTTGCGGGCGTTGTTCACCTGAGCAAAAGCTATTTCATGGGTGCATTCAAGAGGGAAACCGGCGTCGGAGCAATGGAATATATAGCCCAGCTGCGCCTGAAGCTTGCAAGAGAGCTTTTGAGAGACACCGACAAAAGCGTTGCAGATATAGCTTTTGAATGCGGATATCACAACCTCTCGAACTTCAACAGGCAGTTCAGATCCGCCGGCGGCTGCTCTCCCAAGGAGTACCGCTCACGCTGCACAGACTCAGATCAGACAGTACAGAATGATTGAAAGGTTATCATTAAGCTGTACAGCCGTGTTTTCACTGTAGGTTTGTCAGACCGCTATGGCATGAAAAGCTGGCTGCACGAAAAGGCTCAGAATGCCGCCCCTGACGATACTGCAATGGTACTTAGAACAGATATGGACGGCTTGAAGGCGATAAATGACACCTTTGGCCATGCTGAATGAGACTATGGGATCAGAACCGTCTCGAATGTTGTTCAGAGCATTACCAGTAATGATGAGATATGTGTACGCACAGGCGGTGATGAGTTTTGTCTTATAGGGATAGGAAAATACGCTGATGATGAACCGCAAAGACGGACAGAACGCTTTTTAAAAACACTCGAAGCTGTGGGTCGAAGTTCCGACAAGCCATACGAGATAACAGCGAGCATAGGGTGGGCAAGTGCTCCTTACAGTGAAAATGTTGTAAGCGAGCTGCTCAATACCGCTGATGAGCGAATGTATGAAAATAAGCTGATGAGAAAGAAAAAAAGGATATGACATACAGTCATATCACTGCTTAGGGGTAAAAAATCTGATATCATTTGCGTACTTATAATACCTACCTTAGCTACCGAATACACTCAGACACGGATAACCGTCCTGCTTCAGACGGCTATCCGTGTCTTATTATTACAGCCTTTCCAAGTTGCATGGTGTATAAAAATATGATATACTTAATTTGGAAACGGATAATATTCTGAAATGTAGATAGGAAGGGAATGATTGTATGTTGCCGATATATATGGCATTGATCGATGATGAAAAAGATAAAAAGGCTTTTGAAAAGCTGTATAATAAATACAAAAATAAAGTTCATGCAATATCCTTGAATATATTAAAAAATGAACAACTTGCTGAGGAATCAACTTCTGACACTTTTTTATCGTTGGCTAAATGTTTTCAAAAAATTAAACATTTAGAATATCACAAATTGGATTATTACATTGTCATAACTAGTAGGAACATGGCAAAGAATATATCTAAAAAGGAAAAAGAAAATTTAATGACGGTTTCCTACGATGATGATTCTTATTTTGTAAATGAAAATATGTCATGTTACGAATTTGAATTTTTGAAAGGTTGCATAAAGAAACTGAAAGTTGACGATCAAGAGATTCTTTATTTAAAGTTTTCGTGTGGACTTGAATATTCTGAAATCTCAAAAACGCTTGGCATTACATCTGCCACAGCAAGAAAACGTCTGCAGTATGCCAAAAACAGATTGAAGATATTACTTGAAAAGGGTGATTTATAACATGAATAATTTTTCATATTTTTCAAAAGCTCTCGATGAAGTCGTAAATGCCAGATTGGATGATTATGTTGAAACTCTTGAAGTAGACAAACGATATGAATTTTCGGAAAAGTACAATAAAAAAATAAACAAACTTATAAAACACAGAGAAAAGCCCTATTTTACTCTGATATGCACGACCGGCAGACGTGTTGCTTGTTGTGTTGCAGCATTGTTGATCCTATCATTTTCTTCGCTTAGCGTAAAAGCTGTGAGAGAGGCAGTTTGTGATTTCTTTATGAATATTTTTTCAGACCATACGGAGATTATAGCAGACAGTGAAATTGAGAATTCATATCCGCATTCGATTGACGAGGAATATCATATATCTTCACTTCCAAATGGATTTAAACAAGTCGACTATGATAAAATGGAAAATTCAATTATAATAACATACTTCAAGGATGATGATTATATCTTTTTTGAACAATACACAAAAGATGCATATCTTAGTAATTATGATAATGAACAGTCAACATTTGAATCATATACAGATGAAAACGGACAAGAGTATCTAGTTCATAATACAGATCATGATCATACATTTATATGGGACAATGGTAAATATATTTTTGAAATATGCAGCAACTTAGACAAACGATCTGTGTTGGAATTGTGTGAATCCACAAAAATAAAGTAAATTAATAAAAACATATCACAAACAAACAATTTTCATTGTCATAGTAGGTGTAGGAGAAAATAAATCTCTTGCACCTATTTTTTGTGAAAGGAGGAACTTACATGTAAGCAAAAAGTGATATCTACAATTATATCGGTTGTTATTATGCTATGCTTGTCACTTACAGCTTTTGCCGAAACCGAACTGCAAACGCCTTCTGACGATGACATTTCTGTTTGTTATTTATACACAGATAAAATATCAGGTACATTGTCAATCTCCAACAAGGCTGCAACTTGTAAATCCACTGTACGTGGTATTTCAGGTACAACTACTAAAATCGTTATAACTCAAACACTTCAGAAGAAAAATGGATCTTCATGGAATAAATACAGTAGTTGGACAAAAACATTCAACAGTTGGTATGCGATTTATTCAAATTCCAAAGAGTCTTTAAGCAGCGGTACTTATCGTGTAAAGACAGTTGCTAAGGTCTATAATGGCTCTGCCTATGAGACCATAACTATTTACAGCAAAACAGCGTCCTGCTAAAATAATAGGCTGTGCACAGAAAGGACAGGTGATTCCAATGCAGTAATAAAATTTATATAATCCAAAATCAAAAAACAAAACATTGACATTCAAATATTTGGATGTTATAATAAGAAAGAACGTTTAATATGAAAAAGATCGTTAAGAGAATCGCAGCTATGGGTGCTGCTGTTATGATGATGAGTTCTATGGCTATTGGGGCGAGTGCGTATGAAGCCATAAAATACGGCAGAGCAGTTGGTGGTTCTGGCTCAAATGCTTATATTTCATGTTTTGTAACAGGAATAAGAACAAATTCAACTGTAGCTGGTCAAGCTTGGACTAGGACATCAAGTAACAATAACAATGTTTACAATCCAAATTGTAAATACAGCGGTTATGTTTATGCAAGTGCCTCTGTTGGTGGTACTGGTTGTGGATCATCTCATTCTGACACAGGTAAAATTGAGCATTCGTTTGGGTTAAAAGGTTGTACATCTTCAAAGTTAGTAAAAACTGTACATATTTATAATGATAAGGTACATGGCAATTACAGCACAACGCTTTCCGTTGATAGTCAATAATAGAACTTGAGTGTGAATTATGAAAACTAAAATTATTATCGCAACAGCCGCAGTTATAATTGCCGCAGTTGCAGTTACACTTTTCATTTCTCTTGGCACAAAATCCGATAAGGCGGTTTCTTCTGAAAAGGGTCAACAAGAACTTTCTGCTTCTCCCACAAACCTTTTGTGTCCTGAAGCTTCTTCTACTGCATTTGCAAACAATTTTGTGTATTACAAAACCTATGACGGCATTGCAGAATATGATATCGAATCCGACAGCCTTGCAATGATAAAGGTCAAGCTTCAAGAGTATTCAAACTTGTCCTGCTATACCATATATGACGGCGTTATATACGCTGTAAGGTCAGTGTATAATTCTGCTACGCAAAAAGAAGATTACAGCATTGTCACAGTGGATTACAACAGCGGTGAAGTCACGGAAGTGTATTCTGCACCAAAGGACAGCATATTAGGCTGTATGTCTATGGACAAAGACGGAGATATCTATTTTGTTGAGGGCAAATACAAAAAGAGCGAGACCGACGAGAACGGATTCAGCACAGGCTATTCGCTATATAAATACGCTCTCAAAAACTCTGACAAAAGCGAGATAACAAAAGCCAATACCTATTACATAAGCGACGGCAAGCTTTATTTTACAAGGCTTTGTCCAAAAACGGATACAGTCCGCCTATTTATAGCTCCACTTTCAGACCCTCAGAACGTCAAGGATACAGGCATTGATGTTGGCTCTCAGATAAGCGAAAATACGCCGTATATGTATTATCCGACCGACGGAGATGTGTATTACTCTAATGGCGAAAACAAGCTGTATAGGTATAATGAGGATAATGAAAAAAGTGACACAGTTTGCACTTTTAAAGACAAATCTTTTGTAAGATATTTTCAGTATTTCAATAACACTATGATAGTGCTTGTTCGTGAGCCAAATGATAATGGCAAAATGTATCAGTATGTGCTTTATTATCTTGATAACGATAATAAACCGCAGAAGATAATTGATGATGCTAAGCTCAATGAAAAGTATTTTTACGGCTATGAGTATATCGACTATATGACAATATTCAATAACTGTGAGGATTATTTCCTTCTTTCGACCTATGATCCCGACGCTGATACAGCCGCTTATCTTGTGGATAAAGATTTTAAACTGCACAAGTTTATTTCAAACGGCGAATGGGATTATGATACATATGCAGAGATACAGTCAGAAATGTAAGAGCTTGATGTTTGAGGTGTGACGATTTGAAACTTCTCAGATTTATGATAAGAAAAGATATGGCGAAGTCAGCTTTGATAAGCTTATTGCTGGCTTTGCTTTCCTGCGCCTTTTTGATATCTGTACTCAGACCTTCTTATGCTTATGGCGAAAAATACATGACCTATCTTAAAGGCGGCTCGGAAACTGTAAGCCAAGACGCTCAAAAGCTTGCTGATGAGCAAAACGCTCTTAACAACGAGATAAACGACTATCAGAATAACCACAACACAGGCGGTGTAAAGCAGGCTGAATTGCCTGTGGAACTTGAGGAAAAGATAATAGATTTCTCTCAGAAAAATTCACAAGCAGGCGCAGGACTTGACAGTATGTTTTCTCTTATTGAGGGAGAGCTATATTCCCAGCAAAATGCTTTGAAGCTCATTTCCGAGCGTGTGCGAGGTTACAGCCGAAATGCAAGACGTGGCGTTACGGATGAGTATTCTTTGAAGCTTTCCGACAAGCTCATCAGCGATTACAACGCCGTGATAACAGACCTAAAAAAGTCGGACGATATCATTGACACCAGAGCCGCTGACGGCTTTGAAAACTATATGTCATCGGAAATTTTGATACCGTTCGGCGTTTATTTGCTTCTTTTCAGCATTTTTTCATCAGAGATACAAAGCGGCAGGATAAAAAGCTTTGGAATAACCAAAACGGGCGTGAGGAAATTCTCACTTTTCAAGCTTTGTACCGGCTTTGTTGCTGTAATAATTCTTGTTTTGATAATTTACACTGTGGATATTATAACTCTTTTTATTTACGATACAAACGGCTTTAAACTTGATATGCCATTGCAATATCTGAGCGGTTTTGAACTAAGTTCGGCGAATATGAGCTTTGGCGGATATCTAGTTGCAGTATTTGCCGCAAAACTTGTTTATGCGCTTTTCACCGCAAGTATTGTTATGTTTCTTTCAATGCTTTGCAGAAAGACCATACTTGCAGGAGCTGTCTGTCTTGTGCCAATATTTGTACCATTATATCTGAAAACCACAAGTCTTTCCAATCCTGCCGTTGACATTTTAACAGGCAATTACACCAATATGCTCAATGACACAGGTTATATGAATTTCTGGGGAATACCTGCACGAGAATACGTTGTTTATTTTGCTATCATATTCATCATGACCGCATTTTTTGTCGCAGGGACATATCTCCTTGCTGAAAGGCAGGTGGGATAATGAAAAGTATGTATAGTTATCAGACTTCACGGCTCATAAAGAAATTCTGGCTGCTTTTTGTCATAGTGATAATTTTTTCAGCTTCCGCAAAATTCACAGTGTATCGGAGCTTTGATTCTTCAAATAATCTTACCTATATGAACAAAGAAACGGCGGAGATATACAATGAACTTATAGAAAATTCAGCAGACAAGACACTTGATCAATGTGATGAATACATAACGGACTATGAGCTGAGGAGTTACGCAGGCGGTTATAACGGTAACATCACAGCCGCCGTGAACAAGTATAAGACCGAGCTTCGCAGTTGTTTCATGGTCGAAAGCATCAGAAGCTATGCACGCACGGGAAGAGGTCTAACAGACGCTAATATTCCCTCTGACCTTGTGAAAAACAGCCGACTTTACGCTGCATTTCCAACTCCACAGGTGATAAATGACGAGCCGTTTTTGAAATTTCTCGAATTGCGGGCGGTAGATATTATGCCGATATTTGTGCTGTTGCTTGTGGGTGTTTTTGTTGCGGACAGTTACGAAAAACGAATGGATCAGCAGATAAGGATATCTAAAAATTCGTCAGCGTTTTTTAAGTCACGGGAGATAATTTTATCAGTGGCGATATTTATAATGTTCACACTGAGCTTTTTTGCAGACCTTATTATAAGCGGAACATTACATCAGAGCGAGTACAGCACCTCATCTTTACAAAGCGTGTGGCAATTTGACCTTGCGCCTTTAATGCTAACTGTTAGAGGTACAATAATATGGCTATATGTCACAAGGCTTATGTCGCTTTTTATAACCTACGGCATTTTCGTGCTTGTGGCAAAGCAAGTGCGCTCTGTGAAAAAATATGTTATGCTGACCTCTGGGCTGATAGCGGTCATGTCCGCCGCCGCACATTATGTGGGAGCACTTTCGCCTTATATGTTTGCGGCTGTCACAAGCGTAAATGGGCAGCTTAACAACCTTGACTATATGAGGGCTTTTGATTGTTCGGAAGCGGTAGCTGTATTCATATATCTTGCAGCGATTTTGAGCGGACTGACTGCATGGAGATACAGCGGATATTATGAAAAAAGCTTTGACCGATAAGGAGTGGTGATGATATGAGCGTTTTAAGAGTAGAAAACTTATCCAAAAGATACGGCAAAAAGCAGGTGCTCAAGGGCATAACCTGCGAATTTCATACGGGCATAAACGCTTTGCTTGGACCAAACGGCGCAGGCAAGACCACCATAATGAACTGCATATCGGGCGTGATAAAAAAGTCGGGCGGCAGCGTGACCCTTGACGGGCAGGACGTTTTTGAAATGGGCGAGAAATATCGTGAAAAGCTGAGCTTTCAGTTTCAGTATCAGCCATTTTATCCAAGCTACACCGCCCATGAATTTCTCAGATTTTCGGCTCTGTTAAAAGGAATGCCTGAGCCGCTTATTGAGGACGAGATAAGACGTGTGCTGGGGCTTGTGAATCTGTCTGAAAATCTTGATGACAAGATAAAGTCATTTTCTGGCGGAATGAAACAGCGCCTTGCCATTGCACAGACTATCCTTAACTCCCCTGAGATACTGATTTTTGACGAGCCCTCCGCAGGTCTTGACCCATTTGAGCGTGAGCAGTTCAAGCGGATAATGGTGAAGCTCAAAGAAACAAGCATTATAATAATCTCAACACACATCGTTTCCGACATCGACACTATAACAGACGATCTTATCATCTTGAATAAAGGCTCAGTTATTGCAAATGACAGCCCCGATGTGCTTTTTGAGCACATAAGGGGTATGGTTTGGGATATTCCGAAAGCGGACATTGGTCTGCTGCCTATCGAGAACATTTATTATGAGGATACAAAGTCGAAGACTATCTCAAAGACAAAGCCCACCCCTAACGCTGTTATGAGCGAGCCGACTATGAATGATCTTTATTTCTGCGGACAGCTTGACGGGGGAGTGTTTGAGTGAGGAGATAATTCAGATAATGATGTCTACTTTGAACGATAGTTGCCTCTTATCTTCAGTAATTAGGCTTTGTCCTCTGCGAAAAAATTTGTAAAGAAAGGATAAAATATGCTTATAAACCACGACCAAAATATGCTTTGTCTTGATGAATTTGATATACTTGAACTGCGTGAAAATGCAGATGAGTGTGATTATCTTTTTGTTGTTTCGCCTAAAATTGAAACAAAGATATGCACTAAATAATGAACATTATACAGCTCTTAAGATAAGAGGTCACAAACATTTGTGTAAAGACTGTGGAAGTATTTTTGTTGATAGATTCAATACACTTGATCTTTGCTTAAAAATGACTAACAGACTTAGGTGTAAGATCCAGCAATTATCATTAACAAAACCATTTAAGCATATTGCACGAGACGGGAAAGGTTATTCGTTTGAAATTCTAAGAGGAAAGGTTCTTTATGGTCAAGCCTATAAAACCAAAGCCATTTTTTCGTATAATAAATTTTCTCCGACAATACACTATGTAACTGACCCTTCGACCCGCTCGTCATTAAATATGATTCAAAATCTTATGGATTCGTACAAACAGATATCAGGAGCTAATATTGATAGGTTAAAATTAGGACTATTCTAAATAGAATAAGCTGCCACAGATTTTTTCTGTAGCAGCTTATTTTTTGTTTATGCTATTCTTTCTTGCGAAGATATCCGTCATCATATTTCTTAGCTATATGCTGTGCAGCTTGCCAAACACCCCATTTGTCTACAGCCTTATTCCAAATTGTCATATATTACAACCTGTTTTCTGAAAAAGTTTACATTTATCAACACAGAAGTTGAAATAGCCATATAAATTTATCAAATTCCATTAGCATCTATCACTGATAGGCGCTTTTTTCATAACCAAAACAAGAAACGTGGGGAACAATTTATGATGTAAAATTACGAATATGTTCCCCAATGCTATAGATATCATAAGAGTAGAGAAACCAGCTCTTTTATACAGTAGAGGAATACTGTTTGATATATTCCCTTATTTCGCGCATAATATTAAGGACAAATTTGCTTATTCTATTGACATTTCCCTTATTTTATGATATAGTCTAATGGAAAATAATGGAGGTAAGGAAATGAGAAGTTTTAATTATTCTGCTTTTAAAGAACAAAAGTGGGATTCTGGTATTCTCGGACTTATAGCGGCCATATACAAAGAGGCTGGAAAACAGGAGCAGTATCTGAAACAGCGTCCGCAAGAGATGGAGAAGCTTGTTGAGATGGCAAAAATTCAAAGTACCGAAGCTTCAAATGCGATAGAGGGTATCGTAACAACAAACACGAGGATCAAACAGTTGGTCGAAGAAAAGACTACTCCTCGAAATCGTGACGAACAGGAGATCGCAGGGTATAGAGACGTGCTGAACGTTATACACGAAAGCTTTGACGCTATTCCGATAACTCAGAACTATATTCTGCAGCTTCACAAAATGCTTTATAGTCATATGAACAATCCGCTTGCTGGCAGAACAAAAAGCGTGCAGAATTATATCAGTGCGGCTTACCCCGATGGACATACAGAAATACTGTTTACTTCGCTCGCGCCAAATGAAACATCTGAGGCATTTGACAGGATATGTGAAGAGTACAATCGTGTTATCGGTAATTTGGAGGTTGAGCCGCTTATAATTATTCCTATATTTATCCACGATTTTCTCTGTATACACCCTTTTAATGACGGCAACGGAAGAATGAGCCGTCTGCTTACCACTCTTCTGCTGTATCAGAATGGCTTTTACATTGGCAAATATATATCGCTCGAGGCAAAGATCTCTAAGAACAAAGATCTGTATTACAGTGCTATGAGTCAGTCGCAGACGGGCTGGCACGAGGGCAAAGAGGATGCTTTGCCATTTATAAAGTACATTTTAGGCACGATACTTGCATCGTATAAAGATTTTGAAGAGCGTATCTCGCTTGTTCAAGAAAAACTGCCTGCACTTGAGATGGTCAGAATGGCAAGCAAAAGCAAAATAGGACGATTTAACAAGCAGGATATAAGGGAACTCTGTCCTACTCTCAGTGACAGTTCTATCGAAGGTGCACTAAGAAAACTTGTTGCCGCAGGAGAACTAAAAAAAGAGGGCAAGGGAAAGAGCACCTGCTATTTCAGATTAAATTAGATTAGAAGATGTTCTACACATCGCATGACTAGGTTTTGGCGGACTTGGAGCGGCAGGTGAGTTTTTAGGTAATGCCAAGGCGGTTAGTTTGCTTGCCATAGAAAAGATAAAGTCAGGAGATAAAGTCATTTCAACAGACCCTGAAACAATGGAAACTTCTCCGAAAATTGTTCTTGAAACCTACATAAGAGAGGTAACAACGCTTGTTCATCTCACTGTGAAC